>Ga0055450_10000168_pt1 | contig 12310 bp, 31 predicted proteins | sample China_Galinas_PW_5_FD_57740 | JGI IMG/M metagenome (GOLD analysis project Ga0055450, IMG submission 57740) | Wetland microbial communities from San Francisco Bay, California, USA, that impact long-term carbon sequestration - China_Galinas_PWC_D1 | ecosystem: Environmental > Aquatic > Marine >... | reverse complement strand
CAGGGCATGCCGGGGCGTGATGTAGCCCGTCCCGTGTCTGCATCTTCAACATGCGTTTATGGAGCCACTTGGTTCCGAAGCATGGATGGATGATTGGGATCGGCCAAAGGTCTGCCGGAACGAGCTTCCACAGCCCGATCTTGACCAGCCTATGAGCGATCTTTCGGTGCGACGGCAGGATCATCAGACCCATCCGCTCAGAAAGGCAGTCCCACCGGCTACAAAGGCCAGTAGAGCGGCAAAGGCCATGCATTCGCGGAGGAACAGGGCCATCACTTCCCCTCCTGTTCGCGGTATGCTGCGAGAACCGCGACACCGCGTTTCTCCCCTGGAGATTCTAGCGAGGTGTATTGCTCCAGTTCTTCCATATGCTCCTCCAGCGCCTCTGCCATCTGGTGCATGAGGGCCTTGTCGCGGGCCCGCTCGTCTAGGAGGGCGGCGAAGCTTTGTTGAAACCGGCTCCAGTCTTTTGGCATGACGCCTTCCCGCATCTCAGCGGCTAGTTTGTCCATGTCACTCATGGTTCATCTCCGCACCAGACTTCTCGAAAATAATGGGGTCATACAACTTCATGGGGTCACGGAATGTCATCATAGACCAAAGGTGCTTATCGTAAGATACTGCTTTAAAGGCAGCAGCTTTTTCCCAGAACATTGGGTCTTCTGGCGCTGGATATAGTTGATTGAACCTCTTACTGGTCCGTTCATTACAGATAACACCCCACACGGCAAACGCAAGCAAGAGACACCATGGAATATAAAACAAAATGAGAAGTTCAGTCATGGTTCCCCTCCTGTTGAAGGAGGGGGCGCATGCGCACGATTGATGCTCGATAATCATTCAGCATTTGATCGAACATCTTGTTGCTTGGCGCTGCTGTCTTTGGTGAGCGTTCGAGAAGAGAAATAGCTGCCACTAATGACGCGCCAACATCCCTCAGCGCCTCCCGTAGGGCGGTTTCGACGGGGCGGGTGTTCCATTGATCTGCAACTTCATTTGCGGCGTTGTTGTCACCAGCAAACCAAAGCGCGCGATGCATCTTCATATCGAGGCACTGCACATATGCAGTTTCCTCGCCCTCTATGATCTTGGCAGGCCCATTGCAAAACGGACACGGCCTCAATTCATCAGCCATCTTCATTCCTCCATCATCGCCACAAGGGCGGCTTGTGTTGCGCCAGTAGCAGTGCCGTCGCGTTCTATTTCGCGGGCTTCTGCGAGAAGGCGGGAAAGGTCTGCGGTGCTGTCGATGCCAGCTATATCCGCGTCCACCAGCACGTTGCCGATGCGGTAGCCGATTTCGCCATATTGCTGTTCAAGTCCGAGGCGGAGCGATTGCATGTCTTTGAGGGCGGCGGTCATGATTGTTCACCGATCTTCCGCATTGACCAAAAGTACCGGACTGGAAACGAGCCGTCGTCTCTGGCCCTCATAAAATCCATGCCGATAGCGCAACGGCGTCCTCTCGTGTCGACGCAAATTGCAGGAACGCCATTCCCGTCCTTACCGAAGCCGCCAGTTGAGAACTCAACGCTCACCAAAGCGCGAGAGGCGTGATTGACCCAATCGCTAAAGGTGTCGAATTGACCTGCCCAATCCGGTTCATAACCCTCAAGAGGAGTAGGGTTTTGCCAAGGGCGCGCGCGTTCGGTGCTCATGCTTGCCTCCTAAAACCCGCAAATCGTGCAGGACGTGTCGCCGCCCTTGAGCGGCTTTGGTGCAGGCCTGGTGCGCTCGACTTCGGTTGCGACGACGTTCCCGTTCTCATCGACGGAATAGACCGTCTGGGTGTAGGTCCGGGACGATGCGCAGCCGGCCAAAGTGGCGATCAGAGCGGCGAGGAACAGGGTGTTGCGGAGCGTGCTCATGACATCACCTCATGCCGTCTCGCATCCGCCTTGTCGGCGTCGTAATCGGCTTGGGTGTAGGGCGAGGGGAACCGGTATTCGAGAAACTCGCGGCCATCGGCGCCGAAGAAAAACCGCTCGGCATACAGGTCTTTCGCAGCGGCGTCCGTCACGTCAGCTACCGTCATGGCGGCGCGGTCGATCTTGAGAACAACGGCGTCAAAATCGGCATATGCCAGCGATGCCAGCATGTCGCGCCAGTCGGTGAACGCCTCGCCGTCCTGAATGCCGTTGTCGCGTTCGACGATGATGTAGAAGGGTGTGGTGTTCATGATTTGATCTCCATATTTGCCAAGAGCGCCGCGCCGTCTCGTAATTCGATCAGGTTTTCAGGCATTCCGGTGGCAAGCCTTATAGGAAGGCCGTAAAGCTCGGCCGCTCCGTTTTGGCGCTTTGGCGTCATGTCGAGATCGCTCATGCACAGAGCTCGGTCCAGCGTAAGTCTCATCTCTGTAGCTGGGTGCATTGCCCAATGGCTGGCAATTTGCGAATGCCCCTCTGGGCCATAGAGCAGCGCCTCAAGGCGGGCTCGATCCTCTCTGGTCATATCCCTACTCCTTAATCTCTCAACTCTGCCCGTTGCGAGAACGGACAGGCTTGAAGGGTCAGATAGGCAGGTCTGGACCATCGCGCACAGCTTGCCGTGTCGCATCAAGGCTAAGCCCTTCCTTCAGATATTCCATACACTGATCAGCATAAACTTTGTGACGATAGTGAACTAATGGGCGCCCGTAGCGATAGACAGTCCAAGGTAAATCGGCTGGGTTTGGCGCAGGGTTCAGTCCAACTGAATATTCTTCCACATCACTCTCCTTTGCTTGATCTGTCGCACCGGGCCGCACGGGTCCGGTGGAAGAGGTCAGGCGGCAGCGATAGGGGTCAAATCAGTTACGGACGGTGCAAAACGATTGGTGTTCGGGTATGGCCACCAACCGGGCAATGGATCATCTACTTCGATGCCAGCAGCCCAACTGTCGGGATCATCCTTGAATGTGACAAAGCCACTTTCCGTTAGGCCCGGATAAATTTTCCGCACTGTCCCAATGCAAGCGCGATGACCTAGAAATTCATCGTCATGCTCGTATCGGACGCGCTCTCCTATTTCTGGCAGTCTGTCCATCTGCTCGTCTCCCGCTGTTGATGCCCTAACGTCGCAATTCCGCATGCCAATGTCAATAACAAATGTGTTGACGTGGTGATTTTCTTTCTCTATGATCCATCGTCATGAGCGAAGAAATTGACGTAAAATCCATCCGCGAACGCCTTGGCGAAAGTCAGGCACAGTTTGCCAAGCGCTTCGAAGTCACACAGAACGCAGTTTGGTTCTGGGAACATCGTGGCGTTCCGAAAAACAAGCTGTTCAGGCGCGAACTGATGCGATTGCAAAGCATGCTATCGAGGGAGAATTCAGAATGAAACTCAACGCCGCGAAAATAGGCTTTGGCTTTGGCGCGCTTGGCATTGTGCTATTTGCCGCCAGCGAGTTTGTCCCCGAGCTGCTTTGGCCGTGCGCTGGTGCGTTCTGGGCAGGACTAGTTTGCTTGATCCTCGCCATGTTCAACGGCAGCACTGATGATGTTGAGGCTGACCAATGAACGCCGTTCAGACACATGCAACCGAACCTGGTTCCGATTATCGGCTGCATTTGCCTGCACGGATGGTCCGGGCAGGATTGGCTAACCCCAATGTTTCCTCCCAAACTTGCCGGGGCTTCGGCCTCGGTCTTTTATTCAGTTCGGCACTGGCAACCCTCCTCCCCGCTAGTGCCGGATAGGTGGATTGAGCGCGGTTCTCTCCCTCGTTCCGCGCTCTCCACCGACCTAATCCAACCGTCTGAAGGGATAGACGATGACCGACCAAACCACACTTCAAAGCGCCGTTGATACGATCCGAGCGGCCAATGCCAAATCTCCGCCGAACGCGCTGGCGAATGAACTTGCCACGCTCGACGCCAGCATTGCCGGATATCGGCTTGAGCTTGAGGATACGCGCGGCACGCTTCAAGGCTTTCGCGCATTGCGTTCCGAGATCGACAAGGCCATTGCTCGGCACGAAATGAAAGAGCTTGAATACGTGCAGGCGCTTCAATGCGGGCTGCGGTCCCGTGCCGATATCGAGGGTCGCAAAGCCGAGTTGGGGGTTTGATCGATGACAGTTTACCGCAAATGCCGCCCCTGCAAACACCGCGACGGTTGCGAAATCAAAGCGCGCCTTGCCGAAGCAATTAAGGGATTTGGCGTCGGCACGATTTCGCATCGGTGCAAATCGTTTGAGCCTGACCTGAATCCCGGTGACAACGTTTGGGTCGCGGCTATGGCTTATCCGCATGACGCAGAAGAAGACTATTACGGCGGCACTCCACCGATTGCTCAGTTCCCGGCGCATTTCGTCCGGTACAGCAAAACGCTCGGTCGCGCCATCGTCTACATCGAGCCGAACGCAAAAAGCCGCAATGGCGAGTACGAATTTGAACCGGCAAACGGCAAGAGCGGCTTCTGCAAAGTGTCATATGCGCCATATCGAGCCGAACGCCTTTGGGGGTTGGAAAAGGGCATCATTGAGCGTCGAGAATGTCGCACGACAATGCTGGAATGTTGCGGTCTACCCGCTGGCCGCACCTGTGATGAATGCAAGGGAGCATTGGAATGGGTGCGACCCTGCCCCGCATCAGCGCCGTTCTGTTCCTAGCCTGGTTCACCGAAGCCGAACAGCGCCGGCGCCGCAAGCAACCGCGCGCCTCCATAGACCTAGACGTGTTCACACCTGCCGGAAAGCGGGCGTGCTGGATTGGGAGGAAAGCATGATCCGCCTCATCAAATGGCTATTCCGCCGTCGCCGCCAGATCATCACGGTTCGCGCCAGTCACAAGGCCCAACGCGAGGCGGACCGCAAGCGCTTCGACAAGCACGATCAGCTTGCCCATGAACTCGGCAGGGAGTGGAAGCGGTGAGTAAGTACAGCGACATCATCGTGAGGCTTGAGGCGGCGACGGGGCCGGATCGGGAGCTTGATATAGAAATCGCATGGGTATCAGGGTGGGACGCTAAAGGAAGCGTCGGCCAGAGATGGCGTGATGGCTATAAAATTCAAAAAGAAACTGGCCATGTTGTCATAGCTGCCAATAATTTTGGCATGCCGCTGTTTACCGCCTCTATCGACGCCACCCTAGAGCTTGTGGAGCGGATGCTGCTAGGTTGGAGGCATGCCCATGAGAAGCGCACCAACGGAACTTGCCTCGCATGGGTAGATATTGCAGACGACGAGCCTTGCATACCGTCAGTAGCGGATACTGTACCTCTAGCAATTTTGCACGCCCTCTTCCGCGCACTCGAAGCGCAGGGGCATGAATGATGACGGACGAATACACCATCGTCCTCCCTTGGCCGTCAAAAGACCTGTCGCCGAACGCGCGAGTGCATCACTTCGTCAGGGCCCGTGCCGCGAAGAAGTCCCGCCTAGACGGATGGATTGCTGCCCTTGCATCAGGTGCTCGCAAACTCGATTGGGAGGCCGTGGAAGCGCAATGGACGTTTTATCCTCCCGATGCCCGTCACTACGATGATGACGGATTGGTGAGCCGCGCCAAGGCCGCGCGCGACGGTGTGGCTGATGCCATCGGTATCGATGACAACAAGTGGCGCATGGAAGCTCCGGTGATTGCCGGCGTCGTCAAAGGCGGGCAGGTCGTGCTGCGCATCCGTCGCGGCTACCCGGCAAAGCCTGATTTCAACGCGATGTTTCGCGGCGTTTCCCCCTAAACGTGCTTGCCAGATCAATATGGCAATGCTAGCTTTCGTTACGAACAAAGGAAAAACGCATGAGGAATACTCAACATTATGAATTGAGGCCGGCACGGGTTGCGCTCGGCCTGACGCGGAAGCAAAGCGAGTGCTTGTCGTTCATCGAAAACTATATCGCAAAGAACGGCATTCCGCCAAGCTTCGATGAGATGAAAGACGCGCTAGGCATCCGGTCCAAGTCCGGCATCCACCGCCTTGTGCATGCACTCAAGGAACGCGGTCATATCGACTTTCTCAACCACCGCGCCCGGTCCATTACCGTTTTGAGCGAGGTGGCGTGATGTCATCACTCAACTCATGCTACTTCATCGGCAATCTCGGTGCCAATCCTGAAATCAGGACAACGCAATCCGGTAAACGGCTGGCGAACATGCGCCTCGCCGTCACCGACAAATGGCGCGACAAAAGCACTGGCGAGCAACGCGAACGGACAGAGTGGATTACCGTTGTTATTTTCATCGACGGTCTGGTTTCCATAGCGGAACAATATCTGCACAAGGGAAGCAAGGTTTTCGTCGCCGGATCTTGGCAGACGCGGAAATGGCAGGACAAGGACGGTCAGGACCGCTATTCGACCGAGTGCGTTTTGCAGGGCTTCGACGCCAAGATCGTCATGCTCGACGGACCAGGCGAAAAAACGGCACCGGCCAGCAAGCCGGACCCTGCCAACGATCCACGCTTTGATCCTCCGGGCGGGGGCGCTGGCCCAGATGACTTGCCCTTCTCACCCATGACGCGGATTTAGCCGCATGACCAGAACAGTTGCAGCACTCTATGTCGAGACAAGTGGCAGTTATTTTGGCCTTCCGGGCGTTGACCCCTGGGATGAAAAGATGGACGCGCGCCTTTATGACGGGCCGCATCCGGCGGTCGCTCATCCGCCTTGCCAGCGTTGGGGAAAGCTTTGGGCAGGTCAGCCGCTTTGGATCAAACGAACCGGTCAGCGAAAGATCAAGGGCGATGATGGCGGGTGCTTTGCTGCTGCGCTTGCGTCCGTTCGCAAATGGGGCGGCGTTCTGGAACATCCGTGGGGCAGTCATGCATGGCCGCATTTCGGTCTGAACGTCCCGCCGCGTGCCGGCGGATGGATTTCAGCCGATCATGAGGGCGGATGGACGTGCTGCGTTGAGCAGGGCCGGTATGGCCACTACGCCCGAAAGCCGACGATGCTATACGCCGTTGGCGTCGGTCTGCCGGAACTCGATTGGGGCATAAGCGAACCATCATTTCCGCAGGCAGCTATTGACAAGCACGGACTGGCCTATTGCAAGCGCGCTGGTGAGCTGGCGTTTAAAGGTGGTGGAAAGGATAGTTCACCGCGCATCGGCACGCCTGAGCCTTTTCGCGATCTTCTGATCAGCATGGCACGATCTGCAACACCAAAATCGGAGCGTGCCGCATGACCTACCTCTCCGGAAACCAGACAGCGAGCAGGGCGGAATGACGGCGCAATCAGCACGCGGACTTTTCCGCGCCACCGGCAAGAAGCCAAAGCCGACCGTTCAAATGCAACTCGACGGTACTCTTGCGCGCGTGGAAGGCGGTCTTGAGCGAGAAAAGGACGAGTTTTACCCGACACCGCCGGAGCCGACCCTTGCGCTGCTTCATGCCGAGATCGATCGGTTACGCGACTTCGTGACGGTCTGGGAGCCGGCCTGCGGTGATGGCGCTATGGTTCGCGAGATGGAAACAATGGGGTTTGATGTATTCGCCTCGGATCTTGTTGATCGCGGACCGCGCACTGATGAACTTCGGTCGTTCTACGATTATAGCGCCGGCAGTGCGCCGTCCCGTGCCATCGTGACGAATCCGCCATTCAACGAGTGCAACAGCCGCGACGGCAAAGGGCGCTGGATCTGGCACGCGCTCGACACACTCGACATTGAATACATGGCGCTGCTGATGAATTGGTCGTGGCCAGGTGCTGCCGGTCTTTCCGACCTATGGCGTCAAAGCCCGCCGGCCCGTGTCTACCTGATGCGATGGAAAATCGATTTCACAGGGCAGGGCGCGCCGCCGATGCTGAACGCATGGTTTGTTTGGGACAAGCAGCACAACGGAGAAACCGTTTTGCGCATGCTTGACCGTAAGGACGCGCGTCAATCCGAGTTGTTCGCGGAGGTCGCCGCAGAATGACCAACCACACACCGACATGGACACCAGAGCGCACAGAGACCGTCAAGCGCATGTGGATGGATGGTAAATCAGCCGGCCATATCGCGCGTGAAATGGGCTTGACCAGGAATTCCGTAATTGGGAAAGTTCATCGGCTCAAGCTACCTCATCACGGCCAAGTCAATCCTGCGATAGCCGCCAAAGCCGAAGCTGGACGCAATGGGCAGTCTGGGAAAAGCCGAGGCGCGCATCACGAGGCCAACAAGGCGCGCCAGGCTGCAAAGACGCATGTAAAATCGTCTGCACTGACCGGCGTAATTATGCCAGGAACACCGGTAGCACCGATGGAAATCGACATGGGTGTTGAGCCAAGTGCCATGCGCATCCTGACCATCGATCTGGACAGCCCAATACATCCGAACATGTGCCGCTGGATAGATGGCGATCCCAAGGCCGACCACTCCTATTGCGGCAAGCCGACGGGCGGGCGGTCGTACTGCGCAACGCATCATGAGCGAGTTTACCATAAGGTGACAGCATGACAGATATCGGCCCATATGAAGCTGAGTTGCAGGTTAGATACGAGACGGCTCGTAAGCGGCTCTGGCCTTGTTCAACGTCAGGACCAGAACCGATGTTGGAAAAGCCGCGCATGCAAAAACGTAATGCCGTAATTTCCTTTGAACATCTCAAAGAGCGAGCGAAAAAATTCTGCGACCAGGATGCAGATAAAATGGGTTGGCGATTTCTTCGAGATGATGAAATTGTTCTAAATCACCCCATGACGCTGGACAGGCGCGTAAAACTTATCCTCAAGTCCATCGCAAAAGTGCATGGTGTAAAGGTAGTCGAGGTCAAGTCTGGATTGCGAAACAGGCATATTGTTTTCGCTAGGCACCATGCCTGCTATCGCCTGCATGACAAGCTGCAAATTTCGCTGCCTCATATCGGTCGCATCATGGGCGATCGCGATCATACAACGGCTTTAAACTCTTTGCGCAAATGGGAAAAGTTGGAGCCAAACTACAAGGTTTGGGCAAAATCCGGTTCCAATATCAGCTTTTATGAGTGGTACAGACGCATGGGGGAAAAATGAAACCGTTCAACGATCTTATAGACCGCATCGTGTCCTGGGTTTACGTTCGTCGCATCTATGGCCGGCGCTGTTCCGAATACGAGCCGGGGTGCCCGTGTTGCGAGGCGTGGCGAAGGCGCGATGAGCTTTCGTTTAATCATGATCGCGAGGACGGTAGCAAATGAACAACGTCCAACAGCTATTTCCTGAGCCTCTGGCGGGCACACAGAGCCGCTTTGCCGAGTTCTGGGAGGCATACCCACGCCGCGTCGGAAAGCCGGTAGCGAAGGCCAAGTTTGACCAGATCGTCAATGGTGGCCTCATTACAAAGACGCTTGATAAGGACAGCGGTTCATTCATCGAAATAGAGCTGCATGCGACCGCAGATGAGATCATCGATGGCGCGAAACGCTACGCCTTGTCGCAGATTGACAAGAACACCTATCGGCTCAAGGATGGCGGGGAATTCATTCCGCACCCGTCACGATGGCTCAATCAGGGCAGGTGGATGGATGAGGAAACCGGTTGACGCAAAACGAAAATTGCGTATCACTAAAAGGAATGGGCGACGGTGATTTACGTCACGCGCCGCCCTAAAGCCGGTGGGTTCCGAAACTGACCCGGCGATGCGATTTTATATACCACTTGGTTTAATTAACCACAAGTAGGTTAATCGCACATGATGAGTTTCCGATGGTCTGGGTGTCTTCCGAGCAAAGACGCCAACAAAAAACACCTGATGCGCGCGACCCGTAGCGATCAGGGCCTACACGCCGGGCATCCCCCGGACTGGTCCGTGTCTTTTTGAGCATCCATCGCGTTTGACCGCGCGACCAAGCGAGAAAAGGACCTCAGCCAGATAAAATGAGGTCAAGGCCGGTCGATTTGGTCATCGATTGGGGCGCTTGCGCCGAAAAGGCACTGAGTATGCGCAGATCGGTTGATCTGTCTCCCTAGTCAGGAGCTACACGCCGGGGCTCCGGATACCGTGTAGGCAGAAAAGGGTAATATGGAGATAGTCGATTAACTAGAATTTGGTTAATTTGGTAGAACCACAACCCAACGCAGCATGAAAGGATCACAACGTGGGCCAAACACCTCTAGAGCTTTTCCGAGCAAAGAAAATAACGCCTCGGCAGTTTGCGATGATGTCCGGTGGCATTCGAGAACCTGGAGAAAAGCAGCGCATGAACTGGAAAACTGACAGACGGTTGAATACTGATATCCATTGGAGGGGACGGTCACAGAACCATGGTAATGAAACAGGGCATATAACGAACAGCCCTGTCACAAACTGGTTTAGATAGGCCAACGCCATGACTGAAAACCCTGACATCAGAACCCAGAAGATCGAAAACCCCTACCTCACCGACGCCATGCGCGTTGATGGCACTGGCCATCGGTTCATAGACGTCCAGATCAATCAGCGGACGCTTCTGGGAGGGTTTTGCAAGTTTCGCGGGTCAATGTCCCAGAATGCAGCCGTAGCGCGCTACAAGGCTTTGTGCGAGCGCGGCGAGATAAGCAACCTTGGTGCGATCGATCTAGCGCGTGAGGCCGTCGACGGTGGAAAGTTTTCGGCTGATGGTGTCGAGGCAAGCGGCGCCGATGCTAGGGCAGAGTTGGCCGGCATCAGGAAAGCAATGGGCACCGATGATATCAAACACATGGATTTCGTCATAAACGGCAACAACGGCCCGACGCCATACGCTAGATACCGGATGAAGGGCGCGAAGCCTGGCACGAACAGCATCGCCAAGTACACCAAGGAATTCCGAGACATTGCCGACAGGCTTGCTCTGATAATGGGCTTGTCCGGCATGCGCTTCAGCAAGGCAGCGATTGAATATTGGGCAGAGACAGAAGACGCCGCTTGACGCGCTGGCGTTTTTTTGAAACAAAAGTGGTATGAGGTGCGAAGCACCTAATGAATTCGCCGCGATTGCGGCACGGAATTGGGAAGGGGCCGAAAAGGTCCGCACCTTCGAGGACGGATCGGCTTTCAGGTAACTGCTAGCTGGCCCTTCCCAACCATACACACCAAGCGAGAGCATGCGCGGCTGGTGAACTGAATTGGGCAGTGTAGCGAACGGATGGCGGTAGCACCGTACATCGAGGTCGGGGGCGCAGAGCGCCATAACCTTGGGAACCCGGACACTGAAAAGGAAAGCGCTTTCCGTTCCCAACCATACACACCAAGCGAGAGCATGCGCGGCTAGTGAGACTGAACTGGAGAGCGTCTGGACGAAGTGTGCCAGTCCGCGGGGTTGCCAAGAGGCCGCTTTGCTAGCGGTACTCGGTTCCCCTCAAGCAACGGGCGCGGTGCCGAGAACAGAGACTCGGACAGCGGAAGTAACGACCCGCCTCTCCGGCCAAATACCTACATGGCGAAATCCGAGACTGAGTTGGAGTATAGAATGGCCTATGATCCGAATGCGGCAGAAAGTCTTCGCATCGAAGCGGAGCGGCGCAAACTGGAAAACGAAATTTATTGGGCGTTTTGGCGACTTCAGAATCTGTAACCGGCATAAAGCCGAGACTGAGTTGAACGGCACCAAGGTGCGGGGACCGAACCACGGGACCCAATAGCCGAGTTCGGGGACGCCCGGCCCGTTCAATACCCATTCCCTCGGATAGAGGGAGACGAGAGGCGAAATGCTTTTTGAGGATTACGCGATAATCGGCGGTTTAGCCTTGTGTCTTGTCGCAGGCTTTATTTTGGGAGCTTGGTTGATCTGACATGCGAGGCTTGTCTTTTTTCCGCCGCACGAGCGCGAACAACGTCGTCAATCTGGCGTCGTGGCATTCTCCGCATAGCCTGACATGGCGATGGTCACTGTCGTTTTCGTGGCCTAGGTCTGATGAAGGCCGTATGATCGGTGCTTATCGCTACTCTCACAACTGCGGATGGAATGCTGGATTGCAGTTTTTCCGCTGCCAGTTGACCTTGGCCGTTCAGAAGCCCATGTGGTATCGCGCATTGTGGCAGCATAAGCGAGACGAGAACGAAGATCTCAAACATCAGGTGCATGCCCTTCAGCGCGAACTCGACGCGCTTCAGCATGTCGCAGCGCGCGAAGCGCATGGCGAGGAACTTTCGCGACTGAACTAATTCCCCAGCGAGCGCATGCGCGGCTGGTGAGACTGAATTGGGAGATAGATGGCGTAGACAGGGGAGTGCTTAGCCTGACGGCCCTGCAGTAGCATCCGATTTGCCCCCGATCTCCCAACCCCAAGCGCCAATAGGCGCAGACTGAATTGGCACCGGTCGCCGAGCACCGCGAATGGTCGGCAGAAAGTGGCGCGACACTCAACCGGGCCAATACCTACACGGCGAAAGCCGAGACTGAGTTGAACGGCCCCCGGTGCTGTGGGGGAGCGGAGAGCCCAAGACGCATCCTTGGGAAGTCGCA
>Ga0055450_10000167_pt1 | contig 12318 bp, 9 predicted proteins | sample China_Galinas_PW_5_FD_57740 | JGI IMG/M metagenome (GOLD analysis project Ga0055450, IMG submission 57740) | Wetland microbial communities from San Francisco Bay, California, USA, that impact long-term carbon sequestration - China_Galinas_PWC_D1 | ecosystem: Environmental > Aquatic > Marine >... | reverse complement strand
GCTTTATTCTGGGCGGCTTCTGTCCTGGCACATCTCTGGTCGCCCTGGCTACGCTGAAAGTCGATGGGATTTTCTTTGTGCTTGGCGGGTTGGTTGGCGTGTTCCTGTTCGGAGAGACTGTCGATTTCTATAAGTATTTCTTCAACGGCAGCTACTACGGCCGCCTGACCTTGATGGATGTTTTCAATCTTCCTACCGGAGTCATTGTCATCCTGGTCACCCTGATGGCAGTCTTCATGCTTTGGGGTGGTGAACAGCTGGAAAAGATCTATGGGAAAAAGGACCCTTCCAAAGCCCCCAAAGCTCGCTACTACGGTGCTGGAGTGCTGGTAGTCCTGGCACTAACAGTGGCAATCATCGGTCAGCCCACCACAGCAGACCGCTGGTCCGGTCTGGCACCTGTCAAGGCGTCCGCCATCGAAAACCGGGAGATCTATATCCATCCCGGTGAATTGCTGGATACCTTCCACGATCACAAATTAAATCTGATCATGATCGATGTCCGCAGCGAAGCGGATTACAACCTCTTCCATCTACTGGATGCTCAACATCTGCCACCCGCGGAAATATCCGGAAAGATCGATGAACTCATCGCCCAACCGGCTAATACGGTATTTGTATTGATGAGTAATGACGAGATTACAGCTACAGAGGTCTGGAAAACCCTCACTGCCCAATCAGTCCCAAATGTTTATGTGCTTAGTGGAGGGATCAATAACTGGTTGGACACCTTTGGAACAGAATTCGAGGATGAATACTGCGGCAAGGCGATCCAGGCAGGTGAAGAAGAACTTCACTACGAATTCAAGGCAGCCCTGGGATCTAACTGCCCGGCTGCTTATCCCGACCATGATGAGTATCAGTTCGAGTACGAGAAGAAGATCAAGCTCGATATCAAGCGCGCCCCGGTTGGTGGCGGCTGCGGATGAGATCCTCATCGAGGAAGAAAATATCCGCCGAGTTTGATTGAAGAACAAACAGGATATAAAAACAGGATATAAATGGAAATACCCCTCGCCTAGTTCAAAATGAGGGGTATTTTTGTTGGGCGCGAATGAGCGTTCATGATCGGATTTTTCTAGCGGAAATCAAGATTCCACGACCTAGCAGCAAATGACTGAGGTATTCAAGGGGGACTCATCTCCTCAACACCCATGACCAACCGCTTGACAAAGGATTAACAGGGGAGTATAAAAATAACAATCTATTATCCGTAACATGACCATGTTTAGCATGGTACATTTGAGTTCTGCATTTATTAGTGGAAATCCGAGCGAAATTCCCTTTTTAATCAGAGCTTCACATCCTCCCGGACTTCCTTCAACTTATCAATAGAAATCAGCCTAACAATTTGGGGATTTTCTGTCATTCAAGAATCCGCATCTAGGCGCAGGTTCAGGACAACGTTTCCTGGGATCTCGCAACCAGGGCCCCTGGGTGAAATCAAAACAGTCCGGGCTGGATAAGAAAACTAACACAGGGAGGACCAAAGATGGAAGGGAAAAAAGCTGGACACTTATTTGCTGTTCCGGATCCAAGACCGTCGAATGTTGTCTGTCTGCTCTTGATTATTCTCTTGATTTCTGCTTGCAGCCCAGGGGCCTCCCCCTCCTCAACCGGGGGAAGCATCGATGAAATCCGACCAGCAGCAGGGGATTCAACCACCTCGAGCGCTGATCAAATACAGGATCAATCAACTGGTAATGATGATGCAGAGTCGGAGGAAAAAAACGAATCTGCTGCGGATGTGAATCCCTGCGGGCTGCTGAGCACTCCTGAGGTTGAGGCAGCTCTAGGAGACTCACTTTCCAGTGCGGAACGATCAACCGTCGGGATTTATAACAGCTGCTACTTCCAAGCGAAGAGTGGCGGTAAATTTATTATCCTCCAGCTCACTCACCAGAACGCGATCCAGTTTAAGGAAGATAACGAGACATCTTCGGAAATGCTTGAGTCAGAATTGATTTCAGTAGAAGATCTTGGTGACGAAGCTGTATTTTACAGCGGATTGCTGCGTGTCCGGGTTGGTGAAACCGTGATCCAGTTCGCTACCTGGTACACAGAGGAGGAGGAAACCCAAGCCTTGATTCTGACAAAGGACCTGGCCCTGAAAGCATTATCTCGTCTGCCAAAATAAGAAGGGAAACTCCCATGAGTGATGCACTCATAGGGAGGGAACAACAAGACCTTGTTAGATGGCAGGCCGAGAGCCTCGCCAGTGAGTATCACCAGGATTGGCATAACTGCCAGGGAGTCAGGAATGAAAACCACAAATCCCGCTTATCAATTCTTCCACATATTCGTTATTTTGATCACACTGATCAGCCTGATTCCCACTACCGGAGTTTCAGCTCAATCTGCAACGCTGAAACTCCACCCCTCATCCGGAAATGCCCCCACTGTGAGAGGCACACTGAGCGGTAGCGGATGGTGCAATCCGGCTTCGAGTGTATCTGTTTCTGGCCCAGGAGTATCCGGTTCAGCGTCCATCGGCCGTGATGGCAGTCTGAGTGGGAATTTCTCCGTTACCGGGAAAGCCGGCGACAAGGTCAAGATATCCGTTTCAGCGGTTTGCCGTGCTGGCAGCGGTAAAGCCAGCGCTGTCTTCAAATTCAAAGGAGTCCCAACTTCAACTCCAATCCCTGCGCCTGTCACTTTCCCAACCTCAACCTTTACCAATACACCCACAGCTACTTCGACATCCACACCGACTTTCACCCCGACATTTACCCCAACTTTTACCTTTACACCAACACCCGTTGAGAACACCGATGACGGGTCAGATCCTATCGTTCCCTACAGCGGTACAAATACGCTAACTATTCTCGGCTGTGATCCGCAGCCGGAGGATGTCCAATTGTCCTTCAGGAAATACCTGGAAGGTACCGCGCTAACCGGGCAACCAATCCCGATAGAGGTTGATCATGGAGATCAACCCGGGCTATTTGTCTTTGATCCACCCCCGGCAGAACCCGGAAGCCTGTTCGCGATCGATCTGCAGCTCACCTCACCTGACTGCCCGCCAGGTGAGGAAGAAGGCATCGATACCTGGACTCCGGGAAGTTCTGTCAAGGTTACCTTCGGGGGTCTAGCTAGTAGTTCGCTCCTGGGCTCATCTCTTGGAAAATTCGCCCCCGGCTCGATTCAACAGGAGATCACGCTGAAAGGTATCTGGACAACAAACATCATATTTTCGACAACTCCACAGGGGCATACCCAGCTTTTTCAGTGGTCTAACCCAGATCCCAATATTGTCTCAGCAAAACTGCAGGTCAGCATAATGCCTTTCCCAAGCACTACGGAGGGCGATTTGTTGAATCCACCGGGTCTGGTTGCTGACTGGGATGTGATCTGCGGAAATTGCGAATTCTCGGTCGACACTTCGGTCCTGGCTTTTGATATACCAGAAAAACCCCAAAGCCAATCCAAGATGGTGGACTTCTTCCAGCAAACTCTCCAACTCCTCAAGAAAGGTTTTTCGCTGGTCCTGACCTGGGTAAAAACGCAGTTCGGGAACCAATCCCCGGCTGATGCCGAGGTCACCGTATTGGACAAAGCTAACCAGCAGCCCAGCAACATGGTCAACATGGTGGATTCGGGCAAGATCCAGCCTCCCTTGATCACCACTTTTTATTTCCGCGTGGTTCCCATATCCGAAAATAAGATCGCTGGGGCTGCCAGCAATCAGGTAAAAATCCAATGGTACGGGCTTAACCAAGCTGGCGAAGCTATCAAAGAAGCCCAGGAGTGTCTTAACAATCCGGAAACACCCGGATGCCCCTCACCGGTGCCGCCCCAACTTAAGCCATATACAATTGAGATCATCGGTTACCATGGCGTCATCCCCCCCCAAAGTGGGCATGTCGGCGGTTATATTGTCACTAAGGATACTACGATCCAGGTGGGTCCCAATAAACTGGAATTCAAAGCCGGGCAGACAATACCTGCTAAAAAACCAAAGGAAAAGAAATGGTACGAGGCAGTGGTCGATTTTGCTCTTGACGTTGTTAATTGGGTCAGCACAGCTTATAACGACTTGAAGGATACAGTGATCAACGTTGTCTCCCAATTCGTACCTGAGGAATTTTGCCCTAAGGCTTGCTTGAATACCTTGCTCGATACTGGTTTAATGGCACTCGGTATCCCGCCCAGCATCCCCAACTTCGACCAATTGATGAATCAAGGGCTGGATTATCTAGCCGCCCAGGCTGTTGGCGGGTTAGGTTTCCCCCCCGAGATCTATGACAGCATCGATCCCAACCTATCCGGCCTGGCTGCCGAGGTCGCTATCAGCGAGGTGGAGGCAGCCTGGAAAGCTGAGGCTGAAAAGCAGATCAAAGAGGGCTTACAACAAGGGCTGGAAGCTGCCCAGTATTCTCTCTCAGAAAAGGTCAGCTGGATCCCCAATGGTGTTCCAATCAAACCTGATCCGTTGGGGGATTACCAACCGCCTACCATAATGTTAAAAGTCACCAGGAACCCTGATGTCCCTATTGAAGCGGATTACTGTATCGGCAAGCCCAGTTATAATGGCAACATCTGGATTTTGAGTAATGTAAGCGTTACACCAGATACTGCTGATGAATTTAATAACGACATCAATAACAAATCCAAAAGCCAGCAGATGAAAGCCAATTATTCCTATTACTTGTACGAATCCAAATTTGTTCCCCTTCCTTATCTGAAGCTTGGTGAATCACAGGTTATTCCGGTTGTATTACAACCCACCATTAACAGATATTTTGGAGCGCCGTGGACATCCTTAAACAATGCCCAGACTGCCTGGGGCACATGGTATAAGAATGGAGAGATGGACCTTTCTGTCAACAATCCATGCAGCAATCGCGATTCCATGCAGGGAAGTCCAGATCAATCCATCGGGCAGTAGAGAAAATAGGAAACAAAAAGGCTTTCCAGTTAATTAATTACGGCCAGCAATATTGATTGCTGGCCGTACCAACCGTGGCGTGAAAATTTTCAGCCTCTCAGGCAGTATTCAGCCTTCCAGAAGGGCATCGATCTCACCCCGAATGGCATCCAGGTCTTCCAGACCTAAATAGACGATGGCATAGCGGATATACGCGACCAAATCCATTTCCTTCAGTCCGGCAATGACCATATCCCCAACCACGCGAGAAGTTACCTCAATTTCTCCCAGTGCCTGCAGGTCCGATTCCACATCCCCCACCAGACGATCGATATCCGCCGCTGAGACCGGTCGTTTATCACAGGCGATCTGGATGCCGCGGGTGAGTTTATGGCGGTTAAATTCCTGCCGGGTGCCATCCTGCTTGATGATCAGCGGTGTGTCCAGGATTGCCCGTTCATAGGTACTGAACCGTTCCTTGCAATTCTGGCACAATCTCCTGCGCCTGGTCCCTCCCCGTTTATCATGGGAAGTATCCAGCACCCTGGAATCATCAGCCTTGCAGTATGGACATTTCATGGCCTTCCTCCCGAACAGAAAAATGCATGAACCCAGATAAATTTTAGCATAGATAATACCCCAATATACCCCCGGTTTGAATTTTCCATACTGGCTTCTCCATTTTAAGCAGTTCTCCTGCTGAGCAATCAGCAGGAGAACATGACCAGACAACATCCAACCCTACCAGGAGGAGGCCGGTTCAGGGTGGATCTTTCCGTCTTTCTACTATCCAAGAAGTCCTTGGATCCCGAATGTTCAAAACTAACCTCAAAGCCAAAACTTATCTAGCGATTCCGGCTACGATTCCGCAGGAAAGTGGGAATGTCCAGGTTCTCTGTATTCAATGACCGAGGAACAAACTCCATCTCCCGCTCGTCCTGCTCAACATTTCCGGCCTTGCCCTCGACCTGGCTGGGGCGCCTGGTCCGTGTCATGATATTCGTGGGCATACCGGTTCGCTCAAAACCCGTGGCAATCACCGTGATCCGGAATTTATCGGTCATCTCAGGATCAATCACTGCACCAAAGATCAAGTTGACATCTGGATGGGCTGTTTCCTTGATGATCGCAGCAGCTTCATTGACCTCAAAGAGCGACAGATCGGTCCCGCCGGTGACGTTGAAGAGGATACCCCGGGCTCCGTCGATAGTGATATCCAGCAATTCGCTGGACATAGCCTGTTCAGCCGCTTTGACAGCCCGTTCCTCGCCGCTGGCTTCCCCAACAGCCATCAAGGCCGCTCCACCTTCAGACATGATCGAGCGCACATCAGCAAAGTCCAGGTTGATCAAACCGGGAACGGTGATCAGCTCGGAGATGCCCTGAATGCCCTGGCGCAACACGTCATCTGCCACTATAAAGGCTTCCTGGAGACTGGCTCGCTTATCCACGATCTGCAGTAAGCGGTCATTGGGGATCACGATCAGGGTATCGACCTGCTCTTTAAGCAGGGATATGCCTTCATCTGCGGTCCTGACCCGCTGGGTCCCCTCAAACGTAAACGGCTTGGTGACCACACCGATGGTCAGTGCGCCAATCTCGCGGGCAGCTTGAGCTACGATTGGGGAGGCTCCCGTACCGGTTCCACCACCAATTCCAGCAGTGATGAAGACCATGTCAGCTCCTTTCAGGACGCTGTAAATATCATCGGCCGATTCTTCGGCAGAACCCCGGCCAACGGTCGGGTCTCCGCCCGAACCCAGGCCCCGAGTCAGCTTATCCCCTACCCGGACCTGAATAGACGCTTTCGAGCGCAGCAGCGCCTGGGCGTCCGTATTGACGGCAATGAATTCAACACCCGTAAGACCGGCTTCGATCATCCGATCCACGGCGTTGCATCCTCCACCGCCGACTCCCACTACTTTGATGCGGGCAAATGATTCAGTTTCTTTGATGGGGTCCATATTTTCTCCTCTATCTAGACTACCAATCGTTGTATGGTCATACGCTAAGGCAGTAATCGCCTTAAGAAATTGATTAAGTTATTCCAGCTGACGGATTCCTGACTCAGCTGCTTGCGGTAATTGTCTTTTTCATAAGATATTGTGTTCATTAACACCGTCCATTCTAATAAGCCGACACTGGTCGAAAATGCCGGGCTGTGGAGCTGGTCTGTCATACCCAGCAGATTTTCCGGTTCGGCAATTCTCACCGGGCAATTAAGCATTTTCCTGGCGAATTGGCTGATGCCCGGGAGTGCACTTGTTCCGCCTGTCAGCACCATTCCCGCCGGCAGCAGCCCATCATAACCAGAGCGTTTGATCTCCTGAATAACATAACTGAATAATTCCTCCACCCGCGCTTCAATGATCAGAGCCAGATCGCTGCGTTTAAATTCCCGGCGTTCTTCGTCACCAAATGGCCGGATATAAAAGACCTCATCTTCGCTGACAGCTGAGCGTTGGGCATGGCCGTGTTTGATCTTAACCTCTTCAGCCTGGTCCAGAGACAGGCTCAGCCCGTGGGTGATGTCCGATGTGATCAGATCACCACCGATCCCCATCACCATCGTATGCCAGACATCTCCATTGATATAAATTGCCAGATCGGTTGTCCCTCCGCCGATATCACAGACCACCACACCCATCTCACGTTCAGTTTCCGTGAGAACCGCCTCTGCGGATGCCAATGGATTCAGCACAAAAGCTTCTACTTCGGTACCAGCTGCATTGACGCACTGTTCCAGGTTATCCAGAGAATTGGAGGCAGCGGTGATGATGTGGGCTTCAACCTCCAACCGGTAGCCGTGCATACCGATCGGCTTATGAATCCCCTCCTGCCCGTCTACCGTAAAACCTCTTTGGATCACATGGACAATATCCCGGTTATGAGGGATGGAAACCGCCTTGGCAGCATCCAGGGCCCGGAATACATCGTTCTGATCGATCACACCCCCGGTCACCCCACTCGCTCCCTGGCTGTTGAGAGAAGAGACATGCGATCCGGCCAGGCTGATCTGGGCGGAGGTAATTTCCAGACCGGAACTGCGCTCCGCCTTGTCAATGCTTCGTTTAATGGCTTTACTGGCGGATTCAATATCCACTACAACGCCTTTGCGCAGTCCTCGAGAAGGTTCAATTCCCACACCCAGGATCCGGAATTTATCCTGCGGCTCAACCCGAGCAACCAGGGTACAGATTTTAGTAGTGCCAACATCAATGCCAACAATGATCGGTGCGTCCTGGGTGCTCATCGTTCCATCCTGAAATAAGGCGAATCTAAGTTTTCAACATTAATGACTGCGGGGGTGATTCCCTTACCCTGCAGGTAATCAACCAGGGAGAGATAGACATTCATCTTCTGGACAGCATCGTCGTCGTTAAACCCGAAATACACTACCCAGCCCCGGCTGTCATTCCAACCTAGTCCGTGGTCTTTATCAAAAATCATATCCACATCTTCTGGAAGGAGATCAGCCAATACGGCTACTGTATCCACGATCCGGAGATCCACGAACCTGTCCTCAACGGTGGGCGGGAGCATCGATGAGTTTACCTGGATGACATCGATCCCGGTGTCATGCGGCTCGAAGGCTACCCCGTTTCGATCGACCCAACGGACATGGCCATCCCAATTCCAGGCCAGCACCGGTCTGCGTTCTTCCAGGGTGATCCGGACCTGTCCTGGCCAATTGACTTTGACATTCACATCCGATAAACCAGGGTAGGTCAAAGTCAAATCTTCCTTCACCCGATCGGGGTTGATAAAGAATATCGATGATCCGGTCACATTAATAGCCTGGGCGATCTCGCCTGTAGTGTACCTTTCCAATCCTTCCATCTCCAATTCGCTGACCTGGAAGAAACTGGACTGCGACAGCAAGATCAGCCCAACCAGCAGACTCACCGTCAGCAACCCGGAAAGCAGCCGCCATTTATTACTGACAGCCGGCACCGCGGGCAGTCGGATCTCTGCCCCCGGTGAGGAAAGCGGGACATCAACCCGCCGCCGGGGCAGCGGTTTGCCTGCAGCCGGAGGCATATAAACGCCAATCTCATTACGGGACTGGACAGGTGGAGTCCTCCGCGAGCTAATAGCAGCAGATCCCCTGCGTTCCCGCTGGAACCTTTTGCCCTCTATTCTGTCGGTCTCTCCTGCCCTAATTGTCCTGTCCATAGCTCCTAGTGACTTCCAAATTCGTATTTGCGGGTAATCTGATCCCGCTCCTTCTTCCTTTCCAGTGCCAGGTCAATCAGCTCCTCGATCAAATCAGCATAGGCTAATCCGCTGGCTTCCCACAATTTGGGATACATACTGATCGGTGTGAATCCTGGTATAGTATTGACCTCGTTCAAGTAGATCTCTCCGGTATCCTTATCAACCAAAAAGTCTACCCGGGCCATCCCGGCACAATCAATAGCCTGGTAAGCCTGCAAAGCGTAAGCTTGGAGTCTCTTAACCTGCTCCTCATCCAGTGGAGCCGGAATGATCAGCTCAGAACTCACGTCATGATATTTGGCTTCGTAGGAGTAAAACTCTGCGGCTGGCCGAATCTCACCCGGGATTGACACCCGGGGTTGATTGTTCCCAAGCACGCTTAATTCGATCTCGCGGCCATTGATACCTTTTTCGATCAAAACCCGGCGGTCATAGTTGGCTGCATCCAGGATCCCGGCAGCAGCTTCTTCAATATCCCGGCACTTGCTGACACCAACTGAAGAACCCATATTGGCCGGTTTGACGAAGAGCGGAAAATGATCGAACTCAACTACCTGATCCAGGACTGCGTCCATATCCTCGAGTTCAGTCCGACGGATCATGATCGAAGGGGCCACTGGGATACGATTGGCTTTCATCACGTCTTTGAAGAGACCTTTATCCATTCCAACAGCAGAACCCAGCACGCCTGCTCCAACATAAGCCAGGTCATTGAGTTCGAATAAACCCTGCATGGTTCCGTCTTCACCGTAAGAGCCGTGAAGAACCGGGAAGATCACATCCAGATCAGCGAGCAATTCCAGCCGATAACTACTGTCCACAGTTCGTAATTTGTAGAGTTCCGGCCGGGATGGGATGGGAAACATCACTGCCTGCGAAAGGTCCTTTGGATTTCCACTTGAGAGGGCTGTGAGCACATCCTCACCGACCAGCCAATCACCGTCCTGGGAGATACCGATCTGAATGACCTGATACTTATCACGATCAAGGGTTTCCAGCACGGATTTCGCGGAGGACAGTGAAACGGCGTGTTCGCTCGATCTTCCTCCAAACAGAACGCCCAAACGAATGGCTTTACTCATTGATTATCCTTATTCCAATCACCGATGAACTGGATTTCAAGGCCCAGCTCTACTCCAGATTGTTCACTGACCCGATCGCGCACCATTGCAATCAGTGTCGCTACTTGGTTAGCAGTCGCTTCACCCCGGTTGATGAAAAAATTAGCGTGCTGCTGGCTGATCTCCACCTCCCCTATCCGGGTACCTTTCAAGCCGGCGGCTTCGATCAACCGGCCGGCAAAATCACCAGGAGGATTTTTGAACATGCTGCCGAGGCTGGCTCCTCCCGGTTGAGCGGCCTGGCGCTTCTCTGCAATTGCTGAAATGGTTTGTTTCACCGCTTCAGGTGTGCTCCTCGCTAACTGAAAGGTTGCGCTGAGTACCACAGCGGATTTTTCTCCGGTTTTTATGATGCTGGTCCGGTAATCGTATCCAAATTGATCCACTGACCATTCTGATCGCAGAATATTGTCTTCTACTGGATGCAAGATTTCTGCCACGGATAGGGACTCAGCGATGTTTGAGCCAAATGCCCCGGCATTATTGACCACGGATCCCCCCACGGTTCCAGGGATACCAGAAGCCCATTCCAGACCGCTCCACCCCCTCTGTCCAGTTCTGCGCGAGACCGAGCCGATGCTTGCCCCGGACTCCGCCCAGACGAGCGGCGACTGGCTTTCCCTATCGATGAACTCCAATTGCTTCGCATCATTGATCAACACCATTTCGCGTATACCCGCATCACTGATCAGGGTATTGGAACCGCTGCCCAGCAAAATGAAAGGAATGCGCTCTTCCCACAAGAAGCGAACATCCGCTTCCAGCTCATCTACATTTGAGCTTGAAGCCAGATAATCTGCCGGTCCGCCAATTTTTATCACCGAATAGCGGCTCATTTGCTGATCTTGCATCAGCCTTTCACCAAAATAATCAGTCAGTTTTTGAAGCTGATGATCACTGATCACGGGTTCAGACATCAATTTTCCTTATAAATCCTTAATACGTTTAAGCACCTTGTTTACGACCCGGGAATTTACCTCATCACCGGATTTGAGGATCCGGTTGAGCTCATCCTGAAGCTGGGGGTCCTCCTGCACAACCCAGTCATATTGGTTGCGCGGTTCGAAAGCAACCTCAACAGCTTGATCAGCCTCGTTTTGATATGCTTTTGCAGCCATGGTCATTCTCCTCTCTTCAACTTGATCTATCCGACAGGGTGTGTTCTAGCCTGTCATTGATCTCAACCGCGTCCCCGGCACTGAATACCAGCACCAGGTCACCCTGCTGCACTTCATTTTCCAGGTAAGCAGCTGCCTGTTCGATATCCGGGATAAAATGTTTGTTCTCATGATCAATTGACTGGACCAGCGCCTCAATTGAAAACCCCGCAGGAACCTTCTCTCTCGCTTCGTAAACACCAAGAACGATCACCTGATTGGCATCTTCGAAGGCTACCGCAAATTCCTCAAAGAACGCGCTGGTTCTGGAATACGTATGCGGCTGCCAGACTGCTCGGATGAAACGCTCAGGATAGGCGGCCCGGGCGGCGGCTAAAGCGGCTGCGATTTCAGTGGGATGATGACCATAGTCATCAACCAGCATCACCCCTGCCCATTCACCGTGTATCTCGAATCTTCGCCCGCTGCCTTTGAACTCTGCCAGGGCGCTGATGACTGCCTCTCTCTGCAGGCCCAGGATTTCAGCTGCACCAAACGCCCCCAGAGCATTAAGTACATTATGTCTCCCCGGAACCCGTAGCGACACCGGGAATACATCAGCCTGCCCCTCAGATCCGATCACAAGATCAAAATCCATCCCCCCTGTTGGATTGACCCTCAGATTTTCTGCAGTAAGCTCACCAGCGCTCCCTTGGAACCCATAACGAACCAGGGTTTGTCCTTCTTTCAGCTGTTGGCCCAGACGGAGAGCTGCCGGACTTTCTGCGCAAACAATCAGTGTGCCGTCTGGCTGCAGGTTGCTCACAAATTTTCTGAAAGCCTCCTCAAAGATATCCACGGTCGGAAAAATATCTGGGTGATCGTGTTCGACATTGGTGATCACCGCCAGCTGGGGATGGAGTCCTAAGAACATATAATCGTACTCATCTGCCTCGATCACGAACAAATTGCCTTTCCCTGCCCGGGCGTTGGTTTCCAGGTTGGCTACCACACC
>Ga0055450_10000165_pt1 | contig 12344 bp, 7 predicted proteins | sample China_Galinas_PW_5_FD_57740 | JGI IMG/M metagenome (GOLD analysis project Ga0055450, IMG submission 57740) | Wetland microbial communities from San Francisco Bay, California, USA, that impact long-term carbon sequestration - China_Galinas_PWC_D1 | ecosystem: Environmental > Aquatic > Marine >... | reverse complement strand
AATGAAGTCGAATTTGACCAGCGACTATCTGGGCCTGAGTCTGAAGAATCCGCTCTTGGCCTCGTCTTCTCCGCTCACCGGTGAGCTCGATTCGCTGAAGCGTCTCGAGGACGCCGGAGTGGGAGGAGTCGTTCTTCCCAGTCTCTTCGAGGAGCAGGTCGAACACGAGGAGATCGAGGAACAGAGACTGTATCACTACGGTTCGGAAAACTCTCCGGAAGTCACGGGCTACTTTCCCGAGCTGACCGACTACAAAAGGGGACCGCAGGAATACCTGGAGCACATTCGTGCCGCGAAAGCGAGCCTCTCCGTGCCGGTCATCGCCAGCCTGAACGGTCATTCGCCCGGTGGCTGGTCCCGCTACTCCACGATGATGGAGGAGGCGGGAGCCGACGCCTTGGAGCTCAACGTATACTACGTGCCTGCGGATCCCGAGACGACGGGAGAGGACGTCGAGCGACGCATCATTCAGCTGGTCGAACAGGTGCGCAAGGGAACGCAGCTTCCTCTCGCGGTGAAGCTGGGACCCTACTTTTCCAGTCTGCCGCACATGGCTTCCCGTCTCGACTTTGCCGGTGCCGACGGGCTGGTGCTCTTCAACCGCTACTTACAACCCGATCTCGATCTGCTCGAGATGCAAGTCGTGCCGCATCTGGTCTTGAGCAGTCGAGAAGAAATGCTCTTGGCCCTGCGCTGGATCGCGATTCTCAAGGACCAGGTGGGTTTGAGTTTGTGTGCCACCAGCGGGGTGCACGATCACCTCGATCTCGCGCGCATGCTCTTGGTCGGTGCCGACGCCGCCGCCCTGGCCAGCGTCCTCCTGCGCAAGGGTCCTGGTCACGTGAGCGAGATTCTGCGCGGCTTGGACGCCTGGATGGAGGAGAAGGAGTACGCGAGCGTGGAGCAGCTGAAGGGCTCGTTCAGCCAGGCAAATTGTCCCAACCCCGAGGCCTTCGAGCGCGGGAACTACATGAAAGCGCTCACGAAGTACACCAACGAGTGGGTCTGAGCTGCCCCTGAAACGCGGGAAACGGGCCCGAAGTGCGGGCTCGTCCCCGGTATGATAGACTGTTGGGGATCCGGGGCGCCTCCTGGAACCCCTCGAGGGTCTCCCTGGGGCCCCCGTCGGTAGTCCTAGACCGAGGCAATTCCGCCCGATCCCCCACATTCCATCATCAGGTGCAAGCCATGAGCATCAAGTCCCCGCTTCTGCTCTTGCTCGGAATACTCTCCTTCCTCATGGCGTGTGGAGGAGAAGAGGGCAGTGTCAGCGCCGAGAAGCTCCCCGGAACCGACTCCCTCACCTCCATCGTGGTGACTCCTCAGGACGCCGAGGTCGACGTCGGTCAAACCCAATGTTTGAGTGCCACGGGCTTCTACGCTGATGGCTCGCGGCAGGACATCTCCGCTCAGGTCGACTGGAGTTCCTCCGACCTCTCGATCGCGACCGTCAGTAACGATGCAGGAAGCAAAGGCACTGCGACTGGTGCCGGGTCCGGTGAGGCCTTCATCTGGGCGAAGGACGGTGGAATCGTCGGTGGGGTGAGCTTCGGCGTTTTGGACCGCGTCGTTTTGGGGATGGGGCCGCTCAAGGTGAGCCCGCAGAACCCGAGGTACTTCGTGGACTCGCGCGGCCGGCCCGTGCTCTTGACCGGTTCGCACACCTGGCTCGATTTCCAGGATGCCGGGAGAGGCAATCCTCCACCCGAATTCAACTACACGAGCTACCTCAATTTCCTGCTGCAGAACAAACACAATTTCTTCCGTCTGTGGACCTGGGAGCAATCGCGCTGGACCCTGGAGACGGCAGATGACCAGTACTGGTTCCATCCCACCACGCCGTTCATGCGCACTGGCCCGGGCGTGGCCGACGACGGTCTACCCAAGTTCGATCTCAGCCAATTCGATCAGAGCTATTTCGACCGACTTCGTCAGCGCGTGTTCATCGCACGCACGAAGGCCATCTACGTCTCGATCATGCTCTTCAACGGCTGGAGCGTGGTCGATGCGAAAGGGAATTTCTCGTACAACAATCCCTGGCACGGACATCCCTTCAAGGCCTCGAATAACATCAACGGCATCGACGGGGATTTGAACGGAAACGACAGCGGGGAGGAGACCCACGAGCTAGCCAATACCGCCGTCACCGCGATCCAAGAGGCTTACGTGAAGAAGGTCATCGACACCGTAAACGATCTTGACAACGTGCTCTACGAGGTCAGCAACGAGAGTGATTCCGGTTCTATGGACTGGCAGAATCACATGGTGGAAGTGATCAAGCAATACGAAGCCGGCCTGCCGGAGCAGCATCCGGTGGGTGTCACGGTGGAGTGGCCCAACGGCGACAACAGCGCGCTCTTTGCCAGTGAGGCCGATTGGATTTCCCCCAACGGTAGCATCGACGACCCCACCACCGCCGACGGCAGCAAGGTCATTCTGGATGATACGGACCATCTCTGCGGGATCTGTGGCGACCGCAAGTGGGTCTGGAAGTCTTTCCTGCGCGGCAGGAATCCGATCTTCATGGACGGCTACGATGGAGAGGGATACGGAGTAGGTGGGGAGGGCTTCAACTTCGACGATCCCACCTGGGTGAGTTTGCGGGCCAACATGGGTTACGTCTCCTCGCTTGCGCGCCGTCTCCCTCTCAATCAGATGTTGCCGAGCGGTGAACTCGCCTCCACCGGTTACTGCCTGGCCAAAGCGTCCTCGGAGGGACCGGTATACGTGGTCTACCTGCCCTCGGGCGGCAGCGTCACCGTCGACTTGTCGGCAACCGGACATCTGACCTTGCAGGTGGAGTGGTTGGATCCACTCGATGGCATGAGCTCCGCTGGCGATCCAGTTACCGGAGGGAAGAAAGTGCACTTCGACTCGCCCCTGAGCGAGGACGCGGTGCTGCACATCCACGAATGAGGGTCGGTACTCAGCTGGAGCGGATGGTGGGGGATGGCGATTTGCTTCCCAGCTTCTTCAAGAGGCGGGGCGCGAGGATGAGCGCGCTGCCGTAAATCACCAGTGAGAGGAACATGGTGGCGGAACGACCGTGGCGGAGATCGCCGAGGAGCAGTTCCACGCCCCCCAGGACGAGAGTCGGGTAGACCAGCCAACGTGCTTCGTGGAAGCGCGGCTTGCGGGAAATCCAGGCCAGGAGCACCGCCACCACCGCGAGCAGCCCCGTTCGCAGGGAAGCCACAGCCGCGGCATCTTTTGCGCGGGTGGCATCGCCTGCAAAGATCGCGTCCCCCAAGAGCGTACCGATTCCACAGATTCCCAGCACCAAGAGCGCGAGGCACAGGGTTCGCGGAGCGCGCGCAAGCGGGCCCCAGGTACCGCGGAAGGCCGCCACGCGCAGGCTCGAGCACGCCGCCGCCGCCAGCATCACCGCCGCCAGAGGCAGCGCGTGGTGATTTCCCAGCGTCGATTCCCAACCCAAGAGCGCGCCCAGAGAAAGCCGCAGCAATCCCGAACTCAGCGCGGCCGCACCGGTGAAGAGCGCGGCGTGCAGAAGCAGCGTCGTGCGCTGTTTCTGCAGGGCGAAGGCCGCGGTAAGAGAGGCGTCAGCGAGGAGAATCCAGCTACGCAGTTCTCCAGCAAAGAGCGTGAAGGAAGCCACCAGCATGAACACCAGAGCGATGCTGGTGTAGAAGATGAAGTTGCTGCGGCGATTCCGTCGCCGGTCGATGAAGCTGAAGGAGACCGCATAGCTCAGTGCGGCACCCAAGAGCGCCGTACCTCCCATGAACAAGCGCAGGTGCTGATGGTGTCGGGCCAGAACGAGCGCTCCGCCCATCCCCACGATCAACACGAAGACAGTTTGAACGATCTCCAAAGGAAGAATGGCTCGGCCGCCCACCAGGGTGCGCTGGGCGAAAGTTCCCAGATACAAACCAACCAACGCGTATTGCAGGAGCACGAGGATTCTCACGTCCATGCCCCTCAACGGAGTGCCTTCGCTTGCCAAAAGGAACAGTGAGGTGAGCAGCAACACCATCATGTCCGCCAGGACCGCGCCCGAGATTCCCAAGAACAACCACTTTCGAGCGTAGGCGAAGAGCAGAGTGCAGCCGTAGATCGCCAGCGCGATGGCGAGATAGGGCAGCCATAGTTTGGTCAGCATGGCCAAGGCCAGAGCCAATGGAGCGCCCGCTCCGGCGAAGATCCAGGCCATTCCGTGCAGACCTCTCCGCCAAGCGATGAAGAGCGCCGCGCCGACGGATACGCCGAGCGCTGCGGCGCTGAGCGAGGGCGCCAGGTATTTCAGCTCAACCGTCGCCTCGAAGAGCAATGGGAAGACGACCAGCGCCGAGGACAGCGCGTGAAAATGGGCGCTGCGAACGAAGCCCTCTCGATTGGCGGCGCGGTACGCGAGCGGCAAGAAGCTCAGGCCATAGACAAGTCCCAGGGCGGCGCCCGCGGTTCTCGGCAGGATACCCGCGTCAGTGGCGGCTCTGAGAAAGAAGGCGCCTCCCAGAACCAAGAGGGTCCTACCCAAGAGGGGCAGCAGGCTACGCTTGGGCTGTTCGCTGGCGCCCGCGTGAGCGAATTCCGCCTCGGCTGGGGCCAGGGGGAGCTCGGCTCGAGGAGCTTCTCGTTTCCCGCGGTGGCGCAGCTCCTCCTCGAGAGCCTCCACGCGCAGACGCAGAGCTTCGAAAGCCCTCTCCAATCGCTGGATTCTTTCGTCTGGCACGCTGTCGTCCCTCGCTGCGGGAGCACTCCGAAAGAAATCTCTTGCGGCGAGGTCCCCTAGAGTCCTCAATCAGTCCTTGAGTAAAGACGCTCAAGAGCCCAATATCCAGTATGGTACGAGCGTACGTCCGGATCTTCCGCTTGCCAAGGGAAACCGCGAGGAGGGCAAGGGAAGGGGCCAGTGGCTCGGTGGCGCCAGAATCGGCAGAAAGGGCTCCATGACGCAACCTTCCAGTGAAGATCTCGTCTCCCGCCGCAGTTTCTTGGATTGGCTCTTGGGGTTGGGGGTCGTGGGTACGCTCGCAGCCGCCATCTTACCGATCTTCCGCTACTTGAAACCTCTGCCCCAGCAGGGGGCGAGCGGACCCGTTCATTTGAGCGCGCAGGACACCGCGACACTCGATCATGACCAGTTTGTGATCGTACGCTCGGGCGCCACCCGCTTGCTCGTCTTCGAGGATAGCTCGCAGAAGCTGCGCTGTCTCAGCGCCAAGTGCACGCATGAGGGCTGCACCGTACAGTACGTGCCCGGGGACGGCGTGATCTGGTGCGCGTGTCACAACGGGCGCTTCGACGTCGATGGGCGTGTGATCTCCGGCCCACCACCGCGGCCGCTCGAGGCCTTCCGAGTGGATAAAGAGGGTAAGGACATCGTCATCGATGGGAAGTTGACATGAATCAACCCGCCATTTCCAACCCCGTATATCGTTGGCTCGATCGCCGTTATTCCCTGGGCAACCTGGTGGAGTTCCTCAAGCACAAAGAGGTGCCTCTGGGCGACCACCCAATGGTCTGGTACTACCTGGGCGGCACTACCCTCTTCTTCTTTCTCGTTCAAATCGCCACGGGATTGCTACTTCTGCTCTATTACAAACCCGGCGAGGCAAGTTCCTACGAGAGCATTCGGTTCATCACCACCAAGGTGCCCTTTGGTTGGCTCATCCGTTCGGTGCACTGCTGGAGTGCGCATCTGATGATCGTCTCGCTGACGGTCCACATGTTCTCGACGATGATGCTCAAGGCCTATCGCCCTCCGCGCGAGATCACCTGGATCACGGGCTTCCTGCTATTCGCCATTGGCTTGGGATTTGGGTTCTCCGGTTATCTTCTGCCATGGAACGAGTTGGCCTACTTCGCAACCTCCGTGGGCACCGATTCCGTGAAGGCAGTGCCGGGCATCGGAGAGTGGCTGCTCCAAGTGATGAGGGGAGGACACGATGTGTCCATCAATACCCTGTATCGCTTCTTTGCTCTACACGTCGTTGCACTCCCGCTGCTCATCTTCGCTTTGATCAGCATTCATCTCTTACTCATCCAGCGACAGGGAATGGCACCACCCTTGACTCATGAATCCAAGGGACCGGGCATGAAGTTCTTTCCTAACTTCTTGCTCAGAGATTTGCTCTTGTGGCTCCTCTGTCTCATCGGGCTGATGATACTGGCGGTGATGCTTCCCTACGGACCGGGGGTTCCTGGTGTCGAATGGGAATTGGGGCTGAAGGCCAACCCGCTTCAGCCTGCCTATCCGGGGATCAAGCCCGAATGGTACTTCCTGTGGATCTATCAACTGCTCAAAGAGTTTCCGCCGCATCTCTGGGTGATGGAAGGGCCGCAAGCCGCGCTCCTCATGGTTTCTGTCCTCATGGGCAGTTGGGCGCTCGTGCCCTGGCTCGACCGCAAGGCGAGAGCGGACAAGCCATCGCCTGGTTTCAGCGACTACGGAGTGGGCGCCATTCTCTTCGTAGTTTTCCTCACTCTGAAAGCTTGGGACATCGGCGGCCACGGACACGGGGCTGAGGTCGACGTGAGGGCGGTCGCGCGCGTCTGCGCTTGGTGGACTTTGGGACTGGCCGCGCTCATCACCGTCTTCCGATTCCTCGTTTACCGGCATCGATGGTTCCTCTTCAGTGGCGGTATCGCGCTACACGTGGCGCTCCATGGCCTTCTGGGCATGAGCTATCTGCGCGCACTGGTCGCGGCCGCTGTAGTCGTGGTCATCGCTTGGGCACTCACCCTCGTCACGGGTTCGAGTGCGAGAACGATGCGGAGGGTGAGCCAATGAAGTCTCGAATCACGCTTTCGGCGGGACTTTGTCTTCTCTTACTGCTGCTCGCAACGGCACCGGTGTGGAACTTGATTCCGCCTGCTCTCGCGCAAGACGGCGACGCAAGCGAGCCCGTCGAGCTTTCCGCGCAGGTGAGAGAATTCTTCGAAACGAACGAAGAAGGCAAGCCGGTCGTGCCAGCCGAACTGCAAGAGTACTATGGCCAGCTGCCAGATCATGCGCGCAAACTCTTCAGCAAGGCGGTGGAGGCGGGGCTCATTTCCTCGGCTGCGCACGCCAGGGACTTGCTGTCTTTGAAGCTCTCGCCCGACAAGATGGAACTGGTTCTGAAGGACAACTGCATACTCTGCCATACCGACAAGGACATGCAATCCGAGGAAACGCTATGGCACATTCGAGATGATGGCAGCGGCAGCACCACTCTCATTCTGCAGAATTTTCTCGCGGACGTTCATTTTCGGCAGGGACTTTCGTGCTCGGGCTGTCACGGCGGGCACCCGGACCAGACCGAGATGTCCGACGATATATACGAGCGTTGGCCGGACAGCGAACGCCGGAAAGTCGATCGGACCTGGATCCCGCAATTTTGTGGGCGATGCCACTCCGACCCGGCCTTCATGCGAGGCTTCAACCCATCCTTGCCGACGGACCAGTTGGCCAAGTACCGCGAGAGCAAACATGGCCAGCTTCTGTTGGGCAAGGGGGACTCCAAGGCGGCGCAGTGCGTGAGCTGTCACGGAGTACACGGAATCCAGGGCTCGGATAGCCGTCGGTCAACCACCTTCAAATCCAACATTCCGGCTACCTGCGGAAAGTGCCACGCCGATGCCAAGTACATGGCGGGTTACAAGACCGAGGACGGAAGTCCCTTGCCCACCACTCAGCTCAAGCAATACCGCAAGAGCGTGCATGGTCAAGCTCTGCTCGTGGATGGCGACCAAGGGGCCCCGGCCTGCAACGATTGTCATGGAAACCATGCCGCGATGCCGCCACAGATCTCCTCGGTGAGCGAGGTTTGCCGAACCTGTCACAGTGGCAACGGCAAGCTCTTCGATGGTAGCAAGCACAAGCAGGTGTTCAGTACGCATGGTTGGCCCGAGTGTGCGAAATGTCACGGAACGCACGACATTTCCAAGCCGAGTGATACGATGCTGATAACCGAACCGGGCCATCTTTGCTTCGATTGCCACACGAGATACGCCAAGGACAACCCGATCTGCAACGCCACTGCGGCCCACTTCCATGAGAGAATCACTACCATGGAAGCTGCCCAGGCGAATTTCGAGCAGATGACGCATACGCTCGCCGCAAAGGGACTGGATGTCGATGCGCTCGCCGCTTCCCTGTCCGAGCTGAACGATGCTCTGCGTCAGTCTCGCTCAGCGGTGCATGCCTTCGATCGCAGCGACTTCGACGAAGTTGCGGATGCCGGTCTGAAGGCGATCGAGACCGGAGATGCGGGTATCACCAAGTCGGAGAAGGAGTATCGCTTCCGTCGCAAAGGGCTTCTATTTTCGATTGCGGTGATGGTGTTCCTGGCGCTGATGCTCTATTTGAAGATTCGCCAGGTCGAAGCGCACCAGAAGAGTAGTTAGCTCTCTCCGCGACCGAGCAGTCCCTTGAGCTTCTTCAGCACGCGCGGTCCGGCGGCTCGCTTCACCATGCCTTTGGCTTTGGCCAGTATCATCTCCCTGGAATCAGTGACCGGGACTTCCACCAGGGTGACGCCAGGTAGCTGGAAGGCGCGGCGAAGACTGGCCTGGGCGTTGCGATTCAAGAGCAGATAATTGGCGTGGGTGGCCTTGGCCAGATCCTCGAAGTTCGGATTCACCAGTTCCGTGCCGTATGCGCTTCCGTGGGCCGATTCGAGGCTGCGGCGGATGAGCCCGTAGGAACCATCGTTGATCACCAGGACGCAGAATTGTTGCTTCGTCTTGACGGCACTGAGAAGTTCGAGCCCGGTCATTGCCATGCCGCCATCACCGACGATGGCGCCCACGGTGCGTTCGGGGTGGGCGAACTTGACGCCCAGCGCGGCGGGAAGGGCGAAGCCCATCGATTGAAAATCGGTGGGTAGCATCAGGCCGTGCGGGCAGAACACCTTGTAGTAGCGGCGCGCCATGAGCTGGTGAAGGCCCGAGTCGGCGACCAGGATGCCGTCGCGCGGCATGACGTTGCGCAGTGCACTGAAGAACTTCTCGGGCCCCTTGCCCAAGATCGAGGGTTCGGGAAGCTCGATCCACGAGGACTGACGACCCCGTTTGCGCCAATCGTCGAGTTCCTGGCTCGACCAGCCGCGACCTTCGTTTGAAAACTCTCGGCTCTCGCGCAGAATGGCGGAAAGGAACTCACGAGCGTCCGCCAATACGCTGAGGCTCGCCGGGTAGTTTCCCTGGAGGACTTCCCTGGAGCGATCGACCTGAATCAGTTTTTCCCGAGGAATCTCGAGTTTGAATCCGTGACTGGAGTTGTGAGAGAACTTGCAGCCGACGGTCAGAACGAGATCGGCGCATTCCAGGAGGGCGTTCCGCGCCTGCGCGCGCGTGCCGGAGAATTCGAATCCCAGGGAAAGGGGATGGTCCTCCGGGAGGATCCCGCGTCCGGAGGTCGTGGTGAGAACGGCGGCTCGTAGACCCTCGGCCAGCCTCCTGGCCTCTTCATTGGCCTGCGCTGCTCCTTGACCCAGGAGCAACAGCACCTTCTTATTCTCTCGAAGTCGGGCAAGGGTCTCTCGCAACTCCTCCCCGAAGCTCTCCTCCTCCGTGGAGCCCTCGTTCTCGGCGGGGGAATCTCGCCAAGAAAGTTCCTTCCGCAGCACATCCGATTCGATTTCCAAGAGAACCGGTCCGGGCTCGCCTTCCTGAGCGTACGAGTACGCTTCCTCGAGGGTGGAGCGCAGTTCCTTAGCTTCGCTCACACAGAAGACTCGCTTCACCAAAGGGGCCGCGATCGCTCTCTGATCGATGTCCTGCAGCTGGAACTTCCTGTCCTTGAGCTTGGTTCGGGAGACCACCACGTGGAGTACTGCCGCCGAATCGAGAGCCGCTTCGGCGATGCCACTGAGCGCGTAGGTGAAACCGGGCCCTGAGATCGTGAGAAGGACGCCGGGCCGGCCGCTGCTTCTAGCGTACCCGTTGACCGCGAAAGAGGCGGCGAGCTCGTGGCTTGGCACCACCACCCTCGGTCCCAAGCGGCCCAAGGCCTCGAAGAGCACCTCGTTCTGCGTACCGGGCAGTCCGAAGACGACATCCACCCCGAGCCGAAGAAGGGTGCGGCAGAAGATCTCCGCAGCGAGAAGATCCATCTCAGGCCGGTTGGCGAACACCTTCAGGACCCCCTCGATGCGAGGCGGCGTTGCACTGCGCGCAGCGCGCGGCGGGAGAAGTTGAAGGGGCTCCGAGCCAGGTTGCGCAGACGCCAGCTCATCGCGTCCTCACGATGAAGCATGAAGGAGAGCTTCAGCTCGGCTCCCAGTTGGCTCTTGAAACGTGTCACTGGATTCAGTTCAGCGTCGGTGAGGTCATTGCCCTGATAACCCTCCGCGGCAAGAGCCTCGCAGGCCTTCCAGCGAAGGAAGACGGAAGCGCCGGTTTTCAGGTGCTCCTCCGACGCGCCGGCGCAGACGGTGTGGCTAATGGGATGCGGACCGAGGAGTACGAGTTGGCTGGCGATGGACTGACCCTGCGGAAGCCGGGCATGGAAGAGTTTGCACAGCGAGCGCTCGTGCAGCTTTTGATAGTATTCACGGTAGCGCGGCTTCGGGAGGTAGAGCGGTACACCCTTGCGGTGGTGAATTTCCTCGTGCAGAGCGAAGAACGACTCGAAGTCATCGTCCTGGCTCAGCACGATACCATCCTTCTCGCATCGTTTGATGAGGCGGCGGAAATTCCTCTCGACCCGGTTTCGGGCCGAATCGATGTCGCTCAGATCGACGAGGTAGCTGAACGAGGGCCTCGCGGACCAACCTTTTGCGAGAAAGGGCCGCACGTCGCTGAGTGTTGCGCGCGAATGCAGACGAAGATGAACGAATCCTTCCTCTTGGAGTGCAGACTCCAGGGATTCCATGATGTGAAGGCTCAGCGAAGTGCGCTGCGAGGGATACTTCGAGCTGGAGCGCGCCAGGACCAGGCCGTTGTAGTAGAGCAAGAACCGTGGAGCCACATAATTTCCCGCTGAGCTTGAACTCACGTAGAGAGCAACACCCCCCACGATCACGCCATCACGAAAAACGGCGAGGACGCGGTAGCGGGCATCGGTGGCTGCACAGAGTACATCGAGGTAGGAGGGCAGGGAATAGATGCTGCCGTCGGGAGATTCTGCGACGAATTGTTCCCATTCCGGATACTCATCCGGCGCAAGGATGCGAGTTGTGAATCGCTCGGGCATTCTGAGGGCATCCGTCGGCTGAAGTCTCCACTCCCAGGCTGAAGACGACAGTGTGCCGTGCCCCGTGCGATCCGGCAAGCACCCGCTAGGCGCGGGGCTCGACTTCGTGCGTGGGTCCGCGCCCGCGCCGGGGGCGCTTGGGCCGCTCGAAGCGCGTAAACACACGATATACCTGGTCTTCTTCGTCCCATTCGAGCGAGTGCCCCACCCGCTCGTGGATTTCCTTGGCGTCCTTGTTGGTGGGAAGGAACTCGCTGCGGATCCCCGCGATCCCCTGCGACTTGGCGTAGTCGATGATCTTCTCCAGGAGGTGGCTTCCGATGCCCAGTCCCCGGAAGTCCTCGTGCACCACGAAGGCGGTGTCGGCGATGTTGGTGCGGTTGTTGAGCTCGTATCTGCCGATGCCCACGATGCGCTCGGCCTCGCGATCGGCGCGTTCGAACACCCCGAAGGCCATGCGGTTCTTGTAGTCGACCGAACACGCCATGGCAGCTTCCTGGTGACCGAGCTGGCTCTTCGCGTGGAAGTAACGTTGATAGATCGTCTCGGGTTCGTGGCTGTAGAAGAACTCTTGGAGCTTGCGCTCGTCGTCGGCGCGGATGGGACGCACCATGCACACGGAGTTTCCGAATTCTCGGTTCTCCACCCAGTCGACGGGGAAGGGATTCATGATCTGCCGCCAGACTTCCTCGTCGGCTTGCACGTAGTGCTTGCTTCGGACGAAATCGAGCAGGTCCTCGCGGAAGTTGGGATGAGCGATGTTGATGAGCGCCAGAGCTCGTTCGCGAATCGTCTTTCCGTGCAAGTAGGCCACACCGTATTCCGTTACCACGTAATGCACGTCGCCGCGACTCGTGACCACGCCGGCCCCCTCGTCCAGGAATGGGGCAATGCGACTGACCGTGTCCTCTTTGGCGGTGGAGGGGAGCGCGATGATCGGCTTGCCCCCTTTGCTCATGGCGGCTCCGCGAATGAAATCCACCTGACCGCCGATTCCGCTGTAGAACTTGTAGCCGATCGAGTCGCTACATACCTGCCCGGTGAGGTCGACCTGTACGGCGGAATTGATCGCGACCATTTTGTCGTTGCGCGCGATGATTCTGGGGTCGTTCGCATAGTCGCTCGGGTAGAACTCGATGCTCGGGTTGTCATCGACAAGATCATAGAGTTTGCGCGAACCCATGACGAAACTCACCACCGTCTT
>Ga0055450_10000164_pt1 | contig 12353 bp, 11 predicted proteins | sample China_Galinas_PW_5_FD_57740 | JGI IMG/M metagenome (GOLD analysis project Ga0055450, IMG submission 57740) | Wetland microbial communities from San Francisco Bay, California, USA, that impact long-term carbon sequestration - China_Galinas_PWC_D1 | ecosystem: Environmental > Aquatic > Marine >... | reverse complement strand
TGGCGTCCCCAACCGGATTTGAACCGGTGTTGCCGGCGTGAAAGGCCGGTGTCCTGGACCTGACTAGACGATGAGGACATATTTTTTGGTGGGTCGTGCGCGACTTGAACGCGCGACTCTCTGCTTAAAAGGCAGATACTCTACCGACTGAGTTAACGACCCTGTTGGTATGGAGCTAGTTTTTATACTGGTTGATTACGTTCGTGTCAAGTAAAATCAGTATTCTTCTCTTTTAACATTCGTGTTATCCGTCGTCAAGTTGCGAAAAGCCGTTATGAAGCAAACTGCTTACTTCAACTATACATTCGGTATCTTATCGGATAAAATTTGCTGTGTTTTTCATTTTAATGAAATATGTTTCCTTAAATGAAAAATAAAGACAAGAGTTTTCATATATACTTTTTTATATTGATTTAGCTAATCGATATTTGGCGCATAACCTTTATGGAGTAAAGTGACAAAAATGGGACTTATTAATGGCAGAGCGAGTTTTGTACGTTTTTCGGTTGAAGGTGAACTCCCTGAAAACACATGGGATTTTATTTCAGAACGCGTAGCATTGTTTTCATTTAAAGATATCGATGATACGTATGATGAAAATTCAATCGGTTGGGTTTCACCTCTTAATATGTTTGATTATGAATTCGAGTTTGGCTCATATGCCTGTGGAAATTATGTGACGCTTTCAATGAGATTTGACGAAAGAAAGGTTTCGGCTGCTATTTTGAAGAAATTTGTCCTTAAAGAGGAGGAGAGGATTAAAAAGGAGAAACAAATCCCAAAAATCGGTAAAGGACAAAAAAGTGAGATAAAGGAAAGAATCAAATCGGAACTGGTAAAAAAATCATTTCCCGTTCCGTCAATATATGACCTCGCCTGGAATATTCCCGATTCAACGCTTTTATTTTTTTCAACAAATACCAAAGCACAGGCTCTTCTTGAAGATCATTTTAAAGACACATTTGGGTTAACACTCATTCAACAAATACCCTATATAACGGCTGAGCATATTCTTGATGAAGAAGAGATGCACCGACTCTCCCAAATTACTCCGGATGTTTTTATTTAATAAGAAAAAAAGAGGGATTGAAAAATAAATGGATTTAGTTGACATTATATCAGAAAAGAAATTTATCGGTCAGGAATTTCTAACCTGGCTGTGGTGGAAAAGCGAGGAGAGGGGAGGAAGCATCTCACTTCCGGAGCAAGGCGATATAATCGTTGTCTTTGAAAAACACATGCTTCTCGAATATGGTGAAGGGCAATCCAACGAAAAACTCATATGTCGAGGACTACAAACTGAACTTAAAGAGGCAAGAACAGGAATATCCATCGGCAAAAAATTAGAGCAGGCTAGGATACGTATAGAAGAGAATGAGCTCGAGTGGTCATTTACCCTGGCAGCAGGTCTGATGGAGTTCAGAAACGTCAAGTTGCCCAAAACAGCAGCTCTTGATGAGAATATAGAAGATAAGGAAAAAGAGTCAGAAGGACTGATTCTTGAGCGAATTTTCCTTTTCGAGGAATTGATCAGAATTGTCAACGGTCTTTTTAAACTTTTTCTCGACGTAAGGTTAGGTTCGTATTGGCAACAGGAGATACAGAAGATCAAAGGCTGGGTCGGAAGATCGGAGGCTGAGGTATAGCTCCTGCCAATCAATAAATAATATCGAGATTTTTATAGGATAATTATGGATTTGGAAACTGTGATAGGGTTGGAAATTCATGCCCAGCTCAAGACGAAATCAAAAATATTTTGCGGATGTTCCACTTCATTCGGTGCTTCTCCCAACTCTCAAACATGTCAGATATGCCTTGGCATGCCCGGAGTCTTGCCGGTTCTGAACAGAATGGTTGTTGAATATGCAATGAAACTTGGGGTCGCTACAGGAGCCAGGATAAATCCCTTAAGTCAGTTTGCCAGGAAAAATTATTTTTATCCTGATCTCCCTAAAGGATACCAAACCTCTCAATACGATTTGCCGATTATTGAATATGGTTTAATAGAGATTGAGGTTTCCGGAAAGAAAAAGAACATAGGGATAACGAGAATCCATATGGAGGAAGATGCCGGAAAACTCATTCATGAAGAACTGGGTCCTCTTTCTTACATCGATCTTAACAGGACGGGAACACCTCTTGTTGAAATAGTTTCCGAACCTGATATGAGATCACCAGAGGAGGCTGTAGCGTATTTGAAAAAAATTCATGCCCTTGTGCGATATCTTGATATCTGTGATGGGAACATGCAGGAAGGGAGTTTTCGCTGTGATGCCAACATATCTCTACGACCGATAGGTGAGGAGAAGCTGGGCACGAGAACAGAATTAAAAAATATGAATTCCTTCAAAAATGTCCAGGCGGCTTTAGAATACGAAATACGCAGGCAAAGAGATATTATTCTAGATGGTGAACGTGTAATTCAGGAGACGCGCTTATGGGATCCTGATACAGGGAAAACAGAATCAATGCGTGGGAAGGAAGATGCCCATGATTATCGCTATTTTCCTTGTCCGGATCTCATTCCGATAAAAATCGATCAGGAATGGATTAATCAGGTGCAAAAGAGTCTCCCTGAATTGCCGGATGCCAGGAAACAAAGATTTATAGAAGAGTTGGGAATGCCGGAGTACGATGCCCAGATACTTACCAGCACAAAAGAGTTAGCGGACTATTTTGAAAAAACGCTTGAGATCTGTCCGTCGGCAAAGAAAATTTCCAACTGGATAATGACGGAATTATTACGAGAAGTCAAAGGAGAGCTCAGCTCCTTTATCCTATCTTGCAAGGTTACTCCGCATACGCTGGGGAAGCTGATTGATCTTTTGGAAAAGGGAGAGATCAGCGGGAAGATCGCAAAAAACGTTTTCCAGAAAATGATGGAGACAGGTCAAAAACCGGAGGAAATTGTAAGGGAAAATAATCTTCTTCAGGTTTCGGATGAACAGGAACTCTTAACATTGGTCAAAGAGATAGCTGCTGCTCATCCAACACAGGTTGAGGATTTTAAGGGAGGGAAAAGTAAATTAATGGGATTTTTTGTGGGACAGCTTATGAAAAAAACCCAAGGAAAGGCAAATCCTCAGCTGGCAAACGAACTTTTTCTCAAAGAACTTACAGGTAAGTAAAAGGGCAGAGTGGACAAGCAGTACTGGCAACAAAAAGGTGCCGGACACAGAAGCAGGTTAAGAGACCGTTTTCTTAACAAAGGTCTCGATAGTCTAAGTGATGTTGAGGTGTTGGAACTCCTGCTTTCTTTTGGGACTCCCAGGACGGATTGTAAAGAGCCAGCTCGCCTTGCTCTTCAACAGTTTGGATCTTTGGCTGCAGTCCTCGATGCGTCATCCACCCAACTCCTGCAAGTCAAAGGTATTGGGTCAAAGAATAATTTTGCCATTCATTTTATCCAGGCTGTCGCACGAAGATATCTCAAGGAAAGGTTACGTGGAAAGAGGTACCTCCATTCATCGGACCAGGTTAAGGAATATCTCTTGCATTCAATGCGAGGGTTGAAAAAGGAGATCTTCACCGTTATTTTCCTTGATTCATCTCATGCGATTATTGACTCAGAAACACACGCTCAGGGGACACTGGGCAATACAGTGGTTTATCCACGGGAACTTCTCCTCAGTTCACTTAATCATAATGCAGCGGCATTGGTAATCGCCCACAATCATCCATCCGGTTCTCTTGTTCCCTCAAAACAAGACAGATATTTGACCAGGACGCTTTATCTGGCCAGCTCTCTTTTTGATATCCATCTCCTTGATCACCTGATAGTCGGCGACGGTTCCTTCAGCTTTGCAGATAATGGATTAATGGATGAGATAAAGCGGGAATGTCAGAGCGTTATGAACGGTATTTTATAAATTACGGCTATCCCTGGGGAAACAATGGCATACCTTTATATCCATATTCCGTTTTGTATCAGTAAGTGCGCGTATTGTTCCTTTAATTCATTTCCGGGAAAGAACTATCTTTTTAATAGCTATACGCGGGCTGTAATAGAGGAATTGAAGAGTATTGCACCCGCTGTCAATTCGGGGGTTCTGCAGACGGTATTTTTCGGTGGAGGTACACCTTCTCTTTTATCACTTGAAAACATAGCCGATATTTTGAGCGCCATTGGAAAAGATTTTGGGATGAACATGGATGCGGAAGTATCCATGGAGGTAAATCCCAAAAGTGTTGATTTTGTAAAACTTCTCACATTAAAAAAACTTGGAATCAATAGGTTGTCTATCGGCGTACAATCGTTTTATGATAAGGATCTGCAGATTCTCGGCAGGATTCATAGTGCACAGGAAGCACGGGAGACGGTTGAATGGGCAAAGAAGTCGGGGTTCAGGAATATCAATATCGATTTGATGTACGGAATCCCTGGGCAAACCGCGGAGGTGTGGCATTGGTCTCTTCAAACAGCCATAGAGTTGGAACCTGAACACCTATCCCTCTACCAATTGACCATTGAAGAAGGGACGGACATAAAAAATCTTGGAGAAAAATGGGCAGCTATTCTGCCACAGGAAGATGAGATTCTGGTCATGGATAAGATCTCGGGAGAACTCAGTGCGGCAGCAGGCTATGGACAATACGAAATTTCAAATTACTCGAAGAAGGGGTTTGCCTGTCGACACAATATAAATTATTGGAAAAATGAAGAATATTACGCTGTGGGGGCGGGCGCGGTACGGTATCTTTCAGGAGTCAGGATGAGAAATGTCGAGGATCCTGAAAAATACTGTAAAATGATAGAGGAGAAAGGGGTAGCAGTTATTGAAAGTGAAAAACTCGATAGAGAGGCTACTTTCAGGGAAACTGTGGTGATGGGGCTGCGTATGGTTGAAGGGATCGATTTGGACGAATTATATCTTCGATTTGGTATTGATATTCAAAGGTATTATGGGGAGGTTTTACAAAATCTCCTCGAATTGTCACTGCTGGAGATGCATTCAACGAAATTACGGTTGACTATGAAAGGAAGAGAAGTTGCCAACCAGGTGATGACGGATCTGGTGTGAATATCGATTGCACCTGATTTGCATAGCCTCGATTTAATCCTTCCAGTCTTTGTAGGGATATTTCACTAGTGATGAATTGTAATATCTTGTAATTCCTGTAACTTCTCTACCTACCCACTGGGGGCGGGAGAAGATTTGATTTTCGGTTTCAAGTTCAATTTCAGCTAAAAGCAGGCCTGCGTTTTCACCTAAAAATTCATCAATTTCCCATATCATCTCCTGGTGTTCAATACGATATCGTATTTTTTCTAAAATTGGGTGCTCACAGAAATTATCAAGCAGAAAATCGGCATCGTCAAAAGGTATTTCATATTCAAACTCAGGGCGTGAAATACCCTTTCCGATTCCCTTGATTGTCAAGAAGCCTTTGTGGTTACAGATACGTACTCGAACAGTTTTGGCGGGATCACTGAGTATATAGCCTTGCCGAAAAAGCGTCCCTTCACCCTTTTTTCGCCACTGGTCGTTTGCCAACAAAAATTTTCGTTCGATTTCTTTTCCCATGACACCAATTAGGTTGCGTCGTAACGTATTGAGTTATTGTGTTGCTTGTGCAGTCTTGCGGTGTAGGTGTATTTAAAAGGGCCTTATTTTTCAAGAGAAGAGAAATTAAGTGTCGAATGAACAGTGAGAATTGGAAAAATAAGAGCCATTAAAAAGACATTGATCACAGGCAGAAGGCTAATCAAAGCGGGAAGAACCCCTATACGAAAAGATATGAAAGGGTTTTTCCTGAGCCAGAGAATTTTTTTTCCTAGAGACCACCGGCGTCTGGATGTGGGATAATCGATAAACATCAAACAGGAATAAAAACTGTATAAGAGAAAAACAAGCAGTTGTCCGATTCCCGGAATAAAATTGATGAAAAGTGCGATAATAGATACCCCAATACCAAAAAGGCCGATCTTGCCGCCTTCGATTAAATCGATCATCACACCCTGGAAGGAAAATCCGTCATCGTCTTGGAACCCTTGCCCGAGGTGAATTTTTTCGACACTGGAGCTAAGAAGGGTATACCCTGGAGTCGTAAGGCAATAGGCGATTAAGAAGGCAAAATAAAAGGAAATGATATTTGCTGCGATAATAAAGATCCATCTGAAAGTCAATAAGGTGTAATGTTTTACCCATCCCCAAATACTGTCTGGAGCAGGGATGTGGGCAAAATAGCTTCCAATATAGTGATCGACAAAATGAATTGATACCTGATAGAACAACCAGGTTAAAGCCATGGTTGCAATAAAGAGAATAATACTGAGAAACAAAATTCGAAAATGCGACAGAAGAAAAAAAGTTGATCGTGACAGCGGAATCCATGCCGGAGTAGGCATTTGTGAAATCTCTTTTGGGTTTCTTGTTTTTGTCATAGGGAAATACTGTTGTTTTGTTTGGTTGTGAAAATCAGTGCTGAAAATTTACTCTATATTTTAAGCGGTAGATTAGCTGGTTAGAGAGTGGGGGCAAATCAGGGTTAAAAATACCAGGTTGTTAATTGTTTCCTTCTATAATAGGAACTCTAGAGGATTCGTAAAGTCTTGAAGATGACTTTTTTGTTTATCTGGTATAGAGTAACTCGCCATGAATTTGAGCAATAAGAAAAGAAAACAGACGAGCTTCTCCTGCGGTACATGCGGGTATGTGAGTATTAAATGGCTGGGCAGATGTCCGGAATGTCATGAATGGGAGACGTTTATCGAAGAGGAACAGGCGGTGTCAACGTCCGCTGCATCGGAGCGAATGGTACCTGTACCTCTTTATTTGGAGCCTGATGGAGATGAGGCGAGAATAATCACAGCTATCGGTGAGTTGGATCGTGTTCTCGGTGGAGGTATTGTTCCGGGATCGATGATTCTAATAGGTGGAGACCCCGGAATCGGTAAATCAACCCTGATACTGCAAATATTGGCAGCTGTGGCTCATAAGGGTGTTGAGGTGCTCTATGTATCAGGAGAAGAATCCTCACGCCAGGTCAAGATGCGGGCAAAACGTCTTGGCGTTTTACACCCCAATGAGTTTTTGGCAACTTCAGGTAATATTGATCGGATTATTCCGATGGTCAAGGAGATGAAACCGGGCTTACTGGCTGTCGATTCAATACAGACATTGACATGCGATGATATTCCATCAGCTCCGGGATCGGTAACCCAGGTGCGGGAATCTGCTTTTCGACTGATACAGATGGCCAAGCAGGAAAACATTCCTGTAATGCTGGTTGGACATGTAACCAAAGAAGGAGCGCTGGCGGGGCCTAGAACACTTGAACATATGGTCGATACGGTCCTCTATTTTGAGGGTGATCGCAGTCATGCCTTTCGTATTTTAAGAACGGTGAAAAATCGCTTCGGTTCGACCAATGAACTCGGAGTATTCGAAATGAAAGAGGAGGGTCTGGTAGAGGTGACCAACCCTTCCGAGATTTTTTTGGCGGAAAGACCTCTTGATGTTCCAGGTTCGGTTGTTTTGTCAAGTGTAGAGGGTACACGCCCAATACTTGTTGAAATACAGGCTCTTGTCAGTCCGACGAATCTCGGCACGGCTCGAAGGACGGCGATTGGGGCTGACCCCCAACGGTTGGCTTTGCTCTGTGCGGTTTTGGAAAAGAAGGCTGGCCTTGATCTCTATGGACATGATATATTTTTGAACATTGTCGGAGGAATTCGTATTGATGAGCCGGCCCTGGATCTTGGAGTTGTCTGCGCTTTGGCCTCAAGTCTTTTGGACCGTTCCATCCCGTCAACAACTGTTGTTTGCGGTGAGGTTGGTCTTGCCGGTGAGGTGAGGGCTATCGGGCAAGCGGAAATGCGTGTTCGAGAGGCTCGGCGCTTAGGTTTTACAAGATTCATAATGCCGAAAGGAAACGCTGACAGGGGGGTGTGGCCATCAGGTGTGGAAATCCTGGGTGTGGCTACAATCGGAGAGGTTTTGACCTGTCTTTTTCAAAGCGGAGAATTGGGGTAGTATCTGCCTCAATTATAGGGAGACGGACATGGATTTTAAAAGGCATTTCGAAATCGGGTGGCAAAATACCCTGAAGTTTATAGGCCCGGTTATTCTTCTCACTTTTGTTCAACTCATTGTGACGATAATTACTTTGGGAATTTTGGGACCGGTTACGTTTGCAGGCTTTATGAAATCACTGTTTCTTGCGGCAAAGGAGGGGAGAACGCCTGATGTGAAAGATCTCTTTTCAGAAATGCCGCTTTTTTTTCCACTTTTGGGGATCTCCATTGTTCTTTTTATTGCAGTAGCCATTGGCTTTGCTTTGTTGGTCGTTCCTGGATTGGCCGTGATTTTTGTTGTAGTTTTTGCCTGCCTGTATTTGATCCCTTTAATGATTGATCAAAAAGAAGGTGTATGGGATGCGTTAAAGGGCTCCTGGGAAATGGCTATGACGAAACCTGTATCTGATCAGGCGATTATTACAATCGTCTACATTGCTTTAATGTCAATCGGGGGTTCCGTCCCTTTTGCAATTCTGATAACGCAGCCATTAGCGATATTCATCGTATTATCGGTATATGAAGAACGTATGGCGGCTTCACATCGGAGGCAACCACCTCCGCCGCCGATGCAGTAAAGGTGGGAGTCTGACACTGTTTTGTTAATTTGTGCATTGCATCTGGCTGAGCTTTGTACGTAATCAGAATTTTTTAAGAACTCTATAAGAGGTGTGAAAAATGAGTGGGCACGAAGAAGAACATGGACACAGCCATGAAGAAGATCATTCGGTATGTTTAAAGGTAGGTTTGTTTTTTATCGCGGTATTGGCGACCATAATCTTTTTGGGTATGTTGAAATAACAAAAGGGTATGCCCGAGAGTAAAAGGGCAAAAGCATAATCATCAAATTACAGAGTTGGACCCGTCGGCTGGTGAACATCCATTATGCCGAGACGAGATCAATTTATTAATTGATCACCACTGATTCTCAGCTTTGCCCGTAAGAGGGGTTGTGGCCACCCTTTTCACGGGTGACTGTGCCCTGGATGGGCACAGTCAAGCCCCCATGGATGGGTTTATGGCGTCCAGTGAAAGGGGTGGCTGCAACCCCGTCGTTTTTACCTGAATTTTAGTGGTAATCAGAATTTTTATTGAATCAATGTGTTAAGTTGTAGACTGGGTTTCACCGGTATCATATCAGGCGAGTTGTTTTGGTGCCTGGAGCCACTATCAGCTTAAAGGAGATGTCCATGGTTGAAATCATGCACAGCAATATTCTGGAACTCTTTGAGTTGCGAGAAGAAGCCCTTTTAGGAGGGGGGAAAAGGCGCATCGAGGTCCAGCATAAGAATGGAAAATTGACGGCCAGAGAGCGAATAGATCTGCTCTTGGACGAAGGTTCCTTCGAAGAGATCGATATTCTGAAGGTGGGGCGGAGTGAGACTGGTAGTGGCGATGAATATCCGGGAGACGGGGTTATTACGGGGCATGGCACCATTAGCGGAAGGGAGGTTTTTGTTTTTAGCCAGGATTTTACTGTAACTGGTGGTTCCCTCGGGGAGGGGCATTCACAAAAGATATGTAAAGTTATGGACTTGGCAGAACGTGTCGGGTCGCCGATAATAGGTCTCAATGATTCAGGAGGAGCCAGGATTCAGGAAGGTGTCGATGCCCTTGCAGCCTATGGAGAGATCTTTCATCGGAATGTCAATGCCAGCGGGGTTATCCCGCAGATCTCTTGTATTATGGGGCCTTGTGCCGGTGGAGCGGTTTACAGTCCCTCGATTACCGATTTTGTCTTCATGGTTCAGCAGACATCCTATATGTTTGTTACGGGACCTAATGTCGTTAAAACAGTTATTCACAAAGACATCTCCTCAGAGGACCTCGGTGGTTCTCAGGTACATGCCTCGAAGAGTGGGGTGGCGCAATTTGTTTATCCAAACGATATTCTATGCCTGCGGGCGGTACGGCAACTGATCAGCTACCTGCCGTCCAATAATCGGCAAAAGGCCCCGATTTTGGATCTCAACGATCCGCCTGAGCGCATTGATCCGGCCCTGGATTATCTTGTTCCGTCCAATCCTAATCAGAGCTATGACATGAACGTGTTGATATACAGCATTCTGGATGGGGCCGAATTTCTTGAGGTGCAACCGCATTTTGCCGGAAATATTATCTGCGGTTTCGGAAGGATGGGGGGACAGACAATCGGCCTGGTAGCCAATCAACCGGCAGTACTTGCCGGAGCCTTGGACAATAATGCTTCAGTCAAAGGTGCCCGTTTTGTCAGATTTTGCGACTCCTTTAATATTCCGCTGATCTGTCTGGTCGATGTTCCCGGATTCATGCCGGGGCCGGAACAGGAACATGGCGGAATCATACGGCATGGGGCAAAACTTCTTTATGCCTTTATTGAGGCTACCGTACCCCGGATTACAGTAATCGTTCGTAAAGCCTATGGCGGAGCCTACGTAGTGATGAATTCAAAACACATTCATTGTGACATCAACTATGCCTGGCCGACGGCCGAGATCGCAGTTATGGGAGCAAGAGGTGCGACGGAAGTAATCTATCGGAAAGAAATCAAAACAGCGGAAGATCCGGATACTCTGTTGAATGAGAAAATGGAAAATTATCGAAAACGTTTCATGAACCCGTTCTTGGCTGCCAAACGGGGATATATCGATGACGTTATATTCCCGCATGATACGAGGCATAGACTCATTAGGACGTTGCAGTTTCTGGAGAGCAAAAAAAGCAGCCGCCCCGAGCGTAAACACGGTAATATTCCCCTGTGAGGTTTGAGCATGTTTGAAAAAGTACTTATCGCCAATCGTGGTGAGATCGCCGTGCGCATACTTCGTACCTGTAAACGGCTTGGTATAAAAACAGTTGCAGTATATTCGGACTCCGATTTCAGGAGTCTGCATGTCACCAATGCCGACGAGGCGGTGCCGCTGGGTGGTGCTCGACCTGTGGAATCGTACCTTGATATGGACAAAGTCATTGAAGCGGCACTTGGAACCGGTTGCCAGGCCATTCACCCCGGGTATGGTTTTCTTTCCGAAAATGCTGTTTTTGCCGAAAAGGTCGCCAAAGCCGGCCTGACGTTTATCGGACCATCGGCGTCTGTAATCGCCGCAATGGGCGATAAAATTGCCGCCAAAAAACTGGCTATCGCCGCGGGAGTTCCGACGGTTCCTGGCCATGTAGAACCAGTTGCGACGTTGGACGCGGCGATAAGCGCTGCTGAAGAGGTGGGCTACCCGATACTTCTGAAGCCGGCCGCCGGCGGTGGAGGCAAGGGAATGAGAGCTGTTGAAAATCCGGATGAACTTGCTTCTGCCTTACGGCTTTGCCAGCAGGAAACCCTGAAATCTTTTGGTGATGAACGTATCTTTGTCGAAAGATATATACAGAGGCCACGACATATCGAAATTCAGATCATGGCTGATAACCATGGAAATGTCGTCCATTTGGGGGAAAGGGAGTGTTCCATCCAGAGGCGTTATCAAAAGATAATTGAGGAATCCCCCTCATGCGCATTGGATACAGATCTTCGCGAAAAAATGGGTGGGCTCGCCTGCTCGCTGGCTAGGGAAGCCGGTTATACCAACGCCGGTACAGTGGAATTTATCCTTGATGAAGGTGGAGAATTCTTTTTCCTTGAGATGAATACCCGGCTTCAGGTTGAGCATCCTGTAACTGAAATAGTCAATGATCTCGATCTGGTGGAACTACAGCTGCGGGTTGCTGCAGGAGACACCTTGCCAATCAGTCAGAAGGATGTTTCACTGACCGGCTGGTCTATTGAGGTTCGGGTCTGTGCAGAGAACCCCAATCGCGATTTTGTTCCATCGGTGGGATTGATCACACGCTATGCAGCTCCCAGGGGCAAGAGGATCAGAGTTGATTCAGGCGTGGATGCAGGAAGTTCCGTAAGCGTCTATTACGATCCGATGTTGGCCAAAGTCATCACCTGGGGAGAAGATAGAGAACAGGCACGCAGACGGATGGTGCAGGCGTTGAACGGGTATCATATCGAAGGTGTGTTTACCAATGTCGATTTCGCCAACCAGGTTCTCTGTCATCCTGTTTTCATCAAGGGAGATATCTCAACCGATTTCATTCCCACCTATCTTTTGAATGAGAGTCAAAAAGTGGATACGCCTGTGAATATTCTTCACGCCATGGCTACTACCACCACCTTGATCTATCATCTGCGAGAGAATTTGGTTCAAAGTTCCCTCCTTCCATTAACGTCACGAGTCGGGGTGACGACTGTACTGAAAAATCATTATCATTATATCGTCAAGAGCGAGGACGATATCTTCCATGTTCGATTGGAAAAGGATGGATCGGATTTGAAGTGGCAGGTTTGTGTTGATGACAC
>Ga0055450_10000163_pt1 | contig 12362 bp, 12 predicted proteins | sample China_Galinas_PW_5_FD_57740 | JGI IMG/M metagenome (GOLD analysis project Ga0055450, IMG submission 57740) | Wetland microbial communities from San Francisco Bay, California, USA, that impact long-term carbon sequestration - China_Galinas_PWC_D1 | ecosystem: Environmental > Aquatic > Marine >... | reverse complement strand
CGTCGAAAAGAGCGGGATACGTATTATCAGGAAATGATCTTCCTTGGAAACTCGAACAACATTTATAAGATACTAAAATTGTGAGAGAAAACGTAAGTCGTTTTCATAGTACAGCCTGATATCGTCAATGCCGTATTTCAGCATGGCGATGCGTTCAACACCGAGTCCGAAGGCGAATCCACTATAGATTTCGGGATCATAACCAACCATTTTGAAGACCTCCGGGTCGATCATGCCGGAACCAAGGATCTCCAGCCAGCCGGTTCTTTTACAGACGCGGCATCCCTTGCCACCGCAAATGACACAGGCGATATCAACCTCGGCACTTGGTTCGGTGAATGGAAAGAAACTCGGGCGGAAACGTAATGCCAAATCCTTTTCGAACATCTTTTGGGTAAAGACGGTAAGAACGCCCTTGAGGTCGGCAAAAGAAACCTTTTTGTCAACCAGGAAGCCTTCTACCTGATGAAACATCGGAGTATGGGTAATATCGGAGTCGCATCGGTAAACTTTTCCAGGAGCGATCACCCTGAGCGGAGGTTGCTGAGCCTCCATAATCCGGGCCTGCATCGGCGAGGTGTGGGTTCGCAACAGAATGGAGTCGCTGACATAGAAGGTATCATGCATGTCCCGGGCCGGGTGATGGGCCGGAATGTTTAATGCCTCGAAATTATAGTGGTCGTGCTCGACGTCCGGACCTTCGGCTATTGAAAAACCTAGGTTTTCGAAAATGGAGCATACCTCGTTCATGATCTGGGTTACCGGATGTAATTTGCCGACGGCCGGGCGCCTGCCGGGCAGGGTTAGATCGATGGCGTGGCGTTCAGCTGCCATGGAGGCAAATCCTGCCACCAGCTCGGATTGTTTTTTGGAAAAAAGCTCTTCAATTTCTGCTTTGATGCTGTTTGCCAATTGGCCGACCCTCGGTCGGTCTTCCTGGGAGACTTTTCCGAGGCTGCGCATTACGTTACTGAAAGCCCCCTTGCGCCCTAAAAACCGGATGCGGAATTCCTCAATTTGGCTGGCGTCGGAAAGAGTTTCCAGTTGTTGCTTCGCCTCTGTCCGGAGGCGTTGTAGTTCTTGCTCCATGGCTCGTTCTCTATTTAGCCTGTGGTAAATTAAAAGATTGCCGGTATACTATCCGATTTTTTCATGAATCTTGGTGGCTATCTATACACAGCGACCTAAGTGCGATTCATCTCATCATGCCGCGTCGCTCGTTGTGGTGCTACTCACCGTACTATCGTGTACGCTGCGTGGGCTCCTCGCTCGGCTCCTTGCCTAATAAGCACCTCACACTTATGTCGCTATGTATAGATACACTGTTTGTGAAAAATTCGGGTTAACGGGTTGCCTACAAACAGCAGGCCGGTTTCGACTTTTGCAAAATCAAAACCGGCCTGCATGAAAAACTACTGGTATAGTATTTATCAGCTGTTTGCTGCAGTAGCCAGTTGTACCACTTTGGTAAATGCCTCGGCATCGAGAATAGCCATATTGGCGAGCACTTTTCTGTCAAGTTCCACGCCGGCTTTCTTAAGTCCGCCCATAAGCTGGCTGTAGTTTGTATCGTTCATATGGGCACCTGCGTTGATTCGGGCTATCCACAGACGACGGAAATCGCGCTTCTTGGTGCGTCTGTCCCTGTATGCATAATTGAGGGCCCGGTCAACAGCCTCTGTAGCAGTTCGGTACAGGCGGCTGCGGCCACCGATATATCCCTTTGCAAGCTTGAGTACTTTGTTTCTTCTTCTACGTGCTTTGAATCCTCTTGTAACGCGTGGCATTCTTTTACTCCTTTAGCACCTTAAAAATTCACTTTTTATTTTGAAAAATGAATTTCGTGAAGGTACTTGTCCCGTTAATAGGGGTTAAATTCCAGCGACACTCTTCCTGAGGGGTGTCGAACCTGTGGTCGCGCTTCCTTGTCTTAATAGACAATTGCCGGAGAGATCTTCCGGCTGTCCGGCGGACCTGAAATTACATGTATGGCAAGATCTTTCTTATGGATTTGGCATTGGCTGAATCGACCAGATCCGATTGGCGAAGACCGCGTTTCCTCTTTGTTGATTTTTTGGTCAGGATATGACTGGCATAGGCCTTACTCCGTTTTATCTTTCCTGAGCCGGTAGTTGTAAAGCGCTTGGCGGCGCCTCTGTTTGTTTTCATCTTTGGCATAGTTATTACTCCTTTTCAATCTCTATCCAGTGCCGAGGGCGATGTCCGGCGACTCATCGCAGAGCGTAACACCACCCCAAGGCTGTATTTCTACTAGCCGTATAAGCTGCAAATTTTTCGGCGAAGATTTTCCGGCGTGAATTCAGTTTTTCGGGCCGATGAACATGATCATCTGCCGGCCTTCCATCTTGGGCGGTTGGAGAATATTGCCATCCTCTGCCAATGCCTCGGCAATTTTGTTCATTGCCTCCATGCCGATGGATTGGGAATAGACAATCTCCCGTCCCCGAAAGCGCATGGTAATCTTAACCTTGTTCTTTTGACTGAGAAACTTCTTGATATTTTTAATTTTAAAGCTGAGATCGTGTTCCTCTGTTTTCGGGCGGAATTTGATCTCCTTGGTTTCTACAATCGTTTGTTTCTTTTTCGCTTCTTGTTGTTTCTTCTTCTGTTCGTAGCGGAACTTGTCATAATTCATGATCCGGCAGACGGGCGGGTCCGCATTCGCTGATACTTCAACCAAGTCCAGCCCTTCCTCATAAGCCTTTTCCCGGGCTTCAGCTGCGGTGACAATCCCCAATTGACTTCCGTCGCTTCCAATCAGCCTGACTGTCGGGTAACGGATATCATCATTTCTATTTATCTGACCTTCTTTTACCGGAACAACTTTTCCTCTCTTTATAATAGCTCCACCTCCTCGGATCTACGAACCTGAGAATTATAACTATGCCGCTGGAATTTGTGGCACTCTTTTTCTGAAATCCAGAAAAAGAGCGACTTCCTGTTTGATTCGTCTAGTGTCTCGATTAGATTCCTCGGCCTTCGCGGCATTCTTCGTTAACTTTTTCGATAAATTCCATAATGGTCATGGCCGGCAGGTTTTTTCCGTTGCGCAAACGCACCGTGACCGTTCCGTCTTCCTTCTCCTTATCTCCGACTATCAGCATATATGGGACTTTGGCAAGCTGTGCTTCCCTGATTTTATAATTCAACTTCTCATTGCGCAAATCTTTTTCAATGCGGAGACCTGCTTTACGCATTTCAGAGTAGATTTCCTCGCAATAGTCGGCTTGATCATCGGTGATGTTCAACAAACGTGCTTGAACGGGTGCGAACCAGAGTGGAAATGTGCCTGCATAGTGCTCAATTAACACGCCGACGAAACGTTCCAGCGAACCCATGAGTGCTCTGTGGATCATGATCGGTTGGTGATCTTGATTGTCTGTGCCGGTGTAGGTGACCTCGAAACGTTCGGGCAGGTTGAAGTCCACCTGAATTGTCGAACACTGCCAGGAGCGGCCTAACTGGTCCTTGATCTTGATATCAATCTTCGGACCATAAAACACACCTTCACCGGGATCGATCTGGTAGGTGAGATTCTTTTTTTCCAGAGCCTGTTTCAAAGCCTCGGTCGCTTTTTGCCAGTTCTCTTCGCTGCCGACATATTTTTCCGGTCTGGTTGATAGATAAATATCGTATTCGGCAAAACCAAATGTTTTCAAAATATGCAAATTCAGTGCCAGGATATTGAAAATCTCTTCGCCAAGCTGGTCGGGACGACAAAAGATATGGGCATCGTCCTGGGTGAATCCCCTGACCCTGAGAAGGCCGTGCAGAGCCCCGGCCCGTTCGTACCGATAGACCGTTCCCAACTCGCACCAGCGGATCGGAAATTCGCGGTAGCTGCGTTTCCGGCTCTTATAGATGCCTATATGAAACGGGCAGTTCATTGGTTTGAGTTGATATTTAACCTCGTCGATATCCATGGACGAGTACATATTTTCGGCATAGAAATCCAGGTGACCGGAGGTTTTCCATAAGTCTTGTCGAGCAATATGCGGGGTGTAGAGTAATTCGTAATCGTGGCGGTAATGTTCGTCCTTCCAATAATCTTCAATTAGCCGTCTGAGAAGAGCTCCCTTGGGTTGCCAGAGAATAAGCCCCGGCCCGATGCTGTCTTGGGTGGTGAAAAGCTCAAGTTCTTTGCCCAGTCGGCGATGATCGCGTTTCTTAGCTTCTTCCAGGGCATTGAGATATTTTTTCAGCTCTTTCTTATCAAAGAAGGCTGTGCCGTATATTCGTTGCAGGACATCATTCTTTTCGTCTCCACGCCAGTAGGCCCCGGCTACCCTCAGGAGTTTGAACGCCTTGATAAATGAGGTGTCGGGAAGATGAGGGCCGCGGCAGAGATCGGTGAAGTTGCCCTGGCGATAGACTGAGACCGTTTTTGTATCCAGGTCTTTGATCAGCTCGACCTTGTACTTCTCCTGTTTTGCAGCAAAAGAGGCAAGGGCGGTATCGCTGTCGATCTCTGTCCTGACGAACGGCGCTGCACTCGCAACAATCTCTTCCATCCGCTTTTCTATTTTTTCGAAGTCCTCCGGGCTGAACGGCTCCTCCCTGAGGAAATCATAATAAAAGCCGTTTTCGATGGCTGGGCCGATGGCCACTTTAACATCCGGGCCGTAGATATCCTTGACCGCCTCCGCCATAACGTGAGCAGTACTGTGTCTTAAAATGTCAAGACCCTGGTCGCTGTCTATCCGGATCGGGCTTATGACGGTATCCTGTTCCAGGGTGGCACTCAAATCAACAGCAACACCATTTGCCTGGGCGGCTATGGTGCGTTTCTGTTGTTTGTTGGATTGGAGTTTTGCCAAGGCCTCTCCCACCGACGTGGAAGCGGATACCTGGATGGACTCTCCGTCCTGTAATGTTACGGATATATTCATCATAATGGAATAATCTACATAAAAACAAAGGCTAAAGAGTGAACACCTTGACAGAAGTGCCCTTCCTTTAGCCTTTCGGTAACAGTGTAACCAGCTTCGAATCACTGAAACTGGTAGGCGCGGGCGGGGTCGAACCGCCGACATCTACCACGTCAAGGTAGCGCTCTCCCACTGAGCTACGCGCCTGCTTCAGCAACCTTCACTCTTTTTTGAAGGCAGCATAGAAAGTGTGACTGAACCTGATTCAATTACCAATAACGGCTACTTCTGTCAAGAGAAAATATAATTTCAATCTGCAAATGATCTACATCTTTTATATAGCCTGATTCCGGCTTTCGATGGCCTTGGCCAATGTATATTTGTCGGCATATTTTATGTCCATTCCCATCGGTATGCCACAGGCTAGACGTGTCAGTTTAACCTTTTTTTCATGAAGCCTGTCTATCAGATATGATGCGGTCGCCTCTCCGGGAACCGTTGAACTTGTGGCGATCAGAACCTCTCGTGCCGTTCCGCTGTCTACTCGAGCTAACAATTCACGAATCTTGATTTCCTCGGGGCCGATACCGTCTATGGGAGATAATACGCCATGCAGGATGTGGTAATGGCCATGGTATATCCCTGTCTTTTCAATGGCCAGAAGGTCGCCCGGTTGTTCAACAACGCATATGAGGCCTGCATCCCGACGCGCATCCGCGCAGATGCCGCAAGGGTCGTTTTCGGAGAAAGTAAAGCAACCGGAGCAAAGCTGAATCGATTCGTGCAATGCCGACAGGGCGGCTGCAAGGTCGAGAGCAGCCGCAGGAGGGCGACGGAGAATGGTAAGCGCCAACCGCATTGCCGTCTTGTTTCCTATCCCGGGGAGTTCAGCCAGAACGCGGATCAGCCTTTCAAGTGCCGGAGGGATAACTTGCATATGAGGAAACAACCCCTAAAACATATCGGAGATACCCGGCAGATTCATGCCGCCGGTAAGTTTGCCCATCTCTTGGCGTCCGAGTTCCTTGGCTTTCCGCAGGCCGTCATTGGTAGCCGCGGTGATCAGGTCCTGAAGCATCTCCGCTTCGTCGGGCGAAATCATCTCTTTCTCGATGGCAACAGCCATGACTTCGCCGCGGCCGTTGACTGTGACGGTGACCATGCCACCGCCGGCGCTTCCCTGGACCTTCTTTTTAGCCAGTTCTTGTTGGATTTCTATGAGTTTGGCCTGCATCTGCTGGGCCTGCTGCATGATACTGTTGACGTCCATATACTCTCTCCTATCTGCTTCTCGGACCGATACGGATATCGCCGACCTGTCCATTGAAAATATCAACCGCCATCTGGACATGTGGATCATTGGCCAGACGGTGTCGCTGTTTTTGCGGTCTGTCGGCATCATCTCCGTTGTTTTTTTCGTCGTTTTCCGGAAGGATAAAACGTACTTTGAGTTCTTTCTGAAAAAAATCAAGGACAAATTCGGTGAGAAGGAGCCGGTTTTCCTTGGTTCGCAACAGGGCACAGTTGGCAGGGTCGGCATAATGAAGATGTAACTCGTCCCCTTGCTGTCGAGCCGAATCAGCCCTTTGGAGATCTTTGGACATCCAAAGTATCCGTTCTTTCACATATTCGGTGAAGGCGAGCCAGTCTCGCCGTACATCGCGCTCATGGGGGTGGAGCTTCGATTCGGGAGCGGTGGTCGGTGTTTTGGTTTCCGATCTGTCCTCTTCTTTGTGGATTACAGAAGAAGATATGGGCTTCCTTGGCTCACGGGACGGGGCATCAACAGAGGCTGCAAGGGGACGGTCTGGTTGTTTAGGACCGGGCCCAGGATCGGTCACATCCGTCTGTTTTTCCACGTAATGGGGTGGGTTTGATGAAGCTGGTCGGCTCGTTTGCCCGGATTCCGGAGGCAAACCGGAGAGAAGTTCCTGGAAATGTTCGAGCAAAGTTGTAATCGGGACGACATTTCCCGCTTCAATGATCTTAAGAAAAGCGGTTTCAAGAGCGAGTCGCGGCTGGAGAGATTGCCCTATCTCTTCTATGGCTCTGATGAGCAGGCTGAGTTTCAGGTGGATGGTTTCCAAGGTAAAATCGGCTGCAAGCTTGGCAAACATCTTCTTGTCCTGGTCGGGCATGTCGAGAAGCCCTTGGCAACCCGGAATCTTGCATAGCGTCAACGTCCTGAAGCATTCAAGGAGATCTGCACAAAACCTTTTAAGGTCAATTCCGAACCCAAAGGTCTCATGCAATGCAGTCAAAGCCTGACCCCGGTCGCCTGCCAGCAGTGCTTTCGTAATGTTTAGAAGTACATCTCTGCCTATGAGACCTAAGACCTGAACGACATCATCGGTGCTGATCTTTGTTTCGGAGAAAGAGAAGACCTGATCGAGGAGGCTGAGACCATCTCTGACTGATCCTTCGGCTTCCCGGACGATCAGAGCCAGTGCCTGGGGATCGATTTCCTTGCCTTCCTGGGTCGTTAGTTTATAAAAATGATCCGTCAGTTCCTGGGCCGAGATACGTTTGAGTTCATAGCGCTGGCATCGGGAAAGGATGGTGATCGGCACCTTATGCAACTCAGTGGTTGCAAACATGAAATAGACATGTTCCGGCGGTTCTTCGAGCGTCTTCAGCAAGGCGTTGAATGCCTCCGTAGTCAGCATATGGACTTCATCGATAATTATGATTTTGTAGCGGGCCGATGTTGGAAGGAAACGGATCTTTTCCTTCAGCTCCCGTATCTCCTGTATGCCGCGATTTGAGGCACCGTCAATTTCGTGGAGATCGATGGCCGATCCCCGCATGATTTCCATACAGGAATTGCAGGAATTGCAGGGAATTTTTCCACTTCTATTCTCGCAGTTGATTGCTTTGGCCATGAGTCTGGCAAGAGTCGTCTTTCCAACCCCGCGGACTCCTGAGAACAAAATGGCATGGGCAACCCGGTCGCGTGCGAGGCTGTTCTGCAAGGTCTGAACCACCGGACGTTGACCGACGACTTCTTCGAATGTTTGAGGTCTTGATTTTCTTGCCAGAACGAGATAGGACATGGTTGTCTTGTCGGAAGCTAAAAAACCTCGTGTGAAACGGTCTTAAAAAGATGATAGCCGGGCACCCCTGGCACACAAAGAGGTTCACTACCGTTGCTTCCTCCCGGACCTGGCGGAGTTCGTGATTCTTTGTTGCACAGGACCCGGCTATCAAACCGAAATCTTGGATGGTCTGAGGGGAGCAAGTTCCTGTCCGTACTAAGGACATCTTTTGCAATGAAAATGGAACTTGTGGAATGAAAAACCTGAGGCGTCAAGCGTTCCGGCCCCCTCATTTTGCTCTGCCCTTATATCCGGTTTCTCCTGAGCAGTCAAGGATATTTATAAATCCTTTTCTCTGATATTGCAATTCAAGGCAGGGGCAAGTGAATGGTAAACAATGCGCCACCCAGTCTTGACCTTCCCACTTCGATGGTGCCCTGGTGTTCCTGTATGGTTTGTCTGACGATGGCAAGTCCCAGTCCTGTACCATCCACTCTTTGAGTGAAAAAGGGCTCAAATATCTTTTCATAGAGATGTTCGGGTATACCCGGACCGTTATCCCCGATTTCAATCACTACTTCACCTTTGCCGTTCTCTTGCTCCTGTTCACTGGCGTCTATATCAATCATCTCCCGTTCCGGCGGGCAAAACAAGATGGCATTGCTGAGTAGATGGGCGAGGACGGTGAAAAACTGGCGCTCATCTGCCCAGATATCGAGTTTTTCATTGAACTTCATGCTCACTTTCGAGGTGTTCGGCCATGATCGGTCTGCTCTGCAGACCTGGAGAACTTCGCTGAGGCAACTGTAAAGGGAAAACCAACTCCTGTCGGCTCTCTCTGGGCGGGCGAATTTTAGGAAATCGGCGATGGTATCGATAAGACGATTCGACTCGCGAACTATAATGGAGGCTAATTCATAATTTGTCCGGGCTCCGTTTGATTGATCTTTTGAAAAATCGGCCGCCAGGACCTGGGCGGAACCCGAGATTGCCGTCAACGGATTTCTAAAATCATGGGCAATACCAGCACTCATCATGCCGATGGCCGCCATTTTCTCGCGCTGACGGAGCTGGTGTTCGAGTTTTTCTATCTCGCCGATATCGCGAAGGGTGATCAGTTTTCGGTCTTCATCGTTGTTCGTTGCAGGTGCTTGTTGATCGGATATCGGCAATCTGGAGAGCGAATAGCCGATCCGGATACTGGTACCGTCGCTTTTTTTAAGATCTGCGGTTAGTCTGTGAGCTTCATCCTTCAGTTGAAGGTTCGGGAAAATGTCCTTGATTTTCTTACCGACCAGAAAGGTGGATGTATATCCGATAATTTGAGTGGCAGCCTGGTTGGCCGAAGTGATGATATCGTTTTCGGTAAGGGTGATAATTCCTGTGTTAATATTATCGAAGATTCGTTTGTACAGAATAGCCAGTTTGTCGAAACTTCGAATGGTCTGGGTAAGAGCTGCCTCCGTCCTGCGTTGCCGGATACCGAAAAGAGCGCTTAACAGCGCTGCCAGGAAAAAGGTCAGGCCCTCGGCTGCAAAGTGCTCAAGATGGAAATTCAGGTTATGGACCGGAACGAAATTGTAGAGATTGAAATATTCAGGATAGATATTGTTGTATTCCAGGCCCAGGATAAAACCGTATTGCAGGGTAGCCGCGGCCGCGGCAATGACTCCGCCTTTCCTTGGGGTAATGAGTCCTCCCGATATGATCGGAAAAAAATAGACTGTTGTAAAAATGGAATGGGAGGCGCCTGTGAAATAGACAAGTATTGTAGCAAAAAGCGTATCCAGCAGGTTCTGAATGAAGGCAAACTTGCGAAGTTGGGAAGATGAAAGATATCCCTGAATGAAGGCCGAGGCGATAGTGCTTATATAAATGGCAAGGAACAGCAGGATAAGCAACGGACGGGGGAGTACGATGATTTTGAACTCGGGACTTCCAAGGAAAAAGATGACGGCCAAAAGGAGCGTATAGAGGATGATGCGAAGCAACAGCATCCATTGCAGTTGATGCCTGAGGATTCGCTCGATGTCGGGAACTCCAGCAGAATGGGAAGATACGTTCTTAAGATGCATTCCGTCTTAGTCGATTCCGTATTTCTTGATTTTATATCTCAGTGAGCGAAAACTCACCTGCAACAGGTCGGCTGCCTTGATCTTCGAGTTATCGGTTTTTTTAAGAGTGTAGGTGATAAGCCTTTTTTCCAGATTGTCCACAACCTTTTCCAGGCCTATATCGAAGAGTTCCTCTTCGTTGGAAACAGCCTGAAAAATAGGAAGGTTTGAGTTGCCTTCCTGCTTGTTTAGCCGGGCTGTGGCCGACAGAGAGAGGTTTTCCGGCAAGATGATATTGGAGCTTTCCAAGGCTACCCCTCGTTCGATAATATTTTCGAGTTCTCTGACATTGCCGGGAAAATCGTAATTCATCAGGACCTGCATGGCATAGGAAGAGATCTCCTGTACTTCTTTGCCCAGCCGTTTTGAATACTTGTCGAGAAAATGATGGACAAGAAGAGGTACATCGCCTTTGCGTTCACGCAGAGGAGGCAGTCTGATCGGAACAACCGCCAGACGGTAAAAGAGGTCTTCCCGAAATCGGCCGGCAAGAATCTCTTCCTCAAGGACCTTATTAGTAGCGGCGATGATCCGGACGTTGATCTGTTGGATCTTGGTGCCTCCTACGGGTTTTATTTCTCTTTCCTGCAGAACACGCAGGAGTTTGGTCTGGATCAACGGGGTAAGTTCGCCTATCTCGTCAAGAAAGGCCGTGCCATTGTTTGCCTGGGCAAAGAGCCCCTGCTTATCGCTAATTGCCCCGGTAAAAGCCCCTTTGACGTGACCGAACAGTTCGCTTTCCATCAACTCGTCTGGGATTGCGCTACATGTTATCGGCACGAAAGGCTTGCCGGCCGCTTTACTTCCGGAGTGGATAGCCTGGGCGATGAGTTCCTTGCCCGTTCCCGATTCACCGTAGATCAAGACGTTGGCCGGGGTCGGGGCGATTCGTCGTACTATGTCGAAAACCTTGAGCATTTCCCGGCTCTCGCCAATGATTCCCGGGAACGACTCCATGTCCGGGCTGGTTGTAGCGGTTTTGTTTTTCCGGGAGGTTGCCGATTCAACTACTGATTTTATTTCATCAATATTAAAAGGTTTGCTGATATAATCGAATGCACCGTTTTTCATTGCAATAACGGCGTCATCGGGAGAGGCGAAGGCGGTGATCATAATGACAGGCAGATCGGGATAATGTTCCTTGATACCGGCCAGTAGGTCCAGGCCGCTCGTCCCCGGCATGCGGATATCACTTATCACCAGGTCGAATGCCTCCTTCTCCAGGGAGGCGAGGGCCATATCGCCATTGGCGGCGGTTTGGACCTGATATCCTTCTTTTTTCAGCATGATTTTCAAGAAATCACGCATACCCTGTTCATCGTCAACTACCAAAATCGATATCATCTGCAAGAACCGCTCTAAAGGTTTTTTCGGCGATCGCACCGGTGATCTTTGCTGTAGAGGATCTGTCTGAAAATACACCGTGTTTTTAATATGTCCGTAGTCTACATCATTGCAATGGGATTTCCAACTCCCGACTGGTTATAAGTTGCCGCTTTTTTCCGGCGGGCATTCTTTTTATTTCACCTTCACGTTTCGTCGCCATGGATCTGGTAGGAAAACACTCGGTATAAACCAGTCTGACCGGGCGTCTGCCCCGTGTATACCTGGCTCCTTTTCCGGCAGAGTTATGTTCCTGCAGACGTCTCGGCACATCAGTGGTGATGCCGGTATAGAAGGTTTGATCCCCGCAAGTAACAATATAGACATACCAGGATTTAGCAGCTGAGGTCATATTTTTAATGGATACAATACGTTAAAGTAATATCGAGATATTGATTGCTGACAACGGATTCCGGTCCGGCGCGCAAATCATTGCAAATTTACCTTGCCGATGGTAAAAAGATCGCGAACCTTCTCTTTGTCGCCTTCGAAAAAAAAATTACCGGCCGACGGTTCAGCGTTGCAACTTGTTGATTTATAGTGTTTCTCCTGCAGCTTTTCGGTGTTTTTACGAGTTTACCCTATTTGTAAAAGCAAAAGAGAAAAATAATTTGCCGATAGACTGCTTTTATACGAAAATATACAGGTTCATGTGGCTGTTTTGCCGGATTTCCGGTTTACATCATAGGGTTATGGTCAGGCCGAAAGGGTTCTGCCATGCTGATTCATATGACTACGAATAACACAACAGAACAGTTTTCGAAACAATCTTTAACCGAACATCTGCGGGACCTCCGTTCCTGCCTGATTGCATCGCTGGTTGCCGTCATAATCTGTTTTACAGGCTCTTATGTCTATATCGAACCCGTCGGCGCATGGCTCTTCAGACCACTGGTACATGTGCTGCCAAAGGGGGCAACCCTGATTTTTACATCCTACCA
>Ga0055450_10000162_pt1 | contig 12441 bp, 14 predicted proteins | sample China_Galinas_PW_5_FD_57740 | JGI IMG/M metagenome (GOLD analysis project Ga0055450, IMG submission 57740) | Wetland microbial communities from San Francisco Bay, California, USA, that impact long-term carbon sequestration - China_Galinas_PWC_D1 | ecosystem: Environmental > Aquatic > Marine >... | reverse complement strand
GTACCTCGACGACGACACCGTGTTCGCGGTCAAGCCCTCGCTGATGCGCGACTTCGTGGCGCGCGCCGCCGACGACCCCGAGCGGCCCGAGGGGGTCGAGGGGCCCTGGGTCTCGCTCGAGCTCGACCTCGTCCTCGCCCCCGGCGACGACGGGGTCCCGGTCGACCGGGGTCGCACCCACTGAGCGATGCCGCCCCCGCCCGCCACCCGCCTGACCTACGAGGCCCTGCCCGGCCGGGTGGTGTTCGGCGACGGGGCGGTGGCCGCGCTGGGGGCCGAGGTCGAGCGCCTGGGCGGCCGGCGCGTGCTGCTGGTCGATGGGCTCCTCGACGCCGCCCTGCGCGAGCGGCTGGAGCGCGAGCTCGGCGAGCGCCACGCGGCGACGATCGGCGAGGTCGCACAGCACGTCCCGGCTGAGCTCGCCGCGGAGGCGACCCGCCGCGCCCGCGAGGTCGGCGCCGACTGCCTGCTCGCGGTCGGCGGCGGCTCGGCGACCGGCCTGGCGAAGGCGGTGGCGCTGCAGACCGGTGCCCCGATCCTCGCCGTCCCCACCACCTACGCCGGCTCGGAGATGACCCCGATCTGGGGGATCACCAGCGAGGGCCGCAAAGAGACCGGGCGCGACCTCGCGGTGCTGCCGCGCACCGTCGTCTACGACCCCGAGCTGACCCTCGGCTTGCCGGCCGCGGCGAGCGCGGCGAGCGGGATGAACGCGATCGCCCACTGCGTGGAGGCGATGTGGACCGCCGCCGCCAACCCGGTCACCGACGCGGTCGCCACGGAGGGGATCGCGCTGCTGGCGCCGGGCCTGCGCGGCATCGCCCGCGACCCGGCCGACCGCGAGGCGCGGCGCTCGGCGCTGCGCGGCGCCTGGCTCGGCGGCACCGCGCTGGCGGTCGGCGGCACCGGCCTGCACCACAGGATCTGCCACGTGCTCGGCGGCAGCTTCGACCTGCCCCACGCGGAGGTGCACGCCGCCGTCCTGCCCTGGGTGGTCGAGCGCTACCGGGAGGCGGCGCCGGCGGCGCTGGACCGGGTGGCGCGGGCGCTGGGCGCCGACGACGCGGTCGCGGGCCTGCGCGAGCTGGCGCGTGAGATCGGGCTGGAGGCTTCGCTCGCCGACCTCGGGCTGTGCGCGGAGGACCTGCCGCTGGCCGCTGAGCGGGCGGCCGAAGTGGCGCCGGAGACGCCGGCGCCGACCGGCCGGGCGGAGATCGAAGCGATCTTGGAGCGGGCCTTGCCGGGAGACCGCCACTGATGTGCGGTCGCACTTCCAGCCGCCATGCGGCCAGAAGTGCGACCGCCGGGAGTCGAATGATCACTACGGGAAGGGAGTTGGGAAATGGCTGACTTGGACGGAAGGGTCGCGGTCGTAACCGGCGGCGCGAAGGGCATCGGTCTCGGCATCGCCGAATGTCTCAGCGAGGCCGGCGCGACGGTCGTCGTCGCCGACGTCGACGGCGCCGCCGCGGAGCGCAGCGCCGACGGCCTGGCGGGCGAGGGGCTGGCGGTCGAGACCGACGTCAGCAAGGCCGACTCGGTCGCCGCGCTGGCCGAGAAGGTCGGCGAGGCCTACGGCAGGCTCGACGTCCTCGTCAACAACGCCGGCGTGGGCCCGAAGCCGACCCCGATCGTCGAGCTCAGCGAGGAGGAGTGGGACCGGGTGATGAACATCAACGCCCGTGGCGTCTTCCTGGTCAGCCGGGCGCTGGTGCCGATGCTGGCCGGGTCCGAGGCGGGCCGCCTGATCAACATCTCCTCGATCGTCGGCCAGTCGGGCTTCGCGCTGGTCTCCCAGTACGTCGCCTCGAAGTTCGCGGTCACCGGGATCACCCAGTGCCTCGCCCACGAGCTGGCCCCGCAGGGCATCACGGTCAACTCGATCCATCCCGGCATCCTCGAGACCGAGCTGCACTCCAACGTGGTCAAGCTGTTCAGCGCGATCCAGGGTCAGTCCGAGGAGGCGACCTGGGACTGGTTCAAGGAGCGGATCCCGCTGAGCAAGTTCCAGACCCCCCGCGACATCGGCGAGATGGCGGCCTTCCTCGCCTCCGACCGCGCGCACAACATCACCGGCGCCGCCTTCAACGTCGACGGCGGCTGGGAGATGCACTGATGTCGCTGATCGAGGGGCTCATGCTCGAGCCCGGCGAGGGCGAGCGGATCACCGGCAAGGGCCTCGACGTCACGGTCAAGTCGCGGATGGAGGAGGACGCGGCGATGACCTCCAGCTTCGAGGTGGTGATCCCGCCCGGCTACGACGTCGGCGCCCACGTCCACGCCCACGGCGAGGAGGTCTTCTACATCGTCGAGGGCGAGATGGACATCCTCGCCTTCGAGCCGATGGACCGCGAGGAGCCGGACTGGCACCGCTGGGAGTCGCGCGCGGGCAAGCGCTTCCTGCACGGCGGCGAGGGCGCCTTCATGTTCGTCCCGCCGGGCGTCCCGCACGCCTTCGCCAACACGACGAAGAAGCCGTGCCGGATGTTCTTCCAGTCCTCGGTGCCGGGCGGGCACGAGAACTACTTCAAGGAGCTGGCGGCGATCCTGCGCAGGAGCGATGGCAAGCCGGACCCGAAGGTGATCGCCGAGCTGCGCAGCCGCTACGACATCGAGCAGCTCACCCCGCTGAAAGGCGGCGGGGGAGGCTCGGGCGGCGGGCACGGCCACCATCATCATCACGACCGCTAGGGGGAGGGTGCCGGCGAGCCTCGCGCCTCCGGTATAACCATTATAGGTTTATGCCACCAACCCAGGGATAGGAGAGCAAGATGCGCTTGGAGGGAAAGCGAGTGCTGATCACCGGCACGGCCGGCGGTCAGGGCGAGGCGGCCCAGAAGCTGTTCGCCGAAGAGGGCGCCCGCGTGGTCGGGTGCGACCTGCAGGAGGGCGCCGCCGACAAGACCGCCGCGGTCCTGCGCGACGCCGGCCATGACGTCAGCGGCGACACCGTCGACCTCGCCGACTTCCACGCCGCCAAGGCATGGGTCGACGGCGCCGCCGAGCGGCTCGGCGGGATCGACGTCCTCTACAACAACGCCGCCGGCTTCGGCTTTGCGCCGTTCGCGGAGATGACCCCCGACCTCTTCGCCCACGTGCTCAAGGTCGAGCTGCAGCTCGTCTTCAACACGACCAGCCCGGCCTGGCAGCACATGCTGAAGGGCGGCGGCGGCTCGATCGTCAACACCGCCTCCTACTCGGCGCTGCGCGGGATCCAGCCGCTCGGCCAGGTCGCCCACGCCGCCGCCAAGGGCGGCGTCGTCGCGATGACCAAGTCGCTGGCCGCGGAGGGCGCCGCCGACGGCATCCGCGTCAACTCGTTCTCGCCGGGCTTCGTCAAATCGCCGGCGACCGACGCCGCGGTGCCCAAGGAGGGCCGCGAATGGCAGCTCTCCAAACACCTGATCCAGCGCTCCGGCACCGGCGAGGACACTGCCTACCTGGCCCTCTACCTCGCCTCCGACGAGTCCGCCTGGGTGACCGGCCAGAACGTCTCGATCGACGGCGGCGCCACCGCCGGCTTCCGTTAGGCCGCGAGTTCGCAAGCGAGTCCGCCCGGAGCGTCGGATAGCGACGCTCCGGGCGGACTCGCCGCCAACAGGGTGATGGAGGTGCGCCGCGAGAACCTGCTCGGCCGCGCCTTCGAGCCCGGCTTCCGGCTCGACCTCCACCACAAGGACCTCGGCATCGCCCTCGCCGCGGCCGCCGAGCATGGCCTCGACCTGCCGGCCACCCCGGTCGTCCGCGCCCAGATGGAGCGCCTGCCCGAGCAGGGTCGCGGCGACCAGGACCACACCGCCCTGCTCGACGCGATCGACCGCCCCTCAGGCTCTCCGGGTCAGGCCTGGTGGATGTCGAGCGCGACCGGCTCGCGGGGGGCGGCGAAGGGGGTGCGCAGGGTGCCGAGGTTGCCGATCTCGATCTCGACCACGTCGCCCGCCCGGATGAACTGCGGCGGTTGGGCGCCGGCGCCCACCCCGGCGGCGGTCCCGGTGGCGATCACATCGCCGGCCTCGAGGCTGAGCACCCGGGCGTAGAAGGAGACCAGCTCGGCGACCGTGAAGATCATCTTCGCGGTCGAGCTGTCCTGCTTGACCTCGCCGTTGACGCGCAGCTCGATCGGCATCGAGGTCGGGTCGCCGGCCGCCTCGGCGCGGGTGATCCACGGCCCCATCGGCGCCGCTCCGTCCCAGCCCTTGCCGACCACCGCGTCGAGCCCGAGCGGGTGGGGAAAGGGGGCGACGAAGTCGCGCAGCGAGAGATCGTTGAGGATCGCGTAGCCGAAGATCGCGGCGAGCGGGTCGGAGGCGGCCAGCGAGGGGTCGCCGATCACGACCGCCAGCTCCGCCTCCCAGTCGAGTTCCTCGCCGAAGCCCGGCAGCGCAACCTCGACGCCGCTGCCGACCAGCGCCGTGGTCGGCGGCTTGAGGAAGCTGAACGGGAACGGCGTCGCCTCGACCTTCGGCGCCCCGGCCCGCTCCATCTCCTCGACGTGGTCGGTGTAGTTGGCGCCGACGCAGAGCAGCTTGCGCGGCATCACCGGCGGCTCCCAGGTCAGCTCCTCGGGGTCGAGCGCCGGCGCCGTCTCGCCGACCTCCTCGAGCCGCGGCGCCAGCTCCTGCCAGCGGCCGATCAGCGCGATCGTGTCGGCGTGGTCCCAGCCCAGCGCAGCGGTCAGCGAGACGATGCGGTCGCCGTAGTCGGCGACGATCTCGGGGCCGTCGGCGAGGCGCGCGACCCCGATCCGGTGCGGAGCTCCCATCAGGCGCCCGCCGCCGCGGTGGGCTTGATGTTGTGGTTCATCCGGAACAGGTTGGTCGGGTCGTACTTGGCCTTCACGGCGCCGAGTCTCTCGTACTTCTCGGGTCCGCCGTAGGCCTCGACCACGCGGTCGAGCTCGTCGACGTTGAGCATGTTCACGTAGACGCCCTTGCCGAGCCAGGGCTCGACGGCGCGGTAGGAGGCGCGGACGATCTCCATGTTGGCCTCGTCGTCGGCCTCCTCGTGCCAGTGGTTGGCCCAGTTGATCCACCAGAGGCTGTCGCGGTTGGAGAAGGCCGAGTCCATCTCCGGGACCTCGCGGGCAACGCCGCCCAGCCCGTAGATCGCCAGCTCGCCTTCGATCGTCGTGCTCGAGTTGAGGCTGTCGGCCCAGAAGTCGACCAGGGCGTCGATCGCCCCCTCGGAGAGCTCCTCGAGGTGCCCCTCTTTGGTGTAGTTGCGCAGCCCGTCGGGGAACTCGGCGTCGAGGAAGCGCTGCATCCCCATCCCGAACGGGATCACCGCCGAGCCGACCGCGACCGGGTCGCCGATCGCGGTCAGCCGCGCGACCCACTCCTCGCCCTCCTTGGCCTCGGGGTCGTCGAGCCACATGCAGAAGAGCATCACCAGCGGCGTCCCGACCAGCTCCTCGGGGACGAACGGCAGCGGCGGCATCGCCCGCTTCATCGCCACGTGCCAGCCGACGTTGTCGGGGAGGTCCGGGTAGATGCGGGCGTACTCGCGCAGCGCCTCGCGGGCCTCGGCCTCGTGGTAGAGGGCGGCGCCGAACCGCATCTGAGGCCCGAAGTCGTAGGCCTGGAAGCTGAACCGGGTGACGACGCCGAAGTTGCCGCCGCCGCCGCGCAGCGCCCAGAACAGGTCCGGGTGGGAGTCCTCGGTGACCTCGATCGCCTCGCCGGCCGCGGTGACCACCTCGAGCGAGACGAAGTTGTCGCAGGTGAGGCCGTGCTTGCGGGAGAGCCAGCCGATGCCGCCGCCCAGGGCGAGCCCGGGGACGCCGGTGTCGGAGACGATCCCGGCCGGCACCGCCAGCCCGTGGGGGGCGCAGGCCTCGTCTACGTCGCCGAGCTTGCAGCCGCCTTCCACGTGGACGACCTTGGCGTCGGCGTCGATCTCGACCCCGCGCATCCGGCTCATGTCGCAGGTGACGCCCTCCTCGTCGGCGAGGGCGCTGCCGACGATCCCGTGGCCGCCGGCCCGGACCGAGAGCGGCAGGCCGGCCTCGCGGGCCGCGTTGACCACGGCGACGACGTCGTCGCGGTCGGCGCAGCGGGCGATCAGCCCCGGGCGCTTGTCGATCATCGCGTTCCAGATCCGGCGCGCGTCGTCGTAGCCGGCGTCGCCGGCGCCGAGCAGATCGCCCTTGAACGAGCCCTCCAGGCGGGCCCGCACGGTCGCGACCGGTGAAGTTCCCTCAGTCGAATGCATCGTCTTCCTCCGTCCCCGTGAGCCGCTTCCCAACTGACCTGCGGCGAGCGTACCAGAATTACACATAGTCATTATGTGTGATAGCTTTCCAGCCGTCGAGATGGCCGTTTCCGAGGAACGACAGGGAACCGACGAGAGCACGCTGAGCGCGCTCGCCGCCGCGCTGCGCGAGGCCGAGTCGAGCCGCGTGCCGATCGGCCCGCTGACCGAGCAGCATCCCGGCCTCAGCGTCGCCGACGCCTACCGGATCCAGCAGATCAACGTCGGCGAGCGAAAAGCGGCGGGCGGCCTGGTCCGCGGCCGCAAGGTCGGTCTCACCTCGGTCGCGATGCAGCAGCAGCTCGGCGTCGACGAGCCGGACTTCGGCGCCCTCTTCGCCGAGATGCTGGTCGAGGAGGGGGACCCGGTTCCGGTCGGCGAGCTGATCCAGCCGCGGATCGAGGCCGAGATCGCCTTCGTCATGGAAGAGGAGCTGAAGGGCCCCGGCGTCACCGCGACCGACGCCCTGCGCGCCGTCGCCGGGGCGCTGCCGGCCCTGGAGATCATCGACAGCCGGGTCGCCGACTGGAAGATCGCGCTGCCCGACACGATCGCCGACAACGCTTCCTCCGCCCGGGTCGTCTGCGGCGGCCGGCTCACCCCCCTTACCGAGATCGAGGACCTGCGCCTGGTCGGGATGGCGCTCAGCGTCAACGGCGAGGTCGCCTCGACCGGCGCCGGCGCCGCCGTGCTCGGCAACCCGATCCGCTGCGTCGCCTGGCTCGCCAACAAGCTGGGCGAGTTCGGGGTGCCGCTGCGGGCCGGCGATCTCGTCCTCGCCGGCGCCCTGCACGCGGCCCTCCCTGTCGCCGCCGGCGACTCCGTCACCGCCCAGTTCGCCGAGCTCGGCGCCGTCACCACCCGATTCACCGACTGAGGAGTTGAAGTGAGCGAGAAGATCCCCTGCGCGATCCTCGGTTCCGGCAACATCGGAACCGACCTGATGTACAAGCTGAAGCGCTCGCGGAACCTGGAACCGCGGGTGATGGTCGGCATCGACCCCGAGTCCGACGGCCTGCGCCGCGCCCGCTCCGAGGGCCTGGTCACCACCGCCGAGGGGGTCGACTGGATCGTCTCCCACCCGGAGGAATGCCGCTTCGTCTTCGAGGCGACCTCGGCCGGCGCCCATCGCGCCAACGCGCCGAAGATCGCCGAGGCCGGCCTGCAGTCGATCGACCTCACCCCCGCCAAGCTCGGCCCCGGCGTCGTCCCGCCGGTCAACATCGAGCAGCACTGGGAGGCGGCCGACGTCAACATGATCACCTGCGGCGGCCAGGCGACGATCCCGATGGTCGCCGCGGTCTCGGCGGTGACGCCGGTCCCCTACGCGGAGATCGTCGCCACGATCGCCAGCCTCTCGGCCGGCCCCGGCACCCGCGAAAGCATCGACGCCTTCACCCGCACCACGGCCAAGGGGCTGGAGGAGATCGGCGGCGCCGAGCGCGGCAAGGCGATCATCATCCTCAACCCGGCCGACCCGCCGCTGATCATGCGCGACACCGTCTTCTGCGCGATCTCCCCCGAGGCCGACCGCGACGCGATCCGCGCCAGCATCGAGCAGATGCGCGAGACGGTCGCCTCCTACGTGCCCGGTTACCGGCTGCGCGGCGAGCCCCAGTTCGAGCAGGACCGGGTGGCGATCTTCATCGAGGTCGAGGGCGCGGCCGACTACCTGCCCGCCTATGCCGGCAACCTCGACATCATGACCGCCGCCGCGGTGGCGGTCGGCGAGGAGCTGGCGAGGATGCGCGAGCGCGAGGGGGTGGCGGCATGAGTGGCGCGGCGACGACTCTGGTCGACTCGACCCTGCGCGACGGCAGCCACGCCAAGCGCCACCAGATCGGCGTCGAGCAGGTCGTCGACGTGGCCGGCGCCCTGGACCGCGCCGGCGTCGACGTGGTCGAGGTCAGCCACGGCGACGGGCTCGGCGGCGCCTCCTTCAACTACGGCTTCTCCCTGACCGACGAGTTCGAGCTGATCGAGGCCGCGGTCGGCGCGGTGCGGCGGGCGCGGATCGCGGTCCTGCTGCTGCCGGGGATCGGGGTCAAGGAGGACCTCTCCCGGGCGCGCGAGCTGGGCGCCTCGGTGGTCCGCATCGCCACCCACTGCACCGAGGCCGACATCTCGCCGTCCCACATCGCCCTCGCCCGCGAGCTCGGCTTCAAGACCGCCGGCTTCCTGATGATGTCCCACATGAACAGCCCCGAAGGCCTGCTCGAGCAGGCCAAGATCATGGAGGAGGCCGGGGCCGAGGTCGTCTACGTCACCGACTCCGCCGGGGCCCTGATGCCCGACACCGTGAAAGCCCGGGTCGAGGCGCTGCGCGGCGGGCTGGACCGCGGCACCGAGGTCGGCTTCCACGGCCACGAGAACCTCTCGCTGGCGATCGCCAACTCGATCGCCGCGCACGAGGCCGGCGCGACCTGGATCGACGGCTGCACCTGCGGGCTCGGGGCTGGCGCCGGCAACGCGCCGACCGAGGTCCTCACCGCGGTCTTCGAGAAGCTCGGGATCGATCTGAACGCCGAGACCTTCCCGATGCTCGACGTCGCCGAGGACGTGGTGCGGCCGATCATGGACCGGCCGCAGCTGGTCGACCGCGCCTCACTGCTGCTCGGCTACTCCGGCGTCTACTCCTCCTTCCTCCTCCACGCGGAGCGGGCCGCCGAGCGCTTCCACGTCTCGACCAAGGACATCCTGGTCGAGGTCGGCAAGCGCAAGGCGGTCGGCGGCCAGGAGGACCTGATCATCGACATCGCGGCCGAGCTGGCCTCGACCGCGACCCCGGCGGCGTGAGCCTCGGCGCCGTCCACCACCTCGCCTACGTGGTCGAGGAGATCGAGCCGGCGGCGCGGAGCCTCAACGAGCAGTTCGGCGCCGGCCCCTTCTTCTTCCTCGACGAGGTGCCGGTCCGCGACGTCACCTCGCGGGGCGAGCCGGCCGAGTTCCTCCACGCCTCGGCCTTCGGGATCTGCAACGAGGTACCGGTCGAGCTGATGGCGATCGCCCGGATCGAGCCGGCCCGGGCCGCCGAGCGCTTCGCCGGAACCGCGACGCCCCGCTTCCACCACATCGCCTACGCGGTGCCGCCCACCCGGCTGGAGACGATCCGCGCCGGCCTCGAAGAGAGCGGCCTGCCCGAATACCTCCACGCCCGCTTCGGCGAGGACGTCGACTTCACCTACCACGACGGCTCCGCCTCGCTCGGCCACGACATCGAGCTGCACGCCGACAGCGAGGGCCTGCGCGGCTTCTTCGCGATGTTCGAAACCGCCGCCGAGGGCTGGGACGGCAGCGACCTCCTCCGCCCCGCGATGGGCTGAGAGCCCGACCTTCTCCACGTCACCCAGGCGCACCAGGCGACTTTGTCAACCAGTGGTTGGCGAAGTCGCCTGGTGTACCCCCGGTAGATAGCCTTGGCCCGATGACGGGGCAGGGTGAGGCGCAGATTCCGCCGTACAACGAGTTGCTCTGGCCGACTCTCGTTGCTGTGCGCCAACTCGGAGGCAGGGCAAGGATCGAAGAGGTCGACGAACTCGTCGCTGCGCTCGAAGAGTTCAGCGACGAGCAGATGGCCTTCCTGCACAAGGACGGACCGCAGACCGAGTTCGAGTACCGATTGGCCTGGGCGCGTACCTATCTCAAGGGGATGGGTGCGCTCGACAATCCCGAGCGAGGAATCTGGGTGACGACCGCACCGGGTAAGGAGATGGTCGAGGGTGAAGTCGAGCCCCGACGCAAGGCCTATCTCGTCGAACTCGCTGATAAGAGGAAGCAGAAGAAGAGCGCGGCGGCCGAGGCGGGGGCGGACCCAGAGCTCGCCCGCCGGTGGCGATGCTGGAGACGAGGTCGGAGGCTGGCGCGAAGAGCTTCTCGGTGTGCTCCTGAAAATGGACGCATCCGACTTCGAGCACCTGGCGAGGCGCCTATTGCGGGCGGCGGGCTTCATCAACGCGACGGTGACCGGCGGAGCAGGCGATGGCGGAATCGATGGCGTCGGGGTCTACCGACTCTCTCTCGTCAGCTTCCCCGTCTACTTCCAGTGCAAGCGCTACCGCGGATCCGTTGGCCCCGAGAAGGTCCGCGACTTCCGCGGCATCCCAGAGTTCTTCTCCAGCCCCGATTGAGGCGCCTGTCGAGTTCCTCAACCAGAGGTTGAGGAACTCGACAGGGTGCAACTGGCCTGAGTCAGTCGGTGCGGAGGTGGTTCCAGAGGCGGCCGAGGAGCTCCTCGGCGGCGGCCTGCCAGAAGGCGACCTCGTCGTCGCCGAGGGGGCGTGGCGTGGCGGCGGCGGCGGCGCGCAGCCAGGTGTCGGCTGAGCGCTCCAGCAGGTGGAGGCGGGCGAAGGCGCGGCCGGGCGAGGAGCCGGTGGCGAGCGCGCCGTTGCCGCGCATGATCAGCGAGGGGGCCGCGCCGAGGCAGGCGGCCAGCGCCTCGCCGCGATCGCGCTCGCGGACCAGGCGGGCGTCGGGGAAGACGGGGACCGGGGCGCCGGCGATCGCCCCCTGCCCGAGCACCGCCGGCAGCTCGTCGGCGACCGCGGCGACGGCGAGGGGGGAGGGGGCCTGGCCGCGGCAGATCGCCCCCACGTCCGGGCGGGCGCGGTAGACGGCCCAGTGGATCCAGGCCTCCTTCGGCGCCCCTGCGGGCAGCTCGCCGAGGTCGCCGAGCGGCAGCTCGACCAGTTGCCCGGGCGAGGTGACCGCCGCCATCGGCGCGGCCGGGGTGATCAGCGCCGCGTCGCCGCGGCGCGCCGAGACGTGGCCGAAGGCGTCGACCAGGCCGGAGGCGGCGAGCGCCCGGGCGGCGTCGACGATCTCGCCGCCCGGGTCGTCGCTCATGCCGGCTGCGGGACCCCGCCGCCGAGGGCGGTGCCGTAGGTGAGGTAGGTGTCGGGCATGTCCGAGCCCCACAGCTCGAGGCCGAGCGGCGAGGTCTCCGGGTCCCAGCGGATCGGCTGCCAGTCGGGGGCGAAGAGCAGGAAGCCGCCGCTCCAGACCTCGACCCGGTTGCCCGAGGGCTCGATGCAGTAGAGGAAGATCGCGCCGCTGGTGCCGTGCTGGCCCGGGCCCCATTCGATCTTCACGCCGGCGTCGGCGAGGATCGTCGCCGCCCGGATCATCTGGTCGGCGGTGTCGACGAAGTAGGCGACGTGGTGCAGCAGCGAGCCGCTCTGGTTGCGGTTGCGCATGAAGGCCAGCTCATGCGAGAGGTTGGTCTTCGCCATCCAGGAGGCGAGCCGCTGTTCGCCCTGGCCGAGGTCGCCGGTGATGTAGTAGTTGTGCCGGATCCCCAGCTGGTCGCTGAAGAACTCCTGCGAGGCCTGCGGATCGTCGACCAGGAAGTTGACGTGGTCGAAGCGGCGCGGGTGGACGCCGTTGCCGGTGTAGCGCTGCGGGTGGCTGGGGAGCTTCGACTGCAGCGCCGGGTCCTGCTCGACGTAGCGGTCCACCTCCCAGTAGAGCTCGGTCGGGATGCCGGCCGGCGAGAGGAAGCGCAGCGCGTCGCCGTGGCCGAGGCTGACCCCGGCGCCGCCCTCGGCCCAGGCAGTCTCGATTCCGAGGCCCTTCAGCTGCCGCTCGAACTCGCCGAGCGCGTCGGGGCCGTCGACCCGCCAGGCGACGTGCTCGAGGCCGCTGGTCTCGGCCCGGGTGAGGACGAGCGTGTGGTGGTCCCAGTCCTGCCAGGCGCGCAGGAAGACGTGGTCGTCGTCCTCGGCGCTCACGTAGAGGCCCAGGACCCTGGTGAAGAAGTCGCGCGAGGCCTCGAGGTCGGTGACCCGGAGCTCGGCGTGTCCGACGTGGGCGATTCCCATCTCTACCTCTCCCATCCCTCGTTGAGGAGTTGAGCGTAATCAATTACGCAGTTCGAAACAAGCGACGCTTGACACCGAATGATTATAGGTTATTGCGATGCCCCCCGTGATCCCAAGGCGCCGAGACCGGCGCTCTCTCCCCGGCGGAGGGCTACTCGGTGATCGCGAGCAGGTCGACCTCGATCAGGAACTCGGGGTCGGAGAGGCGGGTGACGCCGATCAGGGTGCCGGGCGGCACCTTGCCGGGCTCCCAGTAGCCGCGGACCTCCTCGTCCTCGACCTGGGCCGCGAGGAAGGCGTCGACGTCGAGGGTGAAGATGCGGCGGAAGACGACGTCGGCCCAGGTCGCGCCGACCGCCTTCAGCTCGATGTCGAG
>Ga0055450_10000161_pt1 | contig 12454 bp, 15 predicted proteins | sample China_Galinas_PW_5_FD_57740 | JGI IMG/M metagenome (GOLD analysis project Ga0055450, IMG submission 57740) | Wetland microbial communities from San Francisco Bay, California, USA, that impact long-term carbon sequestration - China_Galinas_PWC_D1 | ecosystem: Environmental > Aquatic > Marine >... | reverse complement strand
TTGACAGTCGGAAAACGCCTGATCGACATGATCAGATTGCTGAATATTCCCCACAAGGCTTCAGGAGTTGCGGATCACGTCAGTATAAGCATCGGAATTGCGACATCGGCTGCACCAACTTCGGATCATACAATCCAGGAAGTTCTAGGCGCTGCCGATCGTTGTCTTTATGATGCCAAAGCTTCTGGTCGCAATTGCCTTGAATCCGTACTGCTTTAATGCGTTTTATTGTCTTATCAATACGCTAATAAGGCTGTAAATGAAGGTACCATTGACGTCGCACACATTCCTGCGGAATTCAAGCATCAGGAACCCATTCCGCGCATACGCCGGTAGTCCTCCCGCAGGCGGTTGGCGGCGGATAAGACGTTCTCCATATAGGCTCGCTCTTTCCCGGATACTATACGCAATTCCGTGATATCCTGGTTGGACCTGACAACACTGCCGGCAGGGACATAGGTGTGTGAAACCAAAGTGACGTTCATTATGGTAGCGTTCATCCCCACCCAGACATATCCCTCGAGATCGACATGGTATAAAGTGCTGCGCATAGCCAGGAAGCACCCTTCGCCTGTACGGAGAGGGCCATGGATGGCCACGCCATGGGCAACCGAGGTCCTCGGCCCTATTATCAGCTCCTGACCTCCGTGACTGTGCATAATGACACCGTCTTGAATATTGGCTTCTTCTTCAAGAATAATCGGCATCACACGCCCGTCCGGTCCCGGTTCATCGGAACGGATGACCGCCAAAGGAGCGACGAAAACATTCGGGCCTATTTTGACATTGCCGATAATCTGAGCAGACGGGTCGATAAGAGCGGTAGGATGGATCTCCGGAAAATCGCCGACCAGGTTAGGTCGAACGTTGGGATAGTTGATATTCATAGTCACCTTTCAGTTTTTTTGAAAATCTTACTGTATAATTCCATGCTAGCTTATCAACCACGTCACGGCAACTATTTTTTGTGCAAAGAATTCAGGGACGATAAAATCGCTTTTTGTCGAAGAGAAAGAGGTTGAATTCAGGGACTTAAAATGATAGGTTTCTTGAATTAATAACAGGTTACCCAACAAGGGCTCAGGTTTGGCTCTCACCTGGACATATCCAAAGCCAGCATATGGATATTGACTCAAAATCAACTTCAATAGAAGGGGAATGATGGTGGAAACGTGCGACTTCCATCGTACTGAAGCGGCCCATTTTCAGTGTTATGAGTGCGGAACCGCCTTTTGCGATACGTGCGTATCCGTCCGGGATGTTGAGGAGTTCAGTGGGAAAAAGCGGCACTATTTTTGCCCTGCCTGCAATATTCCGGTGCAGACGATCAGCGTCGGAAATATAATCGAGCCGTTCTGGCACCGCCTGTCCGGATTTTTCCTCTATCCTTTTCAGCCTACCCCTTTACTCCTCACCATTGCACTCTCGGTTCTGGGCGCTGTATTCACAACCAATTTATTTGTTAGAATATTTATTTGGGTAGTGGCTGTAAAATACGCCTATGCAGTTCTGACAACCACAGCTCAAGGAGGACTCAAGGACTGAACAACCTGCTCCGGAAAGTGTTTTTACCATGGCGTCCTGGTATCAGGATCGCAAGGAATTCAAACAGGCAATGGAAACCTATGTCTATTTCCTGAAACAGTTTAAAAACCATCCACAGCAACCGGAAACCTATTACAATCTGGCAAGACTCCTGCATGAACGAGGCAATAATTCAGCCAAGGCAAAACAGATCCTGACCGCTGTGGTCAAACACTATCCGCAACATGATTCGGAAGCTTTTCCGGAGCCCGATCTCCTTTTTGAATAAGGTAGTGTCGATAAGCATCCAGCTCGATTGCCAACAGACCGGAACTTTCATAATACTGCTCAGCGTCTCTGATTTTGGAATCGTCTCCTGCCTGGAGAAAAAAGAAAACAAATGCATTGAGCAGGATAAGTGCAATACAGGCATACGGAATCTGTTTGCTATCCATTTTAGTCACCACCGGTAAAATAAGCATGAATTTGTCCGAAAAAAGAATAAAGGGTTCTCGACATATTCAGCAGGGCAAATCTAGCCCGGAATTATCATGAACATTATGTCGCACGCTTAGTAACGCTTAGGTAACTATCAGTCTCATCTGATAGCTTGATGATCCATCCGGGGGGTGGTTGACACTTCCAATCGACAGAAAGAAATGGCAACCATGATACGTACGTGACGGATATTTTTTTAGACTTTTGTTTATTCCGCTTCATGCCGACCATTGAATGATCTGGAATACCAAAAAGTTACATCTTGTTATAATCTCCTCTTGCCAACCATTTCTCAAGCAGGCAATAGAGAATAATAAAAAAATATCGGCTCCCCATCTCCTTTATTTTCAACTTGGACTGTCCATCCTTTCTGTTTGTCCAATGATTCGGGACAACTGTATATCTATAACCCCGGACAATCGCCTTGAGCGGAAGCTCTACGGTAAGATTGAAATGGTGACTCAAAAACGGTTTCAAACCTTCGATCGTTTCTTTCCTGTAAAGCTTGAATGCATTTGTTGTGTCATTGTATCTGATGCCGAAAAACAATTTGATGATCGTGTTCGTCAACCTGTTGAGGCAGTATTTGAACCTCGGATAATCGATAGCCTGACCTCCCCTTATGAAACGGGACCCAAAAACGCAATCGTATCCTTCGTTGATTTTTCTATAATATTCCACTAGATCCGTCGGTTGATCAGACATGTCAGCCATCACGATGGCCACACAATCTCCTTGAAAATTATCCAGACCCAGACGAACGGCAAAACCAAATCCGTTTGGCGGGGTATTATTGAAATAATGAAGCTCCGAGATTTCACCAGAGAGAACTTGCAGAATTTCTTCCGTTCTATCCTCACTGTTATCGTTTATGACTATAATTTCATGCCGTATATCCTCTTCTCTGAGTTTGTCATGAAAGGCACGAACAGTGGCTTCAATACAGCCCTCTTCATTATGGGCTGGAATAACAAGAGAGAGCATTTCCATAACGTCAGCAAAGAATGTGCTTTAACTGCTGTTTATTTTCCAGTATCCAGTCTGCTATATCTACAACGGTCATTTCAGCATTTATTAATGGTCTCCATCCCGTCATCCGTCTGAATTTTGAACTATCCGTGATGAAAGAAATAAGGTCTGCCGGACGGTTTTCGTATACTGAGTTGATTGGTATTTCTCTGCCCGTCACTCTTTGACAAATCGCTGTCAACTCCTGCAACGAAACACTGTTTTCCTTTCCCCCACCGATATTAAAGATCTTGCCGTTAAATTTTTCGATATCACAAAGCTGCAGATCAAGCGCAGCAAATAAATCGTCAATGTGAATAAAGTCACGTACTTGCTTCCCTTGCCCGCCATATCCAATATAGGAAAGATCTCCGCCGAACACATGTCTGGCAACCCAAAGGACAAATACGCCTTGATCGACCTTGCCCATTTGCCAAGGTCCGGTTATCACCCCACAACGGTTGATAATTCCTGTAAGGCCGAAACCATCCATATATTCCTGTATGATGATCTCGCTGCAGAGTTTCGTCGATCCGTAGAGTGAACGGGCTCCTTCGAGCGGAAAATTTTCGGCAATGCCTTCTATTGACGCTCCGGCAATTTGCTGTTGCTCCAACATTGAAAATCTTGTCTCGTCCTCCAGATACCGAAGAGAGTTGATCGGTTCAATCGGGTAGACACGGCTTGTTGAGATAAATACGAACGCCGAATTATATTTTCGTGCAAATTCCAGGCAGTTTATGGTACCGCCCAGATTTGTGTTGATCAGGTAGGTTGGAGAAGAATGAATACCAGCCAGTACCGATGGTTCGGCACTGCATTCCAAAAGCAGGTCGATTTCAGGCAGTTCTTCAAAATCTTCCTTATTGCGAATATCTCCGTGGATAAACGTAATTCCCGCCGATTTGAATCTTGGGATACTCAGTTCAGAGCCTCGTCGTTTTAGATTGTCAAACACAAAGACTTCACAATCGGGATAGTTCAGTTTGATTTTCAAGGCAAGATTCGATCCAACGAAACCTGCTCCTCCCGTAACAAGAATATTTTTATATTTCATGTTGTTTTAGCTAAAAATGCCCCTGAGTGCATATTTCCTCAATGATGGCATCAATATTATATTGAAAACTCCAGTCAGGGAAATGCCTCTTGAATTTGGACACATCGCTAATATACCAAATATGGTCACCGCTCCTGTTTTTTTCGGCATATTTAGTAATGGCTTTTTTATCTAGAATTTTCTCTATTTTTTCGATCGCTTCCAACATCGAAATATTTGAATGCCTCGCTCCACCGATATTGTATACCTCGCCCTGCCGTGGATTCTGATGGAAATGCCAGAAGGCATTAACAAGATCGAATGAATGGATGTTATCTCGTACTTGCTTGCCTTTATACCCAAAAATTGTGTATTCCGTTCCTGTTGCGATACATTTCACAAGATAAGCGAGAAACCCATGAAGTTGGGTCCCACTGTGATTGGGACCGGTAAGGCATCCTCCTCTGAATATGGCGGAATTAAGATTGAAATATTTCCCATATTCCTGAACCATGATATCAGCAGCCAGTTTGGATGCTCCGAAAATGCTGTGTTTGGAATTGTCGATGGTCATCGACTCATCGATGCCTTCCTTGAAATAGGGATGACTTTCGGCAACTTCGTATCTTTTCTCCAATTCAATCAGCGGCAGGTGATTTGGGGTATCTCCGTACACTTTGTTGGTGGAAGTAAAAATAAACGTTGCTTTTGGCGAATATTTTCTGAAATTTTCCAATAGAATCAACGTTCCGTCGGCATTGATCGTGAAATCGGTAAACGGCTCTTTGGCCGCCCAGTCATGCGACGGTTGAGCAGCAGTGTGAATAATAATGTCGAAATCGTATTGCTTACATAACATTTCAATCGCATCGTTATCACGGATATCCACTTCATAATGCGTGTATCCCGGGAGCTCCTTCAGATGATTCAGGTTCCATTTGGTACTGGCTTCTTCTCCAAAAAAGTATCTTCGCATGTCATTATCTACACCGACAATGTCAAACCCCTTATCCGCAAAGAACCTAACGGATTCAGAGCCGATAAGCCCCGCGGATCCTGTTATAAGTGCTGTTTTTGTCATATGTTCCTGAAATAAGATATGTTTCTCGTATAATTCCCCGGCAAATGGGGACAATGTACAAACAGTCGAATCACTACAATAACACTGTTTCGAATAAGTCATATATAGAGTAAAAGCCGATAAAATACCACTGCCATATATCCGTAATAAACTACTCTGACAGGTACTGCCGATCGTAGAACAACGGCAACCATGACCATATTCGCCAAAATCAAAACAGCCAATGGTTGATGATATACAATATCGGGTGGATGATGGCCGAAATGAGCCAGGATAACATATATCATTGTCAGAATGGAAAGAACAAACATCGTTTTTCCGTTTTTGATATCAAAAGATTCAGGATTCCATGCTTTGCGACCGTCTGTCCGCTTAAAGATCCAGGCCAGAATGACAAACAAGATCCCTGGATAGAGGGTAAAAACAAGAAAATTGAACTCATATTTATCCCATCGATCCCAAAAAGCCCTTATGTTATGCAACTGTAAATCATCAGCGAGTTTCGTGAGTTCCTTAATCCTGAAAGATGTTTCCAGTTGAGTTAAACGTTTTGAAACTTGGCTTTGCAGAGGCGTTTGGAAAAAAAACAAAGGTATTCCCAAGGTTGCTCCGGCATGCATATTTGCACCAAGACCGAAATAGCAGCCAGAGGAAACAAAAGCGTCAGATTCATGGCGATACCGAACATTGTGTATAACAAATAGGACTTTGCAACCGTATCGGGCAGAGGACTCGACAATACTCGAAAAACTGCGTACACCACTCCGGGCAGAATCTCTCGATCCTCAACATTGTATATGAGCTGACGGTGGCCGTAATATTTGCTGAAAGGTTCATTATCTGCTATCGCCAAGCCATTGACATACTGGAACATTCCATCGTGGCCACGAAAATCTTGATATGTCTTCGGACCAGCAATGTCATCGTAATACATGTTTTGCAACGGCAGATTCGCGTCATGGGTAATTGTCAGACAGAAGGCAAAAAGCAATACGACATAGACGGCAATTTCCTGCCAGGAATCACGTACTAAACGGAGAAGATCTCTAAAGACCCTGTTCTTTAAAACAGCTGACAGCATAAGGGACAAGGCAATTGCACAGAAAACAAATGTAAGCCCATGGGCTAAAGGTGTTTTTATGTGAAGAGCAAATACGGCGACAAGAAAAATATAAGCAACGAAATAAAAAAGAAGTGAAACGCATTGGCAAGAGGAACAACATCAGGCACAGGAAACGGCTCAGAAAGGTCTTTCGATGCGAATGATGTTCGGCTCAAGAAAAAAATGATGCCGAGCATGAATATGCAGTAAAAAACGAACGTATGGTGTGGTTGTCTTCGAAAACCTTTCGTGAAATACATAAGAATGAATTGATGGTTAGAAACAGGAATATAATATCAACCACAACCATGTCTGCAAGTCTTGACACTGCCGATGCTGGACCAAACCTAGACGATCAGCCATAACCATGCAACTTTTTTCTTTATAGTTTCAAATTCAGGAGAAATTCAATCAATCGATCATAATTTGAGAGCCCCTTTGAGCCCCTTTGCTATAGACTCACCATTAACAGGTAACACAAGCCGAATAAATTTCTCTCTAGCTGAGCATTCAAGAGACAAAGCGATTGGTTATAGTTATCTAAGTAGCTTACTTCAGCACCACCGCAGAAACGGTAGTAAGACCGGTGGTCGTTGGTCCTCGTATCTTGGGTAACCAAGCGTAAGCATAAAAGTTTTATTTGTGGATAACTTTCTAGTATGTTACTCAAAAGAGAAAAGGAATTCCAATAATCCCCTGAAGGGTAACAGGTCTATCTCAAGTTCCCGGAGGAAAGCTCCTTAATTTGTTTCATCCCGAAACGGAGGATTTTCTTCTAGATCTAGGCGCGCGAAAAATTTTACCACAGGCATGTGATTGATATTCTGAGGATAAAATTCTTAGCGCAACATTGAGTTAGGAGAATAGTACTGTTTTCGGATGGCAGCTAACTCGGATTTCTCATGAAGCGAATCGTATTCATCCTTGCCGTGGGAGCTGCGGCTTTACTGGTGTTGGTAACCCTTGTGTTTCAGACGGTACCTTATATAGCAAATACCTACATTATCCCCAGCTTCTTACAAAACAGCCGAACATCAGATGCTGTGCTTAATATCCAACACTTCTCGCCTTGGCGCCTGGCAGGCAATATCGAACTGGGAAAAGGTCTGAATCAATCCTTGTCGTTGCCCCGTATCGAGGTGGACTATACCCCAACCACCCTGATACATGGACGGCTGACCAATCTGCTCATCGACGGAGCTAATATAAAACTTCAGCTCACAGATGGGAAACTGGTTCTGAGAGGTTTCCCCCCTTCTCCTCTCGGTTCGAAAGCAAGCGGTTTTTCCCTGCTGCAGCTTCCCCTGTCGGTCGACAGACTTCACCTGCACAATTGCAGTATTTTGGTTGAACGCAAAAACCACCCTCCAGTAGTCATGACGATCAATGGCATTTTTCATCTTGGGTTCATATCGTTGCCAGGCAAACATTTCGAACTCGAATCGGCAGATGGTGAGCTACAGACGAGTGGGATGCTGACCACCACTCTGCATCTGAAGCTGAACGACGATAAAGGGGTGAACCACTTGCATCTGACGGCTGCAATCAGCCGGATGGCCGACATCTCAGTCTTGTTACCCGGTAATCAAGCCATTTCCGGCCAGGGAAAACTAACGGTAGCTGCCGTCATGGCGCGGAACTTCGATTCAATCAACCAGTTGACGGCAAACCTGGAATTTCCGAATCTCATCTGGGAATCCGGCCCCATTCGCCTGGAATCCAAGAAATCTCAGCCTCTGCAACTAAACTTGAACGGGAGCGACAAACAACTGCATTACCAAATGACACACTTTTACATCTCCGGCCCACACGGTATTGAAGCTTCCATGCAGGGTGACATATATCCAACCAAACATGTCATCACCGGCAGCGGTAATTTGCTGGTAAAAAATATAAAAAAGCCGATGCAGTTGTTCCTGAAAGGCGCCATCCATAATCGGAAGACCGACTTGGAACTGCAACTTCAAGGCGATGGGCAGGAGCTGGCAGTCGAAGAGTCCCCTATCCGGCTCGGACCATTTCGGTTCACCACACGGCTGCAGCATGATCCACAGACGACAACCATCGAACAACAGGTGAATCTCAAAACTGTTATGCTGCCAAAGCAGCAACTGCAATTTAGGAACATTCAAGGCAGATTGAATCTGCAACCGGAAGGTTTTACGGGAAAAGCACCGCCTCCAGGGCATCTTGCCATACAGGAAATCCGCTATCAGGGACAGGACATCGCAGGACTTACTGCAACACTTGCCCAAAACGCGATGGGTCTCAGTTTCAACGGCAGAATTTCCAGCCGTCTGGGTGCAAAACCCGATCTTCTCTTTCATGGGACGGCGTCTAAAGACCAGCCACTGAGTATGACATACAAGCTTCCGACAGTTCAGATCAATCAAAATTCACTGCCGGCTTCTCTGCTGCTGCCTGCCGATGCAGCTCTCTCAGGGAAAATAGGGGCCGAAGGTTCAATGGAAATAACAAATAGCTCAATCAAGGGACAGCTCATAATGAGTCTTAAAGACGGCAGCTTCGAGTTGCCGGAGAAAAAAATCCATATTATCGGCATCAATTGCGATATCACTCTGCCACAACTTCCCGAACCGATCAGTAGTCCCAGTCAGCTCTTAACCATTGATACAATGGATCTTAACACCTTGAAATTCACCAACGGCAAGATCTTTTTCCGGCTGGAGAATGCCTCTACCCTGTTTCTGGAGAAAAGTCTTTTCGACTGGTGTCATGGAAAAGTAGAAACCGGCTCCATGCGTCTCTCTTCCTCCGAGAAAAAACTGTCCACAACCTTCTATTGCGATCGGCTTCAATTTTCTGAGCTGCTTAATCAGTTCGGCATTCCCGGTACGGAAGGCAAGGGATCACTCAACGGCCGTCTTCCCGTCACCCTTTCTCGAAAAGGCTTGATCTTTGATGACGGTTTTTTGTTTTCCACCCCAGGCAATAATGGTATAGTCAGATTCAATAATACCGACATGCTGCGTCAGGGGATAACAGGTGGTTCCAAAGCGGCCGTCCTTGATTATTCTATTCAGGCAATGCAGAATTTTGCCTATAACTGGACAAGGCTTACCTTCAACAGCCAAAACGGAGATCTGCTGATCAGCATGCAGATCGACGGCAAACCGGCATCACCTCTTCCCTATGGATACCATGAAGGTCAGCTTGTTGCTCGCAAGAACGGCCCAGGCTTGCAGCGGCCTATTCGGCTGGATGTGAATTTTCATCTGCCTTTCGCTAAAATATTCAGATACGGCCAGGGCCTTCAGAAACTCATGGAGAAAATCCAATGACAACATCTCAACTCATTTATGGTCGAAACGGCAGAAAGGTTCTATCAGCTTTTCTTACATCCATCTTTTTGCTGTCGTTTCTCTTCCTCGGTGCAGGCTGCACCAAAAGCGAAGTGGATATCAAACCGGTGGAGATCAAACCCATCCATATCACCATCGACATCAATCTCAAGGTCGACCGGGCGCTGGATGATTATTTCGGTGATCTGGATAAGCTCCAGAAAAAACAATAATCTTGGAAAAGCAATTCAATCAACAGCTTTCAAAGAGGCATATAATGCGTAACAAATACTTTCTACTATCTGTTTTTTTATTCGTTATCGCCCTTCTCACTTTCAACACCACAGGACATGCTCAATCCATAAAACAGCGAATGGCCGCCCGCATTCCCACCATCGATGCCATGAAAAACGGCGGCATTGTGGGTGAAAACAACCAAGGCTTCCTCGAATATCGAAGCGGCAACAGACCGCATCAGGATATCGTGGCGGCTGAAAACCGAGATCGGCATGCGGTTTATGCCGCAATCGGCAAAAAAGAAGGAGCTTCGGCGGCGCTGGTCGGACAACGCCGGGCCAGGATGCTCGCCGACAGAGGGCCACACGGTCAATGGTTCCAATCTCCCAACGGGAAATGGTATAAAAAGTAGGTTGATATACTGAAACACCGGCAGAATCATCATGGATACGGAATTAGCCAAAGAATTTTTTTCCGCGGACAAGTACGCGGCGTTAACCGGTGTTGAAATCATTGAAGCTGGGAAAGGCTACTGCAAGGCAAAACTCGAAATTCAAGAAAGACATCTCAATGCTGCAAATGTCGTCCAGGGAGGAGCTATCTTCACCCTTGCCGACCTGGCCTTTGCCGTGGCCTCCAACAGCCATGGACAACTGGCGTTGGCAATCAATGTCAATATCTCCTTTTTGCAAGGAAAATCCGCAGGCACTCTCTATGCCACGGCAACCGAGGTAAGCCAACCGAAACGGCTCGGGGCCTATGATGTTCTGATCACCGACGAAGAAGAGGAGATCATTGCCAGATTCAATGGTATGGTCTACCGTAAAAACCAACAACTCACTGGATTGTCCAGTGAAGGATGAGTCGGCCAGTCTCATGGGAGGAGTTATTGCTTGGTAAGATATTTTAAAACCTTCTCCACATTTGTCTCTTGTTGAAAACGTTGCGGGTGATCTGCAAGATACAGATTGCCGGAGAAGTTCCCGCCTGGCCGTTTCAGCCGCAAAAACCAGAGTCCTTTCTGACCTATTCCATAGATAAGATCTGTGCTCACCTGGACATCTCTGTTTCGGGACGGAATTTGTAGTCGAACCTCTTTTGTTGAATCCTTGCCTTTTATGACCCTGGAGACCTGGATGATGCCGATATCGAACCCGGATTCCGGGTCGTTTATTATTTTAACAAGTTTTCCGACAAGTATAAGATCGGAGCGATCCACAAGTTCCTGCATGGTCATCTGAACCCATAAAGCAGGAACTTGATTCGCGGTAAAGAGCAGCAAAGCAATACATGTTTGCAAGATAAAAGCTCTTTTAATAACCGGTGAACAAAATATCAATTTACCTCTTTCGTAATTTCAAGCGGAAAAGACCGGCAAAACCAATCCCAAAGAGTAACAATGCAGCAGGTTCCGGAACCGCAGTCGCTTGTCCATAGATACTTTGAATCCCAGCTATATCATCCGGTGTCAGCTGATTAAAAACCGTATTACCGGAAAGTGAAGGAAACATCACAGCGGATGAAACGGCCGAATGCCCCAACCCCAAGGCATGACCGATCTCGTGAACGGCAACCCACATGAGATCAAATGCGGATGCACCTAGTCCATTGCCCACTTCCCATAACTCAGCATCGTCAAAATGAACATCTCCAGCGATAGGTTCGGGATTCGAACTGCTGGAGAAAAAGCTATGAGCCACCACGCCTCCCGGTCCGTCAAAAGGATTGCCATCGCCATGGGCTCCGGTCGCAAAGAGAAAATCGATCGAATCGTTCAATCCTGGAGTAAGTGTCTCTGTGAAGGTGATGTCGACAACGGACGCCCACACGTTGAGCGCATCGACCAAAGTGGATTTGACTGTTGCCTCCGGCAAATCGGATGTCAAATTACCAAAATAGTAGGTCAACGAAGCTGACCCCAGCCCCGGTCCATCCCAACCGTCATCATGTATAGAATAGGCTAGAGATGGCTTGGCCGATAGAATCAAACCGATTGCCAAACATAACAACATTCCAATTTGAACTCTTGTATATATTTTTTTTTCTGTCATGACAAACTCCATAAATTAGATATATTAAGATGAACCTAAAATTCTCGATAAATCAACAAATGCCCTGGTTTCCAAATCCTGAAATCCTGTGACTGTTACAAAAACACACCCTGATATGGCAAAACGGAGAGATTTGATATTCTTCGTTTCTTGGAAAATCCTTTCATTTACTAACCGTCGTTAAGCCTATCATGCTTATCACCCTAAAAGCAATGCATTTTTATCAAAAATGATGTTTGTAAGTTAATTCATTTACATATCAGCATGTTATGCAAAATAACAGAGCAAAGATGTCCTGTCTATGCCTCTTTTTCTTTATTTCTGCTGGTTTCATGACATAATATGGTTAAAATGCATATAAAATTAAAAATGAACCAGTATGGCTGATGGAAATATAGATTTTCGGGTAAATGAAAGGAGGAAAGCATGTCCAGGTTGACAAAGATTTCGTTGCTAATTTTCGGAATCGTGGTCGTCATAGCCATTGTCATGGCGGTTGTCGTCAAGACCATGGTAACTCCGGAAAAAATACGCGCCACAGTGATACCGTTAACCGAGCGCAGCCTCCACAGAAAGGTCGCTCTTGAGAATATACATATCGGCCTGTTTTCCGGA
>Ga0055450_10000159_pt1 | contig 12525 bp, 12 predicted proteins | sample China_Galinas_PW_5_FD_57740 | JGI IMG/M metagenome (GOLD analysis project Ga0055450, IMG submission 57740) | Wetland microbial communities from San Francisco Bay, California, USA, that impact long-term carbon sequestration - China_Galinas_PWC_D1 | ecosystem: Environmental > Aquatic > Marine >... | reverse complement strand
TTGATATCAACAAATTCCTGAACAGGCTTGCCTGCTTTCTCGGCTGCTTGAACGTTTTTCAATGCATTCTCATCTCCCCCGCAAAGCAATAACACTTCGTCTCCTATGTAGCGATACCAACGGGCGAGGCAATCAGAAAGCACGAATTCGAGAGCGTGTCCGATGTGGGGACTAGCGTTTACGTATGGTATGGCATTGGTTATATAAGTTTTTGACATATGCAAAATTTTAGCAAAGTACCGGTGCGTATACAAGCATGAGTTAAGTTAATTTATCGTGTTTTTTATCATTAAATTTTGAGAAAAGTAATTCAAGAGTTAAAAAGAGCGCAATTAAAAGAAATAGGAAAAGAGGATGCGTAAGATTGTTTAAGCGGAATAAAAGATAGGCAACGATGAAAAGAGCTACGAGAATGCTATGTTTGTGACTTCTAGATATTAGCATTACTGCAAAGTAGGAAAAGGAAAAAAGGGTTATTAGGAATAAGTATATAATCGGGATTTTAAAATTAGATAAATCAAGAATATATGAAGGGGGAAATAAAATTATCTCGATACACAAGGTTAGGAGGGATAAGATTGTTAGAAAAAGATATTTAAAAGAAAATTTTTTTTTGCGGGATGGCTTAAGCTTCATAGTATGTAATTCTTTACAAAACAGAATATCAACAATATATATTATACAACTCAAAAAGGGAATTGTTACATTTTTCCATCTTGACACTTATTGGCACTCGTGCTATATTATTGCTAACTACTATTATGCATAACTTGACTCAAAGACAAATTGAAATTTTAAAGAGTATTGTTGAGGAATATATTGAGACCGCAGAGCCTGTCGGATCAGAGACAATTGAGAAAAAGAGAAATATTAGCGCTTCTCCCGCAACAATAAGAAATGAGATGGTTAAGCTTTCAGAGCAAGGTTATTTAAAAAAACCACACTCTTCAGCAGGTCGTGTTCCGACTTCCAAGGGGGTTAAATTTTATGTGAGAGATTTAATGAAGGAAAAGGAACTGTCTATCGTAGAGGAGGTTGCCTTGAAGGAGAAGGTTTGGGACTACAGAGACAGAATGCAGAGATTTTTAAAAGAGACAACGAGATCTCTTGCTGATAAGACAAATACTTTAGCTATAGCGACAATAGATGATGATAATATATATTGCTCGGGATATGCAAATATACTTGATATGCCAGAGTTTTATGACATTGATGTTACGAAAAATCTTCTTTCTGCGCTAGATGAATATAGTCTTTTTAAAAATATTTTTGAAAACGCACAAGCAAGCGATGAAGATATACATATTTTGATCGAGGATGAGTTGGGAAATCAATTTAGCGGGCCCTATGGCTTTATTTATACTGATTTTAAAACTCCGAAAAATATTTCGGGAAGGATTGGAGTAATAGGCCCTGTGAGACTACATTATACATCAATTATCCCAACGGTTCGTTATTTTGGAAATCTAATTGAAACAAGTGCGTCAGGATGGTAAAATTGGATTTTAAAGATGATGAATGATGACAAATTAAAAAAAGAAGAGAAAGATATCGAGGAAAAGGTTGAAAAAAAAGCTGAGGATGAGACTGATGGTTTGAAAAAAAAGAATGAGGAGCTTGAAAATAGCTACAGAAGAGCTTTAGCAGACTATCAAAATTTGCATAAAAGAGTAAATGAAGAGAAACAGAATTGGATTAAAATAGCTAATAAAGAATTGTTGTCCAGATTGCTAACAGTACTAGACACATTGATACTAGCAAACAAACACAAGGACGATAAAGATCTAAAAGTGATACTTAACCAATTTTTAGAAGTATTAAAAGCTGAGGGGGTCGTAAGAGTTGAGGCGGAGGGCAAAAAATTTGATCCTCAACATATGGAAGCAATGGAAATTGTTGAGGGTGAAGATGAAAAAGTAATCGAGGAAGTAAGAGCAGGTTTTATGATACATGATATTTTATTAAGGCCAGCTCAGGTAAAGGTAGGAAAGAAGAAGGAGTAAAAGACGGGTATACAAAATAAAAAATTTTTTGTATACTTACAAAAATAATATACAAATAAAAATATGGGAAAAATAATTGGAATTGATTTAGGAACAACAAATTCATGCGTAGCCGTTATGGAGGGGGGATCTCCAAAGGTAATACACTCTGCTGAGGGAAGAAATGTAATACCATCAGTTGTAGATCCGATCACAAATGTAGTCGGTGATGTGGCTAAGAGGCAAATGGTTCTCAAGCCGAAGAGAACAGTATTTTCTGTAAAGAGGCTCATGGGAAAGAAGTTCCATGATAAATCTGTTCAGTATGATATAAAGTGGCTACCCTACACTGTTAAGGCGGGACGCGACGACATGGCGGTTGTCGAAGTAGAAGGAAAAACATTTACACCTCAAGAGGTTTCAGCGAAGATATTGCAAAAAATTAAATCAGATGCTGAAAGTTATCTTGGTGACAAAGTGACTCAAGCTGTTATAACAGTTCCTGCATATTTTGATGATAGCCAGAGGCAGGCAACAAAGCAGGCAGGAGAAATTGCCGGACTTGAGGTTTTGAGAATTATTAATGAGCCAACTGCTGCTGCACTTGCATACGGACTGGATAAGAAAAATGCTCATACCATTGCAGTTTATGATTTGGGGGGAGGAACATTTGATATCTCCATACTTGAGCTTGGAGAGGGCGTGTATCAGGTCAAATCTACCAATGGAGACACTCATCTCGGAGGAGATGATTTTGATCAAAAAATAATTGATTATATTGCAGATGAGTTTCAAAAAGAAAATGGTATTGATTTGAGAAAAGACTCACAGGCGTTGCAAAGACTTAAAGAGTCAGCTGAGAAGGCCAAGATTGAACTCTCAAGCTCACAAGAGGCACAAATTAATCAGCCGTTTATTACTCAGGGAAGTGACGGTCCACTTCATTTAACAATGACTATGAGTAGGTCAAAGCTCGAGCAGGTTGTGGGAGAACTTATTGAAAAAACACTGGAGCCTGTTAAGAAGGCTTTGAAGGATGCAGAGCTAACTGAGAAAGATATAAATGAAGTTATTTTGGTTGGAGGTATGACCAGAATGCCAAAGGTCGTTGAGATAGTTACTAAATTCTTTGGTAAAGAAGCAAACAAATCTGTTAATCCTGATGAAGTTGTAGCAGTTGGAGCTGCTGTACAAGGAGGAGTTCTTGGAGGAGAAGTAAAAGACGTACTTCTTTTGGATGTGACCCCATTGACACTTGGAATTGAGACGATGGGAGCTGTTTCGACTCCGCTTATCAATAGAAATACAACTATTCCAACATCCAAATCACAAGTATTTTCAACTGCGGCTGATAATCAAACTCAAGTCGAGATCAATATTCTTCAAGGAGAAAGGTCAATGGCTGCGGATAACAAATCACTAGGAAGATTTATACTGGATGGAATCCCACCTGCGCCAAGAGGTGTACCACAGGTTGAGGTTACTTTTGATATTGATGCAAATGGAATTCTCAATGTAACAGCTAAAGATAAGGCGAGCGGCAAAGAACAAAGTATTAAGATAACAGGATCAACAGGTCTCTCTAAAGAAGAAGTTGAGAAGATGACCAAAGAAGCTGAGATGCATGCAAAGGAAGATGAGGAGAAGAAAGAAAAAGTTGAAGTCAGAAATCATGCTGATTCCCTAATATTTACAGCAGAAAAAGCTTTAAGAGATGACAAGGATAAAATTAGTGAGGATTTGAAGAAGGAAGTTGAAGAAAAAATAAAGGCTCTTAAGGATGTTCTTGATAAGGGAAGCAAGGACGAAATTCAGGCGAAAACACAGGAGCTTTCAGATCATTTGCAAAAAATTGGTCAGAGCATGTATCAACAACAAGGACAACAAGGAGCACCTGGCGCACAGCCCGGAGGAGAAGGAGAAAAACAGCAAACTTCAGGAGAAGCTGGTGATGAAAAAAAGGAAGAAGGAGATAAAAAGGACAAGAAGAAAGATAAAGACGATCCGGTTGAGGGAGAAGTGGTTGAATAAAAAGTTAGAAGTTAAAAGTCAAAAAGTATTAGCTAATTATAAAATTAAGTTTGGAGCTTGGAATTATAAAAATAAAATAAGCGCTATGAGCGCTTTTTTAGTATAATAGACATATGAATAATAAGGATTATTATCAAATATTAGGAGTTTCTAAAAGCGCAACTGCTGAGGAAATTAAAAAAGCATATAGAAAGCTCGCGCTTGAGTATCATCCCGACAGGAATAAATCAAAGGATGCTGAGAAGAAGTTTAAAGAGGTAACTAAGGCTTTTGAAGTACTAGGGAATGAGGAGAAGAAAAAGATGTATGATCAGGTCGGTCATGCTGCTTTTGAACAAGGCGCGGGACAAGGTGGTCCATTCGGTGGAGGCGGTCCACAAGGCGGAGCCTATGGTCCATTTTCATATTCTTATTCAACAAATGGCGGTGGTTTTGATTTTAATTTTGGAGGGGGCAATGTAGATCCTTTCGATATCTTTGAGCAATTTTTTGGAGGCGGATCTCCATTTGGTGCAAGATCAAGACGCCCAGTGTACTCGGCAAAGATAAATTTTATGGAGGCAGCACATGGCACAGAAAAGGAGGTCGTTGTTAATGGGGAGAAACAAAAAATTAAGATACCAGCAGGCGTTGATAACGGATCCAGGATAAGATTTGAAAAATACGATATTGTAATAGAGGTTGCCAGGGATGCGAGATTTGAGAGAGAAGGGTCTGAAATAATCTCAGAAAAGGAAATATCTTATGCTCAGGCCGCATTGGGAGCAGAAGTAGAAGTAGCGACAATAGATGGGGATGTAAAGATAAGAATTCCGGAAGGAACGCAGCCCGGCACACTGATAAGATTAAACGGGAGAGGCATGCCGCATGTGAGAGGAAGCGGCAGAGGAAGTCATTATGTAAGAATCAAAATGGTGGTACCTAAAAAGCTTTCTAGGAGAGAGAAAGAGCTTTTACAAGAACTACAAAAAGAGGAAGGAAGGGGTAAAAAAGGCTGGTTTTAATGAGTGAATTGAGGATATCTTTTTGTGATAAGGTTTATAAAATCGTTAAACAAATTCCCCGAGGAAAAGTGGCTACTTATGGTCAGATTGCTAAGATCTCAGGAAAAGAGAGGGCGGCAAGAGCAGTGGGCGCCTGCATGAGAAATAATCCGGATATTCCTAAGACGCCATGCCATAGAGTGGTAGCTGCTGATGGAAAATTGACAGGTTATTCGGCAGGAGATGGTGTCGAGACGAAATGGGAAATGCTTGAGGAGGAAGGGGTTATTTTTAAAGGCGATAAGGTTGATTTGAAAGTGTCACTTTGGGAAAGTAAATAAAATATCCATTGCAAATAAACAGACTTCTATGTAATACTTTTAATATGGAGTCGGATTTTGTTCAGCTTAGACTGTTGATGGATATATTGATGATAACGATTTTGCAGGTTTCTTCTGTTTTGATTTTAATTGGGATTGTAGGATCTATTGCCGATTGGATGATAAAAAAGTCTTTTAAGAAGCATAAATCAGGCGTGAATTGGCATAAGACACTGAAGCTTGGGTTTTTGGGAATAGCGGTTGTATTTGCAGTATTTTTTATATATATGTTTTCTTCGTTGTTGATAAACTTTTGGGATATTTTAAGTAAGTTAATAAATAAGACAAATTAAGTTAAAATTTTTGCTCGTACATTTCCGCCAGTTCTTTTACTCCGCCAAAGGCTATTCTATCCAAGATGATATCGTCCATCCCCATCATGAGAGCGGGGGTGATGACGAATTCTCCCCATTTGTCGTTTATTTTGTCCATGGCATCTGAGACAGAGTGTGTTGGAGAGGAAAATATATTTAATTGTTCGTCGCTGCCCGGGATGAGGTCATAGACACTGACAGCTAAATTTCTAACGCGTTTTTTGTAACCTGAGAGATTTAGGAGACGAAGGGCTTTTATGTAAATATCCCTGGTGGCGTGCATGGTAATGTCGAATTTGCGACCAATGTGCCAATAAGACAGATCTGTGTAGACACAAGAAACATGAACTCCCTGGGCCGAGAATTTGGCCCTCCTCAGTCTCCTGCCAGTTTTTTCGCAGAGTTTTATAAGAAGCCGCGATAACTCGCGAGGATCGTTGGTTTGTTTTTGAAGTGCATAGGTATTGCCGAAGCTTTTGCGTTTGAAATCTACGGAATCAATTTCGAAACCTCTAAGTCTTAAATACCAATAGTACCCGAGGATGCTTTTGAAAACCTGGTATTTAAGTTTTTCAAGAGAAGCATTGTAAAATTCAAGAGGCGTAAATATACCGCGAGCATTAAGCCTGGCCTGAAATCTGGTGTTTATGCCGTTTAGGTCGAGGAGAGAAACTTTCTTGTAAATGTCGAATATGTTGGTGTGGTCGATGATATCAAGACCATCCGGCTTGTGGAGAGAGGCGGCGAGCTTGGCGAGGAAGCGGTTGGTAGAAATGCCAATTGAGCACTTCATCCACTCCCCTATTTCCTGGCGGAAGCGTTTTTTGATCTCGCGGCCTATGTCGGTTATTGTTCCTTTGTAAAGACTGAGGGTGTCGGTCAGATCAATGACTGCTTCGTCTATCGACTTGGGAGAAACGTAGGGAGAATAATCCTGGAAAATGTGACAGAATTTGATGTGGACTGCCCTGTACTTGGTGGGATCAGGAGTTCTGACTATTAATTTAGGATAAATAAGTTTTGCATCCCTGACGGTCATGCCTGTTTTGATGCCAATTTCTTTTGCTTCAATAGATGGGGCTAAGACGCACCCGTTGGGGCTATTGTAGGCAGCGACTGCGATGGGCTTGCCGCGAAGGAACGGGTTGGCCTGCTGCTCGATTGTCGCAAAACAGGAATTTAAGTCGATATGCATGATGGTCGGAGCGTTATGATTTAAGAGCAATGACATAAGAGAATTGATTATTTTATGTTGAACAAATGTTCAATAAGATAATAATCCTTAAGCGATCTCTTGTCAAGAAAAAAATGCGAATAAAAATATACTACCTTGTAACTTCGTGTTATAATACAGACATTATGAAGGCTTCGGTGATTGTTAAAAAGTATATTAATTTTTTTAAAAAACAAGGTCATAAACAGATCGCTAACTCCCCACTTGTTCCGCAAAATGATCCGACAACTTTATTTACAAGTTCGGGTATGCAACCTCTGGTACCATTTTTACTGGGAGAGGAGCATCCTGACGGGAAGAGGCTTGTAAATGTGCAAAATTCATTCCGGGCTGTTGATATTGATGAAATCGGAGACAATAGACATACTACTTTTTTCAGAATGCTTGGAAACTGGAGTTTGGGAAATTATTTTAAGAAAGAGCAACTTCCGTGGATATTTAAATTTTTAACGGATGAATTGGGACTGAATCCTGAAAAATTATATGTTACCGTCTTTAAGGGAAGTGATGGGGTAGATAAGGATACCGAATCAATTGATATCTGGAAGAAGCTTTTTAGGGAAAAAGGTATTGATCCTAAGAACAGGATTTTTGAATATGGGGTAGATAAGAATTGGTGGTCAAGATCGGGACCACCTGATAAAATGCCGGTTGGCGAACCAGGAGGACCGGATAGTGAGGTGTTTTATGATTTTGGAGAAAAATTGGGAATTCATGAAAGGAGTGATTTTAAAAATAAGAAGTGTCATGTGAATTGTGACTGCGGAAGATATATCGAGATAGCAAATAGTGTTTTTATGCAATACAAAAAACGACAGGATGGGTCGCTTACAAAACTGCCAAAACCAAATGTTGATTTCGGAGGAGGACTTGAAAGAATGCTTCTGGCAAAAGAAAACCAGCCTGATGTTTTTAAGACGAGCCTGCTATCGCCAATAATTCAAACTATAGAAGATATTACAGGAAAACTTTATAGTGAAAACAGGATGGAAATGAGGATAATTACAGATCACCTGGTCGCAAGTTGTTTTATTGCGCTTGAGAATGTAAAGCCTTCCAATACCGAACAGGGATATATACTGAGGAGGCTTATCAGGAGGGCAACTGATAATCTGGTTAGCTTGGGAGGAAAATATGAGGAAATAGATGGGGTTATTGAGACTGTTGTAAATCAATATAAAGATACTGATCCGAAATTGCTTGAAGAATATGAGAGCATAAAACTTACTATTTTGGAAGAAATACAAAAATATGCAAAAGCGCTTAGGAAAGCAAAACAATATATTGATAAAAAATATGCAAAGAGTAAAAAAGTTGATGAGACTAAGCACTCAAAGGCTGTGGGAGATGATTTAAAGGGGCTAAGGGAAATTTCAGCTGAGGATGCATTTATATTATATACAACTCATGGTTTATCACCAACGCAAATAAGCAGCCTGGGATTTGTTTTTGACAAACAGGAGTTTGCGAAAAAAATGGAGGAGCATCAAAAACTATCGAGAAAGGGTGCAGGTCAAAAATTCAGAGGCGGACTGGCAGATCATCAGGAAAAAACTATCATGGGGCATACGGCTACGCATCTTCTTCACCAGGCACTGAGGGATCTGCTGGGAAAGCGAGTTCATCAGTCAGGATCGAATATTACAACTGAGAGGTTGAGGTTTGATTTTAATTATGACAAGAAACTGACTGATGAAGAGATAAGCCATTTGGAGACTGTAGTGAATGAAAAAATAAGGAATAATATTCAAGTTCATTACGAATTGATCTCAACAAAGGAGGCTAATAAAATTGGAGCGATTGGACTTTTTATGGATACATATGGAGAAAAGTCAAAGATCTATTTTATCGGAGGTGACTCTAAACATCCAAAGAAGTCATACTCTATTGAATTTTGTGGTGGACCTCACGTAGAATATACTGGAAAGATTAAATCTTTTAAAATTATAAAGCAGGAGAATATCGGGAATAAACAGCGTAGAATTTATGCTGTTGTCGGATCTTGATTTTATGAAACTGCCTTTACCCTTTTTAAAATCCAAAAAAGAATCAAAAGCTTATTATCTAAGCCTCATACTTAATAATGAGCGAATTACGGCGATAATCCTGGAGGAATCAAGCGGTATTGTAAAAATATTGAGCCAGGAAAATCAACTGATTTCAGATAATATTGAAAATTTACCTCTTGAGGAATTAATAAAGGCTATAGATCAAGTTATATCTAAAACAGAAGAGCTTATTCCGGCTGATGTGGAACTTAACAAGACTGTATTTGGAGTTAAGGAAAATTGGGTCGAAGAAGACTCAAAAAAGATAAAAAAAGACTATCTTAAGAATTTAAAGAAAATCTGTGACTCGCTAGACCTAACGCCTATAGGATTTATGGTTTTGAGCGAAGCAATTACTAATTTCCTACAACAAGAAGAGGGTGCTCCTATTTCAGCAATCTATGTTGAGATTGGCTCCAGGCTGATAACATTATCGTTATTTAGAGGAGGGAGGCTCGTTCAAAAAATCGAGGGAGGCAAGGGGTCAAGCATAGCACACGCAGTTGATGAGCTCATGAAGCAGTTTACAGCTGAAGTTTTACCCGCCAGGCTAGCACTACATGATCCAGACGGAAACAATGAGTTATATTCTCAGTTTGTAGGCCATCAATGGAGCAAAAGCCTTCCTTTTCTACACATTCCGCAAATAAACATATTGTCATCAGACTTTGAATGCAAGGCTGTTGCCTATGGTGTTTCTAATCAGATGGGTTTGGAGTTTGAAAGTAACGGCCAGGCATTATTAAAAACTCTTACAGCAGATGTTAAAACTTCTGATGAAGTACAAGATGAAGTTGTTCTTTCCAAAGCTGAGCCGGAGATTGAAATGGCACAAATAGAAGATGAGCCGAAAATAACTGGAAGTGAAAATGAAAATCAATTTGGATTTGTTTTTAATAAAGATGTTTCAGAGATGGATGAAGTACGTGATTCTGATAATATTGTATTAAACAATAATCGTCCATATTTAAAAGTTGATGAGGGTGATAATTTTAAACCGGTCAGTAGCGACTTGACAATACAGGATGATATAAAAGAGAACATAAGGGAGGATGAAATGTTTGAAAGCGAAAAGCAAGAATCTGGGGGTAGAAAAATAAAAATGCCGAAGTTTAGCATGCCTGCTTTTTCATATAAATGGGCTTTGATTGTGTTAGTTCCGATTTTGATACTAGGAGTAATTGTGGGGGGCGCGTATTATTATTTTACAAACAATATGAGCGCTGTCGTAATGATCACATTGACACCAAAAGAGAAAGTTAAGACGGTCGATGTTGTATTTACTACGGAGGAGGGAAATGATTTTGACAATAATATATTAAGCGCCAAGCAGGTCGAAGATTCTGTTGAGGGGGATTTAGAGGCTAAGGCAACGGGGAAAAAGGAAGTCGGAGAAAAGGCAAAGGGTACTGTAACTGTTTACAATAATGATACCGATTCCGAGATCGATGTGTCTAAGGGGACTACTATTGAGTCCTCTAACGGACTTGAATTTACGATAGATGAAGATGTATCAATATCTTCTGCATCTGGGGATATTTTTTCAGGAACCAAACCGGGAACAAGCAAAGTGAAAGTAATAGCAGCTGAAATTGGTACTAAATACAATTTGCCTTCAGGAACAAAATTTAGCGTTTCAGATAATAGTTCACTGGCTGCAAAGAATGATGATGCATTTTCAGGAGGAACGTCAAAATCTATAACTGTAATCTCAGAAGATGATATCACAAAGCTAAATAAAAGTTTGACTGCGAAGCTTGAGGAAAAAGCCACTCAAGTACTTGGCGCCAAGACACAAAGAGGAGAAGTCATAATACCGGTTATATTATCTTCAGCACTTGATGAGGCAAAATCCAATAAAGAAGCAGGTGATGAGGCAAGCAGCATCAGCCTAGCAGGAACTCTTAATTTTTCAAGTCTAGCATATAGCGAGTCAGATTTGAAAGATTTTGCTAAAAAAATAATTGAAAAAGATACGGCTGACGATCTAAAAATTGATGAAAGCAGTATAAATATCAAAATCAAGGATGCAGAGAGGGAAGATGGTGGAGATGTGGCTGCAAAGGCTGTTATTGAGGGCGCTCTTTTGCCAAAACTTGAGGAATCTAGAATCAAAGAGCAATTAAGCGGAAAATCGACTATTGAGGCAAATGATATCCTGTCAAAACTACCCTATGTAGAAAAGACCACTATTGAGTATAGTCCAAACATACCATATATCGGGAATTTAATTCCCCGATTACCTAACAATGTTGAGGTTTCCATTTCGTCAAAAAAATAATGTATATTATAAAAGAGCAGACAACCGAAAGCTAAGAAAAGTAATTAGGTCGATGGGCTTGGTGTTTCTGATTACCGGTCTACTTTTTGGAAGTTATTTTTTCTTTCCTTTTGTATCATGGAAGCTTTATATGGAGCCTGTTTTTGCATCTCAGGCTGTAACAGCACCAATACCCAAGACAACAATTATTACCAAGGATTATATTCAAGGGCTATGGCTTAATACAGCCAGGTCAATACAGGGACTATATAATCCGGTCGGGAATGACTGGATACCACCCACTCCCTATGGAGAGACACAAATTGCAACACAGGTTTCATATTATTTTATCTCAATTCCTAAAATTAATGTTAATAATGCAGTTGTTACGACAATAGACACTGATTTATCACAACATTTAGTTAATTTCCCAGGGACGGCAATTCCACCTGCCAATGGCAACGCGGCTATATTTGGCCATTCTACACTGCCCCCTTTATTTGATCCCAATAATTATAAAACGATATTTGCCAACGCACACAACCTTGTAGTCGGGGATGAGATCCTGGTTAATTCAAATCATATAGATTATAAATATAAAATTTTTAACATATCGATAGTAGATGCTGAGGATACATCATATCTCTCGCAAGAAAGTGATGATAGCTACATAACCCTCGTAACATGTACTCCGCCGGGAACTGTTTGGAAACGGTTGATTATTAAAGCAAGACCTGAGAAGATATAAATAGAGCCTTTTTTAGGAAGGGAGTGATTTAAATGCAAGAACAGCTAAATCCTAATAAATTTTCGATTATATGGAATAAAATTCAACCTGTTTTTGTTAGAGTTTTTAATGGGATTGTCTATTTTATTGTTGGAATAGTAAAAACAGTTTTTAAGACAGCAATGGATCAGTTTAAGGGGAAAATGTAATGAACGAATCACTTCTTGCAATTGATGCAATTCGCAAAAAGCTTGAGGGGAAAAAGCTTGATTATAATCAGATCTATTCGATAATGGATCAGATTTCGCATAAACGTTTGGGTCGTGTGTTGATGACGTATTTTGCTGCTTCAGGATATTCACAAGGGTTTAAGAATGAGGAAATATATCATTTAACCAAGGCAATGATCGAGACAGGAGAGAGACTGGAATTTCCTGGAATTGTAGCCGACAAGCATTCCATTGGAGGAGTTCCCGGGACAAGGACGACTCTCATAGTTACTCCAATTGTTGCATCAGCAGGATTTACAATACCAAAGAGCTCATCGAGGGCAATTACCACACCGG
>Ga0055450_10000156_pt1 | contig 12578 bp, 10 predicted proteins | sample China_Galinas_PW_5_FD_57740 | JGI IMG/M metagenome (GOLD analysis project Ga0055450, IMG submission 57740) | Wetland microbial communities from San Francisco Bay, California, USA, that impact long-term carbon sequestration - China_Galinas_PWC_D1 | ecosystem: Environmental > Aquatic > Marine >... | reverse complement strand
GGTAGGGTTGGCATACGGCGCCCATTCCAACCTCTGTGTCAACCAGATCAAGCTCAACGGTACGAAAGAGCAAAAAAAGCGCTATTTGCCAAAACTGGTGTCAGGAGAATATATCGGCGCCCTGGCCATGAGTGAGGCAGGGGCAGGTTCTGATGTGGTCAGTATGCGGCTGGCGGCAAAGAAAGAGGGTGATTCGTATATCTTAAACGGCACCAAGATGTGGATCACGAATGGTCCGCACGCCGATGTCCTGGTCGTTTATGCCAAGACGGCTCCAGAGAAACACCAAAAAGGTATAACAGCCTTCCTGGTGGAAAAGACAATGCCGGGTTTTTCAACCAGCCCGAAACTTGATAAGCTCGGTATGCGCGGCTCCCCTACCTGTGAGTTGGTTTTTGAAAACTGTGTAGTGCCGGCCACTCATATCCTGGGACAACTTGATCATGGCGTCGCGGTCCTGATGAGCGGACTGAACTATGAGCGCCTGGTGTTGGCAGGTGGACCTCTGGGGATCATGAGCGCCTGCATGGATGTCGTCCTTCCCTACGTCCATGAACGACACCAATTCGGTCGCCCGATTGGCGATTTTGAACTGATACAGGGAAAACTCGCCGACATGTACGCGACATGGAATGCCTGCCGGTCCTATGTCTACACGGTGGCAAAAGCCGCAGACACCGGCTCCAATATCAGAAAAGATGCCGCCGCCGTCATCCTCTATGCGGCGGAACGGGCAACCTGGATGGCCTTGGAAGCGATCCAGTGCCTGGGAGGAAACGGCTACATCAACGAGTTCCCCACCGGACGTTTCCTGCGCGATGCAAAACTCTACGAGATCGGAGCCGGTACAAGCGAGATTCGACGGATGCTGATCGGCCGTGAACTGTTTAAGGACACAGGGGATTGATTCAGGGAATAGGAGAGGAAAGAATCTGTTCAGGACTGGTAAAAGGCTTTTTACTATAGACGATCCAGTCCTTATCCCATGCTTTTTAAATTCAGGATGTACCGTTTTCAGGGAGAATGAGAGTTGCAAGGCTGCCTTCCGCCATCGGGCTCGGGGTCAAATCTTTGCTTGGCTCTTTACAATCTCCTTATCTGCCTTGGTTCAATACATGATACCAGACTCCAGGATATTCTATCCGCAATGATCTTGACATACTTTTCTATTACCATACCGTTTCACTTGAGTCAAAAAAAGACTTGACCCCACACCATGCCCCCCATGCCATATTTCTTAGACGGGGAAGTTAATTCATTGGCAATGGGTCTTTTAATGGTGTTCCCGGAGTTACCACAGGCACACATTAAAAGACTGCATCACATGGATCTGTAACCATGATTCAATTATGTCTTTGAGGGAGCTGCGTTACTTGGTATCATAACAAGGCGGTATCGTTTGACGTATGGCGCTGTACAATCGGCAAGGTGAAGAAATGGAAGAAAACGAATTCCCCGGACCAATGACAATGGTCAAAATTGACGGGGCTAAAATCAAGCGGTTACGAGAGCAACAAGGCCTCACTCAGTTGTATTTAGCAACTGCGGTGCAAGTGACCACAGATACAATTTCAAGATGGGAAAATCGCCGGTATCCAAGTATAAAGAAAGAAAACGGGATGAAGCTGGCGGAAGCGCTCAACGTGGTGTTGGAGGATCTCCTTGAAGATGAAGAAGCGCAACCCTCCTCTTCTCCTTCAGAACAGGCTCAGACACCAACGGGCACCGGCCATCGCCCTTTACCCCAGCATTCTTTGCGGAAGATCTGGCCGATTGTCCTGCTGACTGGTTCCCTGCTTGCTGTCTTGCTCTTGTTTCTCTGGTATTGGCACCAAGCCCAACCGTCACCTACATTTTCAGCCAGACGTATCCTCCCATCTCACTGTATTGGGGGACAACCCTTTCCGGTCATCATTCAAATTACCGGGGACCCAGATCGATCGGCAGCAATAATTATTAAAGAAAATTTACCTGATTCAGCTACTCTGTTGTCCACTTCACCCAACATCACCTCCGGAGGAGTGAAAAACAAAGAGATAAAGTGGTTAAAAAAAATTAACGGCAGTTCGGTTTTTGCCTATGTTCTCCAAGTAAGCGGTACCATCGGAACACCGATTGCATTTTCCGGTACCGTTGCCGTAGGAGGGGAATCTGCCGCTCCTATGCCCATCGATGGAGCTGATACCATACTCCTGAGTAAATATCACTGGGCTGACAGCAACCAGGATAACATTATAAGTGACAATGAAATTCTCACAGTCTATGACAGGTACAGTGAAATTACCGGTCTTGATCTCGACCTCAATATGATCGAAAAAATTTGGCTCGGGTCCGGTTACATATGGGACGCCGCGAATAAAACTTTTAAAATCAAGCAATAAGCAAAAACAAGGTAGCCCGTGAATGGAGGAAGATGCTATGATATCATTCAATATTCAAATTTTGTACCGGTGTGTTTTGGCAACCTTCCTGTTGTTGTCTCCCGTTCTCTGCAATAATCTTTTTGCCGGCACCCATGTTTCCGGTGGGTACGCTTCTGCCGGTGGAACCAATATTGTCCTTACTATTTCCGTTCAGACATCTGCTCCGGCTAATCTCATAATCGAACAATACATGTCTGGGGGGAACCGTGTCCTTTCCACCTCCCCGCAAGCAAAAAAGATTGATGGCGGTGGAGCAAGAATTAAATGGCTGGTAAGAAATTTTCGCAGCGGATCATTACAGCTATCTACTCGGCTTCGTGCACCTCTTGCCGGAAACGTTAAAGCCATCATCAAATACCGAGATCCGGACAATGGTCGGTTTACCGAAATACGTATCACTCCCTGAGTTTTTCAAGGGGTAATGCTCCGCCTATTTCAATCCATTTGTCCGGCTGTTACAACAACTTGGGCAAAATTCTATTGCCTTCTATCTTTTAAACAAATATCAATGCGTTACATAACGCATGTCGACCTGATGTCGGGCACGCTTTGGCCCTATATCGCCGTATGTCCTCTACATAAGCCCGCTCTCTTAGCTTAAAAGAGAGAGAAAAGCAGGGTCACTCACTTGTCTCTTGCACTTTGATACTGCGCTTGGCGTCGATGCCGAAACGCTTCATCCGGTTCCAGACGGTGACTCGGGAGATTCCCAGAATCTCCGCTGCCTTTGACTGATTGCCACCGGTCTTTCTCAATACTTCAAGGAGTTCCTGTTTCTCAATCTCTGAAAGGTTGAACACATTTTTTTTCGGGATGTTGTTAATCTTTTTCGGCGTATAAATCGTTTCAGGAAGATGATGCGGCTCGATCACATCGCCACAGCAAGTGACGAAGGCATATTCAAAGGCACCTCTCAGCTCCCTGACATTGCCCGGCCAATTGTGGGCAGCCAGGATCTCCATGGTCTCCTTGCTTATCCGATCGATCTTCTTGCCGCTTTTCAGCTGCAGTTTGCGAAAGAATTCCTCGGCGAGCAGCGGGATATCGTTGATCCTGTCGCGCAGGGGCGGCAGAAAGATCGGGATGACGTTTATCCGGAAGAAGAAGTCCTTGCGGAAGGAGCCCTGTTCCACAAGCTCCATAAGATTCTGGTTGGTGGCCGAGATGATGCGCACGTCTGTGGCAATAGGTGAGCTGGAACCGACCCGTTCTATAATCTTCTCCTCCAGTACCCGTAGCAGTTTGACCTGGGTGGAAAGTGGCAGGTCGCCGATCTCGTCCAGAAAGATATCGCCTTCGTTGGCCTTCTCGAAGCGTCCGACCCGATCCTTATAGGCGCCGGTGTAGGCCCCTCGGACATGGCCGAAGAGCTCGCTCTCAAGTAGAGATTCTGTAAGACTTGCACAGTTGACCTTGATGAATGGCCGGTCCTTGCGGTCGCCGATCTCGTGAATAGCCTGGCTGACCAGCTCTTTGCCGGTCCCGGACTCGCCGTAGATGATAACCGGAGCGTCTGAGTGGGCGGCATTTTCTATCAGATCGTAGAGATGCCGCATCGCGGGAGAGGTACCGATGATGCCGTGGAAACCGTCTTCAGATAAGAGCTGCAGACGGAAAGCCTCCAGCTGATGTTCCTTCTCCGAAATCTCGGTCAGATCGGCGATGGTACCGACGGCTCCAATGACATTGCCGTCGACGTCTTTTAAGATTGCAGCGTTTTTAAGGACATTGACGTAGGTGTCGTCCTTGCGCCGGATTTTCCCCTTGCGGTTGTCGATGGCACCCGTGCGAAAGAGGGAGCACCAGTGCTCATCTTCTCCCGTCATGGCTTCTTCACAGACATCGCAATGGAGTATCCTGCAGGTCTTGCCGATAACCTCCTCACGGGAATATCCGGTAATCCGGTTGAATGCCTCATTGACGGAGACGATTGCGCCGCTGGTGTTGACGATCATGATACCGTCACGAATCGTGTTCACCACAGTTTTCCAATATCCATCAAGTTCCCGACCGAACATCTTTATCATCCCTGTTAAGTCTTAACACCTGCAAAGGGCTACCCTTTTAACACTTTAACACTTCTTTAACAATACCACGAATGTCCGGGTCATAAGCCTGTGTTTTTAACTGACTGATATTTTAATTATTAATCCTTTTTAAATCTGTGTAAAGCTGAATCTGGCCCAATTGTTGCTTCCATGAGCCCCGGTCATCGAAAAAAAAAAGGAGTAGAGAAAATTTGGTTGGAAAAGCAGATATCATAATCGATTTCAGGGGCAGCATTTCATCGATCTCTCTGTTGAAGACCACCCAGGTCTTTCAACAGATGAAACCCTTTGAAGTAATGGAAATCGTAGGATTTGACCCGGATACGAGGCGTGATTTATTCAAGGTCTTGCCTGAATCGTCCTACGAAATACTCACCACGGAAACCGAGGATGAGAGCACATGTCATCAGGTGCGGATCCGAAAGCGGCCTTGATCCATTGATCATGGGCCGGCATACATCGCCGGAACGCGAACGGATCCGTTGAATATATGAAAGTTTGACAGGTTAAGAGGGACGAATCTATGTCAGAGAGCGGTATCAAAATCAAAGGGAAAAAGAAAAGCCTTTTCATCGACAAGGTAAAGGAGATTATCCCGGATGGAGGTAATCTTAATCTTTGCCTTACCTGCGGTGCCTGCGTCTCCGGTTGCCCGGCTGCCGGGCTCGAGGGGATGGATCCGCGAAAATTTCTTCGCATGGCCTCACTGGGGATGGATGAGGAACTCACCACCACACCATGGGTCTGGATGTGCACCATGTGCCAACGCTGTAACTATGTTTGTCCGATGCAGATAGACATTCCGCAATTGGTCTTCAACGCCCGTGCTGCTTGGCCCCGGGAAGAGCGCCCCAAGGGTATCCGCAACTCCTGCGACATGGCCTTAAGGAATGAATCCAACAGTGCCATGGGGACCGCCCCGGACGATTTCGTCTTCGTCATCGAGGATGTGCTGGCCGAGTATCAGGAGGCGCAGCCGGAGTTTGCCGACATGCAGGCTCCCATCGACAAGGTCGGGAGCCATTTTTTCCTGAATCAGAACTCCCGGGAGCCGGTCACTGAACCCGATGAACTGGTGCCCCTGTGGAAGATCCTGCACCTGGCTGGTGTCGACTGGACCTACGGCAGCAAGGGGTGGGCAGCGGAAAATTACTGTCTATTTCTGGCCGATAATGACTGCTGGGAACATGTCACCCGGGTTTCTGCCAAGCAGGCCGACGATCTCGGGTGCAAGGTCTTTCTCAATACGGAGTGAGGCCACATCACCTTCTCAGTCCGGGCCGGACTGAAAAAATTCAATATCGACCATAAGTTCGAGGTAGCATCCATTTATCAGTATTACGCCAAATGGATACGTGAAGGAAGACTGAAAGTGAATTCCGAATGGAACAAGGACCTGAAAGTTAAATTTACCGTTCAAGACCCCTGCCAGATTGTGCGAAAGAGTTACGGCGATGAGGTGGCGGATGATCTGCGCTTTGTCGTCAAATCGCTTGTCGGTGAAGAGAACTTCATCGATATGGTCCCGAATAAATCGAACAATTACTGCTGCGGAGGAGGAGGCGGTTTTCTGCAATCGGGATTTACCGAGGCCCGCCATGCCTACGGCAAGTTCAAGTTCGACCAGATCGTGGCCACTGGAGCCGACTACTGTATCACCGGCTGCCACAACTGTCATGCCCAGGTCCATGATCTGGCCCACCATTTCGGCGGGACCTACAATACTGTCCATTTGTGGACCCTCATCTGTCTTTCTTTGGGGATCCTTGGACCCAATGAACGTTCGTACCTGGGAGATGATCTAAGAGAGGTAAACGTTTTTCACCCCGAGACCGCCCTGTAAAAGGCTTCGGGGAGAAATACCAATAGGAAAAAATTGGGATTTGGAGGCAAGAGAACCGTATGAGTTTTCAGAAACGCTTACAGGCGAAAGAGTTTGTCGTACTGGCGGAGATGCATACGCCAAAAGGTGTCAATATATCCAGGATGATCACCGATGCGCGCCGGATGAAAGGCAGGGTGGATGCCATCGTCGTACCCGACATGGACAACGGGATCATGCGCATGAGCGCCTTGGCCGGAGGTGTCCTCATGCAGCAGCAGGGCGTGGAGGCGATTATCCACGTCTATTGCCGGGACCGCAACAGAATGGCCCTGCAGGGTGATATGCTGGCCGCCCATGTCCTGGGCATCCAGAACCTCATCGTAGCGCAGAGCGGCGACATGAGCCAGAGTGACCATATCGATGCCAAGCCTGTATATGATCTGAGCGAAATCGGCTTGGTCGAAGCAATCCGATCGCTTAACAACGGCAAGGATCTGGGAGGCTTTGAGTTGGACGGCACACCCACCTTTACCACCGGCTGCTCCATAGCTCCTTACGAGAACGATACAGCCCTGGAGTCTGAACTGGAAGAGGCGAAAAAGAAAGTCGCCGCGGGTTGCGGTTTCGTGATTGCGCCTCCCGTCTTTGACATCGAGCGCTTTGCCAGCTTCATGGAAAGGGCCAAAGAGTTAGGCGTACCGGTTATCCCGACAATCTTTCTCATCAAATCTTTGGCTATCGCCCAATATATCGCCAACAGCGAGCCGGGTGCCCACATCTCCGAAGACCTGATCCGGCGTATCCGCAAATCTCCCAACCGGGAGTCGGAAGGGATCCGGATTGCCGGCGAGACCATCGCCGCAGTGAAGAATATGGCCCAGGGTGTGATGGTCCAAACACTCGGCTGGGAGCACAGGCTGCCGTCCATCCTGGATGTTGCCGGCCTGTAAAGGGATGTTACGCACGACATGAATTACAATTAATGCAATTCTGTTTGAATCAGTACAATCGGTGAACAAAAATGTCTGAAATAAAAAATACAAAAGGACTGTCGACCCATAATAAGGTGCTGGTCGTCGGAGGTGGTCTGGGTGGAATAAGGACGGCCCTGGATCTGGCGGAAGCTGAGAAGGATGTCATCCTGGTCGACAAGGCCTATGCCGTCGGCGGTCTGATGACCCAGTTGGACAGGACCTTTCCGACTAATAACTGTGATCTCTGCACCCTGGCACCGAATCTCTCCGAGAGCGGCCGCCGGCAGCATATCGAGTTGTTGACCATGACCAGGGTGACGGGTGTTACCGGCGAGAAGGGCAATTTTACCGTCTCGCTGACCACCGCGCCCCGCTATATCAATCTTGATAAATGCACAGCCTGTGGCGAGTGCCATAAGGCCTTTCCCGAGTGTGTCCGTTTTACCCCGGGCCTTGACCATCGGGCACCGACCTGCATGCGGTATCCGCAGGCGACTCCGCAAGCATTCTCGATTGATCTGGAAAAGTGCGACGACATCATCGCTCTGACCAAGGTCTGTCCAGCCGGTGCTATCAACCCGGACGATATCGGCCTCAAACAGGAGGTACAATGCGGCGCCATCGTTTTGGCTTCCGGCGCCGCCCTGTTCGACCCTAGCCATCTGGACTATCTGGCCTATGCCACCGAACCTGACGTGGTGACCAATCTCGAGTATGAACGGATTCTGTCCGCCTCCGGTCCCACCATGGGGCAGCTGATAAGGCCGTCCAACGGGAAGCGACCGAAGAAGATCGCCTGGATACAGTGCATCGGCTCCCGCGGCCTGCAGAAAGGGGCGGCACCGTATTGCTCCAGTGCCTGCTGCATGATCGCCCTTAAAGAGGCCATCGTGACCAAGGAACGCTTCCAGGACGATATCGAGACCACAATCTTCTACATGGATATGCGCACCTTCGGGAAGGATTATGAACTCTATTGCGACCGGGCCAAAAACAAGCACGGTGTTCGCCTGGTCCGTAGCCGACCCCACAGTATTCTCCGATCTGCAGATGACGATGGTTTGAGTCTGACCTACACAACCGACGGCGAAAGCTTTCAGCAAATGGAAGAATTCGATATGGTAGTGCTCTCTACAGGCTTCAAGATGGCCGACGATGTCCGCGAGCTGTCTGTAAAGATGGGCCTGGATCTGAATGAATCGGGCTTTGCCGTAACGGACGAGTTTAATCCGGTAGAGACCTCAAGGAAAGGCATCTATGTCTGTGGTATGACAGAAAGTCCGAAAGATATTCCGGAAACCATGGTCCAGGCCAGTGCCGCCGCTTGTATGGCCGGCATGGTCCTTGATACAGTGAAAAAAGATCCGGATGCCGATCTTCCTCCAGAGCGCGATGTTACAGGAAAAGAGCTTCGGATCGGCGTTTTCGTCTGTGACTGCGGCGACAATATCGGCGGTGTCGTTGATGTTGCCGAAGTGGTCGACTACGCCCGGACCCTGCCGAACGTGGCCGTAGCCGAACTTAAAGGTCATGGCTGCAGTCGGGAGTCAATGGAACAGATCCAGAAGAGTATCATCGAAGAGAAACTCAACCGCGTGGTCATCGGCGGCTGCTCGCCCAGGACCCACGAGGCCAAGTTCCAGGAGGTCATCCGCAAGGCGGGCATGAACAAGTACCTGGTCGAGATGGCCAATATCCGCGACCAGGCCACTTGGGTCCATGCCCAATTTCCCAAGAAGGCCACCCGGAAGGCCAAAGACCTGATGCGCATGGCGGTGGGAGCTGTTGCCCAGTCGAATCCCCTCAAGGACCACAGCCTGCCCATCAACAAGGACGTGTTGGTCGTCGGTGGCGGCGTTGCCGGGATGACCACGGCCCTGCACCTGGCCGATCAGGGATTCAAGGTCTACATCGCTGAAAAATCCGCTTCCTTAGGCGGCATGGCCACAAACATTCATGTCAGCCTGAGCGGACGTTCCATTGCCCCCTTTGTCGATGATCTGATCGCCAGAGCCACCTCCCATGATAATATCCAGGTTATCACCCGAGCCATCATCGTCGACCACAGCGGCATGCCCGGTATGTTCAAGACCGGGATGCAGGTGGGGCCACAGATGTTCTATCGGACGATCCAGCACGGTGTCACCATCCTGGCCACAGGAGCGCTGACCAATCGGCCGAAACAGTATCTCCTGGACGAGTCCCGGGCGGTGGGGACCCAACTGGAGACCGATGCCCTGATCGCCCAGTCGCCCGATACCGTCAAGGGCTGGGAAAATGTGGTGATGATCCAGTGCGTTGGCTCCAGGATTCCTGACAATCCGAACTGTTCGCGCATCTGCTGCCAGACGGCGATCAAGAACGCCTTGCGGATCCGCGAGCTGAATCCGGATGCCCGGATCTTTGTCCTCTACCGCGATATGCGCACCTACGGCTTCCAGGAGCAGTATTACCTTAAGGCCCGGGAGATGGGTGTGATCTTCGCCCGCTATTCGCTCGATGATCCGCCCCTGGTCGAGGCGGCCGGTGATCTGGTGGATGTTACCTTCACCGATCCGGTGCTGGGCCGTGTGATCACGGTCAGCGCCGATCGTCTCTGTCTCTCCACTGGGCTGATCGCCGACGAGGATTCCACCGAGGACCTGGCCCGGATCTTCAAACTGCCGCGGACCCATGACGGCTATTTCCTGGAGGACCATGTCAAGCTGCGGCCTGTCGATCTGCCGGTACCGGGATTTTTTGTTGCCGGGACCGCCCACAGCCCAAAGACCATCAGGGAGAGCGTTACCCAAGCCCAGGCGGTTGCCTCGCGGGCTCAGTCGCTGCTGGCCCGGGACGCGATAACGCTCGGTGCCAACGTGGCCCGGGTGGACGGCACCAGATGCGCCGCCTGTCTGATCTGCGTGCGGGCCTGCCCGTTTGATATCCCCTATATCAACGCCGACGGCTATTCGGAAATCGATCCGGCCAAGTGCCACGGCTGCGGCATGTGTGCATCGGAGTGTCCCGCCAAGGCCATCCAGCTCATGCAATATGAGGATGACCGGATCGTGGCAAAGCTGGAACAACTTTTTGAAAGGATGGTTGCCTAATGGAAAATTTTGAACCGACAATAGTGGCCTTCTGCTGCCACTATTGTGCCTATACAGCTGCAGATATGGCGGGAAGTCAGAGACTTACCTATCCGGCAAACGTAAAGATCATCAGGGTACCCTGCTCCGGCAAGGTCGATGCACTCCATATCGTCAAGGCCTTTGAGAAAGGCGCCGACGGTGTCTATGTAGCCGGATGTCTGGACGGGGACTGCCACTTCAAGAACGGCAACAACCGCGCCAGTCGCCGGGTGGAGTATGTCCAGAAATACCTCGATGAGATCGGCATCGGCGGCGAACGGCTGGAAATGGTCAATATGTCCGCTGGAATGGGATATCGTTTTGCCCAAATTGCCACGGAAATTACCGAGAAAATTCGCAAGTTGGGCCCGAGTCCGATCCACTCAATGATCGGCGCCTCCTGTCCGGCTAATAGTGACTTGACAGCATAAACGACAAGGAGAGTTAATCACAATGATCACTGCTGAACGTAAACCCCTGGAAGAACTAATTGAATACGTACGGCCGTTCAAGCGCATCCTGCTGGTCGGCTGCAATGAGTGTGTAACGGTATGCAGCGCAGGCGGCCGAAAGGAAGTAGGACTCCTGGCTTCCGGTTTGAAGATGGCTCTGATGCAAAGCGGCCGCAATATCGAGATCCGGGAGCATACTCTGGAGCGGCAATGCGACCCCGAATATATCGATGAACTCGTGTCGATGATCGACGGGGTCGATGCCGTGATGTCCATGGCCTGTGGTTGCGGGGTCCAGGAAATATCCCGCAGATTTAAGGACAGACCGGTCTTTCCCGCGGTCAATACCAAATTCATGGGTGCCTCCGAAAGACAGGGCGTCTGGGCTGAGCGCTGCCAGGGCTGCGGCAATTGTCTCCTGGGCGTCACCGGCGGTATCTGCCCTATCGCCCGGTGCTCGAAACGTCTGATGAACGGCCCCTGCGGCGGCTCGGTAGCCGGCAAGTGCGAAATCAGCCAGGATGTCGACTGTGTCTGGCAGCTGATCTGGGACAGGTTCAAAGAATTGGGCCTGGAGGAAAACTACCTGAACATTATTCCGGCAAAAGATTGGAGATCGGCCACCGGCGGCGGTCCCCGTAAGATTATAAGAGAGGATCTGGCAGCATGAAAACCGAAAGTAGATTGGAAAAAGTTTTAGCCTCAGGGAATCTGGCTGTCACATCTGAATGCGGACCTCCCCGCGGTTGCCAGCCCGACAAGGTCCGAGAGAAGGGAAAATACCTGGAAGGCATCGTCGATGCGGTCAATGTCACCGACAACCAGACGGCCATGGTGCGGATGTCAAGTCTTGCCGCCTCGGCCATCCTGAAACAGGAAGGACTCAATCCCCTTTTTCAGATGGTCACCCGCGACCGCAACCGACTAGCCATGCAGGCCGATATCATCGGAGCCTATTCTCTAGGTATCGACACGATGCTCTGCCTCTCCGGCGACCATACCCAGTTCGGCGATCACCCGATGGCTGCCAATGTTCATGACATCGATTCCATCCAGCTTATTCAGATGGTTAAAACCATGCGGGACGAAGGTAAATTTCAAGGTGGGGCGGAACTGAAAGGCGCACCGAAGATGTTCATCGGCGCCGCCGCCAATCCCTTTGCCGACCCGTTTGAGCTTCGCGTACTGCGGCTGGCCAAAAAGGTGGCTGCCGGTGCCGATTTCATCCAGACCCAGTGCATCTTCAACGTCGATAAATTCGAAAAATGGATGGAGGGTGTGCGGGCTCGCGGCCTGCACAAACAGTGCTATATCCTAGCCGGTATTACCCCGATGAAATCTGTGGGTGCCGCACGTTATATGAAGAACAAGGTCCCGGGCATGGACGTGCCCCAGGAACTTGTGGACCGCATGGGATCGGTCCCGAAGGAAAAACAGCCTGAGGAGGGAATCAGCATCTGTGTTGAAACCATCGAACGTCTGAAAAAGGTCGAAGGGGTGGCTGGATTTCATATCATGGCCATCGACTGGGAAGAGAAGGTTGAAGAGATTGTCGAAAGGGCGGGACTTCTGCCCCGTCCGCAGATGTAACCAACCAGAATGTTAAAATATATACAATTTAACCCAGCTGAGCTGGATAAGAACCTTTTGACAATCTGTTTTCTTGTAAAAAAACAAGAAAACAGATTGTAAGGTACTAAGGAGAAATTGACACATGAACGATAAAAAACTTATATTGGTTGT
>Ga0055450_10000154_pt1 | contig 12679 bp, 7 predicted proteins | sample China_Galinas_PW_5_FD_57740 | JGI IMG/M metagenome (GOLD analysis project Ga0055450, IMG submission 57740) | Wetland microbial communities from San Francisco Bay, California, USA, that impact long-term carbon sequestration - China_Galinas_PWC_D1 | ecosystem: Environmental > Aquatic > Marine >... | reverse complement strand
ACCACCACGGTCTCGCTGGGCGTGTCGGGGAGCAGGCCGTGCTCGGCGAGGGCCGCTTCCAGCTCCGGAGCGTGGAACAGCACGCCACGGCCCCCCGGCATGCCCTCGTACACATGGGGCTCACCCTCCACCGGATGGACGCCCGAGCCCGTCAGGTCCACGTCCGGCGTGAAGTGGGCGATCAGAAGGAGCCCGCCGGCCTTCAGCACCCGGGCCGTCTCTGCCAGCGCGCGGTGCAACCCCGGCAGGGTGCGGGCGTTCTGGTAGATGCCCAGGCCGACAACGAGATCGATGGAATCGTCGCCAAGGCGCAACAGGTCGTCCATGGGGCCCCGCCAAACCCTTTCCGCCGCCGCGTCTTCGCCCACGATCTCGGCCAGTCGCCGTCTCGTCTCCGCCGCCATGGCCGCGCTGGCGTCCAGGGCGTGGACATCCCAACCATGCCGCGCCAGGAAGATCGTATTGCGTCCCCCGGCACAGCCGACGTCCAACGCACGCCCTGGCGCCATGTCCGCCACCAGCGCCGTCAGCCGGTGGTCCGGCTCCCGCGCCGCGAAGCGGGCCACCACGGAGGGCTGTTCCCAGAAGTCGTCGTCAGAGGACATGCTCGATCCCTTCCGCTCGGGCCTACTCCACCGCCCCCTCCACCTCGACTCCCGACCGAACCGCACGGTTCCGTTGGTCGACGAAGACGACGATGGGTGAGTGCTCCCGGGCCTCGGCGTCCTCCATCTCCGCGTAGGAGATGATGATGACCGTGTCGCCGGGATGGACGAGGTGTGCCGCCGCGCCGTTGATCCCGATGACCCCGGAGCCTCGCTTCCCCTCGATGACGTAGGTCTCGAGACGGCTCCCGTTGTCTATGTCCACGACCTGCACCTTCTCGTGGGGCAGGAGGTCGGCGGCATCCATCAGGTCACGGTCGAGGGTGAGGGACCCGACGTAGTCGAGGTTCGCCTCGGTCGCCCTGGCACGATGGATCTTGGACTTCATCATGATACGCCGCATGCCGACATCCTGCTGCTGACTTCGGCCCGCGCGGGTCCGACCGCAGGCGGGTCCGGTGACGACGGAAACGCCGGTCCTACACCCCGGGCGCCGCAAGGAGCCGGGGCGGCCTGCCGGCCGCGTACGTGGGAGTCACCGATGTCGAGCTGCGCGGTTCGTTCGTCGTCGATGTCGGCGCGCCGTCAGCTTCACGACTCGAGCATCGCCAGAACCCCGGCGGGCGTGAGCGCCCGCGCATCGGCTTCGAGGCCGGCGAGCGTCGTCTTGGGGATGCTCGCCTTCAGGGTCTCGATGCGCTCGGCCACCCCCGGATCCATGGGGTGATCCACCACCACGCCCGCCCGTGCCGACAGCTCCTGTGCCGCGGCCGCGATGGCCACCGCGCGCTCGGCGCGGCCTTCCGCCGCCTCCACCGCCGACAGGCCCATCAGAGCGTGGCCCGTGCCGCGGGGGCTCCCCACCTCTTCGTAGGTACGTACCGCCGACACGAAAGCGCGCTGCGCCTCGCCGGCGTCCCCCGCTCCGAGGGCCGCCCACCCCATCTCGCAGTGCAGGCGCGCGATCTCCGGGCGGTCCCCGACCCTTCCGAAGGAGGCGAGGGCCTCGCGGAAGGTCTCCACGGCACGGGCGTGGTCGCTCTGGGAAAAAGCCATCTGCGCCAGGAAGGAGAGGGACAGTCCCCTGCCCTCGTAGTCCCCGATCCGGACCTGGATCCGCCGTGCGGCCTCCACCAGCTCCAGGCCCGCGTCGAAGTCCCCACCCAGGAAGACCAGCATTCCCTTGATGGACATGGCGAGAGCCTGGATGAACTCCGCACCGCTGGCCGCCCCCCGGGCGACCGCCTCGTCCAGGGCCGGTCCCGCCTCCTCCATCCGCCCCTCGGACAGATGGACGTACCCCTGGTGAACGGCAGCCTCCGCTGCGAGGGCGTCGTCGCCTAGAGCCAGGGCGTCCTCGTGCGCCTGATTCGCGTCCCGCAGCGCCCCCTCCCAGTCTCCCGTGCTCCCGCGCATCATGGCCGCCGTCATGCCCGTCAGGCACCGCCCGACGCTGGGAGGCCCATCGAGCGCCAGCGGCAGGAAGACGTCCGCCAGGCTCGCACCCGTGAGGTGCTGCCCATGGATGTGCCAGGGCCAGCACAGATTGCCGCAGAGCAGGAGGCCGTCTTCCACCGCCGCGCGGTCCCCGGCGCGAGCCCGTGCGGTGAGCCACTGGCTCGCGGCCATGGTGTTGGCGTTCTCGAGGCGAGCCCGCTCCATGGCCTCCAGCTGCCGCTCGCCCTTGATGCCGGCCGCCACGTCGGCGGCGAAGCTCACGAAGTGCGCCGCGTGCGCCGACCGCATCTCCTCGACCTCGCCCCCCGCGTGAAGCTGTTCTGCGGCGAAGGCCCGGATGGTCTCCAGGAGCGCGTAGCGCTCCCCGCCCCCCACCACACGCACGAGTCCCTTCTCCACCAATGATTCGAGCTCGTCCAGCGCGCGGTGACGCTGGTCTCCTGCGTAGCATACCTGCTCCATGGAGTTCAGCGTCCACCCTTCGTGGAAGATCGAGAGACGGCGCAGAAGCTGCTGCTCCTCCGCGTCGAGGAGGGAGTAGCTCCAGCTGATGGTGGCTCGCAGGGTACGCTGGCGCAGGGGAAGGTCACGATCGCCTGAAGTCAGGAGATCCAGGGCGTGATCCAGGCGTTGGAGCAGCGCCGCCGGCTCCAGGATACGGACGCGTGCGGCAGCCAACTCCAGGGCCAGGGGCAGACCGTCGAGCTGCCGGCAGATGTCAGAGACCGCGGCGGCGTTCGCATCCGAGAGGGCAAAGGTCGGCTGGACCTTCTGCGCCCGCTGGACGAAGAGCGCCACCGACGGGCACTCCAGGAGCGTCTCCACGGTGGTGTCCTCGCGGCCCGGCAGCGTCAGAGGCGGCAGGGCGAATTCGGACTCCGCGCCGATCTTCAATGGCGCGCGGCTGGTAGCGATGACCTGGAGCCCCGGGCAGCGTGCCACCAGAGCGGCGATGTCGCCGGCCGCGTCGACCACCTGCTCGAGGTTGTCGAGCACCAGGAGCATCCGGCGCTCGCCGACGACCGTGCACACCGCGTCCAGAGGCGAACGCCCGTGCGCCTCGGCGATCTCCAGGGTCGTGGCGACAGTGCTCAACACGTCCTCGGGTGCCGTGGCCGACGCGAGGGAGACGAAGGCCGCGCCGTCGGGGTAGCTCCCCTCCAGGCGCCGGTACAGTTCGACGGCGAACCGCGTCTTCCCCGTGCCTCCGTAGCCGGTCACGGTAAGCACCCGAGTGCCGGAACCCAGGCGCGCCAGCGCCTCGTCGAGATCGTCCTCGCGCCCCAGCAGGGGCGTGGACGGCTCCGGTGGCGGCTCGTGAATTGCCGGGGTCCCGCCGGCTTCAACGGCGAGGACCGCGGAAGGCCGGGTGACGGCTTCGCGCCACTCCTGGACCGTAGCGTACCGGTCGGCCGGCGACTTGGAGAGAGCGCGCTCGAGGGGATGCCGGAAGCGCGCCGCGGCCTCGGGGCGCACCGTCTCGATGGAGGGCACCGGGTCCATGGCGTGCCGCGCCAGAACCGCGACGGCGCTGCGTCCCGTGAAGGGGGGACTCCCCGCGAGCATCTCGTACGTGACGCAGCCGAGAGCGTAGAGGTCGCTGCGGGCGTCCACGTCCTCACCGTTCGCCTGCTCGGGGCTCATGTAGTACGGCGTTCCGACGGCCATCCCCGCCGCGGTGAGCCGTTCGTCGCCGGCGCTGGTCACCGCGTGGGCGATCCCGAAGTCGGCGACCACCGCGTGACCGTTCTCCAGGAGGATGTTCTCCGGCTTGATGTCGCGGTGCACGACGCCGCTGCGGTGCGCGTACGCCAGGGCGTCGGCAACCTCGTCGACGATGCCGACGACGTCGTCGATTGGGAGCTGTCCCTCCCGGGTGAGCCTATCGCGGAGGGACTCGCCTTCGACGAAGGGCATCACATAGAAGATAAAGCCCGCCTCCTGTCCCGAATCGAAGAGCGGGAGGATGTGCGGGTGCCGGAGGTTCGCGGTGGTGGTGATCTCCCGCAGGAAGCGCTCGTGGCCGACGGCGGCTGCGAGCTCAGGGCGAAGGACCTTCACCGCCACCTTGCGGCCGTGCTTGAGATCCTCGGCCAAGTAGACGGTCGCGGCTCCGCCTGCGCCCAGCTCCTTCTCGAGGCGATAGCGGGCGGCCAGGGCGGCCGACAGGGGAGGGTCGATGGGGGGCATGGTCGCGCCAAGGTGTGGGTCCCCAGCGCCCGAGCGCAACGTTGTTCGTGTCCCCGGCTCCCGGCGCCGTCCCGCAGGGCCGCGGCTACCGGTCGGTGGCCTCGCCCGTGATTCCCGCCGGCACCGCGCAGTTCGAGAGCCCCTCGAGCCTGGATGGGTCGTCGGGGAAGAACCGCACCCTCCAACGCAGGGCGACGGTGACCAGCCCGATAAGCACCGGGACCTCGACCAGCGGGCCGATGACCGCCGCGAAGGCCGCGCCGTGACCGATACCGAAGGTCGCCACCGCGACGGCGATGGCGAGCTCGAAGTTGTTGGAAGCGGCGGTGAACGACAGGGTCGTGGTCTTCCTGTAGTCCGCTCCGAAGCGTCGGCTCGTGAAGAAGGTCACGGTGAACATCACCACGAAATACACGAGGAGCGGAATCGCAACGCGCACCACGCCCATGGGCTGCTGGAGGATCGCGCGACCCTGGATCGAGAACATCACCACGATCGTGAACAGCAGCGCGACCAGCGTCACCGGTGCGATCCGCGGCACGAACCGAGTGTGATACCACTCCTTCCCCTTGAGCTTCACGCCCACCGCTCTGGTGGCCATGCCGGCGAGGAAGGGAATGCCCAGGTAGATGAAGACGGTGCGGGCGATCTCGCCCATCGTGATGTCGACCACCGCGCCTTCCATGCCGAGCCAACCGGGCACGACGGACAAGAAGAACCAGGCGTAGACACTGAAGAAGAGTACCTGGAACACCGAGTTGAAGGCCACCAGCCCCGCGGCATACTCCGGATCGCCATCGGCGAGATCGTTCCACACGATGACCATGGCGATGCAGCGCGCCAGCCCGATGAGGATCAGGCCGATCATGTACTCGGGGTAGTCGCGGAGGAACGTCACCGCGAGGACGAACATGAGGATGGGCCCGACGACCCAGTTCTGTACCAGCGAGAGCGCCAGGATCTTCCCGTCCCGAAAGACGTCCCCCAACTCCTCGTAGCGCACCTTCGCCAGGGGTGGGTACATCATGAGGATCAGCCCGACGGCGATGGGCAACGACGTCGTTCCCACCTGAGTGCGCTCGCTCATCGTCTGGATGGCTTCAGGCCACAGGTAGCCCACCGCCACTCCCGCGGCCATCGCGAGGAAGATCCAGAGCGTGAGGTAGCGGTCGAGGAACGAGAGCCTCCTGGTCGCCGTGCTCATGCGATGCCTCTTTCTCGATTGCTGGAGCTGATCCGCCTCGGGTCGGCGGTTACGAGCAGCAAGCGGGACCGCAGCAGGTCTCCTCCCCCGAGCTCGATCCCGTGGGCGCTTCCACCGAGACCGGCTTTCGCGCCCGCACGAACGCGGACAGGATGCGCCCCTCCACCGCGGCGGACATCGCGTCCACGTCGAGCCCGGCCTCCTCCAGGAATGAGCGCGCGTCCTCGGGCTCGTAGATCCGTGTCGGCTCGAGGCTCGGATCCTCGAAGCCCACCTCGCGGAGCAGGGTCTCGAACTCTCTCTCTTCCAGCGCCCCGGCGACACAGCCCACCCAGAGCTCCATGCTCCTGCGCACGTCGGCAGGGATCTCCCCGCGAACCACCACGTCGGAGACGGCGAAGCGCCCGCCCGGCTTCAGCACCCGGAATGCCTCGCGGAGCACCTTTCGCTTGTCGCCGGAGAGGTTGATCACGCAATTGCTGATGATGACGTCCACGCTCTCGCTCGGCAGGGGGATGGACTCGATGTCGCCCCTCAGGAACTCGACGTTGGTGGCACCGGCTTCCTCCGCGTTCTTGCGCGCCAGCGCCAGCATCTCGTCGGTCATGTCCAGGCCGTAGGCCTTCCCGGTGGGCCCCACCCGGCGAGCACTCAACAGCACGTCGATGCCACCACCGCTCCCCAGATCCAACACCACCTCACCTTCGGCCAGCTCGGCCAGCGCCGTGGGGTTGCCACATCCCAGGGATGCCAGGACCGCCTGTTCGGGCAGGGCCGACGTGGTTACCGAGTCGTAGAGGTCACGCGTGATGGGGTCCGAGAAGCCGCCGTCCACCTTCGTGTCCCCACACCCGCAAGAGGTGCCGCAACACGTCCCCTTCGTTCCCGCCTGCGCCCTGAGCGCCGCCTCCCCGTACTTCTGCCGTACCGTCTCCTTCAGGTTCTGGCTCATTCCGGTCTCCATATCAAGTACAATTGATGTATTCGCGCAAAAAAAACCACCCACCCTTCAGGAGCAGCAGGGCCCGTCGCGAGGCTCCACCGCCTTCCACCCCTCCTCCGGCTTCACTTCGCCCAGGAAGGCCCGCATCTCCTCGAGCGCCTCCGGAACGAGCGAGTAGTGGACCCATCGGCCATCCCGTCTGTCGGAGACGACCCCGGCGTCCTTGAGCTTCTTCAGATGGAAGGAGAGGCGCGATTGGGCCGCGTCCAGGTCGGCCTGAAGCTCGCAGACGCACCGCTCTCCATCGGCCAGAAGCTGGACGATCCGCAGGCGGGTCTCCTCGGCCACGGCCTGGAACCGTTGCAGGAGTGCCTCGTTCTGGAGAAGCGTGTCGGACATAGGCGAACATATCAACGGTCGTAGATATGTCAAGGTGTTCCCTGCCGCTGGCCTTGCTTGCGGCGCTTTGCCGGACCCGTGCCTGGCAGGTCGCTGACGGAGGGCTACTTCAGCAGCGGCCGCAGCTCGGTGAACCAGTGTCGCACGAGAACGAGCCTGCTCCCCCCGCTCCCTCCCCCGACCTGCTGCCCGAACAGGAAGCGGCCGTCCCTGGACACCGCGTACGCGGCGTGGCGCCCCCCGGTGATATAGGAGGCTGCCGGGAAGAGGGGTTCGGGTTGGCTCGCGTGGAATGAGGACGACGTGTCCACGTGGATGGCCATGAGCTCCTGATCCAACCTTCGATAGTACAGCTCCCTGCCGCCGGGATTCCACACCGGTTCGGTCCCACCGCCGTGCGAGACCTGCCACCTTCCGCTGTTCACGTCGGGCAAGGGGCGTACGTAGACCTCGTCGGTTCCGCCTTCGTCGGAGACATAGGCCAGCCACCGTCCGTCGGGTGAGATCGCCGGCTCACCCTCGAACGCCGCTGTCGCCAGGAGCGGAACCGTCGTGGTGTCACCGACGAGGCGTCGAGCCAGAATGTCTCCTCCGCCCGGTGCGTTCGAACCCGTGCGATACAGCAGCCACTTGCCGTCGGGCGACAGTATGACCTCCGCCACCGGGCGGGCTTCCTCCACGATCACCGTCGCCGAGCCGGCTCCATCGGCAGGTTGCCGGACCGCCACCCTCGAACCATCGTCCCCCGTCCGGATGTAGAGCAGGTCGCGGCCGTCCGGACTCCACTCCGGCCGTATGTTCACGCCCCCTAGAGTGAGGCGGGTGATGGGACCGTCGGGCAACGACTGGACGAAGATCTGCTGCCCGTCCTCGGTATTCTGCACGAAGGCCAGACGATTGCCGTCAAGGGACAGTCGCACGCCGAACTGCTGTTGCGCGCTCCCGGGCAAGGAAAGCGCGGTGTCCGCGACGGTCGCGGTTCCGTGGCGGTCCACCCGCACGAGACGCGAGCCGGAGCCCAACGCACCGGCGTCGCGTCGCAACGCATACGCGATGGTCCCCCCGGACGAGACGACTGCCGACGGCAGGCCTCCGGTGGTGGCCAGGCCCTTCGTCACCGGGATGGCGGCGCCCATGAGCGCCCCACGGTCGAGATCGAATTGCTGGGCGAAGAGCGTGCCGTCCGGCCTGCCATACAGAACATGGCCGGTCCTGAGGTACCAGCCCGACGACACGCCATTCAGGAGCCGCACGAACTTCCCGTGCCGGAGGTCCAGGAGGGAAACCCTCCCGGGGGAGCACGGTTGGGCACCGCAGGTGGTAACGAGGGCACCGCGTCCCTGCGGCAGCGCCTCCAGGCGCACGATAGCCCACGGGGTCTCAGGAAGCACGACCCGCTGGTGGCTGCCGTCGGCGTCGATCTGGAACAGTCGCCGATTACTCCGGTCGGGAAAGACGATGGTGCCGTCGTCGAGCCACACGCCGCTCGCCAGCCCGCTCCATGCGGTCGAGTCCGACAGCTCGACGGAAGCCCCCCCATTCCGCGGGATCTTGAACAGGCCGCGTGCGGTCGCGAAGCCGATCCACGTTCCGTCGGGCGAGAAGAAGGGCCCCGCTCCCCCGACCGTCCCGGGGATCGCAACCGCCGTGTCGCTTCCCTCCTCCTTGAGGAAGAGCTGCCACGCTCCTCGCGCGCTCGTCGAGTCGCCGAAGACGATGGCGGATCCATCGGGGGCGAGGGCCAGGTTCTGCGACCATCCCTCGTAGAGCGCGCCCGTCGGACGTATCAGACTCAGGCCGATCCACTCGCGCGTGGTGGGGGGCTCGGGACCGGAGCGGAGCCAGCCCCACGCGGCGAGTCCGATCGCCACGACGAGCAGAGCGACCAGGGTGGAGGTGAGCGGGGACCTGCGGGCCGAGGGGCCGAGACCCGCCATCGCCGTGCCCGTCGTGAACGTCGCATCGTGCAGCGCAGCTGCGAACGCACTCGCGCTGCCGAAGCGATCCGCCGGCAGCTTTTCCAGAGACTTGGCCACCGCCGCCACGATGTTCGGCGGAACCGACTTGCGCCGGTCGGTGACCGGGCGGGCCGGCTCGATGACGATCTTGGAAATGATCGCCTGCGCCGACGACGCGGTGTAGGGCGGGTCGCCGGCAAGCATCTCGTACAGGACGCAGCCCAGTGAATACACGTCCGAAGGGCTGGTGATGCTCTTTTCCGCCGTCGCCTGCTCGGGTGACATGTAGTGTGGCGTGCCGAGGCTCAGGCCCGTCTCCGTCATCCGTCCGCCGGCGGCGGCACTCAAGGCGAGGGCGATTCCGAAATCCGCCACCATGGCGCGCCCGTTGTGCAGCAGGATGTTCTCGGGCTTGATATCGCGGTGGATGACACCCTGGTCGTGCGCGTACTGCAGCGCATCGGCGACCTCGGAAGCGATTCGCACCGCCTCGTCGATGGGGAGCTGCGTTTCCCGATTCAGCTTTTCGCGGAGCGTCTCGCCCTCGATGTAGGGCATGACGTAGTAGAGAAAGCCGTCCGCTTCGCCGGAGTCGAAGAGCGGGAGGATGTGCGGATGCTGAAGCTGGGCGGTGGTCCTGATCTCCTGAATGAACCGGTCGGCGCCCAGCACGGCAGCCAGATCCGGCCGCAGGACCTTCAAGGCGACCTTGCGGCCGTGCTTCAGGTCCTCCGCCAGATACACCGTCGCCATTCCGCCCTTGCCAAGCTCGCGGTCGATCGCGTAGCGGTCGGCGAGGGTGGCGGGCAGGCGAGGGACAGGGTCGTGCATGAGTCGAAGGTGGGGCGGAACGGCTCCGTTTGCCAGGATGTCGAAGCCGGGCGGGCGAGGCAGCTTGTCCGCTATCGGATCCTACGCGCGGGCCAGAAGAACGCCCAGGAGTGGAGCTGGCTCCACAGATTACGGTCTTCCAGGGTCGAATAGCTGAAGATCGAGACTCCCTCCGCCCCCGCCATGCGCGCGCGCTCCACCTCCTGGGCCAACCCCCCACCATCCAGGCCTGGAACGTAGATCCCGATGAACGTCGGGACGGTGATCGCCTGCGCTTGCTCGTCGGCGAGGTACGCGAAGTCCAGGCGGTCCCCGTAGGAATCGGCGATGGGCCAATAGACCATGGGGACGAGCGCGTCCACCAGCCCGAGGCGATCCCAGGCGCGGTCGTCCTGGAGCACGGATTCGAACCCGGTCGTCACGCCGCCCCACCCCAGAATGTCCCGGTAGACCCCCCACACCGCGGCGGACAGCTTCAGGTCCGGATTCACCGCCTTCAGGGAGTCGTGGGTCTCCGCCACCGACCAGGTCACGAACCGTCGTCGCATGTCGTCGAAGCCGAGGCCGGGATCCACCGCGGAGGCCGAGTCGAAGACCTGGCGTGAGGGGAGGTCGAAGGAGTACTCAGGACTCGGGTATCGGATGAAATCCAGGTGAACGCCCCCGACCGAGTAGTGTCGTGCGATGTCCGCGGCCACCGCCGCCAAGCGGGTCCGGACGCCAGGGTGGCCCGGCGTCATCCAGCGGCTTCCGCTGGTGTAGGGCATGGCGGTCCCGTCCGCATCCACCATGACCCAATCGGGGTGCTCCAGGAACACATGGGGAGGATCCGACGGCGGTGGAGGCGTCGTGCCCGCCCACCCCGTGAAGGCGTTGATCCAGGCGTCGACCTCCAAGCCCCATCGATCCGCTTCCCGGATGGCGGTCTCCAGGGGATCCCAGCCGGGGTCCTGGCCGAGAACCCCCGTCAGATTCGCCGCCCATGGCTCGTAGCTCGATCGATAGAAGGCGTCGGCCCGGCCGCGCACCTGCAGGTAGATCAGGTTGAATCCGTTCTCTCCCGCCCGGGTCATGATCCGGGTCAGGTCCGCCGCCGAGGCGTACTCGAACCGGCTGACCCAGAGGGCCCGGGTCTCCGAGAGCGAATCCCCCGGGGCGAGCGCATCCACGTCGAAGGCCACGCTGTCCCGCCCGGCGCTGTTCGACACCGTGATCCAGGCCGGTCCCGGGGGTCCCCCGCTGAACCCGACCCTGAGACGGATCGATGATGCGTTCTGATCAAGTGGCTCGAGAAAGAGCCAGGGTGGACCTTGGACCGTCGCGTCGGACAGGTCGCGACCGGTGAGTGTCATCGTGATAGGGCTCTCGAACGGATGCGCGCTGGACGGATCGAGGCCCTCCAGGATCGGTGGTGGCTTCCCGGGCCCCGCCGGGCCCCCGTCCGCACATCCGGAGAGGACGCCGAAGAGTACTGTCAGAAGAACGGCTTCCGCACTTCTCCGGCGGGGTCTACACAGACAGAGGATGGCCAAGGTCAGGATCCAGGCGGGTTTTCAGCGCAGAGCCGGATGCTCGCCCATGAGTCCCACCCGGTCCCAGAGGGCCTGGAAGCGGGGGGTCCCCGCCAGGGCGTCCCAGTCGGGGCTCCGCAAATAGTAGATGCCGCCCTCCTCCTCGAAGCTCCGCTCCAGCCAGTCCAGCGCCCGATCCACTTCCCCCAGGGCCGCGTACGCCGCCGCGATCCCTGAGGCCGGCACGCTCCCACCGGCCTGCTTGAGGGCGACCGCGTGCCGGAGGACTTCTCGCGCTCTGACCTCGTCTCCGGTCCTGGCCAGGTGCACCGCCATTGTCACCGGCAGGGGCGCCGGGACCTTCTGGAGGAGCGGCTCCAACTCGCTCCTGGCCTCCTCCCGGCGACCGGCCAGGGCCAGTGACGAGATGCGCATGAGCGCGGCGGACATGTTGGTGGGCTCCAGCTCCAGCAGCCTCCGACACTCCTCCGCCGCCTCGTCGAAGTGGCGGCCGTTCATGAGGATCCAGGCGCGCATCACCCGGACCTGTGCGGAGAATGGGTCCAGGGCATCGGCTCCCCGGAGGATCTCCAGGCCGCGGTCGGTGTTGCCGGCGATGACGCCGTACCACTCCGCCAGACTCCAGATGGCATCGATGTAGTCGGGGTCCAGCGCCAGGGTGGCTTCGACGTCCTGGCGGGCCGCCTCCCAATCCCATTCGATGGGCCAGGCTACGGCCATCTGCGCCATGTGGCTCTCCGGATCGTTCGGCGCGAGGCGGATGGCCGCCGCGGCGTGCTCGCGGATGCGCGGAAAGAGCTCGCCCTGCGTCCGTCCACCGTAGTTGTTGAGCGCCGCGAGAAGCAGGGCGAGCTGGGCATGGGCGCGACCGAATCCGGGGTCCAGAGACACGGCGCGCTCCAGCTCGTCCACGGCGGCCCACCAATTGTCGATGTCCGACTGGTTCCATTGATGGAGGCCCCGAAGATATGCGTTGTAGGCGTCCAGACTCGACGTCGGGGCCACTCCCAGGACTCGGCTCCGGCCCTCTGTGAGCGTGCTGCCCAGGGAGCCCGCCACCCGCATGGCGAGCGTGCGTTGGAGATCGAAGAGTCCGTCGAGGGTCAGTAGCCTCGGGTAGGATTCGGACCAGAGGTGCTCGTCCGTCGCCGCGTCGATGAGCTGCACCGTGAGCTGCACGCTGTCGGCGGCCGTCCGTACGCTGCCTTCGAGCACGTAGCGGGCGCCGAGGGAGTCGGCGATGGCGGCCACTGTCGAGGCGCTTCCCTTGAAGTGGGACAGCGACGTGCGCGACGTGAGACGGATACCCGAAAGCTGGGCCAGCTGATGGAGAAGCTCCTCGTGGAGTCCGTCGGCGAAGTAGGCCTGGTCTTTCCCCGGCGAGTAGTCGGCGAAGGGCAACACGGCCAATACCGGCGCATCCATCGGGACGGGGTCGGCCTCCGGCAGCCCCGGCGGCTGCCAGAGTCGCAACCCCAGCCAGACGACTGCCACGAAGGCACCTCCGACGAACGCCGCCTTGAGCCGAACCCAGCGATCCGGCGCAACCTCGAACGACG
>Ga0055450_10000151_pt1 | contig 12714 bp, 7 predicted proteins | sample China_Galinas_PW_5_FD_57740 | JGI IMG/M metagenome (GOLD analysis project Ga0055450, IMG submission 57740) | Wetland microbial communities from San Francisco Bay, California, USA, that impact long-term carbon sequestration - China_Galinas_PWC_D1 | ecosystem: Environmental > Aquatic > Marine >... | reverse complement strand
CTGATCGTGGCACCGCTCTTCGGTGCCGGCTCCGAGGTCGATGCGCTCGTCGCCGCGCGCACGGTACCCGACCTGATCCTGACGCTGGTCACCGCCGGCGCCGTCAGCTCTGGATTTCTCCCGGGGCTGACTTACCTCTCCCGCGGTGAGGACCGGCTGCCTGAGGAGGGGGTCCGGGCGATCAGCGTGCTCGCCAACTGGTTGCTGCTGGCAACCCTGGCGCTTTCGCTTCTGGGGGCCTTGGTGCCGCGGCTTCTCGTCCGGCTCGTCGCGCCCGGCCTCGACGCCGGGGTGGAGAACCTGGCGGGGCGCCTCCTCCGGATCATGGTGCCGGTGATCGTTCTGGTCACGATCGCGGCGCTGCTCGGCGCCTATTTCAACTTCCGCGGCCGCTTCGCGCTCCCCAGCGCCCGTGCCCTGGTGACGAACTTGACGATCGTGTTGCTGGCGCTCGCGCTGTCCCGGCGACTGGGCGTCGCCGCGGTGGCACTCGGCTGGACCGCCGGCGCCGCTGTCCAGGTCGGGCTGATGCTCGCGGCGAGCCGACGCGTGGGGGTCCAGTACCGTCCGGCGTTCGCGCTCTCCACGCCCCACGTGGGCTACCTCTGGCGGATGATTCTGCCGGTCGTGCTGTCGCAGGTTCTCCTCTACGGCCGCTTCCTGGTCGAGCGCCAGTTCGCGTCCTGGCTTCCCGTCGGCGCCCTGGCATATCTGAACTACGCCTACAGGATCGGTACGGCCCCGATGTTGATCGTCGCCAACGCCATCACGACGGTTTACCTGCCGCTGTTCTCCCGCCAGGTGGCGCGCGGCGAGTCGGAGGGGCTGACGGGCTCCTTCGCCCAGAGTCTCTCGCTGCTGCTTCTGGGCGTTTGCCCTTTCGTTGCGGTGTTCGTGATCCTGCCCGAGCCGGTGATCGCCACGCTGTTGCAGCACGGTGCTTTCGGCGCGGCCGACAGTGCCGCCACGGCGCGCCTCTTGCGCTGGTACGCTTTGACGCTGCTGGCGTCGAGCCTCCTTGCCCTGTGTTTGCAGGTCCTTTACGCTCACCATCGAGGGGCTCGCTCCCTGGTTGCGGTCGGCACTGGGATCGTGGTCCAGATCGCATCGACCGCAGCGCTCGTGGGGCGCTTCGGCGTCGACGGCGTCGCCCTCGCAACCGGCATCGGTCTGTCCGCGAGTGTCGTCGTCCTCGTCGCCCTGCTCTCACCGAGCCTCCCCGAAGGAGTCTGGCGGGAGCTCGGTCCGCGGGTCGCGAAGATCGTCGTCGCAGCGGCCGCCATGGCGGGGGTCCTCGGCGCGGTGGTGCGTCTCGTGCCGTCCTCGAGGCTGGTCTTGCCGCTGCTGGCGGGGGGAGTCACGTACGCCGTAGTGCTCGAGGTGCTCCGGGTGCCGGAACTGGCGATGGTTCACCGGAAGCTCCGAGAAGTGCGAGAATGGCTCTCTTCTAGGTGACATCTTGGTGACATCGATCCGACAGGAACGCTCCGCGCGGGGCCCGGTACGCCGCTGGCTGCCTTACTGGCTGGTAGGTGGGGCGGCGGCCGGCCTCGCCGCCTTCGTCTCGCCTGTGGCGGCGCTCGCCGTGGCGGTGCTGCCGGTCGTCGTGCTGGTCTTCCTCTTCGTCTTCTCGTCGCCGATCTGGGGCCTCATCTTGCTGCTGGTGTCGTTCTACAACCCGGTCGTGGCGTACTCGCGCCTCGCGCTTGAGCCCTGGAGCTACGCCGTGACCTTCGGCTTGCTCGCGATCTGCAGCGTGGTCCTGTTGGTCAAGCCGCGGAGACCCCTGCCCGAGGGTTGGCGAGCCACGGCCCTCGGACTGTTTGCCGTCTCGGCGATGCTTCTGTTGTCGGCGTTCCACGGGCTCCTGGCCGGAAACTCCCCGTTCCAGGTGGCGTCGGATCTGCTACAGGGCTCCGAGCTGTTCCTGGCCTTCGGCGTGACCGCGCTGTTGCTCTGGAGCCACGGCGGTGCCGGGCGGCTGGTGCGGGTGGTCTATGCGGTCTTCATGGTGAGCCTGGTGTGGGAGCTGACGGTCTACGCCTTCGGTGGCTTTGGCCTGGTCCCGGAGCGGATCAGCGCACTCTCTCAAGCCAACCTCGGTGGCGGCGGAGTCCTCGCCGGCGTTAGCCTGCCCCCCGCGATCCTCTTCCCAGTGCTCTTCGGCGCCTACTTCTACGGCCGCGAAGTGATGAAGCGCCCAGTCCTGATCTCGATCGTGCTGGCCCTCGGCCTGTCGACTCTGAGCATCATCCTGACGTTCAAGCGGAGCGTCTGGGTGGCGGAAGTCTTCGCCGTGCTCGGCATTCTGGGGGTCGGGCTGTTCTTGCGCCCACTGCGTTTCGCGATGCGGATCTTGGGGCAGGGCGTGCTGATCGGGGTGGTGGTGCTGATTGCAGTGTCCTTCATCGAGATCGACGGCACCCCATTGGGCGAGTTCGTCGTGCGTCGGGTTGAGTTCACCGTCGATCAACTCCACTCGAGCTCGGGACAGGGTCTCGAGACCCGCAGGTTCGAGTACGTGATCGTCGGCAACGAGGTGAAGGACTCCTTGGCATTCGGTCGGGGTCTCGGAAGGGAGTTCTACGGTTACGTCCGGGGCAAGCCGGGAACGAAGCACTACCTCCACAACACCTACCTGGCATTGCTCCATCGGAGCGGCTTGGTCGGCTTGGCGCTGGTGCTGGGGACCCTGGCTCTCATCAGCGGGCAGATCCTCCGGCGGCTCCGACGGGTACGAACACCGCTCGAGCAGGGGATCGCCCTGGGGTGCCTGGCGAGCTTTGGCTCGCTCGCGGTCCAGGCCGTCACCACTGGCCGCCTGCTGACCCATCCGGTCGCCGCCTACGTCGGCTTTCTGCTCGGCCTGGGCCTCTACTTGACCAGCGGAGGATCGCTCGACGACGATGCGGACGAACCGGCCCTGGAAGCCTGTGGTGAACGTCCGCAAGGCGACCATGCGGACGTTCGCCACGGACCGCTAGAGGATCCTCCGCGGGTCGCCGAGCCGCAGATCAAGGCCTGACCCGGTCGGCACCGATCCCCCTGTGGCGGCGATCCGGATGAGGTGACTCGCCATCGCCTGGTAGACGCTGTCGGCGGAGAACCGCTCACTAAACAGCGCCGTGGCCCTGCGCCTGCAGCCATCGCGGAGCTCCCTGTCCTCGGCGAGCCGGAAAAGATTTCGCACAAGGTCCTCCTGGTCACCTTCCCGGAAGGTTACTCCAATCCGCTCAGTGGCCAAGAGCGCTTCGGCGTCCCCCCGCAGCGAAGAGACCACCGGTAAACCCGCTGCCATGTATTCGAAGATCTTGTTGGGCAGCGACTGGGTGGCACCGGCGACATAGGGCGCCAGGCCGATGTCGGAGTGCTCGAGCAGGCGCGCCACTTGTCTCTGGCTGAGCCAGCCGGTAAAGACGACGTTTTGAAGGCCCTCGGCCTTGCCCCGCCACTTGCGACCGAGAGGCCCGTCGCCGGCGATCACGAACAGCAGATCGGAGGCGCGATTCTGAAGATCACGGGCCGCGTCGAGGACTACGTCGATGTCACACATACTGACGAACGATCCGACGAAGGTCACCACCGTCTTGCGCTCGAGCTGGGCCGGAGGCACCGGGAGCGGCTCTCGCGGGCCGGTCTCTGCCGGCACATGGGGCTGGTAGCCGAGCGGGAAGATCGAGTCGAGCGGTCCACGCTCCCGCCGCGCGCGGGCGAGCGCCCAGGCGAGGTAGCTCTCCGAGATTCCAACTAGCGCCGTCGCGCCGGCGAGGGCGCGAGTCGAGCGGCGGAACTCGGTTGCGAGCGCCACGCGCAAGAGCGGCCTGAGCGGTCGGGCGAGCGCAGTTAAATAGACGTCCGGCCAGGTGTCCAGGATGTCGACCGTCGACGGGACGCCCAGTTGCCGGGCGATGGCGACCGCCGCCTCGGGCAGCTCGAGTGGTGGCAGGGCGCAGTGGATGAGGTCTGGAGAGTGCTCCTCCCGGGCGACGCGATCGCGGAAGGCCGACACGAGAGCGCGGTAGTGAGCGAGGCGACGCAGAGAAACGTTCCGACGGTAGCCGGGACCGGGCAATTGGACGATATCGTACCCTTCCGCGGTCCGGATTCGCTCTGGACCGGCGCGGAAGGTCTTGCGGTGGTGATAGAAACGCGAGGTCCACCAGGTGACTTCGACGCCGCGCTGCACAAGGCGCCGCGCGAGTTGCCCGTGACGCAGGACCCGGCCCCACGGGTCTAGCGGCGTGTGCTCGTGAGGCTGGACCAGCCAGATGCGCATCGGGCGCTGACTCGATTCCGGCATGACGGCAGTGTGTGCTCTCGGCGGTTCTCGGGCGCTGGCTCAGGATGCCATGTAGGGGGAGTCGGCGTCGTAGCCAAGCCGCGCCATCACATCTCCGAGGCACGCCAGTGCGCGCTCTCGGTCCGCGTCGCTCCAGGCGCGCCAAGTGTCGAGGCTCGGTGCGAAGCCGCGGAGCCCGCGAACGACCGGATCCTCGACGCCCACGTCGTGTTTCTGGTGGTCGTAGTGCAGCATCTCCTCGCTCCAGGGCTCACCGAGAAACCCGCAGAGGCGCCGAAGGGTCTCTTCCGGCGAGCGCACCAGTCGATCGTAGGCGATCCGGTGACAGATGCCCGGATGGCTCTCCAGGAAATCGAGCTGTCGCTCCAAGCTGTCGGCGACGTAGAGGCAGGCTCTCTCGATCTCATCCCCAGGGTAGTCCCCGATGGACCACCTCCTTTGCCACAGGGAGAATGCCACGTCTGGCGGATAGCGCACGATGAAGACGAACTGGGCCGAATCGAAGAGGATTCTTAGGGTCTCCAGGTGGAAGGCGTACTGGGGAGTCTTGTCAGCCCACCGCGGCTTGCCCTTCGCGCGGCGGTAGTTCTCGTGGAAGAAGCGAGCTCCCCGCGCAAGACCGTCGAGCGCCCGCTCTCGGCTCTCGAAGCCGAGACCTGCCAGTCCCCGGAAGACGTCCGGGTCCTTCAAGATCGCGGTGTAGTGGGACAGCCACAGGCTCTCAGGTGGGCAGGCGATGTTCGGATGGGAGTCGACGACCCTTCGCAGGAGGCTCGTGCCCGAGCGGTGCGTGCCAATGAGGAAGATCGGTTGAGCGCAGACATCGTCTTCCCGCTCGACCACGACCTGGGTCGAACGGGACACGAAGCCCTTCATGAACACCGACTTGGCGCGCCGCTTGAGGAGCCCCCAGCGGATCTTCGATGAAGCAAGTCTGTTGGTTCTATTGGTCACAGCGATCGTTTCCGAGCCCCCCGAGGAGCGAGTGTGTGGAGCCGCGCTCGACAGCGGGTCAGGGTGTGGCTAGCTCGCGGAAGAGGGCCACGCTCAGCGCCACCACGGTCGCGAGAAAGGCGGCGACGAGCGCTTTGGCTATCACTCCCTTGGATTCGGGACGGCTCGGCGCGACGGCGGCGGCGCCGAGGCGGATGTCGGCCAGATCCTCTTGCGCCCGGGCGATCCGCGCCTCGTTTCTGTTGTTCGCAAGCTCACCGACGAGCTTGCGCCGGCTCGACACTTCACGGTCGAGCTGGGCCAATCGGGCCGCGTTCATTCGGGAGATGCCGTCGAGCTCGACCTGGCGCTGGCCCAGCAGGACCTCCAGCTCCGACCGGCGCTCCTCGAACAGCTTGTTGAGCAGAGTCCGACGCTGGCGTTCCAGGTCCTTGAGCTCTGAGAGGTAGGCCTCCACGGCGTCTTCGTTCTGGTCGTGGACACCGCCCAGCTCGATCTCCAGCTCGGTGGCGCGTAGCGCGAGCTCCGTGTAGGTGGGGTTGATCTCTTCGCTCTGGAGGGTCTGCCCGAGGAGCGTGCCAGAGGCCGACGTGCTGGACGCGCCCTCTTGCGCGCGGCCCGCCAGGGCGTCCCACAGGGCGTCGTCGGAGATGCTCTTCTCGAGCCTGAGGCGTTCGGGGGTTTGGGCAAGCTGCTCGCGGACCACGAGGATGCGTCGCAGCAAGCTCTTGGACTCGCTATCGACCTCGACCTTCACGAACAGGGTACCGTCAGTTCCTGTCGGGTTGCCTGGCCCGGACTGCGGGGGCTCGAGCTCTTGCCCCTTCTCCTGGAAGAGGGTGCGCGTCTCCTTCTGGAAGGTGGCGAAGCGATCCTCGAAATCCCGTCGGAAGCTCGAGATCTTCCGCTCCCAGCGCACCGTCGCATTGTTGAGCTTTTGATCCAGGTCCGAGGCGGTCTGGACCTGCTCGGTTTCGAGGTCTTCGAGCGAGGAGTTCGCCTCAGCGTACTGGCTCTCGACGAAATCCGCCGTCGGTGTCGTGGCCTTGGCCATGAGCTCCTGGGTGTGCTCGAGGAACACCGCCGACCAGGCGTTGGCGATGCGCGATGCCTTATCCGGGTCGTCATAGATGGAGACCGCTTCGATCATCGGTGCGAGGGCATTCTCCTCGGCCCGTCGAGAGACGAAGATGCGGCTCTTGAGCTCCTGCCCGATGCGGAGCACGTCGGACGAGTCGAGCAGACCTTCTTGCTGGAGCTTGCGGGTTAGCTTGGCGACCACCGCGTCCGATTCGAGAAGCGTCCGATAGCCCTGAACGGACATCGTCGGCGGCTTGAGTTCGGAGGTGAAGGTCGGCGGGACTACCATCAGGGTCGCGGAGGCGCGAAAAGAGGGTGGCAGCAGCGAGCTCACGACCAGCGCTGTCCCGATGCCGGCGACCAGAGCGGCGAGGGCGATCGCCAAACCGTAGCGGTGTATGAACTGGACGACGTCCCTAGCCGTCAGGGGAGCGGCTCCTGCCGGGGTCTGCGGGTGCGCCGGCCGCTGGGTGGTCGGTTCGGCCGGGGGGGGGCTCACGGGTGTGGAGGACGTCATTTTCGCTCTCGTCGGGACACGGGGCGTCACCTGGTCAACGCTCGGGGGCAGAGGCGATAGTGTATACCGCACCGGGTGCCTCACGGTACGCTAGCGACCCGCGCGGCGGAGTTTGGACCGCTCCGGCTCGCGGGGTGCCCGGGAGCCGATGCTGTAGAATCGTCGGCGACCAACACCCTCAGAGGGTTGGGTCCGAGGGTCCGGAAGCTTGTCATTTGGCCCAGGGGCGATTACACTAGAGAAGAATCTTAAATCTTTGATCCGAATCCGAGATCTTTTCTGTACCGCGGCGGTGTGGTGCACGGAGAGGTCACACGGGACATCCTGCAAGGAGATGAGAAGATGAGAGACGTTGGCAAGGTCGTATTCACGCTGTGGGTGGTGTGTTTGTTGTCCATTCCGGCCGTTCTCGCAGCGCAGACGGGTACGCTCTTCGTCGAAGGCGACAACGTCGGAATTGGGACGGCAACTCCCGGATTCAAGCTCGACATCCAGGGGACGGATGGTGCTTCGACGAGGGTGCAGGTGACCGATTCGACGTCGACGACTGCCGCCAGGACTCTGTTCAAGCTAGAGAATAACGGCTTCCCCAGGTTCGTCCTGCAGGACTCGAGCACCGGGGCTCAGTGGCTGATGGCGATCGTTGGCGGAGGTGATTTCACCTTCAACAAAACGGGCAGCGGGGTCGTGGAGTTCCGCTCCTCGCCCGGCGGTGACCTGACGATTGCCGGTGCGATGACGGCAACGGTCTACAACACCAGCTCGTCCCGGACCCTCAAGGAAGCGTTCGATCCGATCGAGGGCCGGGAAGTTCTCGACCGCGTCGTCTCCCTGCCGATCGAGGAGTGGAGCTTCAAGGGGGACGGGGTCCGCCATATGGGGCCGATGTCGGAGGACTTCCGAGCGGCCTTCGGGCTGGGCAGCAGCGAGACCCACATCGGCTTGATGGACGCCGCGGGCGTCAATATGGCGGCGATTCAGGGTCTGCACAGCATGGTCGAGGAGCGCGACACGCAGATCGAGGAGCTCCAGGCCCGGGTCGAGAGGCTGGAGCGGCTGGTCGAGACGCTCGCTGCCAGCCGCGAGACCGACGCCGCGCCGTCGAACTAGAGGATCGCGGTGCTCCGCCCGATCGACGATGGCTCACGGGAACAGCAGCTTGGTCGCCAGCCCGTACCGGCGCCCTCTGGCCTGGATTAGCGGGCGGAGCTCGTTCGAGGTTGAAGGCGCAGGCTGGGCTCCGATTTGAGGGGGCTCAGTACGCCTCCCCCGACGCGTCACGCGTGGCGCGTCGGGGTACTCGCAGCCTGGTTTCTCGGCGTCGGAGCTCTGACCTGGGTCTCGTGGGCGTGTAGCTTCGGGCAGGTCGACTACGAGCTATCCTCGGAGTGGGTTCGCGGTGCGCGGGTCGCCTACTCTGGGGACCTGCTGGTTCCTCCTCCATACTGGCTCGGAGGAGGCCGCTTGGAGGTCCTGGAGGACGGCCTCCCGCTGGGCCCGCAAGTCCGAGATGCCCGGGCGGTCCGAGACCTGGGCGGTGGTGCCTTCGCTGTCGTGATGGACGGCGACGCCGGGCCGTGGAACCTGGGGACCGTCTACTTCACGGCTACTGACGATACGGCTCCCCGGTCCAACGGCAGGCAGTACTCGATCAGTTTCCCGCGTCGCCAGCTCCCAGCTTCCAGTGCGCTGGTTCTGTTCTCCTGGGCACTCTTCACCGTTGCGGTGGTGTGCTCGCGGCCCTCCCTGGCGCCGCCGCTCGAGGTCCAACTCTCGGCCTGGTCTGTCTTCGTCGCCGGGGCGCTTTACTCTGTCTTCGCAGTGCAGGCTTGGCTTCCCGCCGCCAGCGCTCCGTGGCTGGTCGCACTGACGGCGGTCGGCTTCGTGCCGTTCTTGTTGGCAGCCCGGTCGCGCCGGTGGATCCTTCCCGTGTGGGTGATCTGGCTCTCCGGCATGCTCGCCTGGGCGCTCGGCGGGAGCCTGATCGGAACGAGCTACGCCTCGCCGACCCGGGCTGCCGGTCTGTTGGCGACTTCGGTGGGGGGGGGGATCCTCTACCTCGGGTTCCGAGAGCGTCTGGCGAGTGACGGGCGCCGTCCCTTGGCTCTGCTTGTCGGGTTGTTCTACCTGGTCGTCTTCCTGAGCCTGCTGCGGGACTCCGGGTTCGATCTGGTGCAAACCCTAACCCGCGCTGAAATCGGATCGACTGCGGCCGGCGAGGCGGTGAATCCCTGGACCACCAAGTTCACTTCCCACTGGCTGCTGGTCGTCGGTTGGTGCGCGCTGGCGTTTCTGGGGCTCAAGGGTCGGGATCACCTGCGCGCCATCGCCCTGGTCGTAGGCTCGATGATTCTGGTCTCCTCGCTCAATGGATCGACCTCCGGAGCCGTGGCGCTGGCGCTCTCTCTGGCGGTCGCGATCTCGGCCCTCGTCTGGCCCCGGCTCGTCCGGCGCGGAGCCGTCGTAGGGCTCGTCCTCGGCATTCTGTGCGCTCCGCTGCTGGCAGGGTTGCCCTGGGCCGTGGAGACCCACGGTTGGGGCCACCGGCTCGCCGCTTCTCTCAATGGGCTGGCTACGGATGGACGGGGCGGCATCTGGGAGTTCAGCCGGAGGCTCATCTCCTTGCGGCCTGTCGTGGGGTGGGGCGTGGGAGCGAGCGAGAGTCTCCCCGGGCGCGATCTCACTGTCGCGGCGGTTCTCGGGACGGACCCGGTCGCTTCGGGGGGAAGGCAGGGTGAAGCGGCCTCGCGACATCTGGTACTGGCCGGCGGTCACCCCCACGACGCGGCGCTCTTGACCTGGATGGACCTGGGGTTGGTGGGTGCCCTCCTACTCGCCGGTCTTGTCTGGGCGATCGGCCGATCGATCGCCGGGCTCGAGGAACAGAGATCGACGCATGCAGCACTACTAGGGCTCTTGACGGTGAACGCCTGCTTCCTCGCCTTCAACTATCCGGCGTGGCAGCCGGAGGTGCAGTCGATCCTCTGGATGAGCGCTGCCCTTGCCACGAGTGTCCTGCCCAGGCCGACTGTGGGTCGGCGGGAGCTCTTGCTCTCCGGAGCGAGTGTCCTGGTGCTCCTGGTCATCGGTTCCACCATCCTCGGGGGGAGGCGGATCGAACGCTGGTTGACCTGGCAGGAGCTTCGAGACGACGGAGCCGTGCTGGAGCCGAAAGAGGGGGCTCTCGTCCTCGGGGGCGCGCCGCGGAAGCTCGTGTACGGCGCAGACGTGAAGGCTGCCGTCGAGCTCCTGCGACCGGACGCCGGTACTCCAGCGGTCTTGCGGGGTTGGGCCTTCGGCCCGACCGGCTCCCGGGGGCGGAGCGCGGTGCTGGTGTTCACGGGACCGACGCTGGCCGGGATCGCATGGCCCGAGCGACCCTCGCCCGGCCTGTACTTCGAGACTCGACCCCGAGACGTTCGTGCGCTCGTCTCAGGGTTCGCGATCGGCGTTGATGCCGCGCGACTCGATCTCGACGCTCCCGTGACGGTGGTCATCTTGCGCGGGACAAGAGCTTTTGCCAAGAGACTTCCGCCGCTGTCTCAGGGGATAGAGGCGCTGACCCGGCTCGAGGCCGGGTGCCCGGGGCGAGAGGCTTCAGAGCCTCCAGCAAGCGTCAAGGAGTCGAGAAGGGTGGCGATCCACCGGAATCAGCTCGCGGGCGCAAGCGGTAGGGCGACTCGGTCGAAGGGATACACTCCCGGCGCGCAGCAAATCGACTCGAGAGAGCCGGACTAGAGAACGATGACGAAAGAAGCACCTGACGACCCGTAGGTCCTTCGCGATCCCCTGCCTGCTCGGTTGTCCCCTTGGCGGAGACCAGCGGTAGCCGGTTCCGAGCGCCAGACCGCTGCGGATCCGGGTCGAACACAGGAGATCAACCCATTGCAGAACGAAGATCGTCGGGCGGTGTCGATCCGGAGTTTCGCCCGCTGCGTCGCGATGTCCCTGGTCTGTTCCTTCGTCGCGTCCTGTGGACCTTCGGCTCCGACGGCGGATCCGAACGCACCGTCGGTGATCCTCATCTCCCTGGACACCTGCCGGGCCGATCTGTTCGGTGCGCTGACCGGCGAGGAGCCGTCGCGCACTCCATCTCTCGACCGGTTCGCCGCGGACGCAGTCACCTTCGACCACGCATTCGTGCAGGCGCCGCACACCCTGCCGTCCCACATGTCGATGATGACGTCGGTCTACCCGGACGTGCACGGGGTCAAGCCGGATCGCGATCCCTTGAGCGAGTCGTTCGTCACCCTGCCGGAGATTCTCCACGGCGCCGGCTACCGGACCGTGGGCCTGGTGACCAGCGAGTGGCTCAAGCCCGAGTTCGGGTTCGGCCGGGGATTCGACGTCTATGAGCGCCTGCCCCATGAGCGCACGTACGCCGACCGGGTCAACACGGAGGCTCTGCGTCAGATCGAACGGCACCGGTTGCCGTTCTTCCTCTTCCTCCATTACTACGACCTGCACTCGGACTTCGAGCACGGCCGGGTCGGAAACAAACTGCCCTACTACTCCTCACCGGCGGCGCGGGAGAGGCTCGGGATCAGTGCCGACGGTCAGGAGTTCTGTGACGGCGAAGGGCAGTGCAACACGCGGTACCTGATGGCGATGGACCGGGAGCGCCAACCGCTCTCGCCGGCCAGGATCCACCTGATCCACGATCTCTACCGCGCGGCCGTCCCGGAGCTCGACGCCGAGATGGGCAAGTTCTTCGACGCCTTGAAGCGCCAGGGGCTCTACGACGACGCATTGATCGTCGTCACCTCCGACCACGGCGAGGAGTTCCGCGAGCACGGCCGGTTCATCCACTCCCAGCCCTACGACGAGACGACCCACGTGCCCCTGTTCATCAAGTTTCCCCACTCCCGGAAGGCGGGGACGCGGGTCTCGCGGGTGGTCGAGACGGTGGATCTGATGCCGACTCTGCTCGAGGCGCTGAAGCTCGACGTCCCGGACGGCGTCCAGGGGGAGAGCCTCCTTGACCTGCTGGGCGACGGGCGGACCTGGACGAAGGACGCCGTGCTCAGCGAGGACAGCATCACCTGGACCCGCTACGGTCTCCGCACGGACGGCGTCAAGCTGATCATGGATCTCAAGACGGGGCATCGGGAGCTCTACGACCTGGCGGCCGATCCGGGGGAGACGACCAACCTCGCCGACGAGCGTCCCGATCTCGCTGACGAGATGGAAGGGCGGCTCGAGCGGCTGGTGCGGGCCAACCGGCGCCTCGGCAGGGCGTTCGCCGACGGGACCGTGAGCGGTAAGGACGTCCTCTCGGGTGAAGAGCGCAAGCGGCTCGAATCCCTCGGCTACGTCAACTGAGCGCTGACCGCGCGCTGGCCGGGAGTCCGACCCCGCATCGTTCTGGCCGATCCGCAGCTCAGGGGACGGTGGTCTTGGCGACGAAGCCGCCGGCGACGGAGAAGCCGCTTCGCAGAATGATCGAGGGTGCCTCGAAGGTCACGCTGCCGTTGCTGCCGACGGTGTAGGACGGACCAGCGGTGATGCTGTTGCAGGCCTGCTCCGTGACCGTGTTGTTGACGGTCGTCCCGGTCAGCACCAGGTCGTTGTCCGGCACCGTGCACGCCTTGGGCTGATCCTCGAACTGTGCGGTGCACGAGCGGTTCTGGCTCATGAGCACGACGCCGTCGCTGCAGTCGGCGTCGCCGCTCCAACCGGTGAAGTAGAACCCCATGTCCGCCGTGGCGGTGAGGGTGGCGTTGACGCCGTCGGCGAAGCTGGCGAAGCAGTCGGTGCCGCAGGCGATGCCGGCGGGTGAGCTGGTGACAGTGCCCGTTCCCACGCCGAGCTTAGCCACCGAGAGACCGAAGGCGACCGCTCCGAACTCGTCCGCACCCAGGTC
>Ga0055450_10000150_pt1 | contig 12737 bp, 5 predicted proteins | sample China_Galinas_PW_5_FD_57740 | JGI IMG/M metagenome (GOLD analysis project Ga0055450, IMG submission 57740) | Wetland microbial communities from San Francisco Bay, California, USA, that impact long-term carbon sequestration - China_Galinas_PWC_D1 | ecosystem: Environmental > Aquatic > Marine >... | reverse complement strand
CCCCGTCCGGGCGACCCCCTGCCGGGCACCCCTCCTTCCGCCCGTCCCGCCCGCTCCTGCGGCGCCGCCGACTCCGGAACGAACTTTCTCCGGCCACCGGGAACGACAGGACCAGATCGTCGGCAGCACACCGTTCACGACTCTCGCCCGGAGGAGATCGCCATGATTCGACGCCTGCCCATCCCCCTGCCCATCCCCCTGATCATCGTCCTGCTTCTCGTCTGCGCCCTGGGAGCGGCCGCCGCCCGGCCGGCGGCGACCGCCGCGCCGTCACCGGCCCCAGCGCTCGCTCCAGCGTCCGATGCCGTGCACGTCCAGCGCCTCGCCGGCGGGACGCTCCAGCTCACCCTCGATCCGGGGCTCGGTACCTCCTGGCGCGAGGCCGACGTCCGCCGCGTGGCGGTGCGCTCGGCCGGAGGGCAGGTCCAGGTCCCGCTCGACCGGCTCGGCGCAAGGGCCCGTGCCGGATCCGGCGCCGGCCCCGGAGTCGGAGCGTTCGAGGTCGCCGCGTCGGCGGAGAGCTGTTCCCTGGTGCTGGCGAACTTCGGGCCGGCCCCCGACGCCCGGCGCACCGGGCCTGAGGCGGCGCTCGTCACGCGTACCGCCAAGATCGTCTCCTGTCCGGAGGCCGCGTCTCCCGGTGCTCGCCGTGCCCGGTTGCGCTCGGGCGGCGTGCTGGCCGCGCAGACCGGAGGTCCGCTCGAGCTCCAGCCGCTGCTCAATCCGGCGACGGTGCGCCCGGGCAAGGACCTGGCCGTGCGCGCCCTGGTTCGTGGCACGCCGGTCGTCGCCCAACGGATCAGCGCCACGCTGCTGGGACAGGGAGGCTCCGCAAGCCTCAGCCTCGACGCCTGGACCGGTCCTGAGGGCATCGCCGTCTTCACCCTGCCGCGGAGCGGGCGCTGGCTGATCCGCTTCCGTCCGCTCGGTGGCGCCGCCTTCGACGGGAGCGCCGAGGCCACCCTCTCCTTCACCGTCGAGCCGGACGCTTTCTGGGGCCGGCCGGACCGGGACCGACCGGATCGGTCGCGTCGCGGAGCCGGGCTGGCCGAGCGTGACGGCGAGTCTGCAAGCGAAACCGCTCCGGTCGGCGCGGCAGCCTGGCATCCCCTCGGTCCGGCGCCGATCGACGAGGTGGAGTGGTCGGGCCGGATCGCTGACCTCGCCGTCAGCCCGTCGGCGCCGGACCGCTACGTCGCGGCGGCCGCCTCCGGCGGCGTCTGGCGGACCGAGAGCGGCGGCACGAGCTGGCAGGAAGTGGGTGACGGCCTGCCCACCCTGGTGACCGGAGCAGTGGCCATCGACCCCCACGACGACCAGGTGATCTACGTCGGCTCCGGCGAGGCCCACAGCGCCTACCACAGCCTCTACGGACTCGGCGTCTACAAGTCGACCGACGGCGGCATCTCGTGGCAGGTGCTGGGCACGGACGTCTTCGAGGGCCGCACCATCGCCCGCCTCGCCGTCTCGCCGCTCGACTCCCAGGTGGTCTGGGCGGCGGTGGGCCGCGCCGGTGGCGGCTACGACAAGCTCGAGGGCGCCAAGCTTCACCCGGACCGTCTCGGGCCGGTCGGCCTGTTCCGCTCGGACGACGGCGGCGTCACGTGGGCGCCGGCGTCCACCACCCTGCCGCCGATTCCGGCCAATGACATCGACTTCGATCCGGTCGACCCGAGCCGCATGTACGTTACCTTCAGCGACGTCTTCGGAGATCTCGGCAACGGCATCTACCTCAGCACCGACGCGGGGCAGACCTTCCACCGGATCTTCTTCACCCACAACTTCGGCCGCTGCGAGCTGGCCATCGCGCCGTCCGATCCCAACCGCCTCTACCTGCTGGCCACCACGTCGATCTTCAAGCTCTACGATTGGGGCGGCTACCATCCCGCCGGCGGCTACACGGTCGGCGTCTGGCGCTCCGACGACGGCGGCTTCAACTGGACCTACCACTATCCGGGGAGCTTCACGGGAGGCCAGGGGGACTACGACCTGGCCGTGGCGGTCGACCCGCACGACCCGGACACGGTCTTCCTGGGTGGCGTGGCGATGCTCCGCTCGCGCGACGGGGGGATCTCCTGGTCCGACGTCACGCCGCCCCACGCGGACGTCCACCAGGTGCGCTTCGACGCGGCGGACCGGCTGCTGGCGGCGACCGACGGCGGCGTCTATCGCTCGGCCGACCTGGGGGACTCCTGGCAGGTCCACAACCGTCACCTGGGGTCGATCCAGTTCTACCCGGGGATCTCGGCCGATCCGGTGCGCCGGGGGCGGCTCTTGGGCGGCGCCCAGGACAACGGCACCCTGATGAGCGACGACTCCGGCCGGGACTGGCGTTGGATCCACGGCGGCGACGGCGGCTACACCGCGATCCACCCTGAAGATCCGGAGGTGGTCTTCGTCGAGTACCAGGGGGTCGGCAACCTGTTCCGCTCGGACGACGGCGGCATCTCGTTCGAGCTGCTCGACCTGGGGCTCGACCCGTATTACGACGCCACCGCCTTCCAGGCGCCGTTCGCGCTCGATCCGAGCGACCCGGACCGCATCCTCTACGGCTCGCGCCGGGTCTCGGAGTCCACCGACCGGGGGGAGACCTGGACCACCCTGTCGGCGGACCTGACCGGGACCGACGTCAACGTCGACGCCTCGGCGATCCGCAGCCTGGTGATCGCGCCGTCCAACGACCAGACCGTCTACGCCACGACCAACAACCAGCGCCTGCTGGTGAGCGTCGACGGCGGCGTGACCTGGGATCTGCGCCGGGAGGACGTTTACGGCTGGCCGCGGATCGCTCGCCAGATCGCAGTCGACCCGCTGGACGACGCCACCGCCTACGTGGCGATCGGCCGCTTCGGCGGGGACAAGGTGCTGGCCACCCACGATCGGGGTGCCACCTGGACCTCCCTCGGCGCCGGCCTGCCCGACCTGCCGGTCAACTGCGTCGCCGTCGACCGATCCGGCGGAGATCGCCGGATCTTCGCCGGCACCGACCGGGGGGTCTTCTGGAGCGCCGACGACGGCGTCACCTGGTCGCTCTTCGGCCAGAACCTGCCGGCGGCTCCCGTCGTCGACCTGATGGTGGACACCGCCCACCATCGGCTGGTGGCCGCGACCCTCGGCCGAGGGATGTGGGAGACGCCGCTCGTCGACTGAGGTACCCGCCCGGCCGCTCCTTCCTCGGCGGCCGGGCGGCGCGCCGGCGCCGGCAGCGTGGTCAGGCGTCGGCGTCGCCTTCGACCGGATCGAGCTCGCCGAGACGGCGCTCGAGGAAGCGGCGCTCGGCGGCCTGCTCGGTGATCGCGAGCGCCCGCCGGTAGGCGGCGCGGGCCTCGTCGGTCCGCCCCAGCCGGCGGCAAAGGTCGGCGCGCACGGCGTGGGAGTGCCGGTAGTCGGCCAGCTCGCCCCGCGCCAGCAGGGCGTCGACCAGGGCGAGGCCGGCGGCCGGGCCGTCCCGCAGGGCCACGGCGGCCGCCCGGTTGAGCTCGACCACCGGCGACGGCTCGACCCGGGCGAGGACGTCGTAGAGCCCGACGATCTGGTCCCAGTCGGTCTCCTCCGGGGTCGTGGCCTCGGAGTGGACCGCGGCGATCGCCGCCTGCAGCGTGTAGGGGCCGATCCGGCGCGAGCGCAGCGCCCGCTCCACCAGCGCCTGGCCTTCGGCGATCTGGTCGCGGTTCCAGAGAGAGCGGTCCTGGTCGTCGAGCAGCACCAGGTCGCCGTCCGGCCCGGCGCGGGCGAGGCGGCGGGACTCCTGGAGCAGCATCAGCGCCAGCAGGCCGACGGCCTCGGGCTCCGGCAGGAGCTCCACCACCAGCCGGCCCAGCCGGATCGCCTCGCCCGAGAGGTCGGCCCGGGTGAGCTCCGGGCCGGACGAGGCGGAGTAGCCCTCGTTGAACACCAGGTAGATCACCCGCAACACCGCGTCCAGCCGTTCGGCCAGCTCGGCTGACGAGGGCACCTGGTAAGGGATCTGCCGGTCACGGATCCGGGCCTTGGCGCGCACGATCCGCTGGGCGAGCGTCGGCGCCGGCACCAGGAAGGCGCGGGCGATCTCCTCGGTAGTCAGGCCGCAGACCGAGCGCAGGGTCAGGGCAATCTGCGCCTCGGCGGCCAGCGCCGGGTGGCAGCAGGTGAAGATCAGCCGGAGTTGGTCGTCCTGGATGGTTTCGCCGTCCCACACCTGGGCCTCCTCCGCCATCGCCTCATCCGGCAGCCGTCGCGTGTCGAGCGGGTCGAACCGGGCGCGGCGCCGGATGCGGTCGATGGCGCGGAACCGCCCGGCGCTGATCAGCCACGACGTCGGGTTGTCGGGCACCCCGTCGCGCGGCCAGGTCTCGAGCGCCGCGCGGAAGGCGTCCTGGAGGGCCTCCTCGGCGAGGTCGAAGTCGCCGAGGAGCCGGATCAGGGTTGCCAGGACGCGCCGGGACTCGGCGCGGTAGACCGCGTCCACGACCTGCTGGACGTCTCCAATGAAGTCGTCTGTCATGCCTTGGTCGCGCCTCGTTCAGGCCACGGGCGGCGCCGGCTCGGGCTGCTCGAAGCCTTCGATCGGCCGGACCTCGATCGCCCAGCCCAGGTCCTCGCCGAGGTGGGCCGCCGGGTGCTTGGAGGCGACCCGGATGGCGTCGTTGAGGTCCCGGGCCTCGATCAGGAAGAAGCCGCCGACCTGCTCCTTGGTCTCGGTGAACGGTCCGTCGGTGACCACCGCCTCGCCGCCGCGGGGCCGGAGGATCGAAGCCGACGCCGGCGGACCGAGCGAGGCCTGGGCGAGCAGGTGGCCGCTCGCCCGGAGCTCCTCGTCGTGGGGCCGGCAGGACGCGCCGAGCCGCTCGATCTCTTCGGGGGAGAGCCGCTCGAACGCGGCGTGGTCGTAGTAGGCCAGGCAGAGGTATTTCATCGTGCTCTCCGTCAGGAGCCCCGCTTGGCCGCGGCGCGGCTCTTGATCTCGTCGAACCCGGCCGCGGCCCGCTTGACGTCCTCGGGATAGTCCTCCATCTCCTGGACCTGGCGGATCTCGATCGTCTCCTCGTGCTGCATCGGGCAGCGCTCGGCCCAGCCGATGGCGTCCTGCTTCGACGGCACGTCGATCATCCAGTAGCCGCCGATCACCTCCTTGGCCTCGATGAACGGCCCGTCGGTGACCGCCGGCCTGCCGCTCTGATCGAACGACACGCGGGCGCCCATCGACGGCGGATGGAGGCCGTCGAGCGCCAGCAGCACCCCGGCCTCTTCGAGCTCCGTGTTGTACCGCATCATCGCCTCGACCGCCTCCGGGTCCGGCATCGTGCCCGGCTCGGCCGTCTCGTAGCCCTTGGGAATCACCAGCATCATGAAGCGCATCAGAGGTCCCTCCTGGTCGTCCGACGTTTCCTGGTTTCATCTCGCCCGGGGCCGCCGGCGCATCGCGCCGCCCGGCGATCCCGCACTCTACTCCCTGGTCGAACGGCGGGCCGGGAGTTCGACAGGGTGAATAGACCCCCGGACGGTCTTCGGTCGTGAGAAGCCGATGACGGATGACAGAGGTCGGCAGTGGTCGATCTGCCACGGTTCGACGAAATGCCCCCGAGGTCGCTTGCACACGAACATGATGAGTGATCAACCTGGCACCTCGCGGGGCGAGAACCCGCCGGAGCTCCTCTACGACGAGACCTCCTTGCCGTGCGGCTACGCACCGCGGACGATCCAGCTTTCGACCGGAGACCGAGATGTTCTCTTCATCGGTTGCAAGGATGGATCGGTCGCCGTCCTCTGCGGCTCGAGAGAGACTGGAGTCTTCGATCCCGACACGCTTCCTTCTCGCGAATCCGGTTCAGCGGTCCGGACAATCTGTGAGTGGGTCCCCGGAGAGATCCTCGTAGGGCGGCGGGACGGCACGATCGAACATCGCAGACTCTCCGGGAATGACGAGGGCTTCGGCTGGTGGAGCGAGGTCTTCGGCAAGCTCCCGCAGAAGAGGACGGTGCTCACCATCGCGCGGCTGGACGCCGAGCGCGTCGTCTTCTGCCTTCTCAACACCGGGTCGAACCGGGGAGAGTGTTGGATCCTCCGCCAAGACAGCGAAGGGAAACCGACAGATCTCGAGCGCCTCGAGCTTCCGAGCGACTACCGGGCGGGAATCCGCTTTGTCGCCCCACTGTCGAGAACGCCCGGAAGAGGATGGCGAGGGGTGCGTTGGCTTCTCGTCTCGGAACGAGGCGACCTGTTGTACTGGGACGGGGAGCTGAAGAACGCCGTCAAGCGGTTGCGTGTGCCCTGGCCACAGGGTGAGTTCCCCGGGGCGGTCAATGACATCGGTCTCTGGCGCAGCGACGCAGACCGTCGAGTGCCGACTGCCGCCCGTGGGCTCTTCCTCGCCACCGACGTAGGGGTCTACCTGGTCACGCTGAACGAGGAGCTCGAGCCGGAGGGATGCCGCCTGTCCCTCCCGGGATTGGGTTCCGTGTGCACGGCGTTGAGCTACACGGAAGGTGCCGAGCGCCGCTACCTCTGGGTGGCGGATTCTTCCGGCGACAGCCATCTCTTCTGGGACACGAAGATCCGTGGAGAGGAGGAGAGCTCCTGGCTCAACTTCCGCCGCACCGGACTGGTCCACGCCCAGAGCCAGGTCTTGGTCTGCTTCGCCTGGTACGACCCATCGGGAAAGAGCCTGTTGTTCGGTCAGGCCAGGCGCGACGACCGGGTCGTGATCGGACGCTACCGGGCGTTCGACGATCTCGACGCGAGTCAGATCGAGCAGGGAAGCGCCGACGAGATCAGGTGGCTGCTGAGCCGCGGGCCGATCGGCGGCGATCGCGGGATCCGGAGCCACCTCGAGGATCTCGAGGAGGATCGGCGCAGTCACGAGCAGTCCCTCGACAGCGGGGCGCCGAAGTCTCGCCGCGTCTCGTCTGGCGGCGACACCGAAGCGGAGCGGCGGTCGGGGGAGCCGGACGACGGAATCGTCCTCGCCCACTTTTTCGAGTCTCTCGGATCAGAAGCGTGGACGAGAGAATTGCTGCTCGAATCACTGCTCAATTACCACAGCGCCGCAGACGAGATCTTGAAGTCGGAGATCAGCAAGCCGGACGGGGGCTCGAAGGACCGCATCGAGTGCCTTCTCCAGGTCTGGACGCTCAGCTTGCTCGGCGTCATCCACCGGCACCCGTCGGATCACGAGCGGAAGGCCGCCTACCTCGCGCTGTTGCGATGGCTCCGGAATCGTCAACACCGGCTTCGAGAGCTGTTTTCCCCGAGCGACGAACCGCTGGCGGAGGCTGTCGGTGCGGTGTTCGAAGTGTCGGTACGGTTCGCGAGGAAATGGGGAGTCTACGGCGAAGCCAACGCTTGGCGCGAAGACCTGGTGTCGCCTCTCCGCCGCCTTGCCCTCCAGGAGTCCGCCGAACGCGGAAGGTCGGAAGGCAGGGAGGACGATCTGAAGCTTCGTCCGGCACCGCTCGACGAGTTGATCTACCAGGTGTTGCTATACGACCGCGAGGCGAGCTTGATTCACCAGGCTCCCGGCAAGTCGATGCGTGGTCGCACGGCCTGGGATCTGGCGACGGTCGAGATTCCTCTCGGGGACGGGACCAGGCCGGTTCTGGCGGCGGTCTCCTGGCGGTGGGGCGGGATCGACCTAGTGGAGCTCGACAGATCGACCGAGCCCGGGGAGACGCGGCTGAGACCTCGCGGAACATTGTCTCCCGTCGGGGCGATCTCCGGGGCCGGGGAGGGCGCTGAGACGAGGGACGGACCCCTCGAGGGACCGAAGCCTCGGTTCAGGTACGTCCCTCCACCCCCTCCAGGGAGAGACCCCAAGATCTTCCGGACCCCTTATTGGCACACCCGCGCCGTCCATCTCGGCCTGTTTCAGCGTCGACCGTATCTGATCGTGTCGCAGGCGGCCGGCCCGGAGCTAATCGATCAGATCGAGGTTTGGAGGCTGGATCGCTCCAGTGACGGCGGCGCCTGGACTGCCTCACCAGACGCAGTGGCGCGCCTCGATTCCGGTCGCGACTTGAAGCTCGGGCACGAGTCGGTCTACAGCTTCGCCGAAATCGCGGAGGGCGCACTGGTGGTCGGGCTTCAAGGCGAGGGCGAGACTGCCCACGTGGGCCTGCTCGAACTTCGAGACTCCGGGGGAAGCCTGTCCTTGGTCTGGAAGGGTGTTCTTCGTCTCGCCGTGGCTTTTTCGGAATCGAGCGAGGTCGATGGGGCCGGCCCCGACTCCGCGCCTGCGACCGGGAGGAGGCAAGCGGGAACCAACCGCGTGCGGGCCCTCGCCAGCGGACCCGTGGTCGGCAACACCTGCCGGGTCGTCGTCGGCTGTGAGCGGGGCGAGATCTTCCGGTGCACCTTGGAGCACGGAGCAGACGGGTGGGACTGGCACAGACCTTCGAAGCCTGCTGATCAGCTCAGCCCGATCGCCCGGTTGAGCTCTCCGGTGCTGGCTCTGGGCTATCGGGAGTCGGGATCAAACCTGGTGCGCCTGTTCGCCGGCGGTGAGGATGGAGCCGTGGTGGCCTGGCAGGAGGTCGGGAGAGCTGAGTCGCCGAACGGCGTTGGGGAGGCTCCGGGGTCCTTCGTCTCGCTCTGGGCCACGTCGGAGCAGAGTGCGATCTCCGGGATTCACCTTCTCGACGACATCGTGCTCTTCGACCAGGAGCAGGCCGATCCTCCTCCGACCGTGGTGGTGATGACACGAAGCGGACGCGCCGTGCTGTTCGACGATCGCCCCCTCGTCGGGATGCCGGGCTCGCCCAAGAGACGGACACCGCTACCCGGCTGTCGGCACGGCCGGCCATTTCTCGGCTCATCCTGCTTCGCATCGCGTTGTCTGCCGGGGGGCGCCGTGCGGTGGTTGGACCCGCTCGAGCCGATGGTGCAGGTTCTCGTCGCATCCGGAGAGGGGAGTCTCCGGCTGGTCGGTCTGCACGACCTCAACCACACAGATCGTCGCGACAAGCAGTACGAGGAGATCCTTCGTCGCTGGCGACAGGTGACCTGGGAAGAGCACCAGATCCGGCTTCCCGGAGCAATTTACCGAGCGGCGCCGGCCACTGAGCTCGTGATCGTCCGCAGGCTGCTCGATCGGCCTGATCCACCCCAGGAGGCCACGAGTGAAAATCCCGTGCTTCGGGGGGCCGGGCTGGCCGCGCGAGAGCCTCGCGTAGACGATGGCCCGTACCTGCCGCGGCACTTGCGGCCCCTGCTGGACCTGTATCTGGCCTGGGATGCGTTGAGGGAGGCCGAGGACCGGTCGACGGTCGAAACGGAGGCGTTCAAGACAGGCGTCAACCTCGGTCTGGCGTTGCGTCGCGCGTGGCAACTCGCGGACCTGGAGCTCTTTCAGGAGATCTGCGAGGTGGTTCTCAAGAGAGCCAATCTCCTGCTCTGCGAGGTGCTGGGTCCTGACCAGTCCACCGATCAGACCGAGCACAGAAGGGACGATCCTGAGCGCTGGAATCTCGAGAAGCTCAAGCTGGAGCTCGTTTATGAGGCCATCTTCGGCGTACTGGATCGCACCGTTCAACGCTGGCTGGGTGCGAGTGAAGAGGCGGAGGCCCGCATCCACATGGTCGTCGTCAAACACATGGTCGACGGCGAGACCTTCTGGTGTCTCGTAAGAGAGGTGCGGAAGGAGATCGAGCAGCAGTCAGGCGATCAGTCGGTACGGTCTTGCCGGGAGATCCTGAACCTCCGGATCGACCGGGTCAGCCAGTTGATTTCGCGACGCCATCGTCTGGTCAGGCTGGAGGCGCTCCGAGCGGCGAACCTGTCTCTGTTTCGGCTTTGCCGCCGGCTGACGGATGAGCGACGTGCCGAGTCCTCGTGGACTCCCGGCGTCGGCGAGGTGGACTGGAGCATCTTCGAGCCCTATTTCCGACACCTCCTCGCCGCGGGCGCGCGCAGCTTCGGCTCACCACTCGACCTGGACGACGCTCTGAGTCACGAATTCGAGCGCACCTTCGCGCTGTCACTGTGCGCGTGTCCCTCCGCGACGATCCGGATCGCCAACCGGATGGCGGAGACGCGCCTGATCACTGATCCGGACTCCGAGGACGATCTTTCCTTCAAAGTCCTCAGTCAGCTTTATCTGCTGCGGGATCTGGGGCTGAGCTTCCCCGACTCGGTGATCGTCCTGTTCGATGCCGTGGCCAGGCCGAGGCGAGGCGAGGTCAGTCCACTCGATCGAATCCGCGACCGGCTCGGTGGGTCCGGTGAGTTGAGGTCGCGAGTGACGGAGCACGCCACAGAGCCCGGTACCTGGGCGGTCCTCGGTCGAGAGAACGCCGAGGACCTGGTCTGCCTCGCCCACCTCTACGACGGGGTCGTGGGCTGGTTCCTGGATCTGGAGCGGCAACTCGCGGAGGACGCGCAGTCCGTAGACCTGACGTCGGCTGCCGAGGCGGAGATCAAGGAGAGGCTGAAGAGCCTGGGGTCGACAGATCGCGAGCATCTCTACCAGCACTCTTTCGAGTTCTGGAGTGCCTGCGTCAAGGCGCTGTGGGAGGAGACGGGCTCCGAGGAGGGTCCACGACCGGTCGCGTTGCGAGATCTCGGCCCTCCGAGTGCTTCCGTGCGCCCGGAGGTCGTCCTCGCCAGCCAGCAGGTGGGGCGGTGGGCGCGAGAGTCTGGCGACAGGCTGAGGTCCCTCTACCAGAGACACGGAATCTTCCAGCCTGAATATCCGAGCTTCCAGGAGGTCTTGTTGCGTATCCAACGGGCAACCGAGGGTTTCCCGCAGGGGACGGCGGTGCACAAGAGCATCGTCGAGGGCGTTCTCGGCCACCATCTGCTGGAGAACCTGGATGAGCACGTTCTGGAGCTGATCGAGATCGCCCAGGCGCTCGATCCGTTGATGGTCTGGAGCTATCTGGAGGGCCGCCTCGACTCGGAGATCCCGGCACCGGGAACCGAGAGCACAGCGGCGCGGTTCGCCCGGTATCTCTTGGGACGGTCGAAGAATGCCCAGGGGATCCCGAAGAACCTACGCTCCCTCCAAGGCTTGTTGGTGAGAGAGACGGCGGCGGCCGAGGTGATGGACCTTCCACAACTCGTCAGAGGGCAGATGCCGTCATCGGGCAGGGCCAGGTCGCACCGGAGCTGGGAGGTTCGATCCGACTCGTCGTATCGGCCGGACGTGATGGAGGTCCGGTACCTGGAGCTGGTCTTCGGCGAGCTAGACCAGAACTACCGTTCTTACGGTCCTCCAGACGGTCAGCCACCGCCGAGCGTTACCTTTGAGGAGAACGAGGGCAACGGCGATGGCAGACCCTTGACGATCAAGCTGCGGTTCTCGATTCGCCACGATCTGTGCATCAGGACCAAGGAGGGTGAAGAGACGGCAATCGAGCGCTTGGAGGCGTTGCGCGATCAGACGAAGCTCCAGCAACCGCTACACCCCTGGAGGAACCGATTGCACGCATCCCATGGAACCGGGCTCTACCTGGCCAATCTCGCCGCTGCCATCGTCGGCTGGCGGCTCGGGATTCGGGATGTTTGCAGGGAGAGTCGTCAGGTGGTCTTCCAGCTCGAGAAGCTGGCCCCGAAACGGGAAGGTCCGCTCGGAGGGGAGAACCAATGAATGAGCGCGGCGACAGACCGGTCCAGGTCGTGGTGATCGACGACGTCGTGCGCTTTGCGGTGCACGTTTGGCGCTACCTGGATCGGAGCCTCGGCTTCGGGATCGGTGCGATCCCGATCGGTGATTGTGGTCCCTTTCGGAGAGGTGACGGCCTGGCGCCGGTCGCGACGGCCGACGGTCGTGCAGAGATCTGGTGGATTCCGGCGGGACGATCGAAGCCGGGTGGGAAGACCGACTCGGCGGCCTCGACGACGGGGAGCGTGACCGCTCAGATCAAGGAGATCGGTCGCCTTCGTCCCGCGAGGCCGACGCTCTATCTGGTCGACGTCAAGTCCAAGACGGACCCGACCTACGATCCCAGGGACGTTCTCGAAGCGCTCGCCGGAGACAGTCGATGGAACCGCGACCGGGATCGAATCATGGTCGTGAGCTCCTACGCCGCGGGCGTCTCGGGCTACACGCTCTGGCCGAAGTCGCCGGAGACCTTCCGCGAGGTCAACGCGTGGGTCGACCAGGCAGGTCCGAAGCCCCATCGGCAGTCGGGCGGCGAGGCTGGCGCGAGCGATCCGATCGTCGAGGTGTTGGTCACCGGCGCAGGGTTCGAGTACGCACCGCGGCCGCGGTTCTCGAGCCCGGGGGCCGAGGACTTTCAGGAAGGCTTCGGGTTGCCCCAGACCGATGAGCTTCTCCGGTCGATGGGACGGCCATTTCGTCGGCTTCGTCGGCCGGGCGGTGAGGTCGAGGAACCGGGAGGAGATGGAGAAGGCGGCGAGATCAGGCTGAAGGACCGACGCCTGGGGACCTCGTTCCCGGTACCGGTGAGCGACGCGGTCACAAGGTCTCAGGCCATCCGTTCGATGGTGAAATGGGCGAGGGAGCGGGACCTGGACGAGTGGTGGAACACCTTGCTCGAGGCGGAGTTGGCAGGACAGTGGATCTCGGTGAAAGATCCTCGCGATCGACGGGCGTCGAAGCGCAACGCGCGACGGCGAGAAGCTCGATTGCGCGAGGCGTTTCGAAGCTCGATGGTGAGGCACGATTGGGGGCATCTGCGTCAGGCAGTGCTGGCGGCCCAGCAGCCATGGGCTGCCTGGTTGACCACCAACTACACCCGGTTCACAAATCGTGCGGTGGCCCTGGTGGCACAGGCGAGGGCCCGAGGGGAGCGCGAGGCCGA
>Ga0055450_10000149_pt1 | contig 12751 bp, 10 predicted proteins | sample China_Galinas_PW_5_FD_57740 | JGI IMG/M metagenome (GOLD analysis project Ga0055450, IMG submission 57740) | Wetland microbial communities from San Francisco Bay, California, USA, that impact long-term carbon sequestration - China_Galinas_PWC_D1 | ecosystem: Environmental > Aquatic > Marine >... | reverse complement strand
ATGCACGTTGAGCGTCGCCTTGGTCATCGCCCGCGCGCCGATGTTCAGGACGTAGGTCAGCCTCTTTCCTGTTGCCGCGTAGAGCGACTCGTGCATGTACGCGATGCCCTGGCCAGATGAGAAGTTCGCCGCGCGCATGCCCGTCATGGACATTCCGGCGGTGACCGCGGCGGCCGCATGCTCGCCTTCGGGCTCGATGAAGATCAGCGGCCGGCCGGAGATGTTGATGTGTCCAGCCGCTGCCGCTTCTGCCCAGAACTCGCCCATCTGAGTCGACGGAGTGATCGGATACGCACCTGCGGCGTCGGTCGATTCCCGCTCGCACATGATGACCGCGCCGTTCCCGTCGAGGGCGGCGCGCGCGCCTGGATACTTGAAGTCGCGTCCGCTTTCTCGTCCGTGCTCCTGGGATTTTTTGCCGAAGAATCGTGGGGACATCGAAATCACCTATCGGGCTTTCGCGCTGGTATCTAGGTCGGGGCGTCGCTGAGCGTGCCTTTGCGAATGATCTTCTTGGCTGCCGGACCCTTTAGCGGCCCGGACTTGGCGTCGATCCAAACGATAGCCCCTGTCGGGCAGCGTTCAATCGGAGATCGAGTCTGATGGGGCCGACTGTAGTCCACCACCGGAAGGTTCTTTCGCATCGTGATCAGGCCTCGAGGCGCATCCATTTCGCAACGGCCGCAAGTTGTGCACGCAACCTCGCAGTCCTCGAGAACTTCGTCACCCGCCTCTTGTGAGCTACACGCGACCCAGAGGCGATGGCTCACTTTGTGAAGAGAGAACAAATCCTTGGGGCAGACCTCGACGCAATCTCCACAAGCGGTGCACTTCGACTCATCGACGACCGGCAGATTGTGCACGTTCATCTGGATGGCCTCGAAGTCGCAGGCTCGATCGCAGTCTCCTAAACCCAGGCAGCCCCAGAAGCAGCCCTTGCCGCCGCCGGCCACCCTTGCGGCGGCCCGGCAGGTCTGCTCGCCGTGGTATCGGGCATGGTTGCGGGCCACGTTACTCCCACCAGCGCAGGCCAGTCGCGCCACGACCTTCTCCTCGGCGCCCAGGGCTACGCCGAGGAAATTCGCGATCTCGGCTCTGTCGCCATCGCTGCTCACCGTGCATTTGCCTGGCAGAGCCTGCCCGGTGGTCAGGGCCTCAGCGAACGGTCGACACCCGGGAAAGCCGCAGGCGCCGCAGTTGGCGTGAGGTAGCATTTCTTCGACCACGTCGATCCGCGGGTCCTCGTAAACATAGAGCTTCTTGTTCGCCAAGACCAAGGCCGAGGCCAGGATGACCGTGAGACCGCTGATGGCCGCCACTGCAGTGAAAAACAGCATCATTGGGAAAGTAGGCGCAGCCTATAGCTGAGACTCGCCGCTCCGGTCCGGAGTGTAGCCTCAGTTGCTCGAAGGGTCGATGCCGGTGAGCCGGGCGACGAGCTTGTGCACCGCGGAGACCACCGCTGCCTTTTCGCGCCGAGCAACGTCGTTTTCCAATTCCCGGCGCAGGCTTTGGAGCTCTGCCTCGTGCTGCGCACGCAGCTCGTTTTGGGCCGTCGTCTGACCCCGCTTCACATGTGGATTGTCGATGCCGGAGATCTCTTGAAGCATGCGCCAGAGTCGGATGCGCTCGGAGGATTGACGAACGAGAGTGGGGGAAACGACCTTGCGAACGATCGCGCCACTTTCGTCCAGCACCGAGAGGAACGGCAGCTTCCCAAGCCTCTGCCTTCGGGAGAACCCGAGATAATCGCTCAGCGGAACCAGAACGTCGGAGTCTGAGGGCGGGTTGGTGAGCTCGCACGCGAACTCCGGTTCGGAAGCGGCGAACTGCGCGAAGGCGAACGGCTGTTCGAGCTCGATCGCTTGCCCATTCGCATCCTGTCCGGAAAGCGTCTCCATCGTCCAGGGGAGCTCCGGCGAAGGGTTCGAAGAGAGGTCGAAGCCCATCACGAAACTCGGGTCCCGATCGGGATCGTAGATGCAAATGGGGAAGGCACGGGAGCGAACGGCACGCTCTGCGCGGCTTTCAAAGGTCGCCTGGGCCTCGTCGCCGCGCGGACAAAGCAGTGAGATCACCCCCGGACGCGGCGCGGCGAGACATGCGAGCACCTGCTGCTCGAACTCCGGAGCGACGGAGCAGCTCTGGACGAAGTGAACGTCGCGCATCGCCAGCGGAAGTGTTTCGATCTTCAACCCCGCCGGCGCGTCGCGGACGCTCGAGCGAAGCGCGACGAGCTTGAGTGGCATGCCCGTATCGAGCAACGACACCAACCTTTGCAGTTGCGGACGCGCGTCGCCGTCCATGCGCACCAAGACGACAAAAGGTGGCGATGATTGGATCTCGCCGGGACCGAGCTCGCGCCAGTCGAAGTGGGCGAAGACGGCGTCGTGGGCTTGTGAGTCGTACTTCGATCGGACCTCGAGTTGGGTGATGCGCAGCGCGCGAAAAACCGAAGCGAGCCGATTCAAGTAGGCCTCGGCGCGCTCGCGGACCTCGTCCTCGTCTTCGCTCAACTCGATGGAAGCCGCGTCGAGCGCGGTGTTCGACCAGAGCTCCTTCATCTCGCCGAGAGCCGGAATGAGCTGTTCGATTCGCTCGACTCGCTCCGGCGCCATCTTCCTAGAACGACCGCCTTGGCCAAGCATGCGGGACAGGGAGCCGAGGTCGAGGTTGGTGCTCGCCAGCGGCCCGAGAGCCCGCCCGAGTTGCTTCGGATCGTGCCCATGCCGGTGATACTCGTCGAGCCGTAGAAGGTTCTCTAGCGCGTCGATGGCTTCGGCAATCGCATCCTCGAGCGCGGTGCGATGCTGGCGCCAGACTTCTTCGATGGTGACTAGGATCTGCTCTTTCATGGCGGACACGTGGATCAGCTCACCGTATATCGATCGAGCGCTGAGTCGAGACGCTGGAGGAACGTGGCTCGGTCTGGCCTATCCTTACGTTGCCAGCGAATCTCCTCGTAGGCAGGGACCTCGGGGTTTTGGTAGATGAGACCCATTGGAGCAGGGTCCACGGCCAATGCGATGCGCTGCGCTTCGTTGATATCCCGGTGGTCGTGCGCCTGAGCGCGGCCGCGCTTCAGCAGCAAGGGATGGACCGGGATGCCGTCGTCGTTCTCGAGGAACAGAACTGGAAAGTTCAGTCCGCCCTCACCAAAGGCCTTGGGCATGAACACCGGGCAACGCTGCAAAATGCGAACGAAGGAGAGCCCATGATGATCCCAGGCCTTCTCGATGGTCTCGTCGAGGTGGGCGGGCAGCCATGTGGCCGTTTGAGCGACGAATGAAACGTTGGTCATCCCCATGACGGCGCTGAGGGGATTCAAGGGGTGAAGATAAGTGCCACGCGGCGTGGTGTTGGTCTTCCATCCGTCGGGTGTCGTCGGAGAGGCCTGCATCTTGGTGAGCGCGTAAACCTCGTTGTCGAGAACGAGGACGAGCGCGTTGACGTTGTATCGGATGGCATGCAGCCAATGGTTGCCGCCGATGCTGAAGCAGTCGCCATCGCCCATGATCGCAATGACGGGGAGTTCCGGACGCGCAAGACGCACCCCCGTAGCGATTGGCAAGGCGCGACCATGAATGCCGTGGAATCCGTAAGTCTTCAGATAGTGAGGGAGGCGGCTCGAGCATCCAATTCCCGAAACCGAAACCACGTTTTCCGGCTCGAGGTTGTTCTTTCGAAGCACCCGTTGAAGCGAGGCGAGCACCCCATGGTCACCACATCCCTTGCACCATCGGGGCTGCTCGGATTCGTATTCGTCGAGGGAGTGCGTTTCGATCGCACAGATCTCGAGGAGGCTTTCTTCGGCAAGCATCGATATCATCAGGTGGCTCCCTCGCTGGCTATGAGTCGCTCCCGTGGATTTTCGACCACCGATTGCTCTTCCAGGATACGTTTGGCCTCGCCGAGAATCTCAACGGGCATGTAGGGGCGGCCGGGGACCTTGGCAAAGCAGTCGATGTCATGGAGGGTGGCCGCCCGGAGGATCCACGCCAGCTGTCCGTAGCGCCGGTTTTCCTTCGTGATCAACGGGTCGTTCCAATCATCGCTGTAGTTGAGCTCGACTGTGATGACCTTGCGGAAATTCGAGAAGATGTCGCTGAGCCCCGGGGGAAGCGGGCTTAGAAACTGTATGTGGACCGAGGAAACCTCGAGACCTGCGCTTCGTGCCGTGTCGACGGCTTCCTCGATCGAGCCTCTCGTGCTCCCCCAGCCCACGAGAAGGAGGTCTCCCTCAGGCGCCCCGTGCACACGCGGCGGCTGCAGGCTTTGCTGCAACGCAGCGAGCTTACGGCTGCGCATGCTGTGGCCGCGCTGATTCCGCTCGGCATCGTAGCAGGCCTTTCCGTTGCGATCATGGTTGAGCGACGTCGTCACTCCCATCCCGCCGGGCTGCCCGGGGATACGCCGCTCCGAAAGGCCAGTCGTTGGATCCCAGTCGTAGGGCAGTGCCCCGGGCGGCACCGGGGTGAGGTCGAGCGGCGCTCGCCGTGGGGTCTCTGATACGTCGGGTCGATCGAAGAGCTGCTGGCCCGTCGCGAGGTTCGCATCGGACAGGACGATGACCAGCATGCGGAACTCCTCCGCGATCTTCCGCGCGACCGACAAAATGTAATAACACTCTTCGATCGTGCTCGGTGCGATCACTACCTTCGGTGCGTCGCCCGGAGCGCCGTAGAGCGCGTGCAGTAGATCCGACTGCTCGATCTTGGTCGGCAAACCTGTGCTCGGCCCGCCGCGCTGAACGTCCACGATGACCAGCGGTGTCTCAGTCATGACAGCTAGGCCCTGGAACTCCGTCTTCAAGGCCATCCCCGGTCCAGAGGTGATCGTGAGCGCGGTCATTCCGGCATAGGAGGCGCCGAGGGCGACCCCTATAGCCGCGATTTCATCTTCGGCCTGATGCACGAAGCCCCCGAAGTCCTCGAATATCTCTGACAAGGCGTGGGAAGCGGAAGTCGCCGGCGTGATCGGGTACATCGAGCAAAGCTCGAATCCAGCGGAGATGGCACCGAGCGCGAGCGCCGTATTCCCGTTCATGGCCACCTTCGGGACATCGGTCGGGTGAGCTTCGATCTCGAAGCATTCCTTGAAGTTCGCGACTCCGTACTGATAGCCAGCGGCCGCGAGCCTCACAGCCAGCTCAATCACCTCGGGCGCTTTGGTCTTGAAGATGACGCGAATGACGTCGTCGAGAACATCGAGGTCCTTGCTATAGAGGGCGCACAAGAGGCCCACCGCGAACATGTTCTTGCCCTGCTGTGCATCTTCGGCGTGGCGAAGGGTTTCCCGCTCCATCGGGACTTCGATGATCGTCGCGCCGCGCGCGCGGAAGGTGTCGAGCACCTCGCGGTACGAGATCCGATGCTTCTCGACTTCGTGCGTTGCCCACTGATCGTCGATCAGCACCAGGACATCGTGAGCGAGGCTTCCTGCCTCGAGTCGGGAGAGCAGGGCCATCTCGTTGAACGCCAGCACCACGTTGGCTTCGTTGCCTGCATTGGTGACCCTGTCGCGTTCTGCCAAGCGGATTCGGTTGCCACTCGCGCTTCCGGTCGTATGCGGCGGGGGGCGGATCTCGGACGGAATGATCTCGACGGTCCAAAGCCCGTTTCCTGCCTTCGCGCAGACTTGAGCAAAGGCGATCGCGGCCTTCTGTGCTCCCTCTCCAGCATCGCTGACGATTTCGACGGTATGCTCTGGGAGCCGAACGCGACGGGAACCACTCATGGGATCTTCCTTTGAACCCAGAGTCTCTAACATGAAGGGTCCGGGCGGAGCAATCGGACGCCCTGGAGTTCGCCGCAGAGCTGGAATAGAGTCGTTGGAGGAGGCTTATGACTCAATTGAAGGCGATCATTTTGCTCACGATCTCCGGGATCGTGTTCTTCGGCTGCCAGGGCGATGATACCAATTGCCGCGCCCAGTGCGAGGTCGTCTCGTCATGCACGACCCAGAGTTATCAATCTTGCTTGGACGAGTGTGAGGCCGACTATGAGGAAGCGAGCAATTTCTCACCCAGCTGTGCAGCGGCTGTCAACGACTTGGCTGCCTGTGTCGGCGGCCTGACGTGCGAGGAGGTCAATGCATGGCTCGAACAGGCACCAGCGGATAGTTATCCGTGCAGAGACCAACAAATCGCGCGCGACCAATGTTAGCCAGCTCGAGATGGCTACGCGGCTCGCGAATCGCCATCCTAGGGCAGGATCTCTTGGAGGCTGGACGGGCTCGTCGATGCACACTAGGAATGGGTCTAGGAGTTACTCAGATGCACAACGCCAAAAGAGCGGTACTGCTGTTCGCCACAGTTGTCCTCGTCGCATGCGCGGGACAGGTCAAGACCAACACGAGCTACGACGAGACGGTCAATTTCGCGAGCTACAAGACGTTCGCGCAACCCCCGCCGCCCAGCAGTGCGGCCAACATGCCCGGCTACAGCGAGATCGTCGGCCGCCAAATCCAGGATCGCATTTCGATGGACCTACAACAGAAGGGGCTCGAGCCGGCTGCCTTGGACGAGGCGGACCTGCAGGTGAGCTTCACCCTCGGCGGCCAGGAGCGGCAGGAAGCGGAGTACTTCACGGGCTGGGGCTGGTACGGTCCGGGCGAGTTCACGACCGAGAACTACGTAGAAGGGAGCCTCGTCATTCAAATGGGTGATCGAGCAAGAAAGCGTCTGGTCTGGCACGGATACGGGGTTGAAGACGTCTTCTCTGGAGACGTGAACCAAGAGGACGTGATGAAAGCCGTCGACGCCGTCCTTGCGAACTATCCCCCCGCGCAGGGTACTGCTGCCAAGTAGCGAGCCATCAGCAAGTGCGCTGGCATCGTCATTCCGTCCAGCGCTCAGCGCCTTCTTTTTCTTCGAGCTGGTATCCCTCGATCTCTTCCGGTTTGGGCCCTTCGATCGGCACGCCGCTTGGCCCTTCGATACTGTCGCCGCGAGGTCCGACGGGCGGATCGGAGGGAAGCTCCTCGATGGGGACGCCACTTGGCCGAATGGTTTCAAAACCTTCGGGCTTGATTTCCATGACGTCCTTCAGCACTGGCGCCGGGCCGCCGACGTCGTCCTCCTTCGCCAGCCCGCTTCCTACGACGAGGTCTATGTAGGTCGAAACGGGTTGGGACGTCTCCGCCTCAAATGGGGCCAAGACCACGTCGCCCACGCGTTGCTCTATGCATCGGCGGTCGTTTGCCGAGAGGCCAGCACCGCTGGCGCTCGGCTCGATCAGGAGTCCGGACTGCCGGACGATCGCGCTAATACTGATTCTGACCGTTGTGCCGGGGCTCGGCCGATAGTCGTTCAGACAGTCGACTGGGGTTCCCACGGCGGCCGGGAGCTCCGCCCCTAGATCGCGCACGGGCGGCGCAGCGTTCGAGGCCGGCTCGGCGCTCGTCTCGTCCGCATGCTCGCCGTCTTGTTTAGCCTCTGCTTCGTCGTCGACATCGAAGTCGTTGCCGTCTTCGGGTTCGACTGGCTGCTCTTGCACTTGGGCAGCAGTGGCCTCTTCGACCGTCGGGAGCGCTTTTGTCTCCTCGCTGTCTTTGCAGCCGAGGACCAGGAGGAGCAGGGTAGCCAAAACTAGGACTCGCCTCATCGAGAAAGTCTAGCTCCCCCGGGACGAGAACGACACCCGGACAATCGAGGCTACGAGCCGGCAGGCACGCGGCTCAGGCGCAGCGGGCGTCTTCGGAGCGGTTACGCAGGCGTTTGGCGCTCGCGCCGGACTCCCAGCGCCGGAACTTCGCGCGTGGGTTTCGCTTGTCGGGTCGTGCCACCGCGCGTTCGAAGCGCTGGGCCTCGCTGGCGACGATGTCCACCGTCGAGCTGTTCGAAGCCACGCGAATCGAACCCACGACCTCACTCGACACCCCGCCTCGTCGGCAGACCATCGCTAGAAGCCGACGTGTGTCTGCGCCCGCCTGCTCGCCCCAGCTGACCTGATAGGTGATGAAGTCGCCTTGCGGGCGCTGCCGCGATCGCGACCTCGGGCCGGTCTTGCGCGGCCTTGCCTCACGATGTGCCGGCTGCGAATCGTCTCGCACCTGCTTCGGGGTTCCCATGCTGCGTTCCGCCTCGCGTTTGAGGAGGCAAGCGACCAACTCGGCAGGCGAGTGTTTTGCGAGCAGACGTTCGGCAAGGGCTCTGGTTCGCTGGCTGGTTTCGTGGGATTGGTTTTCGAGGTCCTGCAACAAGCTCTCTCCGATTCGCTCGTCGGCGGCGGTGAAGATCTCTTCGGCAGTCGGAATCGGGACGAGTCGTGCGTCGACTCCGGCTGCCCGCAGCGTGTTCCTCACGCGAGCATTTGCCCGCGACGCCGCGAAGAGGACATTCGTCCCTTTTCGGCCCGCTCGACCGGTGCGCCCGCTTCGATGCGTGAATACGTCGGCATTGTCGGGAAGGTCGACCTGAATGACCCGTCCGATGTCCTGGACGTCGAGTCCGCGCGCCGCGACATCGGTCGCGACCAGGTATCGAACGGTGCCGTTTCGAAACTGTGTGAACGTGGCGGTTCGCTCGCGCTGTGTCATCTCCCCATTCAGGGCGCGCGCGGCGAGTCCCGCTGCGCAGAGCTCATCGGCCAGCCGTACCGTTTCTGTTCGCGTGCGCACGAAGAGCAGCGTCTTGTCTTCCGGGTAGCGGAGGAGCACGTTGATCGCAGCATTGAATCGGTCGGCCTGCCGCACGTGCATCACGACGTGCTCGATGTCGGCATTCGCCTTTCCGAGCGTCGTCCCCTGAACCGAGACGGGATCCTTTTGAAGGCGGTCCGCGAGCCTCACGACTTCGCGCGGAAACGTCGCCGAGACGAGGTGGGTCCGTCGTGCGTCAGGCGCGAACCCGAGAATGCCATCCAGCTCTTCTTCGAAGTTCATGTCGAGCATCTCGTCCGCTTCGTCGAGCGCGAGCGTCTCGAGCTGATCGAGGTTCAAGGCGCCGGCACGCAGATGATCGAGGAGGCGGCCGGGGGTACCGATCACGACCTGAGGAAAGTAGTAGAGCTCGGAGCGCTCTTGCATGACGCTGGTTCCCCCGGTGACGACGGTCACACGAGCACCGAGCGGCTTGTAGAGCCAGCTGAGCTCTCTCCCGAGTTGCCCTGCAAGCTCGCGGGTCGGAGCGATCAGTAGCGCGACTGGCGAGGCCGGGGCCGACTTGCGCGACTTTCGGGGACGTGCGGTGGTGGCCGCCTTTGCTACGCTCGGCGCGAGGAGAAGGCCGAGGGCAACGGTCTTGCCGGAGCCGGTTTGGGAGGAGATCCGCAGGTCCCGGTCCTCCAGCTCCGGCTTCAAGATCGCTGCCTGGATCGCGGTAAAACTCTCGAATCCGGCGCTACGCAGGGCTGCGCCGAGGCCCGCGGGGGCCTGCTCTAGGCTAAGTTGCTCAGACATGGAGGGCGGGGCGTAGCACACTCTCACAAAAGCACACACCCGAGGGCCTGGAGGGGATCCTGGGGAGGGTGGCCCGGCTATTGGGCCGTCACGATCCCGGCGGCCAGCATCGAATCGATCGCGTCCTCGGAGTAGCCAGCCTCGGTCAGCAGCTCTCGACTGTGCTCGCCGGCGCGAGGGACCGGACGGCGCAATCCAAAACGCTTTCCGTCCATTTCGAGGGGTAGGGCAGGAAGCTTGGCTTCGTGTCCCTTTCGTTCACCGTCGGTGACGGTGAACGGCAAGAGCCCCGCTCCAGCGTTCAGATGTGGATCGTCGAACAGCTCCTCGGGACGCGTAATCGGTGCGAATGGCAATCCGCTCGATTCCAGTTTCGCCATGAGCTCCGCCTTCGTGTAGCGAGCGAAGAGGTCGCTGATCTTGGGAAGCAATCGATCCTTTTCTGCTATACGGCCGGCGTTGGTCTTGAGAGTTGCATCCGCCGCCATCTCGTCCAATCCGAACGCGTCGCAAAGCAACTCCCACTGCTTGTCGCTCACGATGCCTACGAACACCAGGTCGTCGTCCTTGGTTTCGAAGACTTGGTAAATCGCCCAGGCGGACACGCGAGCTGGCATGGGCGCCGCGGCCTCTCCCGTGACGGCATACTGAGCCATGTGCTGGCCGACGAGGAACACGGTGCTTTCGAAGAGCGACGCGATCACTTTCTGCCCTTCGCCCGTGAGATTGCGTTGCAATAGCGCGGCGAGAACGCCCATCGCACCGAACATGCCGCCCTGAACGTCGATGACCGACGCGCCGGCTCGAAGCGGCCGCCCAGGAGGCCCCGTCATGTATGCCAGGCCGCCCATCATTTGCGCGACCTCATCCATGGCTGTTCGCTCTTCGTAAGGACCCGCGAGGAACCCCTTTTCGGAGCAGTAGATGAGGCCCTTGTTTCGCTTCTTGAGATCCTCGTAGCCGAACCCGAGTCGGTCCATCGTGCCGGGGCGAAAGTTCTCGACGACCACGTCCGCAGTGTCGACGAGCCGCAACACGGCGGCCTTGCCTTCCTCGGACTTCAAATCGATGCAGAGGGAGCGCTTGTTGCGATTGTAGGCAGGAAAGTAGCCCGCGCCAGAGCCACGCAAGGAACGTGTCTTGTCCCCCTCGGTCGGCTCGAGCTTGATCACGTCGGCCCCCATGTCGGCCAGCACCAAACCGGCGGCCGGGCCCATCACCATGTGGGTGAATTCGATGACCTTGACGCCTGCCAAGGGCAGCAGCTTTTCATCGCTCATGGCCGTGCCTTCTCCGTCGTCATTCCTTGCCGCCCCTTTGTGAGGGGCTGACAAAATCTATGTAGCACCTTTCACTTGCCCACGAACCGTTTCAGAAAAGCAGCATGGACTTCAACGAAGCGGCCGCCAGCGCGAAGCGATGGGCCGACGAGCACCGTGAGCTGATGATCATCGGAGTCGCGCTGCCACTGAGCACGCTCGCGAGCGGATGGGAAAAGGTGCGGAGCGCGTTCGCGAAGCCCGTGCGGCCCGAGGGTCACGATGCGCGTGTCGAGCGCGTGCAAGCTGAGGTGCGGCGCTATGCAAAGGCACGCCGGCAAGGCGACGCCTGGGCGCAACGACCGCTTCGGACCGACCGCAAGGGCGCCGCTTCACTGAACACACGGGTCGCCGACAAGTCGCGCTCGCAAACCATACAGATGAACGATCTAACGTCGGTTCTCGAAGTTGACGAGAATGCAGGCATCGTGCGGCTCGAACCATTCGCGACGGTCGGCGACGTGGCGCAACAGCTCGACGAGAAGGGACTGCAGCTCGAAGCCACGATCGAGATGAAAGACGCGACGCTCGGTGGACTGGTGATGGCGCTCGGGATGACGACGCACTCGCACGTCTGCGGCCTCGTCCACGACACCGTGACCGCCTACGAGATCGTCACCTCAGAGGGTGACTTGGTACGGGCGACAGCCGACAACGAACACGCCGACCTTTTCAGGGCGCTTCCCTGGAGCCACGGTACTCTCGGCCTCCTCGTCGCAATCGAGATGCGCGTCATCTCTGCGCCGTCACACGTGCGCCTCGTGTATCGGCCGTTTCATTCGCTCGAGGCCTATGCCGCCGAGTATCGACGACTCGCGTCGGACGCCGACCCGCCGCATTTCATCGAGACCATCATCTTTGGCAAAGACCGCGCGGTCGTCATGGAGGGGCATTTGGCATCGCCCGAGGAAGTGCGTGCGGGGAGCCTGCCGATCAATCCTCTCAGCCGCTACTACAAGCCGCTCTTCTACAAGCACGCGGAAAGCATGCTGGAGCTCGAAGAGGGCGAGCGCTACGAAGAGCTCGTACCGATGTACGACTATCTGATGCGCCATGACAGGAGCATGTGCATGTGCCTCGCCCAGATACTTCCGACCGCCAACGAGCCCTGGTTTCGCTACACCATGGGATGGATGCTGCCGCCCAACACCACCTTTCTCAAAGGCACGCGGCCGCAGGCCGAACGAGAAAACACGATCCGAAAGCAGGTCTGGCAGGAGTACGCGTTTCCAGCCGAGTATTTCGAAGAGATGGTCGAGTACGTGCACCGGGAATTCGAGATCTATCCCCTGCTCGCCTATCCGTGCCGCGTGATCGATCACGGAGGTCTCGTCCGGCGTCCCGCGAATCGAGGAAAGCCCTATTCCGGGCGTGCCGAGACGGAGACGTTTCTCGACATCGGAATCTATGGCTTCCCGCAAAGCATCAAAGACGGCGAAGAACGCTTCCCCGCGGTTACGAAAGTCCGACGACTCGAGCAGAAGGCGCGTTCGCTCGGAGGCTTCCTTCATACGTACTGCGACGTGTTCAGCACTGAAGACGAGTTCGAGCAGATGTTCGACCACAGACTCTGGCGAGAGATGCGAGCCAAGTACAACGCGGATGGGACCTTCCCGACCATCTACGAGAAGGTGAAGCCAGAGCTGGATCCGCTGCAGTTTCTCGAAGAGGAGGCGTCATGGCTGGGTCTTTCGGAGGCTGAGAGGACAGGAACGTGACTCTCAACGCATTGGGTGAGCTGATGACCGCGCTGGGCCTTGCCGTTCTGCTGGTCGGAGAGCGGAAGGATCGACGCGCATTGTGCTTCTTGGGCAAGCCGTTCGCATCGGTCGGGTTCCTCGTGGCCGCCGTCGGCTTCGGAGCGCTCGAGTCTCGCTACGGGAAGACCGTGCTGGCCGGTCTCGCCCTCGGCGCCATCGGCGACGTGTGTCTGCTCGGAAGGGCGAGGCAGTACTTCGTCGCAGGCTTGACTTCGTTCTTGCTCGGCCACGTGGCGTACGTGGTTGCGTTTGGCGTCCTGCCGTTCAATTCTT
>Ga0055450_10000146_pt1 | contig 12829 bp, 5 predicted proteins | sample China_Galinas_PW_5_FD_57740 | JGI IMG/M metagenome (GOLD analysis project Ga0055450, IMG submission 57740) | Wetland microbial communities from San Francisco Bay, California, USA, that impact long-term carbon sequestration - China_Galinas_PWC_D1 | ecosystem: Environmental > Aquatic > Marine >... | reverse complement strand
GATCGCTCAGTTCGGGGCCGAATGCTACTGTTGAGCACATCATGCGAAGGCCGCACCCAATAGATGGGCAAGCTGCGCTTTGCCCATCTACACGAAATCGTTCGATTGGCGACACGGTTATTGTCTCAATCGTTTAGTAAAAACTATGCACTTTAGTGCAAGACTTTTAGTAGACTCTCATACATGAGGTCTTATCGGAAATCATCGCATACAGTTCACGATTTGAAAGTACATCTGATTTGGATCACGAAGTACCGCTACGAGGTTCTGACGAAAGAAGTAGGGTATCGCACCCGTGAACTTATCCGGCAAGTATACTCCGCATAGGCACAAATTGCGATTTTGTGTTATCAATATTTGTTGTAGTACAGATAGTTATCTGAATTAATGATCGGCAGATAATGCCTATACGAAGTATATGTGAACAGAATGATATCCAGATCATCAGGGGTGCTGTGAGCAAGGATCATGTGCATCTGTATGTCTCTTATCCGCCGAAATACTCTGTGAGTGACATGGTCAAGTGGTTCAAGGGGCGTAGCTCCCGCAAGCTCCAGGAAGAGTTTCCCCAATTGAGTAAACGTTACTGGGGCAAACACTTCTGGGGCATTGGCTATGCCGCTTTTAGTTCAGGCCATGTAACCGATGAAATGATCCAGGAGTATTTGAAGCATCACGAGGATCACCCAAATCACCAAGATGACGATTTCGCTGTCGAATGACTTTGAGTCATGATTGAACTGACTGTCAGTCAGTGTCTGCTTTCAGTCGGTTTTAACCGAAATCCCGACTTTCAGTCGGAACCCACACTATGGACTTTCAGTCCATAGTGATTGATTTTTACCCAGTCTCAACGTCTGAGAACCCCGCGTTCCGTTTCCGTAAGCCGTTGTCTATCCAAGAGAGCTACGTGGGACACGCGAAGAGGCAATCGTCATGCCGCGACGATTTTGCGCGGCCTTTTCTCCCCCTGTAACGCCGCATCGAGCCGCACGGACTGCTCAGCGTGCTGGGCTCCATAAGCTCACTGGACTCTTCGAAAGCCATTGTCATGGTGGCGAGCTGACACCGGAGCCCTCGGCTGTTCCGGATTTAGCGTCCAGCTGAAGCACCACCCAGTCTGGCAGACGATTCCGCACCGGCTGGAGATTCTCCCGCAGTGCAATGTTGCGCAGATATCTCTCCCAACGCATACGTTGTCGTTTCGTCGATGGCGCATTGTTGGGTAAGGCAGCCAGCCAAGCTTGAAGCACCTCGCTCTCGCTGCCGGTCACGGGCCTCAGGGGCTGGATCGCCCTGAGGCGCTTCAGGCACACATCCGCCTCCTGGTCCGCCGCTTGGGTAACATCGAGGTATTCGATCAGTGTCTGAAGAGACGGTGCGTCCGCCTCTGCGCAAGGCGATTCGCCAATGCGGCGGAGGTGCTCACAGCAATTGGCTGCCAACAGGAGCGACTGCTCGTCGCCCGCTGGCTTGGCCTCATCGATGCAGGCGAGCATGCGCTGTGCCAGGCCTTTCAACCGGCTATAGGACCGGATATCATCGAGCCCATCATGCAGTGTGAGACGCTGTACGGCGGTCTCGAAGTCCGCATAGAGCTCTTCCAGATTGGCGAGGCCGGCAAGCGCCTCGATCCGGCGCAGGCAGGTATTGGCGAGACCCCGCCCCGATTCCCGCTGGCGTTGGGCGAGTGCACGACATTGCTCCAACAACTGCCGGGTCTCGTGGAGTCGGAAATCGGAATGATTGAGGCGCTCTATTCCATCCAGTAGCCGCGTGACGGTGTCGAGCTTCCGTTGTATGCGCTCCAGGGACTCCGGGGGCTGTGGGGGTTCGTGCATACCAGGTACCAGGGCAGCACATTCTAGTAATGTCTCGAACGGGGCGAGCGCCGCTGCCAAGCGCTCCCGCATCGGCTCCAGCGACGAGGCTGCTCCCTGACAATTGGAGTGCTCGGACAGGGCTCCTCGCAGGTCTTCCAGATCCTGCTCGATTCGGCCCCGCAGGCTCTCCAACGGACTCGAGCCGCGAAAGAGCGCCTCACGATGCTCGGGAAAGGCCCAATCAGCCCAAGCCAGGGCCACCAAATCGCCGGCGGAGCGCCAGTGCGTCACGATGCTCTCCAGGCTAAGGTCCCCCAATGACCGATCTGTCTCATCCTGCGCGAAATAGTGCGAGCAGAATGCACGGACCGATTCAGGGCCGAACGAGGTGCGCAGGGCCTCGTCTACACGGACCCAGGCCAACAACCGGTTCAGGCGATCGGGAGACACGCCCTCCAGTTGGCCGGTGCCGAGCGCGGTCTCGATTCGACGGCATAGAGGCGGCAAGGTGTCGATCAGGACTTCCCTCAGGCACCCCTCCAATAGGATCAAAAGCCTGGTCGAGGCGTCCGAGCCCATTTCCTCGACGATCTCCGGCAACATCTTGGCCCAATACTCCGCCTCGGCCAAAAGTCCACTGGCTGCTGCGCGACCCGCATCGATGCGGATGCGCCAACCGCGCAAACGACGGCGACCGGTACTGAAGCCTTCCAGGCGATCGAGTAGCTCCTCCGCTCGGGAAAGGTCCCCCCCGGCGAGGGCGGATTCGGCCTCCTGCTCCAGGGCGTATTGGCGCAGACGCTGTTGACAAAAGCGCACCTCCCCGTAGCTCAGGGCGGGCTCGGTCAGCTCCTCGGCAGCCCAGGACAGGGATTGGGCCGATACCGATGGGTCTGTAAGCATGGATTCGAGCAGATCCACCCAGCGAGCGGCGCGACGTCGGCTCTCCTCGGCGACCGCACGTCCAAGGGCCGGGGGTAGACCGCCCTGTTTCAAAAGCTCGGTGTCGCGATCCCAATTCCGCCACCAGGCCAGGGCCTCCTCGGTCGACTCGGCGGGCGGGAGGGCGGCCGCGGCAGCCAAGCCCTTCAAGGCCCCGAGATGACCCTTGAGCCTGAGATAGGGGGTGGCATAGACCGTAAGCTCCGCATCCACGAGTGGAACGCCCAACAGGGCATCGAGAACGTCGACCCGCCAGCCCGCCAGTGCCTCGTCGCAACGAACCCGCCAGAGACGGCCCTCGGTATCGGTGATCCGCCTTCGCAGGCCGGAGTGCTCGGGCCAGGCTTCGGCTTGGCTGCGAAGCTGAACGAGCACACTTTCGAGGTCAGCACTGGTCACCGCCGAGGCCAGCTCGCGATCATATCCGTCGATCAGCTCTTCGAGGGCGCAAACCCTCTGTCTGAGCTCGCAATAGGCCGACGGCAGGCTGGTCAGGGCAGCCAACTTCAGCTCCGCATCCGCTGCGGTCTCCCCTGAAGAGAGTGCGCGCCAGTGCCCCGCCAAGTGGCGAATCCGCTCGTCCAGCTCGCTCATCCCCTGAGCGAGTGCAGCGGGGAGTCCTGTCGAATCCAGATGGATCTGCCGCACCTCATCCAGAGCATCCACGTCCGGTGCCGCGGCAACGGCATCGAGCAAGGTCGTATGCATGGCCTGGCGCAGCTCGTCAAACCAAGTGTCTTGGACGAGGTCCCACCAGACCTCGGGAAGCCGGTCCAGGGTCGCCTGAAAGTCCGCCGCTTGTGTGGCGCTGGCGCAGCCGCGGGCGGCCTGCTCGATAGTCCGGGCCAACAGGGCGTGGGTCTCGCTGTCGATCGTAGCGATCTCGCCCTGCCGCTCCGGCGCCAGCCGGCCGGGCGCCGCGAGCCCATGGAGACCTTCCAGTGCCTCAGCCGCGCTCCGTACCCCCTCCCAGTCGCGAGGCTCGTGCTGACAGAATGCGGAGAGCCTTGCGATACACTCGTCGATCGAGTCGAGGCGCGCGGCCAACGCGGCGACCCGCTCCCCCAGCGCATCACGCGTCGGTGCCAGTGACTCCGGCAGACCGCCGACCTCGTGCAGGGCCGTGCGGGCGGCCACCAGATCCCCGATCTCCAGGGCCGATTCCACCCCGGCTCGTGCGATTTCCAGACGCCGCTCCCCCTGGATTCGCTCGACCTCGTCCAAGGTCGGCGCGAGCGCGGAGCTGAAGCCCGGATGGGCGTGAATCGTCGCCGCGAGCCTCCCGACCAGGCGATCGTCCAGCGGTCCACCATCGGCGGCCGCGGCTCGCAGCAGTTTGCTGAGAATGGCAATCGCATCCTTCTGTAGCTGCTCGACCCAGTCCGCATCCAGCAATCCCTGGTGAAAGAGCTCGTCCAGCATCCCTTGGAGAGACTTGCTCCGAAGGTCGTGGATGCCGCGAACGCCGGCTTCCAGCCGCTCCTTGCGCCTCCGGTCCTCGTCGGCGGAGACACCGCGACGGCCTCGACGCACCAAGTCCTCATGGAGGATCTTCCAGGCCAGCTCACCGATCGGGGTGCCGTAGTGGTCGTCCTCAATGCGTCTGAGCTCTTCCAGACCGCGCTGTCGCGATTCGGGGTTGCCGCTGGTGATTCGCCGGGCAGCCTGGGCGATCTGCTGCTTCAGGGAGCTGGACTCGTTCGAGTCGATCATGGCTACTCCCTACACGGTGCGGATACCCGCCCAGTCACCGGGGTTGTAGGTCACTACTGTGGCGCTGCCGGTATGCGCCTCTCCGTACCGATAGCCCAGCTTGGCCAGACCGATCACCAGTTTTTCGGCCTCAGCCATTTCCGGCTTGTGGGCAAGTAGCTCGTGCACTTGCTGATAGTCCTTCGAGACCGGCACCTTTTCGCACGGGAAATCGCTCGCCAGGGGGCTCCAGAACGGCGGATACAGGATCTCGACCCCTGTGGCGCGATGAACCCGTCCCAGCACCAGGATCAAGGCACTCAGCGCGAGCCGGACCTCGTTCGCAACCCCCTCCTGACGATCGCCGAGCTTGTCCAGCAGCAAATAGGCCCCGTAGAGCGCCTTATGCTGGCCGGCCTGAACACTGGACAGCACCCTGCGGGTCCAGTATTCCGCGGGCACCCGGCTCGACCCCTCGAGCTGGGAATCATCGATATCGAGCAGGTCGCGGGACAGGCCATCGGCGATCCCCGAGAGCTTCAAACCTACCTCCAGGTCCTTGCGCTCCTGGTCGACTCGCTTCTGGATGTCGGGCCAGAGCCAACGCACACCGGCCAGGACCAGGCGCAGGGAACGCCAGTCTTCCGGCTCGTTCGTGAGCCGGTCGCCGATCTCCTGCAAGCGGTAAGCACGCTCGGCGGGTTCCTGGTCTCCGTCTGGCTGCGGGATCTGGAGCATCTCCAGGAGGCGGTCCAAGAGGGCGCCACTGGCCGATGCGTAGCGATCGAGACCTTCCCTCTCCTTCCGCAGTGTATCGGCGTCGACTCCCGCCTTCCGTACCTCCTTCAGGCGGGTGATCATCTCGTCGAGCGCGGATTCCGGGCGATCCGATGGCGTTTTGAAGCTCTCGAGCAGGTTGCGGATAGCAGATTTCAGACGATCCGTCAGCTTGCCCTCATCCCCAGTGGGCTCGACCCCGGGCAGCTGATCCATCGCCTGCTGTATCGCGCCTTCGATCCCCACCAGAAAGTTCCAGCGATCCCGGATCGCTTGAGCCAGATGGTCGATATCACTGCGTTCTGGCTTGTCATCGCGAAGCTGCGCCTGGCCCCAGTCGAGGAGCTTGGATACCTGCTTGAGATCCCTGTCGCGCTCATCCGGCATCAGATCGCGCTGTGCCAGAACCTTCTCCACGATGCCCGAGAGCTGCTGCAGCCCGTCTTGTGCCTGCTGCTCGCGCATCTGCAAGTCCGTCACTTCGCTTTGCTTGGCATTCAATTCCTGCTTCATCTCCGAAATGCGCTTTTGCGCGATCTCGTACTGCCTTTTCGCCCGACAGTCGTCGTCATCGACCTGGGCTTCGCCCAACTCCACGTCAAGCGATTCGGCGATTTTTGAGAAAAAGCCGAGGAGGACCTTGTTACAGTTTGCCGGACCCTCAATGGTCTTCGCGGCCCAGGGCAAGAACTCGGAGAAGGTCCGGTTGTCAGTACCGGCATCCTGCAGATTGCTGTCCGGCTGATCTGCCCCGTACTTGCGCAGCGCATTCCGCATATCAGCCATCCCATCTTTGAGGGTGCTGATCACATCGGGAAGACGGGCGTCGGGACTGTTCGTCACCAATGCCACTAGGGTCTTATAGGCCGCCTGCACATCATTGGTGGCCTCGGCCTCAAGTCCCGCGAGACCCGCCAGTTCCAGGTACACATCACTGCACTCCTTTGTCTGATGGAGAAGTGCAGCCAGTTTGTCGTCACATTTCGGGGCGGCAGCGTCCTGGATCTGCGCCGAGGGATCGGGAGACAAGATTGACCACACCGCAGCCTCCACGCCGGCAAGGCGATCCCGTTCACTGCGGGCATCTTCCAGGCTGGAGGCCGCCAATTTCAAACACTCGGCCATACGATCTGACTTCGTCGTGTCGTCGCCATCCGGGGTAGACAACTTGGAAAGAAGCCCTGCCATCTCTCGTTCTGCCGCTGCGATCTCCTCGTCGAGCGATTTTTTCGGGTCATCACCAACAAGGGCAACGAGACGCTCGATCACCATGAGGATATCGTTCGACTTGCCGGGCTCCTTGCCCACGAGCTCGGCGATCTTCTGGTACGTAGCGAGCAACGCTTGGATCCGCATCATCAGGGCGTTTAGCCGGTCGCTCGTTTCACCCCCCGGATCGGTATGGCTTTCGCTTGGCAACGCCCGATCCGGCAATGCCTGCTCCAGCTTCTGAACAAGCGCGTTCTGATCATTGTCATTCGTCTTCTGCTGCGGTGCGCCCCCGGGGGCGTCCACTGCCGACATCGCCAGGAACGACAGCCCCCGGTCGTTAGCGGACGATGAGCCTTCTTCAGACTGCGGAAGCTGGGCGGCAAGCCGATCCCGAGCATTGCACGCATCGTCGATGATCGTGTCCAGTGCTTGGTCAGAGTTGCCACGGACTAGATCGACAAGCTTCGATAGTACCGCCAGGACATCTTCCGGCTTGCGCTCGTCTGCGGATGTGAACGCTGCGACCCTACGGTAGGTCTGCAGCTTCGCATCCAGCTTGCTGACCAAGTCATCGAAGTAGGCGTCGAAGTCAGCATCCGACATGTCGGCGAGACCGAAGCTGGCATCCGAGCCTTGCCCGTCGGAGGTCGACGAATCCGCGTTTAGTTTCTCATCAATCACCGATAGCCTCCGCTTCAGCTCATCATGCCCTGTCCGCAGCCGCTTGACTGCCTCGATCAAATCCGGCAGCGACGCTCTCTCCGGGGACCCCTCGACCTTACTGCGCAGCTCGTCGAATAGCGGCTTTAGGGCCTTGTCTAGCTTCTCGGGGGACTGGGCTCTGTCCGGCGGCGGACCCGATGACCCACCAAGCGTCCGTTTGGGGCCGGTGAGCATGAATCCCAGGAGCGCCAGCCCGAGACCTGCTAATAGGCCGTAACCAATGTTGGGCAGGTCAAAGTCGCGAGATTTCACTGATTTCTCCAGGTTCTCGACTGCGGTCTTCACCTCGTCGTTGCAGGCCTTCTCCAAGCTGTCGAGACGTCCCGGCAGAGGCACCACATCATCCCTGTCTGTAACGCCGAGCGCCGCGCTGTGGCGTTTCAGCAGCGGCATCAGAGCGGCCGCGCAGGGGTCGGCGCTTCGCGAGGTTTGCTCTCCGGTCAGTTCGGGCATCGACGCATCGGCGCCACCGGGGACTTTTCCAGCCGGAGCGTCTTCTTTTTTCGGCGATTCGTTCGTCTTGACCGCCGTCTCGGACTCCTTTTCGCGGGGTTCACAACGTGGCGGCTCCCTGGGAAAACATTTGTCAGGTGGAAGTTCGGAGAGCTTGAGGACGCCGTATACTGCGTCATGGGTTGGCTCGAACAGCTCGGACACGGAAACGGGTGAACCGATGAGTGCCCTGTGCTCGAACGCGATCTGGTCAGTTGCCTTCTCTTCCCCCCGGAGAAAGGGTCTGACCTTGTCCATTTGGATGGTCTCAGGGGTCGCACTCTGTGCCTCGGTAACTCTGGCGCGGTACAGCCTCCAGTCTGTCTGGATCTGTGTCTCATCGGGCCAATCACTGCTGAAATTGTAAATGCGCTTGCGACTGTACGGCTTCCCGTAGTTGTCCCGCTTCGCCCCAGAAAGCTGAAGTGCTCCGTCTTTTCTGGTGAGATAGCTGCACAAACGCCAAGGCTTGATGTCGTCGCCGGGATCAACCTCCGCACAGCGCGTCACGAGTTTGTCCTTGCCTTCAACCGGAACCGAAGGCCATTCGAGCTCGTAGAGCTTAGGCTCCGCGCCGGGAGTGGAAACGGCTTCTTCGGCACCCGACGGCCCCCAAAACATAAGAAGTGGCATCAGCACCAGGAGTCCGGCGAGCCCAGATATCCATCTCCTGGTCAGGTACCTCGTCGAACGGCAAACGGAGCCCGACTCGTGAATAACCGGTCCGGATCGGCAGCGACAGGTTGGACCGGATGGTTGGGGCTCTTCGCCGACCCACCGCCCCGAGACTGCCGACTGGCCTCCCCTGATGGGCTCGACGAGATCCAGGGGGGAAGATGCAGGCGTCTCATCCAGAGGACCCGCGGAGCCCGAACCCGAGGGGAGGCCGGAGGACCCGGTGTGGCAGCAGGACATCGTTGTGGTCATAGCGATGGACCTGTGTGGTGGAATACGAAGGTTGCGGCAGCTCAGGCGATCTCGTGGGCGCTCAGCAGGTAACGTCCCACCGGCCACGGCGGACGCACTGCCTCGGCGGCCTGATCCGCTCGCGCGTATACGCTGATGCTCAGGGCCGTGTCCGTCGTGCTGTGCAAATAGGCCGGGGCCTTGGCATCCGTTGCGTGGTCGGGGTCCCAGGAGACGAGGATGTCACCGCCGTCATCCCAACCCCGTTCCCGCTCGAATTCGCGGCTGGCACGCAGGAAGAAATAGCGCCGGTAGGTATCCTCGAGGTCCGCCGGGGTCGGCATCCGATGGACCACCTGGACCAGGTAGCAATGATCGTCGGTGCCCCAGGGGATCGGCGCCTCCTCCCGGTCGGGATCCAGGGGCTCGATCCGCGCCTGGTCCGAGGATTCGAAGACCAGACAGAACCTGGGGCTGACATCCTCGGCGAGCTTGGTCCCCAGCTCCTTCTGGACCTGTCGCGCGATCGCCCCGCGTGCCACGGCCTTCTTCAACCCAATGGAGCCGTCCTCGGCACAGGCATCCTCGATTTGGGCGTTGGGCAGACGGCGAGCGAGTTGCTCGCGCAGACCCGGCCATTGGGTCGAGCGGCCAGCCAGGACCAGGTTGTGCACGTCCGCGGACGAGATCCCCGCCATGCCAAGACACTCCTCGATCAGGGTGTCGGTGACGAGATCGAAATAGGCGCTGATGCGAGCGTCCTGGTGAATCTCGTGGGCGGGGACCTGTAGGTCGAAGAAGTCTCCTTCCCGGCACCAGATCCCACACACCGTTGGGGACGGAGCATCCCGGCGAGACTGGAGCTGATTCTTCCGACCCACCACCATCGGCTGGTAGGGCTCGTTGTCGCCGATTATCCCGACCCGAATCTGCATCGGATCCTTACCGTCCCAGACTGCCTTCGCCTGACGAATCGAGCCCCAGAGGTTCAACGCGGCCTTGCGGTGCCGTTCCGGATGGTCAAGGGGGGTCCGGACCTGGCGGTGGTCGGCCACGATGGGGTAGAGATAACGCGCACCGTCGTTTGGCCCCAGGATCTTCCCATCGGTCAACCGATTGTGAACCAACCGCGCGAGCAGGCTGTCGAGGTGATTTCCGGCCAGGGGCAGACCCAACCGGGCGATGACCTCCCAGGCCTTGATTCCGGGTGCCGCGCCCTGGCCCCGGGTCCAGTGGATGCGCAGCACCGAGAGGTCCAGCGTACCGGCGCCGAAGTCGTAGACCATCAGGTGCTGCAGATCCGGCGGGTCGAAACCGTCGTCGCCGAGGCTGCGCCTGATGTACTCGAAGGCCGCCGCGTCCGATTCGCTCACCAGTGAGATCCGCTCATCCAGCGGGATATCCAGACCTCGGCAAAAGACGAACCGGGCAGCCGCCGCCAAAACCCGACGGTGATACTCCGTGAAGGTATTGGGGCAGGTCACGATGACCCGACCCACGTCCTCGATACCGTGGGGCAGCAGATAGGCCTGGAGCAGTGCGTCGAAGGCGGAGTGCAGCATACGGTTGATCTTGAGCTCCCGCTCCACCAAGCTTCCCCCATCCAGCACGCGAACCGGAACGACGTCCGAGCCTTGGGCGAGCCAGCTCTTCAGGGAGTAGAGGATGGAACGCGGGTCCTCCTCCATGAGCTTCCTCGTGGCGGGCAAGGACAGAAAGCTCGCCCAGCCGGGCTCCTGATCCGCCGGCAGGTAGTGCGGGAAGCCCGGGTTCGGTGGCTGGTAGCCGGCCTCGATTCCGGCATCGGTGCGGGAATAGGCGTCGCAAGCAATGAAGCTCGGCAGAAAGGGGGTACCCTCTTCGGTGTTGCGATCGTCGAACCTGGCGAGATAGCTGCCGTCGGGCTGCCGTACCTGCTGCAGGTCGATCAGCTCCACGGCGTCCCCCAGGCCCTGGCCGATCCAGCTCGGTCTGCCCACCGCCACCGCGATCGCCGAAGTACCGAAGTCCACGCACAGCCAGTCGCGTCTCGGTGCCTCTTCCAGCCCCATCGGGTGGCGGATGCTCAAACGGCGTCGGGTCTTCGCCCCCTGATCGGTCACCACCTCGATGTCCAGACCGAGCACCAAGGTGGCCTCTTCATGCTCGATGCGCCCGTCGCGCAGGCGCTTGATCGCCCCGCAGTCGATCCCTACCTCGATCCTGCGCGGATTGGGTTCCGGGCTCTCCGGGATGTCGACGCTCCAGCGGAATCCATCCGCATCGCGCCGAGTCTTAGCCGGGGTTGACTGGGTTGCGGACGGATCCTTTTCCTCCAAACGGACCAGATCTGCGGGGCCCTTTCTGCTGCACCAAATGACGCTGCCCAGCACCTCGTCCCCGCTCCATTCGACCCGCAGGCTCGCCTCTACCTCGATGTGCCCGCGGCCGAATCGGGCACTGTTTGCCAAGGTCACCTGAAATACGTGCCGGAAGTCCGCCCCGGTCGATGCGCTTCCCCGGTCGATACTGAACTTGTGATAGGACTTCCAGGGCTCGAACAGGAGCACGCCATCGGCAACCGGCAGCGCGCGGTCGCGCTTGCCGGTCTCCGAATCGATGCGCACCGAATTCGCCATACCCTGGTCGTCGAAATAGACCTCCTTAGCGGCCTCCCGTCCCCGCTGGACCTTCAGCTCCAGGCGCGACTCGGTCTGGTCCCGTCGCAGCAGCACTCGATGCGCCTCGGACTCGCGCGCGGCGATGCGGAAGCCGTAGGCGGTCTCGGTGGGGTCGGGATTCGGGATCAGATTCCCGTCACATTCGAGATAGACCGGAATCTCCAGGGCGGATTTGCGGGTGGGATCCGGAGCGACACGGATCTCTTGCTCCGACAACAGGCCGGTGCCGAACCCGATTGCACCAGCGTCCAACGGGCGCTCCTCGCAAAAGGCGAGCAGGTCGAGTACCTCGCCGTGGGTAGCCGCGAAGAGATGGGTGGCCTGGCTGCGGATGCGGTAATGGCCGCACAGCAGTTTGGGATCCCGCTCGGGCGGGTCGTTCTGGAAATGCAGGACCCTGGGATCATCGCCAAGCGGGCGGTACTGGATGATCGGATCGACCACACGTTCGGGAAGCACCCGGAGATCCAGAGGCAGCTCACGCTCGACGGGCCCACCGTCCTGCCACTCGATGGCGATGTTCACCGGCAGCTCGAGCTGGGCAGGCCCGCCGTCGCCGGGGTGATCCAAAAGGTCGAGGATGGCGTCCGGGTCCATGAAGAGATGCAGCTCCGCGCCGTCGCTTAGCTGCAGCGACTCGTCGTCATTGCTCCCGCGGGCGCGGCTCAGGGGCCCACCCTGGTCTTCGGGCGAGGCGGCGAAGCCGATCAGCGGGCGCTGCCCGTTGCCGAGACCCTCGGCGACTACCTTCAGGCACGGGTCGAGCCCATACCGACACTCGATCCGACCGAAGCGATGGGGTTGACCCGGTTGCAGCCAATGCCAGGGTAGACGAATCTTCGGCTGACCCCGGTTCACGATCATCGGGGTCGCGAGGAGCATCTTCGCGCCCGCATGGCGGCTGGCGTTGAAGTCGACCTCCGCGGACAGGCGATCGGGCAGATCGATTCCCGGATCGAATGGGATCTGCATCCTCCGCCATAGGACAATCGCCCCCGCGACCGCAAGACCGAGGGTCAGGGCGATAGCGGCTACGATCCCTTGTGCCCTCAGCGCGGCTTCTCTTGCCGCATTCTCCTGCTTGATGCGCTCCCTCTCAGCCGCTCGCCGCTTGAGCTCCCGGTTGATGGCCCGATTCTGGTCGAATTGTCGATCAGCATCGGCATCCTCCGGTGTGGCGCCGCCGCCGGCAACGAGCCGAAATGACGGGGGCGGACATGCGGTTGCACCAACCAGGCCGGACGACTCGTCGAAGCTTGTCGCCAGCACAGCGTTGTCCACCTCGAACGACCCGATCCCGTAGGCGTCGTCGGCCGGCAGCCCCCTGGGCGGTATGCTACCGAGCCGAATCCTTTGCTCCTCGGAGCTGTAGCTCAAGGCATCGTAGATGCCGGGCACATAATCGAAATCGACATGGAAGCCGAGCACCCCTTCCCCGGGCAGTGGGTCGTTTGGTCCGAAACACCCACTGAACCCGGTCAGGGCGAAGAGATTGCACTCGACGATCGCCGACTCGCCGTCAACGCTGGGCTCGCGCCGGCAGGCCTGGTCCAGGTTGGATTCCGACAGGTCGACATCGCCACTGGTCATGGTCGCTCCGGG
>Ga0055450_10000145_pt1 | contig 12846 bp, 9 predicted proteins | sample China_Galinas_PW_5_FD_57740 | JGI IMG/M metagenome (GOLD analysis project Ga0055450, IMG submission 57740) | Wetland microbial communities from San Francisco Bay, California, USA, that impact long-term carbon sequestration - China_Galinas_PWC_D1 | ecosystem: Environmental > Aquatic > Marine >... | reverse complement strand
GGCGCGATGAACATCCAGAGTTGCCAGAAGATCCAAGGCGACGCGAGTAGCACGCCAGCGATGAGCGAGTTCTTCATGTACATCATGAAGGCGTCCGCAGGACCGGAAAATCGCAGCACTGCTTCTCCGGGCAGATTGAGCTTCTCCCAAGCCGGCTGAAGCGGTGCGACGAGGAAGTCTTTGATCTCTTTCTTGAAGACCCAACTGATCGCGACGGCTGGAATCAGGCCGAGGATCGCGCGAAGCAAGCGTTTCCGCAGCTCGGCGATATGCTGGAAGAAGGTCATCTCCTGATCTTCTTCGGGGATGGCTCTCGGTTCGGGTTCCGGGATCTGGATCTGTTCGGACGTCATGGACCCTTTGCCTCGGCGGGCGCGCCTGAGTCCGCTGCGGCCTCGGGTTCATCGCTCGAAGGCGCAGGCGTTGCCGGGCTTGCGGCGTCGGCTGGACTCGTCTCCACTTTGGCGGGCTTATCGGCTGCTTGGGCAGCATCCGGACTCGGCACCGGCGGCTTGTCCACGAGCGGCACTGGTCGCGTCGCCGGTGGACGCAAGGGCGGCGCGCGGAAAGGATCGCCCTCCCGCATGAGCTCGTCGAGCCCGATCGCTTCCTTGAACTCCCGGCTCGCGTTCCGGACCTGCCGAAGTCCCTTTCCCACGGTACGCATGAACGTCGGCAGCTTGTCCGGCCCGACGGCCAACAAGACGATCACGAGAAAGAACGCTAGCTCCGTCGGCCCAATCCCAAACATGCGCACCTAAGATGAATGCTTGCCCCCCCAGGAGGCAACCAGAGGCATGGCGGAGGTGGGCCGCCCGAACGAGCGCGGCCTCTCGATCACCCCAATCACGAGCCGAAACGAATCTGCCGGAGCCGCTCGACCGCCCTATGCATTTCGCGAACGCGCCGCTCGTACTCGCGGGTCAGATCCTGAATACGGTTGGCCGCGGCAAGCGTCTGCTCCGAGCTCTCGGAATGCTTGCGGTGAGACTGATGGAGCTGAAGCACCATGTCGGAGATGTTTTCGATCGCGCCGGTCATCTGGCGGCCTCCCTCGGCTTGCTCCTGGCTGCTGCGCTCCATCTGCTGCGTGATCAATCGCATGTTGTCGGCGCTCTTCATGATGAGCTCCGATCCGCGTGCTTGCTCCGCGGTCGCCGCCGCGATCTGCTGGACCGTCTCCGCAATGCGACCAATCGCATCCGTCACTTGGCGCGAGCCCTTGGCCTGCTCGACCGTCGCCCGTGCGATCCCGCGCACCATCGCCGTAGACTGCCTCGACGATTCGAGGATCTTCTTCAGTGCGCGCTCCGCTTCTGCGCTCACCGTAACCCCTCGGTCGACGGTGCTCGCGCCACGCTCGACCGCTTCGATCGCATTCTTTGTCTCCGACTGAATGGTCTTGATCAGCTCGGCGATCTCCTTGGTGGACGCGCCAGCACGTTCTGCGAGGTCCTTTATTTCGTCGGCGACGACCGCGAAGCCTTTACCGTGTTCGCCAGCCTGGGCCGCGATGATCGCTGCGTTCAAAGCGAGCAAGTTCGTTTGCTCCGCAACGTCGTCGATGACGTTCAAGATGTCACCGATCGCCTCGATCCGGTCACCGAGGTTTGAGATCGTGCTCACGGCCTCCAGCGAGGAAGTTTTGATGCGATTGATCTCCCCGATGATCTTCAGAATCGAATCGGCTCCGGTCTCCGCGTCGGCCGCAACCTCCTCCGAAAGGCGGGCGGTCTCGTTCGCATTCGATTGAACCTGATCGATCGAAACGTCCATCTCGTTCATCGACGAGGAGGTTTCTTCCGCGGTCGATGCTAAGGCATCGACGTTTCGAGCGACCTCCTTGATGCTGTAGGTCATCTCCTCGATGGAAGACGCCGTCTCGCGGACACTGGACCCGAGATTTCCCATGTTCTCGGCCACTTCCTGGTTCGTCGCCGTCATTTGAAGGATGCTCGAGGAGCTCTCTTCGGTGCTCGATGAAAGCGCCTCGACCCGGTCACTGATCGCTTGAAGCGAGATCGCCATCGACTTGAGGGCGCGGGCCGTCTCTTCCACGGCCACCATTTGTTCTCCCAAACCGCTCGAAAGCGCTTTGACGTTCTCTCCGATGACCCCTTCGACGGATTCGATCTCGCCGTAGATCGTGCGAATTTGGGCATCGACCTCCTCGATCGTGAGCGAGGCTGGCAACCCCGAGGCGATGATCAGCAGTCCGAGAACGCCGAGCAACGCAGCGACGACGCCTGCGATGGAAGCCGCTTGAGCCCCCGCCAGAGCGCCGGGCGCGACCCCGACGGCTGGACCGACGGCGAATGCGAGCGCGAAGCACAGGAACCCCGGAACCAGATAGCGACTCTTGGCGATTGCCCGAAACATGACCCCCCCGGCGAACCAGACGAACTAGACAAGCGTCAGGGTATCGAACCGGAGGAGGCGCGGGCAAGTTCCCCCACTGTTTCAGGGGGATTGGCACAGCGGAGAGGGGATCGTCCGTTCAGAGGGGATTGGTGAGGAGTTGCATCGCCGTCTGCAGCGCGAGCGAATAGTCCCCCGCCATCTTGAGCTTGCCGCCCAAAAACAGTTCCTGGACGCTCAGCTCTCCCCGCTGAACGGTCTCCAGGTCCGAATATTGGAGCTCGGTGGTGAAGCCGGGCGCTTCTGGCACCTCCGCGACGTTGAAGCCGAGCCTGACCTGGACATCACCGAGCTCGGGCACCCCGCGAAGCGTCACGTGACACGTCATTGGCCTCCCAGCCAGCGCGTCCTCGAATCGCTTCGATGCGGTTTGCGCTGCGCCGATGGCCAGCTCCTCGTTCTCGAGGGCCCCGGATTTTGCGACCTCTCCGAGCAGGAGCTCCACCGCGTCGCCTGGAAGCGAGGCGACGATTTTGACCGGAACCCCGTCCGCTGGGGCATCCCCCGCACTCAGGGCGCCACTTCGCGCGGAAAGGAACACGGGGGGGCCGCCATCGATCTGAAGGCTCGCGGCTCCCACGACGGCCTTCACGTCGGCCAGAATTCGCTGAGCGCGCTCATCGCCCCCGGCCGCGCGGCTCTCGAGAACTTCCACCCCCCGGGTGAAGAGCTTGGGGAAGCTCTCCCGAAGGAACTCAATAGGTGTAGTGTCCATGCGGCGCGCAGCATAGCCAACATCGTCTGGAGCACCAAGCTGGCGAAATCCGAAAGAATCGGCCACCATCTCGGCGATGTCGGATGTGGAGCACCGGCCTACTGTGTTGATGGTGGGCCAGGGCGAGCCGATGCAAACAGCGTTGGGGGAAGCGCTTCGGCGCCATGGAATATCCGTCGCTGCTTGTGCAACGGCGGAGCTCGAACAAGCGGTCCGCGTGTACGCGCCGGATTTGGTCGTCTTAGTCGGTGATGCCGCGGTTCGCGGTGGCGCGAGCGTAGTGCGACGCATGGCCGCGAATCGTGCAACCGACGTTCTACCCGTCGCGGTCGTTTCGAATGACGCGGTGCTCAAGCACGAGGGGCAGGATTTCCGTTCGGGTGCCGTGGCGATCGTTCCTCGGGGTGCAGGCGCCGATGCCATCGCGCGCCGCTTGGCGGAGCTCGCGGACGAGGTCCCTCAACGCCCAGGCCTGATGTCCGGCGAGATCAACGAACGCAACCTACAAGACGTCGTCGACCTCGTGTCGAACGATATGAAGACGGGTATCCTCAGCATTCGCTCGCCGAAGGGCGTGCTCGAAGGCATGCCGATGGTCGTGGAGACGGAACGGGCTTCCGCACACAACATGGAGCTCATTCTCGAGCGCTTACGCGAGGCCATGGAGGCGTCCGAGCCCCTGCAGTACGAGTTTCACGAAACGAGTGGTGGCCGGCTTTCGACCCTGCCCGCGGCGACGGAGCCCGAAGAGATTGACCTGTCACGCCTGAAGGACACTCGAGTCGTCGTTCTCGATTCGGATGAGCTCCGGGCCGAAAAGCTCGCACACGTTCTGCACGCTCGAGGCGTTCAGATTGCAGCAGCCGATTTCTCGCCCGCCGTCCTCCCGAGGATCCGAGAGGTCGATCCACAAGTCGTCGTCCTGGACTCTGGCGCCGTGGGCGGACAGGGGCTCGATTTCGTTCGAGCCATGCGAAAAGATCCGCAATTGCGTTGGTCTTCCATGCTTGTCGTGCGCTGGCAGGATTTCTGGCCGAACTCCGCGTACGATGCGGAGCCGGACCTCGCTCAGCTCGCTGCGCGGATCCTGCCGATGATCGAACAAGACCTCGAGATGATCCGCAGGGCTGAAGACGAGGTCGACTTCGACACGCGGCTCGAGCTCATCGGGCCGGGCCGCCTGCTGCGCGCACTCGGGTCCGTGCCAGGAGTGAGGCACCTGTCGATCGGCGGGCACAAGCGGAGCATCGAGATCGACATCGCCGACAATTCGATCGTTGGAGCGTATGCGACGCTGCACGAGGGAACAAAGCAAAGCGTTCAAGGCATGCCAGCGCTTCTTGCGCTTTGGGGCCTGAACTCGGGCCGCGTGTCGGTACGCGAACAAGATCTTCCTTCGGTCGCGAACATCATGATGCCCGTGGACGAAGCTCTCGGTCTCGTCTCGCATCAACTCGGCTTTGCCGACGATCAGAGCGGGGTCGAAGTCGACGCGGCAACGATTCCGCCCGCAGAGCCGGAGGTCGAGGAGCATGCGACGGTCCCGCCAGGAGCCGAGACACCTGCGAAACTGGAAGACGCGCGGACGATGGCGCCGCCGCGTTTTCGACATCTCCAGGCCGCAGTCGGAGGTCCACCAGCTCAACAGTTCTCAGAGGAGGAAGTGCCGACGAACAAGATGCGGCAGATGCTCGGCCGCGTAGAGACGCAGAAGCTAAACGTCCCGACGGGCCGCAACGTCACCGAAAGCGCTGGAGAGGTCTCACACAAGGACCACGCGGTGACTAGGCCGCCGAAGAGCACCCAGCTCGGCTTGGCGCCCGTGTTCGAGATGCTTCCGCAGAGCGCGCTCGATGAGCAGAAGACGATCCCGGTTCCTCGAAAGCCTACGCCGCCGCCGCCACCACCCGAAAGTCGAAAGCCTGTCGCGCCGCCTTTGTTCGAGGCGGAGGAGGAGTTCGAACCCGAGCTTGCGCGGATGTTGGAAGGGCCTGCGACCCTGCTCGCGCCCGCCCCTGTCCCGCGTGGCATGCCGGCTTGGATCCAACTCCTGCTCTTGCTCACGCTGCTCGCCGGCGTCGGCGTCTTTGGCTGGCAGCTCTGGGTACGCAGTGACTCGGCCTCGGTCGCAGAGGACGAGCAGCCTGCGGCGCCGTCCCAAGCGGTCGAAGATCCCCAAAGCGAGCCGATCACGGGTACGGTCAACGGGCCCGAGTCCAATGCCAGAGAAGACGAAGATATCGAGGAAGCGGAGGAGGAGCCGGTCGCCGAGGAGCCCGTGATGGCACATGCGCCAGAGCAAGCGACCGAGCCCGTCGCCGCAGAGCCCGCCCCAGAGAAGCCCAAGCCCGAGCCGAGGAGCGCGCCCGCCACGGATTCCAGCAGTCTGGCAATTCCAACGCAGAATCTGCCACGCGATCCCTCGAAAGCTTCCGACGTCCTCGTTCATCGCGCGCTGCCGCTGATCCGAAAAGGCCAGCTGCGCCTCGCCGAAGCCACGCTCGACCGCGCCTGGGAGCTCGATCCCCGCAACCCTCAAGCCATGGCGGGCTATGCCGCCTTGTACGTCGCGAAGAAGGACGGCGAGCGGGCCCTCAAATGGGCGAAGAAAGCCGTCCGCAAACGATCGCGCCGCTCCGAGTATCACGTCCTATACGGCGATGCCCTTCAACTAGAAGGGGACAGCGAAGGCGCGCAGAAGGCATGGCGCAAAGCGCTCAAGGTCGACCCGGAAAACAAGGCCGCGCGGTCGCGGCTCAACGAGGCAAACCGCGGCAGCGCCAATTAGTTGCCCTATTCGGAGGGTCGCGCCTAGCGTCGGCGCATGGCTAAACGACTCGCTTGGGCAGCTCTCTTTGTCGGGCTCTCCGGATGCTTGATGCAGAACTTGAGCCCTGAGACCCGGATGCGCGACGCAGTCATCGAGCTGAACGAAGGCGCGCGTTGGGGTCGAATGGATGTCGCCAGCGGGCATGTGGCGCCCCCGTTCCGACCACAGTTCAAGATGTCGCACGTTCGCTGGGGCGGCGACATTCAGATCGCGGACACCGAGATCTTGGGAATGAATCCCCATACGGACGAGGAAGGCGATGGCGCGTTCTCGCAGATCGCAGTGCGTTGGTACGACCAGAGCACGATGGTCCTGGCCGACACCGTGATTCGCCAAACGTGGAAGAAGCACAAGCAGACTTTTCTCCTCACGAACGAGTCGGTGGAAAGCGGACATCCAGGCTTGCTCATGATCCCCGAAGCCCCCCAAGCGCCTGCTCCCTCGGCGAAGGCCGAAGAGTACGAGAACTTCGAGGACGACTCGCAGTGGAGCACGGTCTACTGAGTCAATCGATGCCGACCGCATCGCGCACGCGCCCAATCGTGGCATGAGCGATTTGGCGCGCACTGCTGGCACCCGCGTGCAGAATCGAATCAAGCTCGGGTTCATCGGCGCGAATCGATAGATATGCTTCACGCTTTGGGCCGATTTCCTCTTCGATGGCCTGATACAGATCTTCCTTGGCATGGCCCCAGCCATAGCCACCGGCTTCGAGCTTCCGCTTCATTTCTCCGGCCCGCTCCGGCGCCACCAGGCTGTAGAGCTCGTAGACGGTAGACCCTTCGGCCGGCTTCGGATCATCGAGACCTTCGGAGCTGGTCTTGATGCCCATGATCACTTTGCGCAGCTTCTTTGGCGCCTCGAAGAGCGGGATGCCATTGCCCTTGCTCTTGCTCATCTTCTCGCCGTCGATCCCCGGAACGAGAGGCGCATCGCTGATCAGTGCTTCAGGCACGACCAGGGTTCCGTCGCCATAGAGGTGATTGAGGCGCATCGCCACGTCGCGTGTGAGCTCGAGGTGCTGTTTCTGGTCTTTGCCGATCGGCACCACGTCGGTGTCGTAGAGGAGGATGTCGGCCGCCATGAGCACCGGATAGTTGAAGATTCCCGCGTTCGGCGCCTCGCCGCGTGCGAGCGCGTCCTTGTAGGCGTGCCCACGCTCGAGCTGCCCGGTGGCCAAGAGACAGCCCAGGACCCAGGTGAGCTCGAAGACCTCGGGAACGTCCGACTGTCGATAGAGCAGGGTTCGCTCAGGGTCCAATCCACATGCGAGCCAGGTGGCTGCGACATCGCGAATGTAGCCCCGCAGCGCGTCTGCGTCGCGGACCGTGGTGACCGCGTGGTAGTCCGCGATGAAGTAGAGCGTGCGGTACCGGTCGACGAGCGAAAGCGCCGGGCGAATTGCACCCAGATAATTGCCGAGGTGTGGAAGATGTGTGGGCTTGATGCCGGTGAGAGAGGTTTTCACGAGGCGTGAGACTGTCCCAAGTGGACATGGCCGGCAACCGGGGTATCTTCGGTCGCGTCGAGAGAGGAAGCATGACGACTCGTCCTTTCAAGGTCTTGGGAATTCAGCAGGTCGCCGTCGGCGCTGCCGACAAGAGCGCCCTTCGCCGCCTCTGGGTCGACACCTTGGGTCTGACCCCACATGGAAACTTCAAGAGCGAAAAGGAAAACGTCGACGAGGACATCGTAACGATGGGTTCGGGGCCGTTCACCGTCGAAGTCGACCTGATGCAACCGATCGATCCAGAGAAGAAGCCCCGGGTCGACACACCTCCTCTCAACCACATCGGGCTCTGGGTCGATGACATCGACGCTGCGGTGGAGTGGCTCGCTGATCAGGGCGTGCGATTCACGCCCGGCGGAGTGCGGCCCGGCGCAGCAGGCCATCGCGTTTGCTTCATCCACCCCAAGGGCAATGAATCAGCCCCCATCAGCGGCGAGGGTGTGCTCATCGAGCTCGTAGAGGCCCCGCAGGACGTGCGGGAAGCGTTCGAGAAGATCAGTCGAGCCGCCAGGCCAGCCTGAGGTCGGACACCGAAATGTCCGACTTCCTCGGTCGGACCAATACCTTTTCGAGCTCCGCGGGTTCGAGGTCCATTGCCGCCCGAAGCGCGCGAACCTCGTCTTGAGCCTCGAGCTCGAGCGCGCGTCGCGAACCGAGCAGGTCCTGCAACTCGTCCTCGGCGCGGCGTACGTCCTCCCGTTCCCTGGCCACCCGACCTGCGCCGCGCGCCGCGGTCGTCGCGCGGCCCATGCTGCGGCTGCCTAGGATCGCACCTAGCACGGTCGCGCCCATCGAGATTCCCGTCTGCAGCTTCTGTTGATCGTATTGACCCTTCTCGCGTTCGACCCGGGCCTCCGCCCGGCCAATGCCGGCATCGATCTTCTTCAACTTCTTGGCGAGCTCCGCGCTCAGCTTCTCGAGCGCCAAATCGCGGTGCTCGCGTTTCGTGAGCTGCACCCGGGCGGCAAACTCGTCCTTGGTTTCCCCGGGCTTCGATCGCAGCTTCAAAGGCTTGCAGCTCCAAAGAGCTCTCGGTCTATCTTGATAGAGACGGCTCTTGATCTGCTTTCCATAGCTTCGAAAGATCGCCTTGCCTACCGATCCGGCTCTTGGTTCGACGAACTCGGCCTCGGCCGGCGCGGGATGATCGAGATCGAGCGCGTCGGGCTCGAGCAGCGCGAGCGATTCCCATGGCGACTCCTCATCGAGGGGCAGGAGTAGCAGTCGCTCTTCCCAGGCATCGAGTCCGTGCGACGCGCGTACGTAATGCAGGGACACCGAGGCCGCCAAGTATGGGCGGTACGTCCCGGGCTCGTCGCTCGAGAATGCTTCCTCGATGCCGGCCGCCACCACGGGACGCACCCCTCTCGGGGTAGCGGGAACACTCTTTCGCGCCCTGGGTGCATCGCTTTGGCTCGTCGACTGGTCGCTCGGAGGCGGGCTCAGGCGCCTGATCTCTTTCCGCGTCAGGGGACCACGCAAGTACGACATCGCCCAGCGCGTGTGGAACAAGAGGTCTGCGTCTTCATGGGCGTTGTGGAGCAGGAACACTCGGCTTCGCAGGCCAGCAAGGAGTCGTTCGATCGCACCCCGGTCGAGCGCGTTACCGGCAGCCGATGAAGCGCTTTGCAACCCGTCGACCACCCTGGCAACGTCACGCTCGGTCTGAAGCCGCCCCAAGAACCAAGTCCCACAGTTCGACAGTGCCTTGTAATCGAGGTCGACGGGGTTCTGAGTCGCGAGCACGATACCGACTCCGTACGCGCGGGCCTGCTTGAGCAAGGTGAGAAGCGGGGTTTTTGAAGGCGGCTCTGCCACGGGCGGCAGGTACCCGAAGATCTCGTCCATGTATAGAATCGCGCGCAGACTCGACGTGCCAGACTGCGAGCGGACCCAGGACACAACGCGGTTGAGCAAGGTGCTCACGAAGAACATGCGTTCGGGCTCGCTCAGGTGCGCGATCGAAAGAATCGTGATTCGTGGCTTCCCCTCCTCGGTCCAAAGCAACCGCTGGATATCGAGAGGCTCGCCTTCGAGCCAGGCGGAGAAGCCCGGCGACGCGAGCACGCCATTGATCCGCATGGCCAGCTTCTGGCGTTCGGACGCAGGGTAGAAAGTCTCCAAATCCATGACGCCGATCCGAGCGAACGGCGGGTCGGAGATACCGCGAACGAGATCGCCGAGCTCCAGCGACTCAGCCTTGGACCAGGCGTGCAGAAGCAGGTTCGAGAGGAGGATGTGCTCCTTGCTGTTCACCGGATCGGGCTCGAGGCCGACGAGCGCGAGGAGGCTCGACACCGAACCCATGATCTGATCGCGCTGCCAATCCGGATCGGCGTCGACGCCTGGTGGGTCGAAAGACTCGAGGACTCGAAGAGGCCGCCCTGCAGCGCTGCCGGGCGTATAGATCCCGATCTCGACCGAATCCCTGAAACGCGCAATTCGCGCTCCGTCCTGGCCCCAGTCGGCGAGGCCTTTTCTCCACAGAGCGGACACCGCCTCGGCCTGCTCTGCGACGGATCGACCCTTGCGCTCCGCTTCAGCCGGATCGATCCAAGGCTCGAAGTCACTCGGCCGAAGCTGCGGGAAGGTGAGCATCAGATTGCCGAGGTCTCCCTTGGGATCGATGCAAAGGGCGGGAATGCCGTCGATGGCCGCCTCTTCGAGTAGCGTGAGGCAGAGGCCTGTCTTTCCGCTGCCCGTCATTCCCACGCAGACGGCGTGCGTCGTCAGATCCTTCGAGTCGTAGAGAACCGGAACCTCGTTCGGCTCGCCGCGGTCAGGCTCGAACTGCCTGCCTAGGTAGAGCTTTCCGAGCTTCTCGAAGTCGATCACGGATTCGGGGCTCCGGGCCTCTTTTCCTCGAGCAGCAGCTTGCGAGCCATTTCGAACTCGAAGAAGCTCACCATGTTGGTGTCGAGAACTCGCTGGAACTGCTCATACGCCCCATCGGGGTCGCCAGCGATGAAGCGCCGCGTGCCTTCATAGTAAATCGCCTCCGTTTCCTCACCGAGGCTGGACGCGACGCTCAGCAGCGCCGCATAGTCGATCTCGCCGGCGCCGAGCTTCGCGAGCTTGCCCCACCAGTTGGAGCTCGCGCCTAGTCTGCGGAGCAGCTCCGTGTGCTCCTCGGCCGGAGGTTGTCCCGCGCGGGCTGTGATGAATTGAATCCAAAGCGTGAAGTACACTTTCCATTCGGGTGGCAGCGTGAGGTGCAGCTGTGACCTGCGCCAAACGGAGGACGCTAGCTCGATGTCGGGCGGCGTGGAGACCAGATGCGAGAGAATGCCCGCATAGACGTCCCGCCATTGCGGCGCGTGCGACATCGCGTTTTCAAACGCTTCGACCGCATCATCGTGACGACCCAGGTTGTCGAGCAAGACTCCTCGGCGCATTTCGACCAACGCGGCGGTCGGCCCTTCCACCTGGTCGCGCGCACTCGTCCACGACTTGAGCGCGGTCTTGTAGTGAGCGGTCATCTCACGGGTCTTGCCCTGAGCCCGAGCCGCGTTTCCCAGATTCTCTATGATCTCGGCGCGGCGAACGTCTTCTGCAAGCGTGTCGGAAGGCGCGAGCTCGAGAGCACGACGGTATCGCTGTTCCGCTTCGAGGGGCCGCCCGGTGCGCTCCAACAGTAGGCCGAGCTGCAACAGCGCTCCGACGTCCTCGTCTTCGGCCAAGCTCGTTTCGAATCGGTGTTGGGCCTCGACGATATGGCCAGCGTTCATCTCGAGCATGCCGATCAGAAACTCGAGCTCGTTCGGCGCGATCGGAGGTTTGGAATCCGGCCAACGCTTCTGACGTTCCTCCAGAATCGTCTCGGCGCCGCGCGCTAAGGCGCTCGATCGTTCAGGATGTGGGTCGGAAAGCCGCGTCTCGATGAACTCGTCGAGCTGCCCGAGCGCTTCATCGTAGAGGTCGATCGACTCGGGATCGAGCTCGATCGCGATCACATACCATGCAGTCGCGTCCGCAAATTGCTGCGAATCGGCGGCGACACGGGCCATGCAGGTCGGAAACCGCTCGTCGTTGGGGAACCTCACCAGCGCCGAGCGGCAAAGGCCGGCGGCGACGTCGGAGCGGGCCAGGCGGTAGCCTTCGACCAGCTCAAAGGTCGCCGCGGCACCGGCCTCGTTCGGGCTCTGAGCTTTGGTCAGAAGGTCGAGCAGACGGCTCTGAAGCTCACCCCCGGACCCCATCGTCCCGACCTTCACTACGGCGGACGCGATGTCTCCGTGTGCAAGGTAGACCGCGGCAACGTTCAAGGGCGCCAGCCTCAGTTGACGTTCGCCCCCTATGCCGAGCCGATGGCGGGTTTCGACGCTTTCCCTCGAAACCGCGTCGCGACCCGCGATGTATAGGTCCGCGAGTGTATCGAGAACCTCGGGTGCCGGCGTGAGCTCCGCATGCTCGTTCCAGACGGCGATCAAGCCAGCGTACTGCTCCGAAACCGAGTCGAGGTTTGCGCGCGATTCGTGACCCCAGCTTGCAACGGTTTCGTAGCGCTTCTGGTAAATTTCGTCCCCGGTCAAGCGCTGGAGTATGAAGTTCGCCGCGAGAACGTTCCCTTCGTCGCCTCGGTGACCGCCTTCTTCGGCCATGTAGCGCGCGATCGGCTCGACGCTCTTGGGGAGCATCCCGTTCGCATAGTCGCGCGGAGAGAGAAAGGTCGTCAACTCGCTGACCTCGACCACCACGCCTTCGTAGTCGTCTACGTCAGCGAGGCTCTGCGCCTGCGAAACGACGGTGGCCACCAGTCGATCCCGGAGGCCGACGCGTTCGGGATCGTCGAGCGCCATCCTCATCAAACGACGGGCCGCATCGGGGTACTCCTCTTGGGAGATGGGCTCTGCGCCACCGATGTGAGCCCCGAGCGTGGCCGATTTGGAGTGCGCGCAAGCTACGGCGAGACCCAGCAAGCCAAAAATTGGAAGGAAACGTATCCTCATGTTGCAGAGCCGCTATAGCAGGGTCAGCCGATCAGGGCAGGCTCATATCTTGCGTCTAACCTTGGGGTATGTGTCAGGCTACGCTTCGTCGTGGGAGGATATCTACGAGCACTCCTGATCGCGCTGGCTGTGCCCGCCCTAAATCACCTCTTCTTGGGGCTGGCTGGGTACCTTCAGCTCAGAACCTTGTCGGCGAGCTCTGGCGAAGCGATTCGGGCGGCCGCCCAGGCTCCCTTGAACCTCGCGCTGGTGCAGGCTGCAAGCGTCGGTCTGATCTTCATCGTCGCGTTTCCATACAAAAAGCGAGAGGGCGGTCTTCTCGAATCGGTGAACGTGCTTCCTCTCGCTGGAGGCATCGTCTCTCTGTGCTTCCTAGCGGGCGCCCTCATGCAGCTCCCGCTCGCGGAGCTCGGCAACCTCGTCC
>Ga0055450_10000143_pt1 | contig 12877 bp, 10 predicted proteins | sample China_Galinas_PW_5_FD_57740 | JGI IMG/M metagenome (GOLD analysis project Ga0055450, IMG submission 57740) | Wetland microbial communities from San Francisco Bay, California, USA, that impact long-term carbon sequestration - China_Galinas_PWC_D1 | ecosystem: Environmental > Aquatic > Marine >... | reverse complement strand
TCGAACTCCTCGAGGTGCTCACGAAGGAGGTCCGCCATGCCGGCCCAGTCGCCCTCGTCGGCCAGGGAGAGCGCGCGGTCCAGGAGGTGCTCGAGGTCCACTACGAGGACTTCACGAGGCTGGTGCCCGTCATGGCGTCGGGCGCTTCGATCCCCATGCACTCCAGCACCGTAGGCGCCACGTCCGCCAGGCGGCCGTCGGCACCCTTCAGGGTGAACCGGCCCGCAGGGTCGAAGACGAAGAAGTCCACGGGCTCGGTGGTGTGGGCCGTGTGGGGCGAGCCGTCGGCCTGGAGCATTTTCTCGCAGTTGCCGTGATCCGCCGTGATGAGGACCACCCACTGCCCGGCCCTCTCGGACACCAGGTCCATGAGGGTTCCCAGGCACGCGTCCACGGTCTCCACGGCCTTCACCGCGGCGGGGATGACGCCGGTGTGCCCCACCATGTCCGGGTTGGCGAAATTCACCAGGACGAAACCGTACTTGTCCGAGCGGATGCCCGCCACCACCGCCTCCATGACGCCCTGGGCGCTCATCTCCGGCTGGAGATCGTACGTGGCCACCTTCGGCGAGGGGACGAGGCTCCGGTCCTCGCCGGGGTTGGGCGTCTCCACGCCGCCGTTGAAGAAGTACGTCACGTGGGCGTACTTCTCGGTCTCCGCCACCCTGAGCTGCGCGATGCCCCGGTCGGCCAGCACCTCCCCCAAGGTGTTCGCGATGTCCCGGGGCGGGAATGCCACCCGTACCGGGAGGCTCACCTCGTACTGCGTGAAGGTGGTCACGTGCCGTTGAGGCGGCCGCACGCCCTCGAAGGCGTCGAAGCCCGGCACCGTGAGGGCGGCGCAGATCTCGCGCATGCGGTCGGCGCGGAAGTTGAACGTGATGACGGCGTCGTTCTCCCGGATGCCCCGCTCGCCGACGCCCTTCACCACCACCGGCGGAATGAACTCGTCAGTGACGTCCCTGCGGTAGTGATCCTCCAGGACCAGCGGGGTATCCGACATGGACTCGCTCTCCCCGAGGACGATGGCCCGGTACGCCTTGGCGATACGGTCCCACCGCTTGTCCCGGTCCATGGCGAAGTAGCGGCCGCTCACCGTGGCGATGCTCCAACCGGGAGCCTCCCCGCAGAGCTCGGCGATGCGTCCCACGAAGCCGGCCCCCGACGTCGGAGAGGTGTCCCGACCGTCGGTGATACAGTGGATGCGCACATCCTGGGTGGGAGGCAGGAGCTTCAGGAGACCTTCCAGGTGCCGGATGTGGGAGTGCACCCCACCGTCGGACACCAGGCCCAGCAGGTGCAGCACGCCGCCGTCCGCGGCCAGACGCTCCAGGATCTCGGGAAGGCGCAGCGCATCACCCAGAGTGCCGTCGGCGACGGCCCGGTCGACCCGGGCGATGTCCTGATAGACGATGCGTCCGGCACCCAGGTTGAGGTGCCCCACCTCGGAGTTGCCCATCTGGCCGTCGGGGAGGCCCACGTCGGCCCCTGAGGTCGCAAGACGGATGTGGGGTTGGTTCTCGAAGAGGCCGCGGAAGCGAGGCACCTGGGCCTGCTCCGGGGCGTTGCCCGGATCGGGGACGGGGCCGAAGTCGGAATGACCCCATCCGTCCAGGATCGTCAGCAGTACGTTGGGCATTGCACGGCGGGTTGAGGAGGAAGCCGCCACCCGGAGACGACCGGGGCAGCGCCGTGTAATCTAACCTCCCACCGGAGCAGGGGGCGCGGAGCCGCCCGCGGCGCGACTCGCTATCTTCCGATGCGTCGTCGACGGCGGCCCGAGCCGCCCGTGGCACCCCTCACATCCCCAGGAGCACCTGTGCGCTACGCCCCCTTCCGCATGGAGCGATACCAATCCACCTACGAGCACCGCGTCGGAATCAACCTGTCGGAGTCCGGGGTGCATCCCCTCACGGTGAGAGAGCTGTTGGACCTCGCCGGCGTGGAGGGCGGCATCGACGGGGTCAGGCTCGGCTACGGCCAGTCCAACGGGTCGGACCTGCTCCGCGAGCGGATCGCGGCGCTGTACCCGGACGCCACCGAAGCGAACGTCCTGGTCACGGTCGGGGGTGCCGAGGCCAACTTCGCCAGCTTCTGGCACCTGCTCGAGGCGGAGGGCAAGGCCGCGGTGATCCTCCCCAACTATGGGCAGGTGCCGGGACTCCTCGAGTCGTTCGGCTCGCAGCTCCTGCCGGTGCCGCTCCTCGAGGACGAGGGCTGGCAGCCGGACCTCGACGCTCTCGCGGGGGCGTTGGACGCGGGTGCCCGCTTCGTGTTGGTGACCAATCCCAACAACCCCACCGGAGCTGCCCTCAGCCGGGAGTCCATGGACGCCCTCGTATCGCTCACCGAAAGCCACGGCGCGTGGATCCTGTCCGACGAGGTCTACGCCGGCGCGGAGACCCACGGCAATCAGACCCCCTCGTTCTGGGGCAGCCACGAGCGCGTGCTGACCACCAACTCGCTCTCCAAGGCGTACGGTCTCCCGGGCCTGAGGCTGGGCTGGGTGGTGGGCCCTCCCGACGTGGTATCGCAGCTCTGGGGACGGACCGACTACACGACCATCAGTCCGGCGTCTCTCTCGGACACGCTGGCCACCATGGCCCTGGAGTCCGGGACCCGAGGGAAGATTCTCCAGCGTACCCGGGGTATCGTGCGGGCCAACCTCGGCCTCCTGCGCGACTGGATGCATGAGCAAGAGGGCCGCTTCCGATACCGGACGCCGGACGCCGGAGCGATCTGCTACGTTCGGTACGACGCCGACGTGAACTCCACGGACTTCGCGGAGAAGGTACGCATCGAGCAGGACGTGCTCGTCGTCCCTGGAGATCATTTCGGCATGGATCACTACCTGCGCATCGGTTTCGGCAACCCACGGGACGAGCTCCTGGACGGCCTGGAACGCATCCGTCGCGCCTTCGACGAAGTCGCAGGGTGACGCTCGTCGGGCGCCGAGTGACGGCGGCCGGTTCGGCGAGCGTCATCCTCCTCTGAGCGCCTCTCTGGGATCGGCACGTACCGCCCGACGCGCCGGCAGCCAGGCCGCCAGGGCAGCGACCGCTCCGAGGACCAGGGCCGAGCCGAGGTAGCTCACCGGATCCCACGGGCGAACCCCGAACAGGAGGCCGGACAGGGCCGACGCCGCTACGAACGCCCCTGCGAGTCCGGCGGTCAGACCCAGCGCCACGGACCGGCCGGAGTCGGTCAATACCATGCCTACGAGCCGGCCACGCGAAGCCCCGAGGGCGGCCCGGATTCCCATCTCCCGGATACGACCCTGGACGGTGTAGCTGAGCACACCGTAGATGCCGGTGACCGCAACCAGCACGGCGACCAGCGCGAACAGGCCTCCCAGCAAAGACGCGGCCCGGGGGCGCGCCACGGTCGAGTGGAGAAGGTCGTTCAGGGTCCCGAGGCCTGCCGCCGGTATGTCGGGGTCCACACGGGCCACCGCCAGGCGCAGGGAACGCATCGCATCCGCCGGCTTTCCCCGCACCCGCACGACGACCGACATGGAGCGCTGTGGCCACGTCGCGTACGGCACGTAGAAGATCGGCTCGGTCCTGGCGGAGAAGCCGTCGTCGAGGACGTCTCCCACCACCGCCACCACACGCAGCCGCATGACGTCGCCTTCATTGTGGAGCGTCAGGACGGTGCCCAGGGCGTCACCGCCCGGTGCGATCATCCCCGCCATGTGCCGGTTCACCACGGCCACCGTGTCCGCCGACGGGTCCCACACCTCGGCAGGGAGCCGACCCTGGAGGACCGGGATACCCATGACGCCGAAATAACCGGGCAACGTCACGTGGAAGTCGGCACGCGGGGCGGTGCGCTCATCGTAGGGACGACCTTCCACGCCGAAGGTCGTCCAGTCGTTCTCGGTGGTGAAGGGAAGGTCCGAGGTCATCGCCACGCTCTGGACTCCCGGGACGGACCCGATCTCCCGCTCGATGTCCCGGAAGTAGCCGACGTAGTCGGCCCGGTCCGGATAGCGGCTCCGGGGCGCGGACAGATCGAAGGTCACGCGCCCCTCCGCCTCGAAGCCCGGAGGCACGCTCACCAACCTGTCGAAGGAGCGGGTCAGGAGCGTCCCCACTACGACGAGGGTTGTCGCCAGCGCCACCTGGCCCACGACGAGGAGACTCCCCGTCCCACCGAAACCACTCCCGGTGCCCGCCCGGCCGCCACCTTCGACCAGAGCGCTCCGGAGCTCCACCCGCCGCGCCGATCGAGCGAGTGGCAGCGCGAACAGGATGCCACCCACGAGCGCCACCAGCACCGAGAAGGCCACCACCCGGGCGTCGACCGTGAGCGTCAACAGGCTGGAGAAGTAACGCTCCTGAAGCGATTCGAGACCGCCACGGCCCAGCATCACGCCGACGGTCCCCACGGCGGCTCCCACCAGTGCCAGCATCACGCCCTCCACGACGATCTGCCGGAGGAGCCGACCCTGCCTGGCTCCGAGCGCGGCCCGCACGGCGAACTCGCCCCGGCGCTCCTGTCCCCGCGCCAGCGTGAGGTTCGCCACGTTCGCGCACACGATGAGGAATACGGCGGCGCCGGCGATCAACAGCAGGACCAGCACCGGGCGTGCGTCCCCGAGCAGGTAGCCGTCGAGGCTCTTCACCAGAACCGATCGCCCGGCGTTCTCCTCCGGATGCGCTTCGGCCATGCGCGCGGCCATGGCCGTCATCTCCGCCTGGGCCCGCACCGGCGTTACGCCGGGTCGCAACCGAGCCACCGTGCGCAGGTAGCGGGAGTGGAAGTCGTCGTGCTCGGCGTCCAGCAGGAGTGGGCGCCAGAGCTCCACCCTCTGCCAGGAGAGGTCCCGCTCGGGTTGACGGAAGTCGGCCGGGAGGATCCCGACGACGGTGTGCGGTCGGCCGTCGATTCGAATCTCCTTCCCGATGATGGCGGGATCCGCCCCGAGGCGGCGGACCCACAGGGAGTGGCTCAGGACGACGAGATCGCCCCCCGCCTGCCTGGCGGCTTCGCCGGAGAAGGTGGTCCCCAGCTCCGGCTCGACGCCCAGTACGGAGAAGAAGTCCGGCGTTACCACGCTGGCGGCCACCCGTTCCGCGTCGCCGTCTCCCGACAAGGTGGCCACGTCCACGTTGTAGGCCGCCACGTCCGTGAAGGAGCTCGCTTGCTCCTTCCAGGCGAAGTAGTTCCCCGGGGCCACCGTCGTGACGTCCGGGGATCCTCGGTCGGTTTCCCAGAGAAGGACGAGCCCGCTCGGGTTCCCGTAGGGAAGCGCGCGGAGGAACTGTGCGTCCACGAGGGTGAAGATGGCCGAGTTCGCGCCGATGCCCAGCGCCAGGGTCGCCACCGCCACCACGGTGAAGGTCGGTCGCTTGCGCATGGCGCGTACGGCCCAGCGCGCATCGGAGAGCACCTCGCCGAGCCAGGTCAGGGGCCCCGACCCGCGCGGCCTCCACTCGTCGGCTCCGCCGGGGGCTTCACCCGCGACCCTGAGGGACCGCGCGCGGAGAACGAAACCCACGGCCTGGCGCCAGTACCACGCGCGGGCACGCCAGCGGGGACCCCGCCCCGCGCGGCCGCGGAACGCCTCGAGCAGCGCTCCCTCCACCTCATCGGCCGCCCCCGCGCCAACCGCCCAGCGCACCAAGCGCCGAGCGAGCGCCGGCGGATGCTCCCTGTCCTCCGTCCCGTACGTCATCCCTACCTCGTGGTGGCCAGGTGTGGTCGGGTCGGCCGACCACGTCCAACGCCGCTCATGGCGTTCATGTGTTGCAGCCCACTACTCATCCAGCGCCGGCTCGAGGCCGTCCCAGAGGCTCAGGTACGCCTTCCTGGATTCCCGCAGAGGTCTCAGCGCCTCCTCGGTGAGCCGGAACCAGCGGCGCGGATAGGGCTCGCCACTTTCCTCGGGCGCTTCCAGTCGGGACCTGAGAAGCCCCTTCTTCTCGAGGCGGCGCAGCGCGATGTACACCGCGGACGTCGCCACACTCTTTCCGGTCCGGGCCTCGAGCTCCGCCACGATGGGCACCGAGTACGCTTCCCGCCCCAACCGCAGGATCGCCAGCAGCACCTGATGCTCGAACTCCCCCAAGGCCGATCTGGCCATGATGAGCCCTCTCGTCTCCGTGAGATCCGCGTCGAACAGCGTGTCGGCAGGACTCGGGCCCCACCTTCACCATGACTTACGATGCTATACTATAGCATCGCTATAGTATAAGACGGAACAGGGGATCCGGAGGTTGGAAAGGACGTCGGCTGGACATGCCCGCCTCCGGCCGACAGCTTCTCCGCATGTCGAAGGACGCCCTCAAAGATCTCGAGCTGCTACTCCGCTCCCGCTACGGCCTCATCCACCTGGACACCCGGGAAGAGGATCGGGCGAATTCGCTCCTGCTCCACCTGGCGGACGCGCGCAAGATCCCGCTCTTCACGTGGACGCGCACCCGGGGTCTCGTCCGCGCGGGAATGAGCGACAGCGTGTATCAGACCCAGGACCCCGTGAAGGCGCTGCGTCACGTGGCCACGGCGCGCATCCCGGCCCTGTATCACTTCGAGGGGTTGGCCGGAGCCTTCCAGGGCCAGGGGGCGGACCTGTTGGTGGCGCAGCTGAAAGACGCGGCCACGAGCCTCGAGACCATCGACGGCGCCGTGGTCCTCACCGGCGACGGTGTCGACCTTCCCTCTCCCCTGGACGAGATGGCCGCCCACGTCACGCTGCCGGGGCCCTCCGACGCCGACTTTCGGCACATGCTCGGCTCCATCGTTCGGGACCTCTCGGCGAAGCAGGACGTGGAGGTCTCGATGACCCGACAGGAGATAGCGGCCCTGGTGAAGAACCTGTCCGGCCTCACGCTGATGGAGGCGGGCAAGATCCTCACGAAGGCCATCGTCGAGGACGGCGCTCTGACGTCGAAGGACATCCAGGTGGTCATCGACGCCAAGCGCCAGATCGTGGAGCGCGAGGGCCTTCTCGAGTACTACCCGGTCGAGACCACCATGGCCGGTGTGGCCGACCTGAAGTCACTGAAGGCCTGGTTGGCGAAGCGGAAAGCGGTGGTCAAGAACCCGGAGGGAGCCGAGCAGTTCGGCCTCGCCTTCCCCAAAGGTGTGCTCCTGCTGGGCGTCCCCGGATGTGGGAAGAGCCTATCCGCCAAGGCGGTTGCGTCGGAGTGGGGACTGCCGCTCATCAAGCTCGATCCATCGAACCTCTACAACAAGTACATCGGCGAGAGTGAGGGGAACTTCAAGCGGGCCATGAAGGCCGCCGAGCGCATGTCTCCCGTGGTCCTCTGGATCGACGAGCTGGAGAAGGCGTTCGCATCGGGCGGCTCGGAGGATGGTGGCGTGTCCCAGCGGATCCTGGGCAGCTTCCTTTCCTGGATGCAGGACCGTCGCGGCGACGTGTTCGTGGTGGCCACCGCCAACGACATCCAGCGCCTTCCCCCGGAGTTTCTGCGCAAGGGCCGTTTCGACGAGATCTTCTTCGTCGACCTCCCCGACGAAGCGACCCGAGCGGAGGTGTTCCGCATCCACCTGGTGAGCCGGGGACACGATCCGGCGTCCTTCGACCTCGACGGCCTCGCGGCGGCCACGGAAGGCTTCAGCGGTTCGGAGATCGAGCAGGTCGTCGTCAGCGGGCTCTACACGGCCTTCTCCAGCAACCGGAAGTTGGATTCGGCGGCCCTCCGAGCCGAGATCGACGCCACTCGACCCCTGGCAGTCACCATGGCCGAGCGCATCGATGCGATGCGGGCGTGGGCACGGGAGCGGACGGTTTCGGCGAACTGAGCCGAGGACCCGGCCGGCGACGTCAGCGTAGCGGGACGCACGCCCCGGACGCGTTCCTTCGTCAGCCTCCGACCGCCTCCACCAGCGTGGGGTCGTCCACCCGAGGAGAGTTCACGCGGGGCGACACCCGCCGCGGGATGAAGCTCCCGGAGGGCGCCGGTCGGATCAGCGCTCTGACTCGATCCAGGGGAGTGCCGGGATCGAGCCACGCGAGTCGCTCCTCGGGGGTGACCACGACCGGCATACGGTCGTGGATGGCCGCCACATCCTCGTTGGCTCGGGTCGTGAGTATGGCGAAGCCGAAGCGGGGCTCCCTACCTGGGCGCGCCCATCGCCCCCAGATGGCGGCGAACGACACCAGGGTGCCCGACGAAGGTCGGAAGTAGTAGGGCACCTTGCCGCCCTCGGACTTGCGCCACTCGTAGAAGCCATCGGCCGGCGCGAGGCACCGTCGGTGAAGGAAGGCGTCCTTGAAGGAGGGGACCTCACCCACGGTCTCCCCCCGCGCATTGATGAAGCCGCCGCCGGCCTCGGCGGCCCAGGAAGGCACCAGCCCCCAGCGCATCAGCCCGATCCGGCGGCTCCGCGAGTCCTTGGCGCACACGGGTGCATCCTGACCGGGCGCGATGTTGTAGCGGGGGTGGTACTCGAAGGTCAGAGGCGGCACGTCGAAGGCCTCGACGACCTCGTCCGCGTCCGACGCCAGCGTGTAGCGGCCGCACACCGGATCCTCCCGCCTACGGCAGCCTTTCCGGGGTCGGCCCGCGCTCCACAAACTCCGCCTCGTCGAAGCGCCGCCTGCGGAGGATCAACCGCGGGCCATCCTCCTCGTGGATGCGGTAGCCCATGAGGTGGAAGAGCTGCACGGCGAACCATCGCGCCACGCGCCGGTCCACGACGACCTCGTCGGGACGGCGTGGATCCCTGCGCACACCCGGGAGCCAGCCGCCCACGCGATCGGCCTTCAGCGTGCGCAACGCATAGGAAACCCACAGCCAGAAGGGCCGGAACTCCCGAATGAGGAAGAACCCGTCCTGACCGAGAGCCTGGTACAGGGGCATGAGGATCCTCCCGCCCCGTGAGGTGCTCACGCGGCCGCGGACATCGTCCGCCACGACCTCACCACGCCGGACGGGCTGGAAGTTGCGGTACCCCGGCCTCATGCGGAATCCGTCCTCGCGCTCGATGTGGTGCCGATAGCACATCTCGAGGGCGCGGGGCAGCCCCTCCGTCTCCCGTTGGAGGAGCTTGCGGCCGGTGGTGGACTCGGGAAGTCGGTCCTCCGGCACGAGTCCCGCCGCCGCGATGGCGAGCCAGATTCCAGCCTCCGCCCGGTCCACCGCCGCGGGCTCCTCGTGTTGGCCCGTCTCGTAGGTCACGCCCACGATGCCGTGGCGACCGAGGTAGGCGAGGAGCGTCCCCTCGATGAGCTCCTCCAGCCCGAGCACCATCGGCACCGGGATGTGGCTCGCGAAATCCCGGTTGGGGAGCGTGTCACCGAAGGTGGTGAACGGCCCACCATGGCCCGACGTGGTGTGGAGGTCGAGGAGGTAGACGGGTCCCCGGGCACGCTCCACCACGTCCTCGATGGCGCCCACCAGCTCCACCTGCTCGCGATCCTCCGGTTGGCCGTTCAGGTGACCCTCGACTCGGAGCCGCTCGATCCGCTGCTCTGTCCAGGCACGGTTCAGGTCCCGGCGGAGGAAGCGCTTTCCTTCGGCGAGGGCGGCGCGGTTCCCCGTCAGCGCCACGAGCTCACCGCTGACCTCCTCGCGCCGGGGAGCCAACGCCTCGAGGACCCGTTGGATGGCGACCACGCCGGCCGGCTCGTTACCGTGGAGCCCCCCGATGCAGAGCAGCGTGGCACCTTCGCGGAACCCGGTGACCCGACCCAGGACGCGCTCTTCCTTCCTGGGCGACGTCAGGATGTCCACAGCTTTCAGGCCCACGCTGTACCGAACCTCCGTTCAGGTGTGGAATGCGGCGTACCGGCGCACCGGGCACGGCGACGGAATACCCGGCGACGCGCGGGAAGATCTCCGCTCCCGGCGCTCGTGTCACCCCCTGCGCCCGGAGATGGCATCACTGGCGTCCCGGGGGTGCCCCGGTCGATCCTCGGTCTTGGGAAGACGGTCCCTACTCCAGGAAGGCCGCGATGTCGTCGAGGCCCTTCTTCGTGATCTGGGGGACGGTAGCTCCCTCCGACGGGTAGCCCACCACCAGGATCAGGAAGGGGCGTTCGTTCTCGGGGCGCCGCAGCACCTCGTTGAGGAACCTCATGGGTGAAGGCGTGTGGGTGAGCGTCGCGAGTCCCGCATCGTGGAGGGCGGCGATGAGCATCCCCGTCGCGATACCCACCGATTCCGTGACGTAGTAGTTCTTCCGCGTCCGTCCGTCTGCCCGCCGCTCGTAGCTCTCAGCGAACACCACGATGAGCCAGGGAGCCTTCTCGAGGAACGGCTTGTGCTCGTCTGTGCCCAGGTCATCCAGGGCGTCGAGCCATTCCCTGGGAGCGCGTCCCCCGTAGAAGGCCCGTTCCTCCTTCTCCGCCTCCTCCCGGATACGGCGCTTGATGGCGGGATCGCCCACGACGACGAAACGCCACGGCTGGCGGTTCGCGCCGCTGGGAGCGGTCCCCGCGGTGAGGACGCAGCGCTCCACGATGTCCCGAGGGACTTCCCGGTCGGAGAAGTCCCGCACCGTGCGCCGATTCCGCATATGCTTCAGAAAGGCATCGGCGCGAGCCCGCATCTCCTCGACGGGCAGCTCGCGCCAACCAGGCAGGGGGATCATGTGTGCGCTCAACGGGTCACTCCCTCGACGGCGGATGGAGCTCCGCGTCCCGGAGCAGCGAAGCGAACACATCGACGAAGGAGCGGCCGTCCCTGCACGCGCGGATCACGTCCTCCGGCGCGCGGCGCAGCGTCTGGGCGAGAATGCGGACGTTCACCAGCGCGACGATGTCGCGGTCCGAGAGGGTGACCTCACCCCAGCGGGCAGCGGGCAGTGCCCGATAGCGTCCGTACGCGGCGGCCAGGATGCCGGCGTCCGCCGTATCGGGAAGCGGGACGTAGAAGGCGGACGCATCCACCTGATATCGTCTGGACAGGTCGGTCCAGCTCTTACCGGATGAGCGAAGGGCCACCAGCGCCTCCGGACTCACGCCGGCGTGGTGAGCCACGAACAACACCACCGGAATCTCGTCGGCCGGCAGCTCCCAGTCGGCAAGAATGGACACCTCCGTCGGGGAGAGCTTGAAGAAATCGGCCACCGCCCGGAAGTACACGGCCTGGTTGTCCGGCTGTTGCGCCAACGCTGTCGTCGAGGTCGCCGCCGAACAGAGCAGCGCCGCAGCGGTTCGTCGAATGATACCCACCGGTCCCTCCCTACGAGATCCACACCTGACTCCAATCTCCGACCCCTACACGGTTCGGGCCAGAGTTCTCTCGTACGCGCCCCACGAGACCTCCCGATGCAGGCCTGCCTTGTTGGCAGGGAACGCGTGGCCTTTTCACCCGCAGGCCCACAGGAGACTTCGCCCCGGCGGACATGGCACGACTCTTGAGTCGTATGATCAGGTGTGTGGGGGACTCAACCGGAGGAGGCAGTCATGGAACCGAATCAACGTGACGACGAGCGTGGCGGGCCACGGGTCGACTCTGGTTCCGTGACGCGCAGCGTGATAGTGCGCCGTGAGCAGCACGCGCGCGCGACCGACCTGGTCTTCGACTTCAGTGGGCTGCACAGCCCGGAGCTCACGGACCTCGCCCTCATCCTCACGGCACGCCTGCGCGCGGGACCCAGCGACCGCGTCTGGGTGCGGGCGCTCCCGTACGGGACCTGGAGAGTCCTTCGAGCCCTCGGTCTGGACCACCTGTTCCACGTGTATCCGGCGCCCGGCGAAAACCTGAACTGACGGAGCGTCCCCCACCGGTGGGGCCCTCCCCGTGGGAGCCGTGACCTCCCGGGCCTGTCCTCCGGGAGGGACACCGTGCGTCTCTGCGACCCACCCCGGTGCGTCTTGCGGACCCTGGCTGCCGGTCAAACTCGTCCGAGGCGGCCCAGCGACGACTCGAGGCCCCCCGCCCCGGGAGGACCCTCCGTGAAAGGCGCGCCCTGGCGATGAGCCGGCCGCCGCCGGTGGGCTCCATGACTTGAGTAGGTCCGTGCACACGGATGGCCCGGTGTCCGGAGAGCTCACTCCCGCCTGAAGCCACATCCCGACCGACCTGCCGACACGGGACGACCTGGGAGGAAGGGCGAGGGCGTACGTCTCCGGCGCGCCCCCTTGCACACGACGCCTCGTCTTGCCTCATTCTGGTCGGCGAAACGACCACAACTCCAGGAGGCTCCCCTGAATATCGTGGTTCTTGGCGGCGGCCGCGTCGGCAGCGCCATCGTGCGCGACCTGGCGGCCCAGGACGATCTCAAGGTGACCGTGGCTGACGTGGACCCCGTGACCGTGGATCGCCTTCTCGAAGACGGTGCCGACGGCATGTGCCTCGATCTCTCGGACCCCGACAACGTCGGCCGGGCGGTAGCGGACGCCGACCTTGTCGTCGGCGCGGTACCCGGGTTCATGGGATTCGACACGGTAGTGCGGGTCCTCGAAGCCCGGAAGCCCGTCGTGGACATCTCCTTCTTCCCGGAAGACGCATTCGGACTCAAGGAGGCCGCGGAGAAGGCGGGGGTCCCCTGCCTGGTGGACTGCGGTGTGGCGCCGGGATTGAGCAACCTCATCCTGGGACGCCTGGAGGAGGCTCTGGACGAGACGCACACCTTCCACTGCCTCGTTGGCGGGCTCCCCGTCGAGCGGGCCTGGCCGTGGGAGTACAAGGCACCGTTCTCGCCCGGTGACGTCATCGAAGAGTACACGCGACCGGCCCGCCTGCGCCGCGACGGCGAGGAGGTGACGCTCCCGGCGCTGTCCGAGGTCGAGCTGGTTCATTTCCCGGGCCTCGGCACTCTGGAGGCCTTCAACACCGACGGCCTGCGTTCCCTTCTCACCACGTGCTCGACGCCGAACATGGTGGAGAAGACGATGCGCTATCCGGGGCACGCCGAGCTCATGCGTGTCCTGCGGGATTCCGGCTTCTTCTCCCGTGAG
>Ga0055450_10000142_pt1 | contig 12898 bp, 13 predicted proteins | sample China_Galinas_PW_5_FD_57740 | JGI IMG/M metagenome (GOLD analysis project Ga0055450, IMG submission 57740) | Wetland microbial communities from San Francisco Bay, California, USA, that impact long-term carbon sequestration - China_Galinas_PWC_D1 | ecosystem: Environmental > Aquatic > Marine >... | reverse complement strand
CTTTCATCAGAAGGTTATCTGGTAATAGCAACAATGCAGCATGAGGAAGTTGACAGCTTCAATCCAATAGCTCTCCAGCTGCATGATTTCCGGCTGCTGGCAGAGTCTGGCGCGGTCATCGTTAGTGGCTCCCAAGCTCACCATCCTCAGTCCTTTGAGTTTACTGGCTCATCGTTCATTCACTACGGCCTTGGGAATTTATTTTTTGACCAGTGGTACCTGGCAACCAGAGTTCCGGAAATCCATGCCAACAAAGACAAATCCTTTATTGATCTCCATTTTTTCTATGACAATAGATATATTGGTACGCGATTAATTCCACTGCAGTTTATTGATAATGCTCGCCCCAGGCCAATGACTTCAGACGAGGAAATTGTGTTTCTCGACCAGGTATACCAGCACTCCCTCTGGGAAGGTGATTGGGTATATTTATTTCCAGCGGAATACTTCCCGGAGGACAATTAAATGATAAAACTTCACAGAAACCTTCTCCACTCTGCTGCACCTATCATTGCGCTGTTATTAATAATATCGTTCCTTTTCCTGTTCACTCCGGATCAAGCCTTTTCTGCCGGGCATCAGCAAACTGTCCAAAGTGGATTGCTCCAAGGGGAAGATGGGAACCACCAAGCTGAAGAAAGCTCTCAAATCCTGGTCACGATTGAGATCATTATCGCTTTACTGTTGATCGCTTCTCTGGTTGCAATCGTCACAGAAAGACTGCGGGTACCATATACAGCAGGGTTGGTGGTTATCGGTCTATTCCTGGCATTGATTGGCGAACGCGAGATCAATGTCAGCCCAGACCTTTTCCTGGGAATTCTCGTACCTCCGCTAATCTTTGAGGCGGCATTCCAGGTCAAAGCCAAGGATCTACAAAAGGATCTTGCTCCAATTCTCAGCTTAGCTGTTCTCGGAGTCTTACTGACTACCTTCCTGGTTAGCGGGGTGCTCCATTACGGCACTAACTTTCCTCTAGCGATTTCCTTTTTATTCGGTTCCTTAATCGCAGCAACAGATCCGGTTGCTGTGGTCGCCCTATTCCGGTCATTAGGCGTCCCTCACAGATTACTGCTGCTGTTGGAAGGAGAGAGTCTCTTTAACGATGGCACTGCGATCGTGCTCTTCAACCTGATGCTTGCCTTCACGATTACGGGAGAATTCAATCTCGGTCAGAGTCTGATCAATTTTTTCTTCGTGTCAGGCGGCGGTTTGTTGACTGGCTTCATTCTGGGATTTCTGATCTCTCAAGCCATCAGCCTGATCGATAATGCGCTGATCGAGACCACCCTGACCACCGTCCTAGCTTTCGGATCCTACATCCTTGCCGAACAATTCGGTGTAAGCGGAGTCCTGGCTGTTGTTGCCGCCGGCCTTGTAAGCGGAAATCTTGGTCCGCAACGTATGGCGCCAACCACACGCATTCTGGTCTTCAACTTTTGGGATTATGCGGCTTTTCTGGCTAACTCTTTTGTATTCTTACTCATTGGTCTGCAAATTGACCTCAATATCCTGCTCACTGACTGGAAAGCCATCTTGTGGGCCATCCTGGCAGTACTCGTATCTCGGGCCGCATCCATTTACGGATTATCCTGGATCGGTCCCGGCATACCAATTCGCTACAAACATGTCCTTTACTGGGGAGGGTTGCGCGGAGCGATATCCCTTGCCCTGGCTTTAAGTTTACCTCCCAGCCTCGGCCTGCAGGGCGATCAACTGAAGGTAATGGCATTCGGTGTGGTGCTCTTTACCCTATTGGTACAAGGCTTGACCATGAAGCCGCTCATCCAACGCATGAGATTAATAGAGAAAAGCCAGCCTCAGAAAGTCTACGAGAGCTTGCACGCCCAGGCAGTGATGTCAAGAACAGCTTATAAACGCCTGGACACTATGTATCAAGATGGACTGCTCTCCAGGCCTGTCTGGCAGCTGCTTTCCGAGCCGCTTGATTCTCACGCTAATTCCCTGGTCGATGCGGCCAGCAGGACCATGCAAGAGCATCCCGAGGTAGAGACCGACGAGCTAAACGCTGCCGTCAACGCAGCCTTGAACAGCGAGCGGGCTGCTCTCCAGCGTTTGCTGCGCGAGAATAAAGTCACAGAAGAGACCTATTCGAAACTTGCCCAGGATATTGACGCTGCCCTCACGGATAACCGTTCAAGCATTATCCGCTACCTGAAAACACAAGCGCTGGGCGAGATCCAGGAATTAATTACGGTTGTAGTCCAGGAAAATGATCTGCCGGAAATCAGCCAAATTTTGGAACCAGCCGGCTATCCAATCACCCATATCGCCAGTACTGGTGGGTTCTTGGGTAGAAAGAACGCAACCTTGCTGATCGGCATACCAGCTGGAAAGAAAGCCGAGATCAAATCCCTGTTGGAAAAAGCCAGATCTGCCATAAAGATCACAGACCAATCCGGGGGAGGTTCTGAGCAGAATCTATCATTGGGCATTGCAACCCTATTCAGTATCACCGTTGAACGCTACGAGGAGCTCTAGATTATGAAGATGATACTGGCAATTATGCCCACTAATATCAGCGATGGTATATCCCAGAAATTAATCGATTCTGGATATCGAGTGACAAAATTCGCCTCTACTGCCGGTTGGTTCAGCGGCGGCTCAACAACATTGATGCTGGCCGCAGATGTCAATCAGATCGACCGGGCATTGGAGCTGATTCGCGGTCAGGTGTCACCTGAAGAACCAGAACAGGAAGCACCTCCCAGAATTACTATTTACGTCCTGCCAGTTAAAAACTTTGAGAAGGTGTAAGATGAGCAAGAAAATGATTCTCGCTATCTTTGAAGAGTTAGATTCCAGCTCAGTGATGGATGCCCTGTCTGAAGCTGGATACCCGGTAACGCTGATCGACACCACAGGCGGTCTATTAAGTCAAAAAAACAGTTCTCTGATCGTTGCAGCGGATCCGATAGATGTCGATAAGGCAATCGAGATAATCAGAGGTGAATGTCAACCGAGCGCAAACCCGTTCCAAAAACGCGCTACAATTATGGTCCTGGGAGTCGATCACTTTGAACAAATACCCTGAGCTAACTAGCGCCTTTCGAAAATGATATTAACCAATATGTCTTTCTGGCTTATTTCCGGAAATTCATCCCCAAACCTGGGTTATAATAAATTCCAGTCATCATCACCAACCGTCGAACGGGGTATGCATCCATGTGGCTACTAACAATTCGTGTGCCTGGAAAAGAACCTCAGAAGTACACCCTCAAACCAGGGGGCAACACAATTGGCAGGCATCCGAATAACGACATCGTGATTGCCGAACCCTCTGCATCCAGGCAGCACGCCAGGATCGATTACAACCGCAGCACCGATACAGCACTTCTGCAGGATCTTTCCAGTACCAACGGCACGTATATCAACCGCCGGAGATTATCATATACATACCGGCTGCAGCACCTTGATATGATCCGCATCGGCAGTTCAACCATCAATGTGGTCATCCGGGGCACGGATGAACCACTGGACACCGTAAAGGGTCCGCAAAAATTCACCCGGGAAAGGCTCTTAGAAGCCCTCGATCATCACACAGTGCTGATGTACCAAATCTCCGAACGTTTAAATACCGTTTTGAACCTTGCAGAATGCCTGGAAGAAATCGGCCATTTAATGAAGCAAGCTATGGGGGCGGACAAGTGTAAAGTAATCCTCAAAGAACAATTTGACAGAATGGAAGAATTCGGCTTTCCGTCCACATTGGCCAACTCAGCCATTAAGGAAAAGTCAGCCGTTGTTATCCCTGACATGGCACAGAGTGATGCCCAAACGGATAGCGACAGCGCCACCTTACTAAAAATACGCTCAGCATTGTGCGTGCCGATTATGGCGGAAAATCAAGTGATCGGCTTGATTTATATGTATAAATCTCGGCCTGATGCCCGACCCTTTACGAACACGGATCTACAAGTCGCCATTGCGATCAGCCATCAGGCAGCTCTTACCATTCAGCGAGTCAATCTCCTCAATAAGGTCCAACAGGAACAAAGCTTGAGGCAGATGTTCCAGCGTTTTGTTTCCCCCCAGGAAGTGGATTATGTGCTCAGAGACTACGATCTTCACGGAACACTCCCTGGTTTGAAAGAGCGGAAGATCTCAGTGCTTTTCGCTGATATCGAAGACTCCACTGGGCTGGCAGAAGCAATGGGAGCTCAGGAATTCGGAAAACTGCTCAATAAATATTACCTGGAGATAACCAATATCATATTCGAATTCAACGGAGTCGTTCGCTATCTGGGGGATGGAGTTCTATCCGTTTTCGGTATGTCGGACGACGGGGGGGATTATAAGCAGAAAGCTGTTGAATCCAGTATCGCCATTCTCAAACGCATGCGGGACTTATCAAGTGAATTTGACCAACCTTTGAAACTTCGCCTTAGCATCAAAGCTGGCCGGGCTGTAGTTGGGTATGTGGGCACACAAGAACGTGTCGAATTTACGGTCTTGGGCGACCTGGTTAATGTTGCCAAAGGCATGAATCCTTTTGCCAGCCCCAATAAGATAGTAGTCGGCGAGGAAACGTATCAGGCAGTTTCTGACAAATACAAGATGACTAAACTCGATTCAATCATTGTCAAAGGACGAAAAGGTTCGGTAAAAATTTACGAGGTAGATCTCGAAAATTTGTAAGGTCTTCCCTTTGCCTCAGACTCCCAGAGCACCCACCAGGGTGCTCTCTGATTTTTAAACCCCACTCTTGAGTCCGATTTGATTATGAAAAGCTCCCAAAGACCAATTCGTGAAATAATCTCGATAGCAGCCGGTCACTTGACTCATGACTTCTATTCAGCCTTTCTGGCTCCCCTGCTGCCAACCATCATGGATTCTCTAGCAATTAACCTGACAACTGCAGGGATTCTGACCAGCATTGCCCAGATTCCCTCAATACTCAATCCACTCGTCGGTTATCTTGCTGACAAAAAAGGTGCTAAATATTTCGTGATATTCGCACCCGCTCTTACTGCGACTTTCATGAGCTCGATTGGCTTGGCTTTTTCCTTCACTTCTTTAGCCGTCCTGTTATTTCTCTCCGGGATAAGCTCCACGTTCTTTCACGCATCATCGCCAAGTCTGGTCGCCAGCGCCTCAAAAGATAGAAAAGGATTTGGCCTCAGCCTGTTCATGGCTGGAGGAGGTATAGGTCGAAGTTTAGGACCGGTTATCATTGTCTGGGCGGTTGGTTTATGGGGTTTGCCCGGTATTTATAGATTGATGTTCATCGGTTGGGCAGTCAGTATTGTATTGCTGATCCAGTTCAGAAAGACCTCCTTACGGCTTGAACCGAGTGGTTCCCTACGGGGAGATTTCCACCTTTTCCGGAAGTTCTTCCTACCATTGGCTCTGGTCCTGATATTTCGCTCGGCTTTGATAACTTCCTTAAGTACTTACCTTCCGGTATTTATGGTCTCGTCGGGAGCACCTCTCTGGCTGGCAGGCGCCTCGCTTTCAATTCTGGAGATCGCCGGAGTAAGCGGGGCCTTGTTATTGGGTCCGGCCAGCGATAGAATCGGCAGAACCCGGGTCATTAATGTCTCCATGGTTGTATCAGCAGCTTTGATACCCATCTTGCTCGGTGTCGAAAGCTGGCTCGCATTTCCAATCCTGGCTCTCCTGGGGTTCTTCAGCATATCCACGGGGACTATTTTCATGGCGCTGGTCCAAGATAATTTTCAGGACCACCCAGCTACGGGGAACAGTATCTTCATTCTGATCAGTTTTCTGTCGAATGCGTTAATGCTGGTGGTTATTGGTTTCCTAGGAGATCGACTTGGTTTACGAACCGCCTATCTGATCAGCGCCGGCACTTCTCTGCTCTCTATCCCAGCCATGAAACTGCTACCTTCTCAGCATAGCCAGGATCATATTGAACGAATTCGCTGACATACACAAGCCCTGATACCGCGGCATAGGAATGATTTCTATTTAAATCAAAAACACCTTCCAACAAGAAGGTGTTTCAGCTCCCCGGGCGGGATTCGAACCTGCAACCTATCGGTTAACAGCCGACCGCTCTACCATTGAGCTACCGGGGAATTTTTACTGCGGCAAGATTATAAACAGAGATGGGGACAGTGTCAAGTCATCCTGAGAGCAGGCGATTTTGTGTCATCAATCTTAGTCGTCAAGAGCTTGTCTGATACACTTAACACAAACGTAGAGTGACTGGTGTTTGACGGATATGTGCCTTAAATGTATAATCCGATAGATATCTAACCAAGACACGGTGCTTGAATGGCATTAAAAGGCAATCTTAGGGATTTCTCTTTTTCGCAGCTGCTGAATCTGATCAGCTTAGCGAAAAAAACAGGGATGCTGCAGGTCCACGGACCTGAAAAAGACGCATCCATTTCCTTCGAACAAGGGAAACTGAGTTACGCCCAAAATAACGCAGCCGATAATGGTCTAGCCGCCATTCTCTTACGCGGTGAAAAACTTACTGACAAACAATACCACGTCATCAAAGAGCGGGCCAATAACATCGGTGATAAAGAATTGGGATTGATGCTGATCAATTCCAATTATGTAACACAAGAAGAAATTCTCAACAGCCTCAAGAAAGAATTTGTAGCCACGGCAAACGATCTTTTCACCTGGGAAGAGGGAATCTTTCACTTTGAGAATAATCTCAAACCTCCGGCAGATAAGATATCACTGCTAATCAACCTGGAAAACATTATTATCGAAGGATCCAGGCAGCTGAAGGAGCAGGAACGTCTTCAGGATGAAATTCCCAGCCTAGACATGGCATTGAAATTCACAGATAACCCGGGAACCAATATCCGCAATGTGAATTTGAGCGTTAAGGAATGGCGCGTTGTTTCATTCATCAATCCCAAGAACAGCATGAAACAGAACGCGAAAACGACCAAATTGAACGATCTGGAATTCCGAAGGATTGTTTACAGCCTGATCCAGGCCGGGCTGGTAGAAATCGTCCGCCCTGAAGGTGTCGCACCGCCCGCTCCCAAGATCCCTGCCCTGCCAGTAGAGGATACAGAAGAGCAAAAATCACTTGTAAACAGATTGATCACCCGCATTCGGTCCTTGTAAGGAAGGTCGCTGCGAGTATTGTTTAAAGGGAACTCCCTATGCAAACAGTCAAAATGGTTGTCACCGGTCCATTCAGCTCAGGAAAAACTCAGTTCATTCAGACAGTGAGCGAGATAGATGTTGTCGCGACTGAACGAAAGATTTCCTCTGAATCAGAAAGGATCAAAGAAACCACTACGGTTGCTATGGATTTCGGTCGGATAACAGTTGACGACGACCTCGTGCTGTATTTATTTGGAACTCCCGGTCAAAAACGATTTGATTTCATGTGGGAGATCCTCTCGGAAGGCATGCTGGGGTTTGTGGTCATGGTTGACAGTTCCCGGCCAGAAACTTTCCGGGAAGCCCGCCGCATTCTGGAAACTTTCCGGGCTTATGCACCCACTCCCTATGTTGTGGCAGCCAATAAGCAGGATCTGGAAGATGCCTGGGAACCGGAAGATATGCGTATTGCCCTGCGGCTTGCACCAGATGTCAAACTGCTTCCCTGTATTGCCACAAACAAAGAGGAAGTTAAGAACGCGCTGCTTGAACTGCTTTACAGCATTTTAGAGAGAATGGATAGCTGAGAAGTAGATTCTATTCTGGGTTGTTTACGGCATAGGAATATAATTCTTGTGCCGTTTTTTTCTTAAATCCCGATATTCGATCAAAATTGACCACACTCGCTTGGCTGCTTCCAACTGGATGTTCAATGACATCTTCGAATCTCCCCGCTCTCGGTCAGCAAAATAGATCGGGATTTCCTTCATCAGATAGCCTTTTAAATAAGCTAGATAAGCCATTTCTACCTGGAATGCATACCCTTGCGATTTAACCCGCTCAAGCGGGATACCCAGCAATGTTTCCCTGCGCCAAGCTCTGAATCCACCAGTCACATCTAAGATAGGCATTCCCAGGATCACCCGGGCATAGATATTTCCGAATGAGGATAGGCTTTTCCGCCAAGCTGCCCATCCCTCGTCCAGTCGTCCCCCTTCAATGTACCGCGAGCCAATGACCATACCCGCTTGATCTAAATTATCCAGCAGTTCTATGACCTTTTGCGGATTGTGAGAAAAGTCCGCATCCATTTGTACGATAGCTTCTGCTCCACTATCCAAGCTAAGCTGGAATCCTTCCAGGTAAGCTGTTCCTAATCCCTTTTTTCCTTCCCTGTGGAGCACTTGCAACTCCGACCCATAGGTTCTTTTAAGTGATTCTGCGATCTGGCCTGTCCCATCAGGACTATTGTCATCAACGATAAGCAGGTTGAGATCCCTGATACCTAAACCGAAAAGAGCTTCAGCAATTAGGGGTATATTCTCTGCCTCATTATAGGTAGGGATGACAATATAGGTCTTCAACATTCTCCTCCCGAACTTTATTCCTCTGGCTGTTTTGGAATGACGAACTCACAAATATCATCACCCTGGGCAATACACTTATCCTCGTGGACACTGAATTCCTTGCCCCCAGAAACCCAATTTAAACTCTCTTTGAGCAGACCTGCCAAATAATAACAAACGGGGTCTTTCTCTGCACTCCGTCCCCAGCAGACCGGGCAGCGCTTTACTTGATACCGGAAAACTTCCTCATCTTCCACAAGAGACGACAGCTGATCACTTCTTTCTGAAAAAAGGCTTGCCATGGCTTCCAGGCCAAACTTCATTTTTTCTTGAAGCGGCAGAACTTTAAAAGCGCTATCCCCGATACCCGCTAGATCCCCGTAATCTCGGAGCATATCAGCAAAGGTTGTTCTGCCTATGCGAAAAGCCAAACCTCTGCCACCTCGGATCCCATAGAAATCCTCTAAAGCCTGATTTATCGCCGAAAAATCCGAAAAATCGAATCCTCTCTCAAAATTGTTTGGAGGAAGGTTGTTTACGAGCTCCGTTAAGGACGCATAATTCAAAATAGCATTAAGACCATGGATACCGGTAATCTCTTGAATAGATTCCAGAAAAATTCTTGCGAAATTATTTGAATTAAAATATCCGCTCTTAGATATGTGCTCCATAATCAATTAGACTCGATCAGTACGGTGAGGCTCTCGGCTGTACGTTTGATATCCAAGAAAATCAAGCCCAGCTTCGCGTCCACACTGGCCATAACAGTCAGAACCGCTTCCGTTCCGACAGAGGTCAGCAGCACATAACCGCTGTTCCCCCGAATATAAACCTGATCCAATTCTCCCCGCCGCAGTTCAATGGATATACGCTCACCAAGGGACAGCATGGCGGCGGACATTGCTGAAACCCGATCCTCTTCTACGCTGGGTGGCAAAGCGGATGCAATTATTAATCCATCCACGCTGACTACTGCTGACGCTTGAATTGCCGGAGAAGAAATTTGGAGCTTCTTAAGCTCCTCTATCATCTGTTTGGATCGATCCAGGGTCAATAGATTGACTCCTTTTGAATTGAGCTGCCTGCTGAGGTAATTCGTCAAAAAAGCCTAACATAATGGTATAACTGTGTCAAGTTACAGCCTCCCAGTTTTGGGAACTGCTGGCGCAGGTCGGGGTTATCCTAATGATGATGCGCCTCACATTGTTTGCCATCCATTGAAAACCAATCTAAAGGTCACCAAGGACGAAGTTATGGATTTATTTGAAAAATGCCAGAATTACTCAACTGCCAGTGAAGCCCAGGCTAGCGGTCTATATCCTTATTTTATTCCTCTCACAGAGAGTGAAGGTACGATAGCAAAATTTAAAGGGAAGAAGCTGATCATGTGTGGCTCGAATAATTACCTGGGATTAACCACGCACCCTGAAGTTCAAGAAGCTGCCCGGGATGCTGTTACACGCTTCGGCAGCAGCTGTACCGGATCAAGATTTCTCAACGGCACCTTAGAACTTCATGAACAGCTTGAAAACGAGATAGCAGACTGGTTAGGAAAAGACCGGGCTCTGGTCTTTTCCACGGGAATGCAGGTCAATTTGGGCACGATCTCTTCACTTGTAGCCAGAAAAGATTATGTAATCCTTGATCGTGATGATCACGCTAGCATCGTTGATGGGGCACGATTGAGTTACGGAGACCTGATCAGATACCGCCATAATGATATTAGGGATCTTGCAGATAAATTATCACGGCTCGATGAGGATCGGGGGAAGCTGCTGGTAGTTGACGGTTTGTACAGTATGGAAGGGGATATTGCACCGCTCCCAGAAATTATCCCTCTCTGCAAAAAATACGGCGTCCGGCTAATGGTAGATGATGCACATGCGGTTGGAGTGCTGGGAGGAGGACGGGGAACAGCAGCCCATTTTGGGGTCACTGATGATGTTGACCTGATCATGGGCACCTTCAGTAAATCATTTGCGTCGCTTGGCGGTTATATTGCTGGAGCAGACAAGGTGATTGACTATATCAAGCATCACGCCCGTTCATTGATTTTCAGCGCCAGCATCCCAGGACCAAATGCAGCAGCCGCGCTGGCAGCGCTTCACATCATGCAGCGGGAACCAGATCGGATTGCCAGGGTCAACCAAATCGCTAAAAAAATGAGAGAAGAGTTCACTCGCCTGGGCTTCGACATCGGTAACTCTCAGACTCCGGTTATCCCCATCATCATTGGCGATGATCTTCTCACTCTTCAAACCTGGAAAATGCTATTTGAGAATGGCGTATTTGTCAATCCAGTGCTCAGTCCGGCAGTTCCTCCAGGACGTCAGCTGCTGAGGACCTCTTATATGGCTACGCACACCGAGGACCAAATTGATGAAGTATTGACCGTTTTCGAAAAAGTTGGAAAATCCTTAGAGCTGATCTAAATCCAGCTCTCTCTAATCAGGCCGAAAACTTATGACCATCAAACTTTATCATCAGGACAGCTATCTAAAAGAATTTTCCGCAGTAGTGACCGGCCAGAATCTTGACCTGCATGGAGTTTTGCTTGACAGGACCGCCTTTTACCCTGGAGGTGGAGGCCAGCCAGCCGATCATGGAAAGTTGGATATGGGAGGAGAAATTCTCCCGCTGACTGGTATTAAAACGGTTGCCAGTGAGATCGTTCATCTGCTTGGTCCTGATGTTGACCTTCCAGCGTTAGGAAGCGAGCTGACAGGTTACATCGATTGGCAGCACCGCTACCAGCTGATGCGCACTCACACTGCCATGCATATTTTATGCGGGACAGTCTTCAGGGATTATGGAGCCCTGGTCACGGGAGGAAATATGACTCCCTTGAAGGGAAGGATGGATTTTGAATTTGCTTCTCTAAAGAAGGAGCTTGTCCACCTTGTCGAAGAAGCCGTCAACCGGGAGATCAACAACGCCCTTCCGGTCTCCTGGCGCACTATCCCCCGCCAGGAGGCATTCCAAATCCCTGATCTGATCCGCACTAAAATCAATCTTCTCCCGGAAAATATCAAGGAAGTGCGGGTAGTCGAAATTGAAGGACTTGACCTGCAAGCAGATGGCGGCACTCACGTCGAAAACACCCAGGAAGTCGGCAGAATACAAATCACTGATTATAAAAGCAAAGGTCGTGAAAATAAGAGAATTTACTTGGAAATAACCGGGGATTAACTAAAACCGTGGATTCCTCTTCTCGGCAGCGCTGGATTGCAGTGAGCATTTTTTTCTTATTTATGCTCCTCCATCAAACTGACCGGCTGCTGATTGGCCCCCTGACATCGGTGATCATGGCCGATTTCAACTTAACCGAACTTCAAATGGGTGGAATTGTCACTGGTTCGTTGATACTTGGCAGTCTGTTCTATCCTATCTGGGGATATCTTTATGACCGGTATGCCAGGCCAAAGCTGCTAGCTCTGGCATCTTTCATCTGGGGATTGACCACCTGGTTAAGTGCGATTGCCCCAACGGCGAATACATTCCTGGTCACCCGCGCATCCACTGGCATCGATGATTCCAGCTATCCCGGGATCGGGAGCCTGATATCTGATTACTTTCCTCCCAGCCAGCGCAGCAGAATTTTTGGCATGCTTCAGCTGTCAATACCTCTCGGCTACCTGCTGGGGCTGATTCTTGCTCTACGATTCTCTCCATATTTCGGTTGGAGAAAGATCTTCATTGCTACCGGCGCGGCTGGCCTCCTGCTCTCCCTTCTAATTCTCTTCGGAGTGAAAGACGTTCCAAGAGGTGCCAGCGAGTCCTTCTTGCCGGATCCAGAAGAGCTCCAGCCCAGCCGTATCAAACTGTCTGAGATTATTAGGCTCTTTCGCATCCCAAGTTTACGTTTTCTTTTTTTACAGGGATTCATCGGAGTTATGCCCTGGCAGGTTATCACCTTCTGGTCTTTTCGATATCTGGAAATTGATAGGAACTACAGCTCATCAACAATCTCATCCATCATGCTTCCAGCAGTGCTGATGATCGGTGCTGGTTACTTTGCAGGAGGTTTCATTGGAGACGCAGCTTACCGAAAATCACCGCTAGGAAGATTGTATGTCTCAATCCTCAGCATCTTTCTGGGGGCTATCTTTCTTGGAATCGCCTTGAACGTACCCCTTGAAAACGTGGGGCAGTTTCGTATCCTCCTCTCTATCACCTGCTTCTTCATACCCCTGGCCTCGCCAAATATTGCTACCTCAGTCTACGATATCGTGCTTCCCGAAGTGCGCAGTTCTGCGACCTCAATTCAATATTTCCTTGGCAATCTTGGATCCGCATTCGCCCCGCTTCTCGCTGGAGCGATCAGTCAGCGCTATTCCTTGAAAACAGCCCTGCTCTTTATCGGCATCACCGCCTGGCTGATCACAGCCTTTATTTTAACAATCAGTACTTTTACTTTTATTGAAGATGGAAAGAATATGCGAAAGGAACTTGAAAAAAGAGTTTCACATTAATATCGCTCAATATTTCTT
>Ga0055450_10000141_pt1 | contig 12950 bp, 6 predicted proteins | sample China_Galinas_PW_5_FD_57740 | JGI IMG/M metagenome (GOLD analysis project Ga0055450, IMG submission 57740) | Wetland microbial communities from San Francisco Bay, California, USA, that impact long-term carbon sequestration - China_Galinas_PWC_D1 | ecosystem: Environmental > Aquatic > Marine >... | reverse complement strand
TCGGCGCCGGCCTGGAGCACGGTCGTTCCCGCGGTGATCGAGGTCTCCGACTCTTCGAGCGCCGAGGCCGAGTAGGTCACGCCGGTCAGGGTCACCGGCCCGACCAGGCAGGTGTCGCAGGCGTCGCCGATGCCGTCGCCGTCGGTGTCCGCCTGGGTCGGGTTGGCCACGGTCGGGCAGTTGTCGCAGGCGTCGCCCACGGCGTCGCCGGCGAGGTCCTCGCCCGCGGACAGGGCCAGGACCTGCGCCGCGTCGAGCGCGCCGGAGAGGATCACCACCTGGTCCAGCGTCCCCACCCAGGCGAGAGGCGTGCCTTCGCCTCGGGCGCCGAACGTCGCGTCGACGGCGTTGGTGGTGGCGGCGGTCGTGGTGTCGGGGGTGGCGCCGTCGAGCTCGCCGTCGATGTAGAGCAGGAGCTGCCCCCCGTCCTTGACGAAAGCGACGTGGTGCCAGAACAGGTCATTGACGAGGAGGGTCGAGTCGATGCCGGGGGAGTGGGTGCCGTCGCTGCGCATCACGCGAAGGTTGCCCGCGTCGCCGGTGCTCTGGTTGTAGACCTGGATCGTCCACGGGAAGGCGGCGAGGCCCTCTTTGCCCAGGATGGTGTTGGTGCTGGCGGCGAGGTCGACCTGCGCGGGGGGCATCTTGACGAAGGCGGCGACGGTGAAGTCCTGGTCGGTGTCAAAGTCGAGCTGCGGGGAGTCGGGGATCGTCACCGCATCGCCGTCGCCGTCGAACGCGAGGCCGGTTCCGGAGACGCCGGTGACCCAGGCGGTGTCCCCGGCGAGGGCGCCGTCGTGGCCGCCGATCGGGTCCGCCGCTGTGCCGCCGGTCCCCTCCTCGAAGCGCCAGAGCGCTGCCACGGGCTGGCCCAGCTCCAGGTCGACGTCCGCCTGGGTGCTGTTGGCGAGACCGGGGCAGTTGTCGATCGCGTCGACCGCGGTGTCTCCGTCGTCGTCGCGGGACTCGTAGGCTCCCGGGTCGCAGCCGTCGTCGGCGTCGGTCACGGTGGGGTCGTTCCAGGGCCGGGAGAAGCCCCGGGCGTCGGTGGTGATCGCGCCCGCGAAACAGCTCCCCTGGTCGAGGGCGGGTCCGCTGATCCTGACCGGCATGGTCGGCAGGCAGGTGCCGTCGAAGAGCGGCAGAGTGCACCCGTGGTCGCCGACCGGCAAGAGCGACGAGCCGACTCCCACCTGGTCGCCGCCGGCGCTGAACCCGCAGGTGGTGGCGCCGCCGACGGTGGTGAAGCCGGAGCTGGTCATCTCGGCGTCCCGGTCGAGGCAGTCGGCCGCCACGGTTGTGCCCGATGCGGTCGCGAGGTTGCCCTCGAGCAGGGAGCTGCCGAGGGTGAGGGGCGTCGTGAGGTAAATGCCAGCGCCCTCGGCGGTGCCGTCGGCGGTGGTGCCCGCCCCGCCGAACGCCACGTTCCCGGCGACGGTGAGGTGCGACGCGTCGACCGAGCACTCCGTCCCTCCCTGGAAGTAGCCGGCACCGCTGGCGTCACCCCCCGCGCCGCCGGTGCTGTCCCCACCGAGCGCCAGGTTGTCGGCGAAGCTGACATTGAACAGGTGGGCGCAGTCGTTGTAGAGGCCGCCGCCATCCGCGCGCGCCACATCGCCGGTGATCAGCTCCAGGGAGATCGCCCGGTTGGCGGAGAACGTGACGTCCTCGATGTGCCCGGCCCCGGTGCTTCCACCGATCCACAGGCCGCCCCCCTGGCCGGCCGAAAGCCCCAGGGCTCGGTTGGCCTCGACCAGGCTGCGGGTGAACGAGCCCACGAAATCGACCAGGCGGACGCCGCCGCCGGAGCCCAGGCCGCCGTTGGCGATGATCCGGTTGGCCCGCAGGTGCAGGTCGTCCAGCCGGGCGTCGGAGGCCGGGGACAGGTCGAGCCCGCCACCGCTCGCCGCCAGGCCGCCGAAGGCGTCGTTGGCCACGAGCTCGCTGGAGGACAGCCGCCACCGCTCGACGCCGAGGCCGTAGATCGCGCCGCCCCGGCTGTCCGCGGCGCCCGACTCGCTCAGGTTCTTCGAGAAGGCGGAGCCGGCCACGTCGACCGCGGAGGCGGACCCGGCGTGGAGGGCGCCGCCGGACGTGGCGCTCGTCGCAGAGAGGGCCTCGTTGCGGTCGAAGATCGAGTCGACCACCTTCACCTGGTCGGCCGGATCTGCGGCCAGCGCTCCGCCCTGCGCCGCCTGGCCGGTGCCCGCGGCCAGGTTCGTGTCGAACAGGCAGCTCACGAACACTCCGATGGCGCTGGCGTCGGCCAGGGCGACCGCCCCGCCGCGTGCGGTGGTGCTACTGCTCCGCGCGGTGTTTTCCAGGAAAGTGGAGCCGAGGACGGCGATCTCGCCGTCCGCGACCCAGACCGCGCCGCCCTGATCGGCGCAGCCGTTCTCGAGCAGCAGGCCGGAGAGGGTGAGGTCGCCTCCGCCCCGTACGTTGACCAGCCGGAGCTCGTTGCCCGGGTCCGGGGCGTCGCACGCGAAGGCCGGGTCGCGCTCGACGGTGTCACCGGCGCCGGCGACGACGATGATCTCGCTCGTCACGTCCGGAAGTCCGGCGTAGGCACCGCCGACCTCGGTCGAGCGGGTGGTGTCGGCGGCGCTGAGGGCCACGTTCGCGTCGAGGACCAGGAGATCCGAGCCGGATGCCGCGTCGACGCAGCCGCCGACGGTCACGTTGTCCTGGTTGGCGGCGTCGATGGCGTCCCCGAGGGTGCAGGTCGCGCCGTCGACGACGATCGTCTCTCCGGGTGCGATCCGCTCGACGGCGCCGATGTCGCAGGCCGCGGCGCCCGAGGCGTCGCCGTCCTGGGGCCGGGAGACGCCGCGCTGGTCGGTTGTGACCGGCGTCGCGCCGTCGATCCGGGTGCAATCGGTCACCGCGTCGACGGCGACGCTGCCGAAGAGCGGCCGGTGGAAGCCCGCCGTGCCGGCGCCGTCGCGCAGCGGCCCGAGGGCGAGCTGGGTCGCGGTGACCTGGGTGAAGTCGGCGTCGAGGGCCGCGCAGGTGCCGTCGCCGTCGAGGTTGTCGCCGAGGGCGGTGAAGCTCCCCAGGCCGACGCAGTCGCCGCCGGACCGGTTGCCGGCGACGATCGAGCTCTTGATCGTCAGATTGCCGGCGTTGCCGATGCCGCCGCCCCAGTTGTCCGTGATGGTGACGTGGTCGAGGCCCACCGTGCCCGTGGTGCCGATACCGCCGCCCTGGCCGGTGGCGGAGTTGCCGGAGATGGTGGAGTCGAGAACCGTCAGCGTGCCGAGGTTGTCGATGCCGCCGCCCCCGTCGACGGCGGCGTTGGCTTCGAGGACGACCCGCTCGAGGTTGGCTGTGCCGCCGACCGTCACCTTGAGGGCGCCGCCGCCGTCAGCCAGGCTGCCGCCGTCCGCGCAGCCGTGCTTCAACTGGACGTCGGAGAGCGAGAGCACGCCGCTGTTGTCGACCAGGAACAGGCGGAACTCGCCGGTGTCCCGGGTGCCGTCCAGGTTGCACGACAGGCCGGAGTCGCGCTCGATCACCGTGCCGACGCCGGTGATGGCGATCTCGCTGGTGATGACGGGCAGGCCGTTGTTGGCGTCGACGGAGTCGGCCGTCGACACCGTGTAGGTGGTGCCTGCTGTCAAGTCGATCGTGTCCGCCCCGTTGCCCTGCGGACAGTCGGTGTTGTCCACCTGGGCGTCGGCGTTGGCGTTGTGGATCGCCTCGATCAGCGAGCAGGCGCCGTTCGACGCCACGGCCACCTCGTCGGCGGCGACCGTGATGGTGTCGGCCGCGGCGGGGCTTGTGGCCACCACGAGCAAGGCGAGCAGGTTCGGGATGCGCCCGATCGGCCTGGGGGCGATCGATCCGCGGCGCGTGGAACGGGCGGGCGAGAGAGCGGCGTCCGGTGCCGTACGAGGGAGCATAGTCGTCTCCAGATCTGGTGGATCGTCCGACAGGTCGGGGGAAGATATCGCGAAACGCGTTCTCCAGACCACGAACGGGGTCCGCTGTGATGCTCCCGTGCCCATGCGACCGGACGTCACCCTCTCCCTTCGAGGGATCGTCCGGGGCCGGTGGCTTGGGGCCGGCGCGTGTCTACCAGCGTCTGTTCCCGCTCTCCCGTTGGACAACCGTGGTCTCGCAGGACCGGGTGATCACGTTGCCCGCTCCGTCGGTCGCGGTGGCCTCCCAGGTGATGCGCCGCCGGACACCGGGCGAGCGCTGAACTGTCAGGGTGTCGCCCACGAGCGAGACGGCGCAGCCTGGCTGGGGACTCTCGACCGCGTTTCTGTAGGGGCCGAGGAGCTCGCACGCGGCGTTGGCGACCTCCACCGCGGCGACGCCACAGTTGTCGGACGCGGTGGCGGTGAACGAGATCGGAACCTGCTGCAGGGTGATCGTCTCCGGAGCGTTGCAGTCGACCACCGGGGACGCCCGGTCTTCCACGGTGACGGTCGCCGTGCAGGGCGCGGTGACGCCCGCCTCGTCGATCGTGAAGGTCACCCGGGTGTTTCCAGGCGGGAAGGGGCCGGACGGGTCGGTCGCGACGATGGTCGCGCGGCCGCTGGGGTCGAACGCCGCCGGGTCGATCGACGCCGAGCACAGGCCCTCGTCCGTCGTCAACGTCAGGTTGTGGCAGGAGATCTGCGGCTCGTCGGCCTCCGCCGTCAGCCGCACGTCGTCGTAGTTCGCCTGGACGCCCGGCGATTTGAGCACGATCTCGAGGGGGGCGCCCAGCTCCGGCTCCGTGTCACCCGACCGATAGCGCACTGTGGAGGTCACCCAGGTGCCCTGGGCCGGTCGCAGGCCGGAGCGGTCCTCGGCGAGGACGGTGCCGTCAGCGCGGAGCTGGACGAGGTAGCCGGCGAAGGGGTCGTTGTTGTTCCAGCCGACCGCCACCGACAGGACGTAGGTCGTGTTCGGCTGCAAGAGGGTCGAGAGGGTCTGCCGGACGCTGTTGCCCGACAGGTTGACGTAGGCCACGTTCAAGCCCTCCGGAATGCCCCCGGGGTAGTCGCTCGCGGTCGGATGGAAGATTCCGTCGCCGCCACCGGGGCTGGTCCGCCAGCCGGTGATCGTGGTCCGGATGCCTCCGACCCGCAGCCGGTCCGTCTCGAACCCGGGATTGGTGATCGGCACGCCGGCCGCGGAGGCGGGCCGGGCGGTCAGGACTCCACTCGAGAGTCCACACAGAAGTGGGGCGAAGAGCAGCAGCAGGGCGGTCCTGCGGGTCGGCCAGCGGGGAGTGCGTCGCATGGTCTCGTCTCCTTTGGTCGAGATCGAGGCACGCGAGGACTTCCGGGGCGTCCGGGAGTGGGGTGCTGCCCGCTCGGCGGGCGACCGGAGAAGAATCCTCGGCGCGCGGGGGTGTCTGTCCTGGAGTGGCCCCGAGCGTCGTAGGATTTCGTGTTTGCTGCATGGCGAAGAGTCTATGGAAGGCTCTGAGCGCCGGGCGGCGGCTGTAAGGACCGTGGCCACCCGACGTGTTCAGGGAGTGACACCACCGACCGGTCGGGGGCGTGATCCTTCACCCCCGCGACGGTCATCCCCCGAAGCGAAACCGGAAAGGGCTCGTCTCAGTGCAGATCGTCGCGGAGTTGCTGTTGGTGTTCGCCGTCATGCTCAGTGTCAAGTGGGGCGCCGATGCGCTCGGCATTCTCGGCGCCGGGTCGCTGGCCATGTGGTGCGGGATCGTCGTGGCGACCTGGCTGCTCCGGCGGCGCTCCCGGAGCTGGCGCGAGCTCGGGCTCACCTGGCCGGCGGGTTTCAGGGTGTGGCGCTCGACCGTGGGCTGGGCGCTGCTGGCGATCGTTTCGGTGGCCGCGGCCCTGGGCCTGGTCGTCGAGCCGTTGACGGCGGCGCTGGGGCTCGAGACCCCGGCCAGCGCGGCGGACCGGTTCCAGCCGCTCATCGGTCACCCGGGCCGGTTCGCCGCCTACCTGGTCGTGGTCATCTGGATCGGCGCGGCGCTGGGCGAGGAGCTCCAGATGCGCGGCTTCGTCCTCAACCGCCTGGCGGACCTCTTTGGCCGAGGCAAGGTCGGTTGGGGCGCGGCGGTCGCCATGCAGTCCGTTGTCTTCGGCGCCCTCCACGCCTACCAGGGCCTCCACGGCGTCATCGCCACGGGCTTGATCAGTGTGGTCTTGTCCTTCGTCTACCTGGCCTCGGGGCGCCGGCTCGCCCCGGTCATCCTCGCCCACGGAGTCATCGACACCGTCATCCTGACCGCGCTCTACGTGAACGGCGGCGTGGTGAGCTGACGGCTTCGGGGGGATGGGGCCTCAGGGATCTCGGCTCAGCCGACGCCTTCGGCGACCTGCTCTTCGAGCGCCCGATCCTCGAGAGCGCGCGCCAGTCGGATCTCCTCGAGGTCCGCCATCACCGCGAGCGCGGTCGGTCTGCGGCCGGCTCCCCGTCCTTCGACCGCCACCTCCGAGCCGTCGGCGGCGGTCACGATGAGGATGTTCTCCTCGTCCCGGACCCGGCCCAGCGGGTCGTCGGAGGAGACCCACTCGGGCTGGATCGCGAGCTGTACGGAGCCGTCGTCGGAGAAGGTGCCACGAGCGACCAGGCGAAGCCGCTCGCCGGCGACCGGCCGCGCGGTGCGGACCTCGGGACCGTCGATGCCGTGCACGTGGACGTCCTGCATGGTGAGGGGGAGGCCGGTGGCCACGCGGCCGAGGAGGACCGCCTTGGCGGCGGCGTCGGCGCCCGAGAGATCGGCGCTCGGATCGGCCTCGGCGAAGCCGAGCTCCTGGGCCTTGGCCACCGCCTGGTCGAAGTCGAGGCCGTCGGCGAGGCGGTCGAGGACGAAGTTGGTGGTGCCGTTGAGGACGCCACGAAAGCGGCGGACGCCGGGGAAACGCGCCAGGCGCGCCACCGTCTCGAGCATGGGGACCGCGCCGCCGACGGCGGCGGAGCCGATCAGCCGCACCCCGGCCGCGGCCGCCGCGCGCTCGAGCTCCAGCCCGTGCTCGGCCAAGAGCAGCTTGTTGGCGCTGACCACGTGGCGCCCACGGCGCAGTGCCTCCAGCACGTAGCGACGGGCGTCGCCGGCCCCTCCGACCATCTCGACCACGACGTCGCACTCGGTGGAGAGGGCAGCGTCGGGATCGACTGTCATCAAGGCGGGGTCGAAGTCGACGTCGCGCTCCTTGTCCGCGTCCCGCGTCAGGACCGAGACGACCCGGTACCGGTCGGGCTGTTCCGTCAGCCGCTCGTAGACTCCGCCGCCGACGGTCCCGAGGCCGAGCAGGGACACCCGCAGCGGGGGCAGGGGAGCGGCGGCGAGCTCCATCAGCGTCGGTCCCGCCCCGACCAGGGTCGGTCGCGCCGTGCCGAGGGCACCGACGGCGAACTCCTGGCTTCGGCCGCGGGCCAGGGCCACCGCCTTCGGCTGGACCACCGGCGCGCCGTCAGCGAGGGCGTCGTCCCACGAGAGGCGGGTCCAGCGGGAGGGCGGTGCCCCCGGGAGCGACGGGTCGTGCTCGAACCACCCGTCCACGTCCTTGACCAGGCGGCAGCGCGCGCCGAGCTCCTGCGCGAGGAAGATCGCCGTCAGATCCGATCCCCCTCGGCCGAGGAGCGTGGGCTCGCCGTGCTCGTCGACTCCCGCGAAGCCCGGGACGACCACCACGGGGACCTTGTCGAGGGCCGAGGTCAGCGCCTCGCGATTGACCGCCACCGGCTCGGCGTCCGCCAGGTCGCCGCGGGTGTGCAGGCCGAGCCGATGGATGCCGATGCACGCGGCGGGGACCCCGTCGCCGTCGAGCTGGAGGGCGAGAGCCGCGGTCGCCTCGGCCTCGCCGATCGCGAGCAGCGCGCAGTGGGAGCGCGTGAACGAACCGGGGCACAGGCGGCAGGCGAGCTCGGTCAGGGCGTCGGTGCGGCCGCGGAACGCGGAGACCACCGCCACCACCCGGTGACCGGCGCGAACCTCGCGATAGACCTCCAGCGACGCGGCGGCCAGGTCTTCCGGGCCTTCGAGGATGGAGCCGCCCAACTTCAAGACCATGACGGAGCTCATGCCGAGGCCCTCCGCAGGTTCGTCTTCTTCAGTGCTCGATCGAGATCGGCCATCAGGTCCTCCGGGTCTTCCAGCCCGACCGACAGGCGGATCAGCCCGCCGGTGAGCCCGACGGCCCGGAGCTGGTCCTCCGGTACGTCCGCGTGGGTCATGGTCGCTGGGTGGGTGGCCAGCGTCTGGGCGGCTCCCAGGCTCTCGGCCAAGAGAATCCGACGCAGGGCCGGGAGCATCGACAAGGCCGCCTCCTCGCCACCGGCGAGGTCGAATGAGAGCACCCCGCCGCCCGCCTGTTGCTGGCGCCGCGCCAGCTCGTGCTGCGGAAAGGAGGGGAGAAACGGGTAGAGCACCCGTCGCACCTCGGGCCTCGCTTCGAGCCATTCGCCGAGGACCAGGGCGCTCCGGCTGTGCTGTTCCATGCGGAGCGGCAGCGTGGTGAGGCCCTGGTGCGTGAGCCACGCGCCGAACGGGGTCTGGATCGAGCCCGCGGTCTTGCGGACGAAGACCAGCCGCTCGTGAAGCTCGCCGTCGTCGGTCAGCAGCGCCCCGCCGACCGCCGCGTTGTGCCCGTCGATGAATTTGGTGGTCGAGTGGACCGAGACGTCGGCGCCGAGCTCCAGGGGGCGTTGGAGCACTCCGGTCAGGAAGGTGTTGTCCACGGCCAGCAGCGCCCCGGCGTCGTGGGCGATGTCGGCCGCGGCACGGATGTCGACCAGGTCGAGGGTCGGGTTTCCCGGGGTCTCCACCAGAAGGAGACGCGTCTCGTCGCGCACCGCCTCCCGGAGGTGCTCGGGGTCGCGGGCGTCGACGAAGCTCGCGGCGACCCCGAAGCGGGACAAGATCTGGCCGAAGAGACGGACGGTCCCGCCGTAGACCACGCGCGAGCAGATCACGTGGTCGCCGGCGCTCAAGTGGGTGAGCGCGAGGGCGGTGATCGCCGCCATGCCCGACGACCAGGCGGTGGCGTGGGTGGCGCCCTCGTGCGCCGCCAGCGCCTCCTCCAGGGCCGACACGGTGGGGTTGTGCGTCCGCGAGTAGGTGAACCCGCGGTCGACCCCGACCGCCGCCTGGGCATAGGTGCTCGACTGGACGATCGGCGGCAGCACGGCCCCGGTCGTCGGGTCCGGGCGGCGCCCCGCCTGGACTGCCGAGGTGTGGGGTCTGGCGGTTCCTGTGGGGAGGTGGTCGGAGCTCATGGTCGGTCCTTCGGGCACACGCTGTACCCTTCGACGTCTTGCGTCGTCTCATCAGTGCAGCGAAGGCGTGTTGGCGGGACGACTGTTTAGAGCCCGAGGCCCGATCCGAGCGTCCTCCCGTCGGGGCGCGATGCCTGGAGCCACGTCGCATCACCGCTGCCGGGCGGACGATTTGTCCCGTCCGGAGTCGGGTGGAGCACTCGTAGGGTGAGTAGCTCTGGGTCGTCGTGTATCTATCGTGTATTCAGTTGAATCCTCCGAGGAGAGTCCTGCAGTGCTGATTCGCAAGCTCGATCCCAAATCGTTCGTCCGGGCCTACAACGCCGACCTGCAGGAGGTCTACCCGTGGGAGGGCGTGGTGAGCCCTCCGTACGGCGCTGTGTGGGCGGTGCTGCGCCCCGGGGAAACCAGCAAGTCCCACGCCCACCAGGAGTGCGAGAGCTTCTTCATCGCCAGCGGCCGGGGGCGGATCAAGATCGGCCAGGAGGAGGCCCTGCTCGAGCCCGGCGACGTCACCTTCCACCGCCCGTTCGACGAGCACGAGCTGACCAACGTCTCGGACACCGAGGACCTCTTCTTCCTCGACGTCTACTGGGAGCAGAAGGAGCTGTGGACCGACCCGGAGGGTGAGCTCGCCGGCGAGGCGGCGCCGGTCGGCCAGGGACCTGTGACCGCCGAGGGAGTCGAGCGGGTGCTGGTGACTTCCGCCGCCCCGACCCCCAACGGTGACCTCCATCTCGGCCACCTCGCCGGCCCCTACCTGTGCTCGGACATCGTCACCCGCTATCTGCGCCTGCGCGGCTACGACGCCCACTACGGTGCCGGCACCGACGACAACTCCTGGTTCGTCCAGAGCCTGAGCGAGGAGCTGGGTCTTACCCCCCAGGAGACGGCGGACCGCTTCTACGACGAGATCAGCGAGACGTTGGAGATGGCCGGCGTGCACCGGACCCTGGCGCCGCAGCCCAACAAAGACGAGCACCATGTCGAGATCATCCAGGAGTGCTTTACCCGCTTGCTCGAGAAGGGTCATCTCGTCGAGCGGGAGGCGCCGCTGCCCTACTGCGAAGCCTGCGATCTCTACCTATTCGAGCCCACCATCCGCGGCCGCTGCGCCCACTGCGGCGGCGCCGTCACCGGCCACACCTGCGAAGCCTGCGGCTGGCACAACGACCCGTCCGAGCTCCTCGACCCGGAGTGCACCCGCTGCGGCGCCGCGGCCGGCAGCCGCGACGTCAAGCGCTTCTTCTTCCCGCTCAGCCGCTTCACCCGCGAGCTCCAGGTGCACCATCGCTTCACCCCGTCGAGCCCGCGTTTCCGCGCCTTCTGCGAGCACGTGCTGGAACAAGGCGCGCCGGACATCGCCGTCACCTACCCGGCGGACTGGGGGGTGCCGGTGCCGGTCGAAGGCTACGAGGACCAGCGTATGTGGTCGTGGTTCGAGCTCGGCCCGCGCTACTTCAACTACGCCCGCCTGATGGCCGAAGAGTTGGACCTCGAGGACGGCTACCAGGAGTACTGGCGCTCACCGACCAGCCGCATCGTGCGCCTGATCGGCTTCGACAACAGCTTCTACGACGGCCTGCTGCTCAACGCCGTCTACCTGGCCTACGACCCGGAGATCCGGCTGCCGGCGGCCTATATCGTCAACGAGCTCTACCGCCTCGACGGCAAGAAGTTCTCCACCAGTCGCAACCACCGCATCATGGGCCGCGACCTGCTGGCCGTGGCGCCGCGCGACGCGGTGCGCTACTTCCTCGCCTACGACGGCCCGGAGCGCGAAGAGACCAACTTCACCCTCGAGCGCTTCCAGGACACCGTGCGGCGTGATCTGGCGGAAGGGATCCAGGGGTGGCTGTCCGGAGTGGCCGAGCGCCTGGCGGACGACTTCGACGGCACCGTGCCCGCCACCGGCGACTGGATCGACTATCACCGCCGGTTCTTCCATCGCCTGCAAGAACACCTGGAGCACGCCGCCGAGGGCTACCAGCCGGAGAGCTTCTCGCTCCACCAGGTCACCGCCGTGATCAGCGACCTGGTGCGCGAGGCCCGGCGCTTCGGCCGGGGCGAGCGCTACTGGAAGCTGGTGGAGACGCGCAGCCAGGAGAACCGCACCGGCATCGCCCTCGAGCTGCTGGCGGCCAAGGTGCTGGCGCTCATCGCCGCCCCCATCATGCCCGACTTCGCTGGCCGTCTGTGGCAGGCCCTGGGATTCGATGACGGCGGTCCGGGCGACGGGAGCTGGGACACGGCCCTCGAGTGGCTCGAGTCCGGGAAGACGCTCGACGGCCTGGACCAGGACTTCTTTCCGGGGCTGGCCGAGTACCTGGAAACGGCACAGGCCCCGTAGCCTGCGCTCCGGACGATCAGGATCGGGCGGTCGCTCGAACAGCCGTCACGGCTCCGTGGCAGGGGCCGCGGCTCGTTCGCTACAGCGCGGAGGCCGGAGAGTCCGCGGCGACGCGCGTCGCCAGCTCCCGCACGATCTCTGGCGTCGCCCGACGGCGCAGCGCCGACGGGGTGAGGCCGAAGGCGCTCCGGAAGCAACCGGTGAAGTGGCTGTGGCTGCTGAAGCCCAGGTCATAGGCGATGGCGCTCAGGCCCTCGCCGGGGGTAGCGACCCGCTCCAGGGATGCCCGCAGGCGCAGCCGGAGCCGATGGGAGTGGAGGGTGGAGCCGGTGGCCGCACGGAACACGCGGCAGAGGTGGAAGACCGAGCAGTCGAGCGTGGCCGCGAGCTCCTCGAGCCGGTGGGCCTCCGTGGCGGTGGCGGCAATCAGCGCCCGCGCTTCTTCGGTGAGCTGCTGATGCCGTCTCGAGACCGCTCGCCCGCCCCCGAGCCGCGGGACCTCGAAGATCCGCCGTAGCAGGCTCACCATCGTCTCCTCCACCAGGAGCGAGTCCGGGCGCTCCGCCTCCTGGGCGTGTCGGATAACCGCTCGCTCGAGAGCGCAGGAAAGGTCGTCCACCGGTAGCCGGGGCGACGCGAACAGCCGTCCCCCAACGGCCGGGCGCTTCTTCGCCGCGCCCTGTTCGAGCGCCTCGAGCAGCACCCCATCCTCGAAGTGGAAGAAGTCGGCCCGGTCCCCGCCCGCCGTCGGCGACCGTCGCCGATAGTCCCGTTGGGAGTCATACAGGACCACGCAGCTGTGATCGGCGATGAACGGGACGTGTCCGTCGAGCTCGAGCCAGATGACGGCCGCGCGGGGAAAGACCAAGGTCGGATGAGAGCGGATCTGGCCGGCGGTCGCGAACTCGGGATCCTCCGCCCCTACCTTGAAGGTTCCGAACTGGACCGCCGACCCGCTCCAGAGAAGCGTCTCGTGGCGTGGGGCTGGGTGGTAACGGAACATGGCCTCGAGTGTTGGCATCAGTGCAGCTGCGGATACTTCGTGCGACCACCCCCCGAATGGGGGACACCCGGTTCGCCGGCTCGCGCCACTCACTCCCCGAGCAAGATTCTGGTAGATCCGCCCAGCCACGATCGCTAGGGTCTCGATACGACATGAACTGGCAGGAGCCTCACCGATGATTCCGAATCCTTCATTCCGTGACGCCACGCTCGGCCTGCTCCTCGGCCAGAGCTACCCGCCGTCGCCGGCGCTCTCGTTCCGGTCGGGCCTGGGCTGCGACTCGAACGGGTGGGGTTTCACCGAGGCCGGTGACGCTACAGTGACCGCCGCGTGCACCCCCGCCGCCGGGCCTGCGTTGAAGGCTTCGCGAATTCCGCGAAGTCCGAATGCACCGGG
>Ga0055450_10000140_pt1 | contig 12955 bp, 7 predicted proteins | sample China_Galinas_PW_5_FD_57740 | JGI IMG/M metagenome (GOLD analysis project Ga0055450, IMG submission 57740) | Wetland microbial communities from San Francisco Bay, California, USA, that impact long-term carbon sequestration - China_Galinas_PWC_D1 | ecosystem: Environmental > Aquatic > Marine >... | reverse complement strand
CTGGTAGTCCAGCGCATACCCGTCGGTGAACGTGAGTCCCAATGCTTCCAGAAGCGGGGCGGCGGCATGCGCGTAGGGTCGGTGGTCCACGAACAGGAGGAGGTTCCCGCCACCGTCGAGCCACTCCAGAAGCACGTGGATCTCGGCCGTGGTGAAGGCGGGCCCCAGCGTGTCCGCGGCCGCCTGGTCGGGCACAGGGAGGGCGTTGGCGATGACCAGCAGGCCGGCGTCGGACAGGCGCTGTGCGGTGACGCGTTCCGTGAGGGTCTCGACCCGATAGCCGTCCTCGTCGAGCAGGGCGCTCATCGCTCGGTAGTAGCCGTCGTTCGAGTAGAGGTTGTGGTGTGCCTCGTCCAGCAGCACGCGGGGGCCCCTATCCCGGCCGAACACAGGGTCCGCCACCGGCGGCGCGAAGGCCGAGTCCACGAGAACCCGGGGCTCCTGTGCCGCCAGCGGAGGCCCGAGAGCGGCCCCCACCAGGGCGGCAGCCGCCATCCCCGTGACTGCCGGCAGCGTACGGCCTCGCGCACGGCAACGCCCGGCACGGCGGCGCTCTGCGGGCGAGACGGGCAGGTGACCCTCCAGACCCGCCTCCTCGCCTTCGAGAAGCCCTACCCTCCTCCGCTGGGCGATCCTCATTGCGGCAGCTACCCCTGATGGTGCTCTTCGAACCGGGAAAGTCGACGGCGAGCGGCGGTCGACGGACGGTGCACGCGGAGTCGTCGCCAACTCGTCCGCCGCCCCCCGGCTCGTTCCCGAATGGGCCTCATGAGCCCCGTGCGCGCGGCGCATCGGCACTCTCGGTGCCAAACGTGCACATGTTACGGTCCGCTAGTCGCCTCTCGCCAACTTCCCGTACAGGCGCGACATCACCTTCATGCCCCGCTCCAGCTGCGACACGGGGATCCACTCGTTGGGCGCGTGCATGTTCGCCCCGGGAAGCGCGAAGCCCATGACGGCCACGCTGGGCGTGAGGGTCTCCGCGAAGTCCACGGCGATGGGAAGCGTTCCTCCGTGGCAGACACGCACCGGCTCCACGCCGTACACCTCCGAGAAGGCCGCCGCCGCCGCCCGATAGAGCTTGCCTTCGGGCTCCGCCCGCCACGGACGATTCTCCTGGTGGCCGGTGACCACCACCTCGACCCCTTCGGGCGCATGGCGCTCCACGTGGCGGCGAAGGAGCTCGGTGATGGCCTCGGGGTCCTGGTCGGGGACCAGCCTGCAGCTCACCTTCGCACCCGCGTGGGCGGGGAGCACGGTCTTCTTTCCGGGTCCCGTATACCCGGAGATCATGCCGTTCACGTCCAGGCAGGGGCGGATCCAGAGGCGCTCGGGCGTTGAGAAGTCCGGCTCACCCTGGAGCGCGGCACCGCCCGCGGAGCGCTGGAACGCGGCCTCGTCGTAGCCGAGCTCCGCCCACGCCTGGCGGAGGGCGGGGGACACGTCGTGGACGTCGTCGTAGAAGCCCTCCACGGCGACCCGACCCTCGGCGTCGTGGAAGGACGAGATGATCCGCGACAGCACATGGGCGGGATTGGGAACCGCGCCGCCGTACTGCCCGGAATGCAGGTCATGGGTCCCGGTGTGGACGTCGATCTCGATGTAGGCCATCCCGCGCGTGCCGAAGATGAGCGACGGCCGGTCGGGGGCGAACATCATGGAGTCGCCTATGACCACGTGATCGGCCGCGAGCTCCTCGACGTGTGCCTTCACGTAGGGCGTCAGGTGGGTCGAGCCCACCTCCTCTTCTCCCTCGAAGAGCAGGATGAGGTTCACCGGGAGGCCCGTCGTCGCGAGAGCCGCCTCCGCGGCGGAGATCTGGAGGATGACCTGCGCCTTGTCGTCCGCCGCCCCGCGGGCGAGGAAGTTGTCGCCCTCTCGGGTCAGCACGAACGGGGGTGAGTGCCACTCGTCGACAGGATCGGCAGGCTGCACGTCGTAGTGCGCATAGACCAACAGCGTGGGTGCGTCTGGCCCTGCCTGGTGCCGGCCGACCACCAGAGGGTGACCGTCGGTGCCCACCGTCGAGGGTTGCAGTCCCGCCCGGCGCATGCGCTCGGCGACCCAGGACGCGGCGGCTTGGACGTCGTGCTTGTGCGACGGATCGGTGGAGATGCTGGGAATGGCGATGAGTTCCGCGAAGTCGCTGAGGAAGCGCTGGAGGTGCGCGTCGATGTATGCGTCGGGAGATGTCATGGTCGTCCCATGTGAACGGTGCGAGGCCTGCGGGAATCTCGCCCCGGAGGGCGCTTTACGCAGCCCGCGGCGGCCGTGCGCCACGGCCGCCGACGGGAGAGCGGACGGAACACAATAGTCTCGTTCGTGTCTGCCTTATAGAGCGTTTTCGCTTGCGGCACCTGGGCGGAGATTCCGCAGAGTCGTCCGCTCTTGATGTCTTCGGCGCTACGATGTCACCCTCACGGGAGGAACGAACATTCAGGATCCACGCGTGAACGAACAGATCCGCATCAGCCCCATCCGCCTCATCGACGCAGATGGTGAGCAGCTCGGTGTCGTCTCCCTCGCGGAGGCCAAGGACCGAGCCCAGGAGAGCGAGCTCGACCTGGTGGAGGTCGCGCCCCAGGCCCGTCCTCCGGTGGTCCGCCTCATGGACTGGGGGAAGCACCGCTACGAGCTGCAGAGGAAGAAGCGGGAGGCGCGCAAGAACGCACACCGCACCGAGGTGAAGGAGGTCCAGCTGCGCCCGCGCACCGACGACCACGACTTCGAGACGAAGCTCAAGCGCGCCCGCAGGTTCTTGAAGGCCGGCAACATCGTGCGGGTGGTCATGCGCTACCGGGGCCGCGAGCTGCGCCGCCCGGAACTGGGTGTCGCCACGCTGGAGAGGATGCTGGAGGCCACATCGGATGTGGCGCGTGTGGAGCACGTCTCCAAGAAGATCGAAGGCCGTCGCCTCCTCGCCGTCCTGGAACCCGCCGCGACCTGAGTCAGGGCCTGCGAACAGTCGGGCGCTCCACCACCTCCGACGTCGGGATGCTGTCGGATCCGGGGCCAGATGACGCTTGATCGGTGGCGTCGACGGGTGAGTATTGCCGTCGGATCCGGCGGGGATCCGTCCTCTCGATCGAGGAGGTCCCGTGTCCGCGAGCTCGAACGACACCGTCAAGGCTATCGACCGGTGGGAGGGCAAGGGCCTCCTTGCCCACCCCCTCGCTGCCACCCTGCGTGCCGAGGTCGCGGCGGAGGGGTGGAGCGAGAGCCGCCGGTGGAGCCAATACCTCCTGGCGGCCACGGGGGGAGCGGTCCTCCTCATTGCCGCCGGGACGTTCCTCGCCTGGGTGTTGCCGGAGCTGGGATACGCCGGACAGTCGGTGACCCTGGCTCTGGCGGGCGCCGTGATCCTGGCCGCGGGGGTGGGAATCACGGCCAGAAGCCGCTGGCGGGCCGTCGCGTACATTCTCCAGGTGGCCGGGCCGGTCATGATGGTCATGGCCGTCGCCTGGTCGGAGAACGCCTGGCCGGATGGCTCGCTCCCGGCGGTGGTCGCCGCGTTGGTGCTCCTGCTGGCGCCGGCCGCGGCCGTGCTCCTGGCCATGAAGAAGGACTCTCTCCTGGTGGCGCTCCAGACGCCTCTCCTCTTCCTGTACCTCTTCGAGGCGCTTGACCGGGCGCTGGGCCTGGAACCGAAAGCGATCTTGTGGATCCTGGACGGACTGCTCGTCGTGGCTCTGGCGATATCCGCCTTCCGCCTCCGAAAGCCGGGCGGGCCCGGATGGCTCCTGGGGGCTTTCGCGGCCTTCCTGTATGCGTCGCTGGTGCTTCTGCTCTTCAGCGGCCTCATCGTCTGGGACATGGACCGGTTCGCCGTGATCCCCCTGGACATATGGCTGTTGACGGTGGGGGGGCTCTCGGTCTGGGGCCTCCAGGAGAGCGTGCCCGAGCACCTGCGCCACGAAGGGTATGAGCGTCAGCTCGCCTACGTCATCCTGTTGTGGATCCCCTTCGGGTTCTTCACCACCCTCGAGGCCATGCGTTCGGGACCTGACCTTGCGGCCGTCGCGGTGGCCGTCGTCGGGGCGCTGGGGCTTTGGTACGCGCTGCCGCGGGGGAAGCGGGCTGTGCTGGTGACCTCGTGCATCACGCTCCTCGCGGCCGCCTGGTACTACGGGTCGGCCAAGGCCGGAGCCCTGGGTGCCGTTCTCGCCCTGGCCGCCATGGCAGCGCTCCTGCTGTGGGCGTCCTCGCGGATGTCGGAGACGACGCCGGAGACGCCGGCCTCGCCGGCCTGAGGACCGTGCGCCAGGGCGGGACGTCCCGCCACTCTCCCCGATGGCCCCCGTGAGCGACCCCTTGACCAGTTAGGTGTGCGTGCTTTATACCTAGATCACTGAGGTGTGCGCACCATCCTGGCGTCTGGGGAGGCCCGGCATGAGCGGAAGCGACCTGTTCACGGGGACACTGGACATCCTCATCCTGCGCACCGTCGCTGGAGTGCCGCTGCACGGGTACGCCATCGGCAAGGCCCTTCGGGAAGGAAGCGACGGGGTCCTGGCGGTGGAGGAAGGAGCCCTCTATCCGGCGTTGCACCGCCTGGAGCGCCGCGGGCTGCTGGAGGCGGAATGGGGACGCACCGAGACGGGGAGGCGGGCGAAGTTCTATCGCCTCACGGATCCGGGAACGTCCCACCTGGCGGCCGAGTCCGCGCGCTGGGAGGAGTACTCCGGAGCGGTGGCGGCCATCCTGGGTCGCGCCGGGCGCTGATCGGCGATGGCGCGCTGGCCGTTTCGCAGGACGCTTCCGCCCGGAGCCGTGCGTTCCGAGTCGGAGGACATCCACGAGGAGATAGAGCTGCACCTGGAGTTGCGGGCTCAAGAGCTCGTTCGGGAGGGCGTGCCGCCGGAAGAGGCCCGGAGCCAGGCCGAGAGGCACTTCGGGGACGTAGCCCGTATCGAGGCGCAGCTGCGCCGGGGTCGTCGGCGGAGTCGACGGGACGGAGGGAGGAAAGCCATGGAATCGCTGAAGCAGGACCTCGCATATGCGATGCGCACGTTCCGCCGGAATCCGGGATTCGTGGCCGTGGCGGTGCTGACATTGGGGATCGCCCTGGGCGGGAACACGGCGATCTTCAGCGTGGTGGACGCGGCGCTACTGCAAGCGCTCCCGTTCCCCCGTCACCAGGGGCTGGTCGTGCTGGAAGGCTACCAGTCGGTCGATGGGGAGAGAGCCATCCGGGGGGCCTCGGTGCCCGAGTTCCGGGACTGGCAGCGGCGGTCGAACACCGTCGCCCTCATGGCCGCAGTAGGGCAGCCCACCGAAACGCTCACCGGAGACGGCCAAGCGGAGCAGGTGGATGGCGAGGTCGTGTCCGAGGACTACTTCCGAATCCTCGGTGTGGAGGCCGCTCTGGGCCGCACCTTTTCCGCGGACGAGGTCGTCCCCGACGCACACCCCGTGGCGGTGCTGTCCTGGAACCTGTGGCAGCGCCGGTACGGGGGGGACGCCGGCGTGATCGGCCGCGACATCGAAGTCGACGACCGAAGCGTGACCGTTGTGGGTGTGCTCCCGCGAGGCTTCCAGGGGATCGGGTTGACCACGGACATCTTCTCGCCCATGGCCACCACCTTCACTCAGGGGACCCGGGAGAGCCGAGGGAGCCGGTTCCTCACGGTCATCGGTGAGCTCGCCGACGGGGTGACGCCCGGCACCGCGCAGGCCGAGCTCGACGGCATCGCCAGGGACCTGTCGGCAGAGTACCCACAAACCAACCGTGACCGGGGGTGCCAGATCCGGACCTTCCGGGAGTTCTACCTGGGAACTACGCTGGGCCTCTCGCTGGGCGCGTCGGCGGGGACGACGGCTCGTCTTCTGTGGGTGCTTCTGGGTGCGGGAGGACTGCTCCTGCTCATCGCCGCCGCCAACGTCTCCAACCTCCTTCTGGTCCGTGCTCACGCGCGCACCCGGGAGATCGTCATCCGACGCGCCCTGGGAGCCGACGCGGGTCGGGTGGTGCGCCAGCTTCTCACCGAGAGCCTCGTGTTGGCCTTCCTCGGAGGGGTGGTGGGCATCGCCCTCGGCGCCTGGGGACTCGCCCTGCTGGGGCGGTTCGTTCCCACAGGTGTGCTTCCCCCATACGTGGCTCCGACCCTGAATCCGACGGTGTTCGCCTTCTCCTTCGTGGTCCTGGCCCTGGCGGGGACCTTCGCCGGGGTGGCGCCGGCGCTGGCGGGTGCCCGCGTGCACATCGCGCCGACACTTCGGGAAGGAGGATCGGGCGCCGCCACCGGGGCCGGCCTGCGACGACTGCGGGCCCAGAACGTGTTCGTCGTGCTTCAGGTGGCGCTGGCGTTGTCACTGCTGACCGGAGCCGGGTTGCTGGTGCGCAGCTTCCGCGCGCAGGTAGCCGTGTCGCCGGGGTTCGACGTCGAGAATCTGGTGGCGTTCAGCTTGAGCCTCCCCCGGTCCCGATACCCGCGTGCCACCGACGTGACGACTTTCGCCGACGAGTTGCTCCGTCGCGTGCGGGAGACAGCTGGAGTGCGCTCGGCGTCGATCTCATCGAACCTTCCCTTCAGGGGAGGGAACAGTGGGGTCTTCATACGAACCGACGCGGACCCCGACGTGAATGTGCGAGTATGGCGCCACTCCGTGTCCCCGACCACGCTGCGGACGCTCGGTGAACGTATGCGCAGCGGACGCTTCATCAGCGTCGACGATCGGGCGGGGGGACATGCCGTGGTGGTCATCGGGGAGGCGATGTCTCGACGGATCTTCGGCGGTGAAAACCCCCTGGGCCGGAGGATCTACCTCGGGTCCGACACGTCCGCCGACAACGCCGCAGAGATCGTGGGCGTCCTGCAGGACGTGCGCTACCGCGACCTCACTCAAAGCCTGATGGCCGACACCAACAGCCCCGACGTGTACTTCGCGTTCGCGCAGCTTCCCACTCGCTCGATCGAAGTCGCCGCCCGGGTGTCCGGAGATCCGGGAGCGGCCCTCTCGGCACTTCGAGGCGTCGTGACGTCCCTGGACCCTGGGCTCCCGGTCTATGGGGCGAACCCCGTGGAGGACGACTGGAGGGCGCAGACGGCGAGACCCCGGTTCGCGGCGTCTCTGATGACGCTGTTCAGCGTGCTGGCGGCGGTGCTGGCCTGCGTGGGGATCTACGGTGTACTCGCCTTCGGTGTGGGACAGCGCGGCCGCGAGATCGCGGTGCGGAGGGCCATCGGGGCCAGTGCCGCGCGCGTCGCTCGAGGTGTGGTCGGTGACGGGCTCTGGCTGGTTCTGGCGGGCCTCGTCGTCGGTATGCTCCTGACCCTGGCCGGGGGCCGGGTGCTCCGTGGGCTTCTGTTCGGGATCGATCCCGGCGACCCCGCCACCCTGGTGGCGGTCGCGAGCCTCATGGCGCTGGCGGGGCTGCTGGCCGCGGCTCTGCCCGCATGGCGGGCGGCGAGGCGAAGTCCCGCTACCGCCCTCAACGCCGAGTAGTGCCGCCCACCCTGTCGAGCTACCGTTCGTCGCAGCCTATCGGAACTCGAACCGCACCCCGAACCCGATGCTGCTGTAGTACCAGCATGACCTTGCGCGCCCCATCGGACCGGTCAACGTTCGTGCCCCATGAGATCCAGACTCGCCGTACTCGTCCTGTCCCTTCTCGTACCGGTCGCCCTGGGAGCGCAGGGGCACGGGGCGTTCACCCATGCCGACACGCTGCGGGGGTCCAACGGGCCGGGCCGCGCCTGGTGGGACGCGGCCTTCTACGACCTGCACGTGCGTGTGTCACCGTCCGATTCGAGCATCAGCGGCTGGAACGGCATGACCTATCGGGTGCTGCAGCCACGTCAGGAGATGCAGATCGACCTGCAGGCGCCCCTGGCGGTGGACAGCATGGTGTACGGCGGAGGCGGACCCTTGAGGTTCCGCCGGGACGGCAACGCCTTCTTCGTCACGCTCACCGCACCCCAGCGCGCCGGGGACGAGAACACCGTGACGGTCTACTACCACGGCAAACCCCGGACCGCGCAGCGCCCACCCTGGGACGGTGGCTACATCTGGCAGCGTGACAGCCTGGGCAACCGGTGGATCGCAACGGCCAACGAGGGGTTGGGGGCCAGCGCGTGGTGGCCCAACAAGGACTACCTGGCCGACGAGCCCGACAGCCAGCGGATCGCCATCACGGTGCCCGATCCCATGGAAGACGTTTCCAACGGACGACTCCGGAGCGTAACCGCCAACGGCGACGGCACCACCACCTACGAGTGGTTCGTCTCCGAGCCCATCAACAACTACGACATCGAGGTGAACGCGGGCGCGTACGCCCACTGGACCGAGATGTACCAGGGCGAGGGCGGCCCGCTCACCATGGACTTCTGGCCGCTGGCGTATCATCTGGAGGCGGCGCGACGACAGTGGGCCCAGGCCGTCCCCATGATGCGCTGCTTCGAGCACTGGTTCGGGCCGTACCCCTGGTACCGGGACGGCTACAAGCTGGTGGAGGCCCCCCACCTGGGCATGGAGCATCAGAGCGGGGTGGCCTACGGGAACCACTACCTGAACGGCTACCTGGGCCGCGACCTGTCGGGCACGGGCCAGGGCATGAAGTGGGACTTCATCGTGGTGCACGAGAGCGCCCACGAGTGGTGGGGCAACAGCATCACCATGAAGGATCAGGCCGACATGTGGGTGCACGAGGCCTTCGCGGCCTACGCGGAGAACCTCTACACGGAATGCCTCACCGGCTCCAAGGAGGCCGGCGCGGACTACGTCATCGGCACGCGCGCCCGCATCCGGAACGACCGCCCCATCATCGGTGCCTACGGCGTGAACGACGAAGGCTCCGGTGACATGTACTACAAGGGCGCCAACATGCTGCACACCATCCGCCAGTTGGTGAACGACGACCACAAGTGGCGAATGATCCTGCGGGGGCTCAACGCCACGTTCCGGCACGAGACGGTGACCTCGAAGCAGATCGAGGACTACATGGCTCGGCAGTCTGGGCTGAAGCTGGACAAAATCTTCGACGAGTATCTGCGCACGACGATGGTTCCGGAGCTCGAGTACAGGTTCCAGGGTGACAGCCTCTCGTACCGGTGGGCCAATGTCGTGCCGGGCTTCGACATGGCGGTGCGGGTGCGGCTGGCGCCGGACTCGTGGACGCTCATCCACCCCACCGAGTCATGGCGGAGCGCGCCGGCGAAGCTCACCAACGGCGCCGCCTTCGAGGTGGACCGGAGCTTCTACGTGACGGCGAAGGAAGTCGGGGGCGCGGGCGGCTGAGCTTCGGAGATGGCAGAATCCCGGCCCTCGGGTACCGAGGGGCGCCCTACAGCCTCTGCTGAAGCGCCGTGAACCGCGGGTCGGCCCTGAGAGAGTCGAGATCGGTGTCGTTCTCGATCCACTCGCGATGACCGAAGCCGTTCTCGATGGCCCGGTCGAGGCACGCGAACGCACGGTCCGACATGCCTCCCAGCGCGTAGACGCACGCGACGTTGTAGAGCACGCCGGGATCGGAGGATTCGAGCTCGGAGGCGCGTTGGGCCCACTCGAGGGCGCGCTCCCGCTGATCGAGCTGAATCAGAGCGCCGGCGCCCAGCGACAGCGCTCGCACGTCGTCGGGGTTCAGCTCCAGGTGGCGCTCTACGACCTCGACGCCCTTCCGCAACATGTCCTTGGCTTCTTCATGACGGCCCAGACCGTGTAGCGGACTCTGCATCAGCAGGATGGCCTGGTAGTCCTCGGGCCGTACCCTGGCGGCCTCCTGGTAGTGCCGTACGGCGTCCTCCCGACGGCCCTCCTGCATGCAGGCGCGGGCATAGAGGTAGTGCGCCTCGTAGAGCTTCGGGTTGAGCTCGATGGCCCGTTCGAATTCCTCACGGGCTTCGTCGTACTTCTGTCGCAAGGAGAGCGCGAAGCCCCGCGAGGCATGCGCTTCCGCCAGATCCGAGTCGAGCTCCAGCGCCTTCGCGCTGGCCGAATCCGCCCCCTCGAGGTTGGCGTTGCTCCCGTCCCAGTACATGTACATGAACGAGCAGCAGTCGGCGATGCCGGCATACGCCTTCGCGAAGTTCGGATCCGCCTCGATGGCGCGCTCGAACATGCGGCGGGCGTACTGGATTCCGGCGCGGCGGAACTGGTGGAAGTACTGCCGCGCGCGCAGGTAGTACTCGTACGCCTGCACGTTCTCCGTGGGCGGCTTCTTCTCGATCTGGCGCTTTTCCTTGTCGCTCAGGACCACGCGCAGCGCCTTGACGATGTTCTCCGAGATCTCGTCCTGGATGGCGAAGACGTCGTCGAGCTGTCGGTCGTACCGTTCCGACCAGAGCTGATATCCGTCGGTGACGTTCACGAGCTGCGCCGTGACGCGAAGCCGGTCACCGGACTTGCGCACGCTCCCCTCGAGGACCGTCGTCACGCCGAGCTGCTCGCCCACCTTCCGGATGTCCTGGTTCTTGCCCTTGAAGGCGAACGCCGACGTGCGGGCGGCCACGCGAAGAGCCTGCACCTTCGAGAGCGCGTTGATGATCTCTTCGGCGATGCCGTCGGTGAAGTACTCGTTCTCCGGGTCGGCGCTCATGTTCACGAACGGAAGCACGGCGATGGACTTCCCACCACTCGATCCCGCCGGACTTCCCGGAGGTGTCAGGGCACCCGGCCAACCCAATGCCTGGGCGAACTGCGCCGGCGTCGGGTAGCGATCGATGGGCTGCTTGGCCAACGCCTTCCGCATGACCTGCTCCAGCGCGTCCGGGACGTCGTCGCGCTGCCCTCGGAGCGAGGGGGCCGGCGTGGTGAAGAGCTGGGCCATGATGGCCTGCGGGCTGCCGCTGAACGGAACGCTCCCGGTGAGCATCTCGTAGAGCATCGTCGCGAGGGAGTACACGTCGCTCCGTCCGTCGATCTCCGCTTCGCCACCCGCCTGCTCCGGGCTCATGTACGCCGGCGTTCCCACGGACGTGCCCGTCCGCGTCAGCGTGTCCGCCGCCGCGCTCACGGCCTTCGCGATGCCGAAGTCGGTGACCATGGCCTCGCCGTCGTGCATCATCACGTTCTCGGGCTTGATGTCCCGGTGCACGACCTGCTGCCGATGGGCATAGTCGAGGGCGGACGCCACCGCACGGGTCACCCTGAGCGCCTCGTCGAGGGGAAGGCGGCCATCCCGAAGCAGTCGTTGCCGGAGAGACTCGCCCTCCACGTACGGCATCACGTAGTACAGCAGGTCGCCGGCCTGCCCGGAATCATAAAGCGGCACGATGTGCGGGTGCTGGAGGCGGGCCGCGATCTGGATCTCACGCAGGAAGCGTTCGGGACCGAGGCTCAGCGCCAGCTCGGGGTGGAGGACCTTTACGGCCACGGGCCGTCCGTGCCGGACGTCCTGTGCCAGGTACACGGTCGCCATTCCGCCACGTCCGACTTCACGTCGGATGTCGTAGCGGCCGGAGAGGGAGGATTGGAGGCGGGCGGCGAGATCGTCCATGGGGTCGACGAAGATAACGCCCGGCAACCCGCGCGGCGAGGCCGCCCCTGCCCCTCCCGGCCCTGTCTATTTCCTGAACACCACCCTCCCGGCCTGCACCACAATCCGGACCTTGCGCACGTCCCTGATGTCCGTGAGAGGGTCCCCGTCCACGAGGATGAAGTCCGCGCGCTTTCCCGCCTCCAGGGTGCCGAACGTCCCCTCCCGGCCCAGCCAGGTCGCCCCGTTGACGGTGGCGGTCTTCAAGATCGCCTCGTTGGTGAGGCCCGCCGACGCGTAGTCGTCCAGCTCGTCGAAGAGGTTGCCGTCGTCGGTGCCGGCCAGGATCATGACCCCCGCCTGCCAGGCATTGTGCACGAAGCGGCCCATCTTCTTCACCGCTTCCCGGGCCTTGGAGAAATCTTCGAGGCTGAAGACCTGGCGCTGCTGTTCCCGGATCCTCTGGATGCTCAACGTGGGATCGAAGCCGATGTGCGAGTCCGCCATGAGCTTGATGAGCGCCGCGGCTTCGGCACCGTCCGGGTCGATGCCCGTCCAGTCCGCCTGCATGCGTTCTACCGGGTGCACCGTGCCGTCCAGGCTCTCGTCACTGCCGTCGGGCTGGACGTGGTCCGGCGGCAGGTCCCGCCACACCCGCACGTGGTTGAGGCCGTCGATGCCTCCCTCCATGGCGGTTCGAAGGCCGGTGCGCACGCCGATGTGGCCGGTGACGCGTAGTCCCACCTTGTGCGCCTCGCGGATCACCGACCGGAGCACCGGCGGCTCGAGCATGAAGTACACCTTGAGCAGGTCGACACCCTGGGCCTTGAGGTCGTCCACCAGGGCAGGAGCCGCAGCGGAGTCGGAGATCTCCACGTTCACCCACGGATGGTAGCCGCCCACGCCGTCGATGAGGGGACCGGCGGTGTAGATGTGCGGCCCAGGCTGCACACCCAGCGCGATGGCCTCCTTGAAGTTGAGGCTCGTGGAGACGGGCGCGCCGGGGTCGCGGATGGTGGTGATGCCGCGTGCCAGCAGAGTCGGACCCTGAAACGACGACCAATAGTGGTAGTGGTTGTCCATGAGGCCCGGCATGAGCGTCATGCCGTGGGCGTCGATGACCGGCACACCCGCCGGCGGCGTCACGCCGGCGCCCGCCGCCTCCACCTTGCCGTCACGTACCACGAAGGTCGCATCGGACACGGGCGCCGTCCCGGTGCCGTCCCAGAGACGGGCGTGGGTCACGACCAGGTCCGCCGGCGCCTGAGCCGGCAGGTCGAAGCGCGCCGTGTAGGCGATGGGTGAGGTCGCACCGCTGGCGAGGTCCACGCGCCAGAGCTTCCGGGACGCCACCATGACGACGCTTCCGCCGTCCGGAGTCAGGGCGATCTGCTTCTGGTCGAAGGGGCTGGTGCTCACCACCCGCTCGGCGCCGCCGTCCACCGTCTGCACCACCAGCTGGTCCACGCCGTTCTCCGTGCGCACGAAGACACGACGAGAGCCGTCGGCGCTCCACGCCACAGCCGCCTCGTTGATGGCCGG
>Ga0055450_10000139_pt1 | contig 12995 bp, 6 predicted proteins | sample China_Galinas_PW_5_FD_57740 | JGI IMG/M metagenome (GOLD analysis project Ga0055450, IMG submission 57740) | Wetland microbial communities from San Francisco Bay, California, USA, that impact long-term carbon sequestration - China_Galinas_PWC_D1 | ecosystem: Environmental > Aquatic > Marine >... | reverse complement strand
GAAGCCGACGCGCTCCAGTACTTGGACCGATACGAACGCCAGGGCAGCGGCGCCATTCGCCGCCAACGCGGCTGCTGCATGGTACCCAGGGTCGTCGGTCTGCGCGACGACGACGACTGCGCCCGAGGCTTCTGCAATGCGTCGGCTCGTCGAGATCGCGCGCCGCGAGCCGTGCACGCAGAACGTCATCCCGAGAAAGCTTGGGCTGCGCCGCCGACTCGGCAGTGACACCAGCGGATGCATCACCCCTACAGCCGCGCCCTGAGTCTGGCAGGCGCGAAGCTCGTCTGTTCCCCGGGCCCCAGCGCAGTGAAGGACCGTTGCACCGCGCTTCAAATGCGGCGCGATGGCATTCGCAAGCGTCTCGATGGAATCGTCGGGTACGGCAAGCACGACTGCATCAGCGGCACGAACGCCCGAGGCATTCCAACGCCGTCCTTCGATCACCGTTTCGAACGATGCGTTCGGTTCGAGATTCCGCCTCAGCGCGTTGCCGACCCGTCCGCGGCCGATGATCAGCAGTTTCATGGGGGGCCTTGATAGAGCCCGTGGGATTGGATGTGCTCGACCACTTTCGTTGGGACGAGGCCACGTATCTCGCCTGCGTTCGAGAGACGGAGACGAATATCCGTCGAGTTGACGTTCGGAATCGAGATGGGGCAGCCCTCTGGAGCGGGGTATCCCTCACGCCCGACCACCAGCGGCGTGGCGATGCGGGCAACCTCGTCCCAGCGGTGCCAGCGGGAGGTCGTCGGTAAGACATCGGCCCCTATGAGAAGGCGAAATTCCGCACCCGGGCGCTCTGCTCGGAGTGCCTCGAGCGTGAGGAGCGTTCGGCTCACCCCTCCGAGACGCCGTTCGACGTCAGAGACGAGAACCTCGTGAAATGGATCGAACGCGAGCTCCGCGAGCGCCATTCGCTCTTCGAACGAGGCGCGATGCTCCTTGTCGAACGCGTGTTTCCAAGTTGGAATGACCCAAACGGAGTCGATCTCGGAGGCCGAGAGCGCCCAAGCGACCGAGAGCACGTGGCCGAGATGAGGCGGATCGAAGCTGCCTCCGTAGATTGCGATCCGCTCCGAGGTCACGGTGCCACCATGACCTTCGCTCCGCGTCCTTGGATCGGTTCCCTCCATCGGAGATCCCCGTTCATGTCGATGGCTTCGAGGACGACGCCACCGGTCTCTGATTGGTCGTCGACCAGGCCGACGTGTCCATCATCGAGAGGACCGGGGCTGAAGAAACAACGAGGTCCAAATCGCTTGAACATCAACTCGTTTCCATCACCGTATACGACGAGGTTGGAGTTGATCACGTCCTCTTCTCCGATCGTCGACTTGTTCCGCACGATGAGCACGATCCGGTCGTCGAGCATCTCCATCGCGCGGATTGGTGGCGCAGGTACGACGCGAAGCTTCCCGAGGTAGCGCGCCCCCCGGAGACGTCTGAGCACCTCTTGGATTTGGTCGGGGGACCCGGTCGCAGCGACCTCGGCGACTTGCTGCTCTATCGGCTCCTCGCCGTCATCGTTCGTGTGTGTGGCAATGAACTGGCGAAGGGCATCGTCCTCGCCGAGATAGACGACCGTGTCGGCCTCGAGCTCGCAGATCAGAAGCTTGGCAGCTCGCTCGAGAGCAGCCATGTCCGTTCTTGCTGGACCGATGAAACCCAATCGCATCGTTCTAGGGATCTACACCAGCTTGGGTGCGAGCTTCAAAATGTGCGTCGCTAATCGCGAATCGGACCATCGCCCAGGTTTCACGGTTTTCGACAATCGCCCTCAAACGGCCCGAGTCACTCGCCGGAAAGTCTTGCCCGGCGATCTTGAGCAGCGCATCGACCGCCGACGGGACGTCCCCACTCAGGGTCAAGGCCGCCCGGTCGCCCAGCTCCGAGATCGCCATCGGGACCGAACGCGTCGAGAAGCTCGGACTGCCTCGTAGCTCGAGCACCAGACTCTCGACTTCGTCACGCCAGCGTCTCGGCACGGACTTGAGGAGCTTCTTGCGCAGGTCTTGGAGCTCACGGGCACGTGGATGCTCGCCACGGCTCGCTTCGTGGGTCTGGAGCAATGCGAGCAACACAACGTCGAGATCTTCGGGGCGCGCCCGAAGGGCTGGTGCAAGATGGTTGCTAGCGACCTTCAACGCGCGTGCGAACAGAAAGACCCTCTGGCGCGGACTGGTGATCTCGTGGAGCTTCACGCCAACGACGATCGTCGGTGGGTCGCCCGAGATTGGCATGCAGGCCGCGGGGGCGACTTGGGAGACCCGGAGGCGTGGCTCGCTGATTCCGAGGGCCTCGGCGACCGCACCCGCCTCCTCCACGAGGCCCACGAAGGGCCCCGATGGGCGTCGCAGGCGCCAGGCGCTCACGTCGAAAGGCAGCGCCTTGTCGAAGGACTGCTCGCAGAGCGCGAAGAGGCGCCGCACGGTCTGCGGTAAAGCGACTGGCGCAACGATGCTGTCCACCACCTTGGGCATCGGAACGTTCGGCTCTCCCAGGGCTTCTTGTTGCCTGCTGACGTCGCCGTCGAACAGCGATGCCGGGTGTCCGATCGCGATGGCCGCGCTGGCCGCGCAAGAGGCGGGGCCGGGGCCGTGTCGCCTGTGAAGAACACGAACGAGTGTCGTCCACAGAGATTCGCTGCCGGGGTCGGCGTCGATCGCCGACCGTAGGTCCGTCACGGCCCGATTCAAGTGCATGGCTTCGGCCGGGGCTGCGCCTTGGCGCTGATAGTGGTCGGCCGCGGCGAGAATCACGTCGATCTCCGTCGGCTGCTCCGCGCGCAGCGTCTCGAGCAAGAGCTCGGCCTGCCTCGGCTTTCCAGCGGCCTCCACAGCGGCCGCCAAGCGAATTCGGTAGTCGCGCTGCTCGGCTTCCCCAGTCGTTCGCCGGATGAGCTCTTCGAGCAGGCGGGCCGCTTCCTGAGCCTTGTTCTGGCGGCTCAGAACCGACGCCAGGCGGTCCAGCGCTTCCAAGTGCGCTGGTGCGAGCTTGGCGACCTGGCGGAGGGAGGCTTCGGCGCGCGAAAGATCGTTAAGGTGTACGTCGTAGACCTCAGCCAGTTGAGTAAACGCCCAGCTCTGCTCCTCGACGCTGCGCTTCAATCGCGCGATCCGAATCAACGCTTCGGCAGCGCCTTGCCAATTCTCCGATTCGCAATGCGTGTCGACCAGCTCCTTGAGCGCGGCAAAGTGATGGGGATCGAGCTCGAGGCACTCACCGAGAGCGGCGATTACGCCTTCTAAGTCGCCGCGCTCACGACCCTGACGAGCCTTGTCGAGAAGAAGGCCCACGAGCGTAGGCGTATCGGCGCCTGCATCGATTCGTCGATCGGTCAAGCTCGCGAGCGCGTCGAGTCGGCCCTGTTCTCGATAAAGCGCAGCGAGTCGGCGGTAGACGTCGAGATAGCGGATGTCGCAGTTGGCGGCGGCAATCCAGGCATCGACCGCTGCGTCGAGGTCGCCGATCTCTTCCTCCAAGATGCAGGCCGCTTCGCGCCATAGAGCTGCTGCGCGACGGCTATCTTTCGCCAGAGCTGCCGCGTCTCTGTACGTCGCCGCGGCTTCCTCCCAGCGCTTGGCAGCGTGCAGAAGTCGTGCTTCCGACTCCCGGGCAAGTGGATGATTTCGAGCTGCGTCCAGTCTTTGGAGCGCTTCTTCGTGCTCCCCGATTCGCTCGAGCACCCGCGCGACGTCTAGAGCGACTGCCCCCTCTTCGAGCTCGTCACCGAGGGAGCTCCCCAGGGCTTCCAGTGCGGGAATGCAACGCGCGGGCTCGCTGCCCGCGTAGGCCGCGCCCAGCGCCCTTCTCGCGAGGCCTGGGTCCGCTGCGAGGGGCTCGTCGATTCGTCTGAGCTGCCGATCGAGGTCCACCTGCATGATGTCCGGATCCGAGCTCAGTGATTCGAGGATGAGGCGCTGCCTGGCGAGCCTTTCCGCCGAGTCCGATGGCAAGATCTCCAGAAGGCGGCGGGCGCTCGAGCGGACGCGCTCGGTGTCGTTTTCCCGAAGAGCGTCCCACTCGAGAGCGCGGGCGGTGGGGATGTGATCGGGGCGCAATTCGGCGATCGATTGCAACGCTAGGCGCGCGCTTTGCATGTCGCGGCGGGCGAGTCGGTCGACCTCGGCCATGCCGGCGAACGCGCCGAGCGCCTCATCGTCGCTGCGTGCCTCCCGTGCGCGGCGCATTGCCGAGTCGGCCAGACGCGCGAACTCGCCGGCCTCGAGCTCGGCGTGCTGTTGCTGCGCTCGAATGATGGGGTCTTCGGGCCGCTCAGCAGACGCCTCGCGGAGCACCTTCGCCGCCTGACCCGAAAGTCCGGCCAAGCGGTACGAGTCCGCGGCGCGTTCGAGGTATGGTGACCCGTCCAGTCGATCAGCGGCCAGCATCATTAGATCGCCTGCTGCTTCGTGAGTCGTCCCGGTGGCGTCGAAGAGATATTCGAGCAGGAGCCGATCGGGCGCACTGTGGTCGAGCGCCGCCTCGGCGAGCTCCCGCTGTTTGCTGGCCGAGGTGGACCACATCGATGCCCGCAGCACGCCTGCAATCTCGTTCGCTGCGTCGAGTTGGGCTTGTCTTGCAGCGCTCGCAGCGCGCGCGTCGGGGGCGCCAATCTGGTCCTCGATCTGCCAAAGCGTGGGCCAGTAGTCGGTCGATGCCGCCAACGCGTCGTCACAAGCACCCATCGCCGCCGCGGTGGCAGGTGACGCGAGTCGCGCCGCCATCGTGAATGCGAATGCCCGGCGATCGCCCTCCGCGAGGCGACCCGCGTTCGACCAGCGTCTCGCGTTCGCGGATACATCGTCGTCTTCGAGCAGGAGGGCTTGCGCGATCAGGGGGTTTTGCGGCATGCGCTCCTCTGCTCGACGCAGAGCGCTCAGGCGGTCGATCTGAGCCGTGTGTTCGGCCATCTCCGCCCATGCAAGCGCTGCGCCAGCTGCGAGATGTTCCGGAGCCTGGTCGAGCTCTCGTTCGAGGGCTTCGAAGAACGAGGCGCCGTTCCCATCTCTTGCAGCGTCGTCCGCGCGAACGATACGCGATGATGGGCTCGAGGGCTCGTCCGAAACCGTCTCGAGCATTCTCTGCAGTCTGGTCTCGTCTTGTTCGTTCGAGTCCAGCAGACGGTGGCAAGCTCGCAAATAAGGGGTGAAGCTGCACTCGGATCCGCTGGCGCTCGAGGCGTCTTCGAAACGGGCTGGGTCTTGCAGCTCGGCGCAAAAGCGAGCGCGGCGGGCGCCGCTCAGCATGCGAGCTTCCTGGCTAAGGCCCGGCACCTCGGGGTCAAATGCTTCGATCGCCTCCTCCAGCTCGTCGGCGAGCGCAGCAGATTCACCAAGCGTCCATCGCGAAGCCACGTCGACGGTCCCCTGGAGGAATGCGACCAGTGCTTTCGGACCCCCGGTCTTCATCCGGGCACAGGCGGCCGTGCGCAGGAGTGCCGCGGCGACCGCCGCAGGGGCGTGCTCGGCTGCTTCGCGCAGCGATTCGATCGCCGTCTCCCAGTCGCCGAGCGCCAAAGACACGCGTACTACGCCGAGATGCGCCGCGAGTCGCGTCGGACTGAGCTCGAGGACGCGTAGATACGCGCCTCGGGCCGATTGGAGCGCTCCCGCGTCCTCCATGAGCTCGGCAGCGTGCAAGTGAATGAGTGCGCGCGCTTCGGGTTGCGGCCAACGTTCGGCGGCAGAGCTGAGAGCGTCGGCCGCGCCTCCGGTGTCTCCGCGCGCCGTTCGCGCCGATGCTAGCAAGATCAACGCCGAGAAGTCGTCAGCCCGAAGCGCTGCAGCATGTGAAGCCGCTTGCTCCGCGGCGGCCGGGTCGCCGAGCTTCCAGAGCTGAATGCTCGCGAGCAGCTTGAGTGCGGAGGCTCGTTCCGGGCCACTCAGATCGAGGCCTGCTTCCTTTTCGAGGGCGTCCGCCGCGGCCGGCCAGTCGTCGCGCTGCATCGCGCATCGCCTGATGGCCCGCACGACGACTACGTCGCGGGCATCTGCATCCAGTGCCACTTGGTAATCGCGTTCCGCGGCCTCGGCATTGCCGAGCTGCTCATGGAGCTCAGCCGCTGACGTGAGCAGCCTCGCTTTCGCTGAACCCACCGACCGGCTTGCTAGCGCTTCGAGCAGTTCAATGCGTCGCTTCTTGGCTTCGGGGCTCTCGCCCACCAGCGGCAGCGCTTCTTTCCGCGAGCGCACCTGAAATACCGTTCGCTGTGCCGCGTGGGCCCCCGAATCCGACGGGTGGGGAGGGCGGCTGACCCGCTTCGCCTGAGGTCCCGTTTGTGTCTCGACGAAGGTGTCGAGCAGCGTCGCGATCGCATCCTCGTCGAAGTCGAATGAAGGGGCCTCCGACTCCCGGCCTGCAGCGCTGAGGTCGTCTTCAGACATCGTGCCCCCAAAGTGGAGAGTCGGCGTGAAGCCAGAATCTGAGAAGGTCGAGCCCGCGCGGAGAAGTGCGCAGCGCGTCTAGCGAGAGATTCCCGTCCAGAAGCGTGCTCAAGGCGGCCGCGATGTTTCCGGACGTCAGCAATCCTGCGCGGTCCCCGCTTCGCTGCAGACTTCGAGCGAATTCGATCAACGTCGAAGCTGTGAGCCTCGCGTCTCCCACCCGGTCCTTGACGGCCTTGCGGACCATGCGCCGCAGCTTGACCTGAGTTGCCGGAAGCACGGGTCCCCCGGGGGCGAGCTCGCAACGTGCGGCTCGAAGGATCGCAGCCAGCTTGCCGGCAACTTTCTCCGGGGAATCGTCGAGCAGCCGCGCAGCGCCGTGCGGCGTTCCCCAAACGAGGCGGCCCGCGGCGAATCGACCTGCCGCGTCGAGACCTGCCTTCAATCTGAGCGGAGCAACCCAGTTCACAGTCGAGTCGCCTAGCTCCGCCTCGAACACGGCGTCGGGTTCGTCCGAAAGCTTGACCCACCCGGCGCGTGTGCCAAATCGCTGACAGATACGCTCGAGGTCCCTGCAGATCGGATCGTCCGGCGCGGCTCTCTTCGTCCGCCGTCGTGACTTCGCCAGCGCGGGCCCCGCGTAGCAGAGGACGTCGCGAAGCAACTCATCGGCATTTGGATCCCAAAGCGCGGCGACCGAGACCTGGTCGAGGTCGAAGTTGCTGAAGTCCGAGCTCGGTGCAAGCCCCAGCGCGACACGCGCGGCGTGGGCCGCAGCCGTTCGGCGAGCCTCCCCTTGCCAGATCGCGGCATTTTCCAATCCTTCGAGGAGTGCGGCATCGAGGCGACCCTCGTCGATTCGCTGCCAAACGGCCTGCTCGAACGTCACGAGCGCGCTGTTCCGCGCACTGCCTTCGAGCAGCTCGATCAGAGACGAGATCGCGGTGGCATTCGCTGGTTCCGCCCCGAGAGCCCGCTGGTAGGCGTCGATTGCAGCTCCTCGGTTTCCAAGCTCGAGCTCGAGCGCGCCGATACGACTCCAAATCTGGGCGTCCGCGAGGTCGAGGGCTTCGACCGCACGCAGCTCCTCAAGCGCTTCGGGCTTCGCTCCGAGGTGTGTCTCGAGGAAATCTGCAGCGCCGAGGTGCGCCACGCGTCGCTGTTCCTCTGGAATACCGGCCACCGACAAGCTCCGGAGGCAAGCAACGGCTTCTGCCCATTGCTCGAGCGAGACGTGGATTTCGGCCGCCAGGGCCAGAGCCCCCGGATGGTCGGGTTCGGAGGCGATGAGCTCGTCCAGCACTTCGAGTGCGCCAGGCCGGTCGCTAAAGCCGCGGAGTAGCCGGGCCCGCTCGTACAAGAGGTCCTGGCGATCTTCCGGATCGCTGAGGGCAAGCCGCTCCGATACCAGTGTTTCGAGCGCTTCGGCATCCTCTCGCGCGGTAAGCAGGTCGTGCAATCGCCTGAACGCGACATCGCGGCGCGGGTCTTCGTGGAGTGCGGCTCGGAACAGGTCCTCGGCTTGCTGGTATTGCTCGAGTCGCTCCAATCGCACCACTCCGGCCTCCTCCAAGAGATCGGACTTCAGCGAACCGTCGACGAAGGGTGCAAGGCGTTCGCAGGCCTGCGCGACCGAGGGCCAATCGCCCGCTTGTCGCGCCGCTTCTCGAAGCATCTCCCAGACCGAGAGGTCGTCGGGCCGTTCGTTCACGGCGGCGCTCAGCAAGGCCACGGCTTCCTTTCCCCTGTTTGCTTCGACCAGAGCCCGCCAATAGGCCGCATCGAGGGCGCCGCGTCCGATCACTTCGCTATGTCGTCGCTTGTGCTCGAGCGCCTGCGCGCGGATTTCGGCGTCGTCTCCAGGAGCGAGCGCCTCGTCGATCGCGATCGTAGCGTCGCTTTGAGACTCGGAGAGCACCCCTGCGTCTTGTGCAAGCATGAAGATCTCGTCTGCCGCCCCCGATCCTTGCGCAATTCGTGTCGCTCGCAGCCCTTGGAGGAGTGCGGCTGCGCGAAGGCTCTCGCTCGGCGCCAGAGCCGCAAGCTGAAGCCATGCGTCGCCCGACGACGAGCTCTTTTCAGCGAGCGAAGCACGGAGCGCCCCGTAAGCGGCCTCGAACTCTTCAGCGATTTTGTCGGAAGATTCACCGGCGTCCGAAAGGACTTCTTCCGCGGCTGCCCGCTGCTCTGCCGACGTGAGCCGCCGCGGCATCGACATCAGCGCAACGGCCGAAGCCACCGCGCTGATCGGATGCTCGAGGCCTCGTTCGTAGGCGTTGCTTGCCTCCGCATCGACCGACTCCCGGAACGCGAGCGCGTCGCCCAGAAGCAGCGCGTAGAGCTCCGGCACGCCACCGCCGAGATCGGAGCTCGAGAGCCGATCGTAGGCGCGTAAGGTCGCCTCTGGGTCCCCTCTGCGGCGAGCGACGTCGAGAAGCGCCAACGCCGGGGAGGGCGAGCTGGGGTCTTCCAACAAACCCTGCTCATACGCCTGCTGCGCAGCCTGAAGGTTCTCGGATCGCTCCGCCGCCGCGCCGGCCAAAAGAAGTGACACCTCGCCGAGCCCGTTTCCGGTGCGGCCTTCCGCGCGCTCCCTCGCTAGCGACACCACGTCTTCGGGGCGCCCTCCCTCCCGCAAGACCCCGTCGAGCAGGGATACGATGTACCGATCATCTGGGGCCGCGGCCCAGGCGTGCCGAAGTACGCGCTCGGCGGCGCGCCAGTCTCCGCTTCGTGCATGGGCCTTTCCAGCGGCGCTCAGGTGCCCCAGTTTTGAATCACCGCCCGTCTGTCCCGCCAGCGTTTCGTGCGCCTCGGCGAGCAAGGCCTCGTTGCCGGACCATGCAGCACGGGCTCGCGCAACTCCAGGGGCCCATTCTAGGCTGTTTGGGTTCCGGACCGCATCGCGCAGCACGACCTCGGCCGGTTCATCGGCGCCCAAGGCATGCTGTGTCACATAGTATTCGGTGAACGCGATCGACGAACGCTCAGCGGGTTCGACCTCGCACTGGCTAAGCTCGGAGCAACGCTCCAGAATTTGATCGGGTCGATTCGCGCGAAGCGCGGCACCGAAGGCTTCTCGAATGAGCCGCGTCTTGGAGTTACCGGTCGCCGCGATCGCCTCGCTGTAGAGGAGCTGCGCATCCACCTCCGTCGCTGGGCTCGAGCTGGCGAGCTCCGCGGCGTGCCACAGGCATCGGGCGCGTGCTTCGCCTTCCGCGGAGTGCGCGCGCTCCTGCAAGCGTTCGACCCGAGGTGCGACTGATCTCGCCCGGATCGCAGCCACGTCACGCAACGCCTGCAGGTACTCGGACTGGGGAAAGGCGGCCGCCGCATCGCGAAGGACTGCGCCGATCTGCAAATCATCCCCGTGAGCAACTGCGCGGCGAAGGCCATGCGCTACGAATGCAGGATCGTCGGGCGCGTTCACACGAAACCAATCGGAGGCAGACTGGAGGGTGAGCTCATCGCCCCGCTTCTCGGCGATCCGCAAGGATTTCAATCGAATCGAAGACCGATCCGGGAACAAGCGCAGCGCCGCTTCGATGTATTGCGCAGCTGAGTCCAAGTCATCGAGCCGCGCGTCGCTGCAGGCCGCAGCCTCTTGCCAAAGGAACGCCGCCATAGGGAGTCGCTCCGCCTTGGGAACCGGCAGCTCGAGTGGATCGCTTGGCTCGTCGCTTGCGGCTGCCGTCTCGAGCAGGCGTGCCATCGAAGTCGCTGCATGGACCAAGACGTCCCAACCCCCTTGCTCCCTCCCGATTCGAAGTTGAAGCGAGCGTGCCTGCCAGCGCAACGCTCGCGCTTCGCAAGCGCGCTCGAGTGTCTCTATCGCTTCTTTGGGACGCCCGGCCTCGATTTCGCTCAATGCGAGGTCGAGGAAGAGAGCAGCCGCCAAGCTTGGTTCGGATGCATGCAGCCCCTGCGTGCAAAGCGCGATTCGAAGGGATTCTGCGTCGCCACGGGCTTCGGCGAGCCACTCGAGAACGAGTGCTGGCACCGTAGGCTCGGGAGATTGTGCGATAGCCTCGCGCAGAAGCGATGCCCAGTCTTCGGACCGCAGAGCCAGATCCAAAAGGGCCGCGGCGCTCAACGTGGGGCTCGTGGCGTGCGCGGCGAGCGACGACGTGATCGCGGTCGAATCGTGGCCATTCGCCTCCCGTTCAGCGATTCGAAGCTGTGCGATCAAGGCTGGCTGAAAGCTCGGAGCCGCCGCGTGCGCCTTGCCGTAGTAGTCGAACGCCTTCGAGGCCTCTTCGAGCTCGTGCTCGTAGAGCGCCGCAACTTCGTAGAGGATCGCGGCCTGGGTTCTGGGCTCGGCTTCGGATTCAAGCTCACGGCGCAGATTGACGATGCGCGACTCGACCAAGTCTCGCTTCCGCGCAGCCTCTGCCGGGCTCGGTGGCGGATTACCCATCATCAGCCGCCCCGGTTACGTCAGTGTCCAGCCGCCGTCGATGACCATGACGTCCCCGGTCACGTAGCCCGATTCGTCCGAGGCCAAGAAGACCGCACCTCCGGCAATGTCTCGCGGCTGACCCACGCGGCCTGCCGCCGTACGATTCACGATGCTCGAACGAATCTCGTCGTTGTCGACCATGACCTGCGCGAACTTGGTTTCGATCAGCCCTGGCGCGATCGCGTTGACCCGAATGCCTGCACCGCCGAGCTCCATCGCCAGGGTCTTGGTCATCGAGATGACCGCGGCCTTGGTCATCGCATAGACGCCTTGCATCGGGGCCGCAATGAGGCCCGCGACACTGGCGACGTTGACCACAGACCCTCGAGCCTTTCGTTCCTGCAGGTGCCCAGCTACCAGTTGGATCATTCCAAAGTAGCCCTTCACGTTGACCTCGAAGGTCTTGTCCCAGGCGCCTTCGCCGATTGTCAGCATTGGGCCGAAGTGCGGGTTGGTCGCGGCATTGTTCACGAGGACGTCCACCTTGTCATAGGCCTTCAACGCCTTCTCGAGCATGTCTTCGCGCTGCTCGCGATGACCCACGTGACAGGCGATCGCCGTCGCCTCGCCTCCTTGGGCGCGAATCTCCGCCGCGACGGCATCCAAGCCGTCGATCTTGCGGGAGACCAGGACGACTTTGGCTCCTTCCTCGGCCATCTGGGCCGCGATGGCCGCACCGATTCCCCTGCTCGCTCCCGTTACGATCGCCACCTTGCCCTCTAGGCGCTCAGCCATGCCGTCCCCTCCTCTACTGAGAGACGTATAGCGCTCTGCAGGGTGGTTTTGCCAGTTCCATCTGCACGGGGGTTGCGCAGGTCCGTGACTGAGCAAAACTCGGCCTTTGCTCGTTTCGCCCGAGGGGTCGTTCTGACGCTGTTCTACGCCATCACCTCTGTCATCGTGGGTTTCATCGCGGTGGTCTGGGGAGCCGATCGTTTCGTTCATGGAGCGGCCGGTTTGGCCAGCAACTTTGGACTGAGTCGCCTCGTCATCGGTCTCACTATCGTGGCTTTTGGCACCTCCGCGCCGGAGATGTTGGTGTCGGGCATGGCCGCGGCCGCCGGAAGCCGCGAAATGGGCGTCGGCAACGCGATTGGCTCGAACATCACCAACGCCACGCTCGTTCTAGGCGCAGCCGCGTTCGCCAAGCCGTTGAGCGTTCACTCGCGCCTGTTGATTCGCGAGATTCCGGTGTTGTTCTTGGTCATGGCGCTCGCCTTGGCTTTCCTCTGGGACGGAGAGCTGAGCCGGGTCGAAGGTTTCGTGTTGTTTGCCGGGATGTTCGCTTTGATCGCTTGGATCAGCTTTCAGGGCCGTGAAGAGGAGTCCCAAGCCATCAACGATCCAGCGTTGGCCTTCGAGGACGATCAGATCCCGAGCTCGCTCCCTACCCCGAGGGCCATCGCACTCCTCTTGGTCGGGCTCCTCGTTCTCTTGGCCGGATCCCGGGTCCTCGTCTGGGGCGCCGTCGGAATCGCCCGCGGCCTCGGCGTCAGCGAGCTCGTAGTCGGACTCTCTCTCGTAGCGCTCGGGACGAGCCTTCCTGAGCTGGCTGCCTCCGTCGCCGCGGCCCGCCGGGGAGAGCCGGACATTGCGGTCGGCAACGTCGTCGGATCGAACATGTTCAATTTGCTGGGCGTGCTCGGGCTTCCCGGAATCATCGCTCCCGGCGAAGTCGACCGCTCGGTCATCTTCCGAGACTTCCCGATCATGGTGGGGGCGACCCTTCTGCTCCTCTTGATGGCGGTCAACGAGCGGAGCCAGATCGGCCGCAGGCGAGGGGCTGCCTTGATCCTCGTCTTCATCCTGTATTTCGTGATGCTCTTCTGGCATCCAGGGCTGCCGCACATGCCGCACATGCCGTCCTAGGTGTCGCGCGTCCAAACTAGCGTCATGTTGTTGGCAGGCATCTGCGCTCGCTCATTCAGCGTGAACCCCGTCCGGCCGGCAAGCTTGGTCAGCTCATCGATGTCGCGGACGCCCCAATTCGGGTTGCGCGACCGAAGACTCTCGTCGAACGCTGCGTTGCTCGGTGCCGTGTGCTCGCCATGAAGCCGATAAGGGCCGTAGGTAATCAGTGGAGCTCCAGACGCGAGCAGCCTACGGGCCCCTTCAAACAGGGCCTCGCTCGTTTCCCATTCCGAGAT
>Ga0055450_10000137_pt1 | contig 13025 bp, 10 predicted proteins | sample China_Galinas_PW_5_FD_57740 | JGI IMG/M metagenome (GOLD analysis project Ga0055450, IMG submission 57740) | Wetland microbial communities from San Francisco Bay, California, USA, that impact long-term carbon sequestration - China_Galinas_PWC_D1 | ecosystem: Environmental > Aquatic > Marine >... | reverse complement strand
TGAGGCGGTGCTCGGCCTTGCCGGCGTGCAGGGGGCTGATGCCGTGCTTCGCCTTGTACTCCATCTCCTCGGCGAGATCCTCGAAGTAGCGGGCCCCTTCCTCGGTGCCCCGCAGAGCGTTTGCCACGCCCAGGTAGATGGTGCCTTCCATCATGGCGTCGAAGACGGCCGGTCGGCTCCGGTTCAGCTCCAGGACGCGGCGCCAGGCGCGGCCCATGCGGTTGGTGCGGTCCAGGACCTCACGCAGGCGATCGACGTCGAAGGCCTTCCCGGTGAGCTTCTCCAGGTGGCCGATGAGTTCCTTGAGCTGATAGGCCACGTAGCGCGTATCACGCACGCGGTCCTCGGTGGTCTGAGTGTAGCGCCCGGGCGCCTGCCGGCTCCCGGGCACGTCCACCGTCACGATGGGAATGTGGTACATACGCTCCCAGATCTCGGCCCACTTCAGGTACGTGTTGCACGCGTTGGTGAGCACCGCGATGGACGGCGGCGGGATGGTCCCCATGGGGTGCTCACCGTGGCGGATCTGGAGGGCGTAGTCGGCCTTCACGTAGCCACAGACGTCCGGGGAGAAGCCGTGATCCTCGGCCAGGTTCAGGTACTCGTCCGCCACCCTGCGGACCGCGGTTTGGAGGGAGTTGATCTCCGGGAAGACCGTGTGCAGGTCGAAGGGGAGCAGGAGCTCGTTCAGGCTCCCCATGACGAAGACGTAGGCCGCCTGCTCGCCGGCCTCCGCCGCGCGGGTGAGCCGGTCGAACCAGTTCCGGAAGAGCGTGCTTCCGTCGCGGGCTCCGCGGCCGACGATATCGTGTTCGATGGGGTTCATGAGGGCAGTCTCAGGCGAAGAGGAGGTTCTCGACGAAGGTCTCGAGCTGGATCTGGAGGTGGTCGAAGGAGGTCATGCGCTCCTCGAACTCGGTCACGAAGTAGGCGATGCCCTCGGCGTCCAGGGTCTGGGCGTAGGCCACCTGCTCGTCCAGGCCGGGCTCGCACATCTTGGCTGCGGCCACGATGCAGGCCTGTGCGTCCGCCCCACGGATGCGCGCGAGGAGCATCTTCTCCTTGGGCTTACGCAGGTCGTGCTGCACGGGGCTGTACGAGGAGTCGTCCAGGTAGGCGACGGCGAGGTTCTTCACCGGGTCGCCGGCGGTGGGCACGTCGGAGAGGATCCAGCGAAGTCCGATGAGCAGGTCGTCGTCCACGACGTAGCAGAACTCGGCGATGGCGCCCAGCAGGTCGAGAGGCGGCTGTTCGCAGAAGCCACCCTCGAAGACCACGCGGATCTTGTCCTGCTTCTTGACCTTGCGATCCCGGATGCGGGGCACGAGCCACGCCAGCAGCTCGTTGTGTTCCTCGCGGGTGATGAGGCCCCCGAGGGAAACGAGCACGTACGCCTCGTCCACCGGCAGTAGCCACGGCGTGGTGCGCTTGATGTCGTAGAGTTCCCGGAGCCACCGCCGGTTCTCGTTGAACACCACCAACGCCGCGCGGAGGTCGTCGTCGGTGGCCTTCCTTCCCGAGATCGCCTCCAGCTCTCCCAGCACCCGGCGGTACTCTTCGGTGAGCCAGGTGGACGAGAACGCCGAGTTCGGGTTCTGTGGCAGATACAGGATCTGTGCGGTCTCGGGGCGGTTGCGCCCCCAGATGCCCGCGAGGTTGCGCGCGGCGTCACAGATGGGGTGCGAGACGAACATGTCAACCTGGAGACGGCCGGTGAGGGCCAGCTCCAGGGAACTGCGCAGGATGGAGCACAGGTACGATCCGAAGTGCGAGTCCGCCTGCTCCCGCTCCATGGAGGCTCCGCGCACCTTCACCGGGAGGACGCCAGCGGCGTGGGCCAGCTCCTCGGGGAAGTAGACCTGAAAATGACCCAGGACCTTTCCTCCGGTTTCGCGCCACCGCTTCACCGTTGGGAAATCCGGGTCTTCGACGATCTCACGGCAGTACGCGAGCACCGCGTCGAGGCCATCGTCGAAGGGGACGTGCAACAGGCGGCGTGGCTCCGTGGGCCGGACCTCGGGCAGGTCGGTCATGTCACTGTCCCTTCCACTGTGGAGGCCGCTTTTCGAGAAAGGCGGCGAGCCCTTCGCGTGCGTCGTCCAGGTGCATGAGTTCGTCCAGGTAGATGCCCTCCACGACGGGAAGCGCATCGTTCAACGGCCCTCTGGCTCCCGCCACCACCGCCCGCTTGGTCAACCGCAGAACCGGTCGGCTGAGCTCGGAGAGGGAGCGCACGTACTCCTCCGAGGCGCGAGGGAAGTCGTCGTCCGGCCAGACGTGCTGGGCCAGGCCCATCTCCTTGGCCTCGTCGCCCAGGAACGTGCGGCCCGTGAGGCAGATATCCATGGCCCGGGCCCGCCCGACGAGGCCGGGGAGCACCGCCGCAGCGAAGGGCGGCAGCACCCCCAGGAGGATCTCGGGCTGGCCCAGCTTGGCACCTTTCCGTGCCACCACGATGTCGGCGGCCAGCGCCACCTCCATGCCTCCGCCGAGGGCCGCGCCGTTCACCACGGCAACCACGGGCATCTCCAGGGCGCGGATGCGCCGGAGGGCCTCGTGGAAAGCATGGATCATGTCGTGGACGCGCTCGGGGGTATGGTCCGCCACGTCCACGCCGGCACAGAACGCCTTGCCCTGTCCGGTGATGGCCAGGACGGTAGCCCGGGAATCCGCCGCCACCAGGTCCACCGCCGCGGTGACCTCCCGCAGCATGTCGATGGTGAGGACGTTCACGGGGGGGCGGTCCAATACCAGCCGAACGGCGCCATGGAGGCGATCCAGGTGCAGGTGCCGGAAGTCGGCGGCGGACAGGGCGTCCATCCCCGCTGCCATCTCCTGGTCGTTGTCCACGATGGGTCGATCCGACGACGACATGTTCTACTTCCCTCTCTTCGGGCCCGCGGGGGCCGGCGATGTGGTGGGGCGGAGCGGCGGGGCGCCGCTGCGCCATGGGGTATGGTCCAATGACTCCTACGTCAGGCCGATGCCGCCACCTTCTTCCTGGCGGGAGCCTTCGTCAGAACTCCTGCCACGTACGCGTCGGCGGGGCCGACGAGGGCGTCGTGGAGGGCGTGGAAGAGGGCCGAGGCCGCGTCCCCCGCCCAGTCGTGGGGCAAGAGCCTCCGCGGCAGGTACGGGTCCTCCAGCAGGAAGCGCCGGTACTCGTGAATAAGGCGAAACCGCAACGCGAAGCACGCCTTGTCGCTCAGTCCCGCGCCGTCACGGTCGGTGCTGCACTCCTCCAGACGTGGGCGCCACCGGGAGGTGAAGGAGCGATACCTCCGGTTCAGCGTCGAGAGGTTCCAGCACTTGTCCACCATCTTGCTGATGTCCGTTTCCGTGACCCGCTCGCCATGAAAGCACTCCATGTGATCCTGGATTCCCATGCGCCGCGCCACCTCCACCACGTGGGTGTGGACGTCGTGGGGGGAGATCCAGAGGCCGTTGCCGAGGGAGCCGAAGCCCAGCCACGCCAGGCGGTCCCGGAGGCGGTCCCGGAGCTGACGCCGGTTTTCGGGGATGGAGTAGGCCAGGAGGAACCAGGAGCCGTCCCAGGGCGTGTCCCAGGTGACGTGGAAGATGCGGGCCTTGCCCTCCTCCAGGAGCTGGCGGCCCTGGCGGGTGAGGCGGTAGAAGGAGTTGCGCCCGGAGCGCCGGGTTTGGAGCCACCCCTTCTTGGTCATCCTCGAGAGGACCGTGCGCACGGCACCCTCGGAGAGGTCGAAGGGCTGCAGCAGGGGGATGAGGCTGCCTACCCAGATGGGAGCGCTATGGGAGAGGAGGTACTCTCCGAAGAGCGTGAAGACGAGGTCCTGAGGTCGCTGGCTGGCCATGATGACGTATGTCTCTTCTGGCAACGATCGTAGAATAGCTGACAGATGTTGTTCCGGCAAGAAGGAAGAACGCCTGCCAAGCCGACGGGGACCGGAGCGCGCTCGGCACTCCCCCCGGTGCGAAGCCCGTCAGGATCCGGTCTCTCTCGAGCTTCAGGGCGCTCGCCTCGGTCATGGGTTCCAGTCGGGAACGAGGATCACGCGCTTCCGGAACTCGTGGTCGGCGACACCCTGCAGAAGTCGCGGCGCCTCACTCATCGAGTGCGTCTCGATGAAGGGCTTGAGCGTGATCTTCTTCTCGTTGATGAGCCTGAGAGCCTCCGGGTAGAGCTCCGGCTTGCATCCCCAGGTGCCCTGGATCGTGGCGTCGAAGGCCATGGCGTTGCTCAGGCGCAGGGCCACCTTCTCGAGGGTGAAGCCCACGACCATGAGCGTCGATGCGTAGGTCAGCAGGCCATAGGCGGTCTCCTGGCCCCCGGCGTGGCCCGAGCACTCGAAGATCTTCCAGCTGTGTTCCGGGACTCCCCACTCCTTCGCCTTTCCACGAAGCTGCTTGCGGAGGGTCTTGAAGTCGGTCTCTGCGGAGTTGATGGTGAGGCCGGCCCCGTAGGCGGCCACGGCGTCCAGATTCGCCTGGTCCACGTCGATGGCGACGACATGGGCACCCATGGCCGCCGCGATCTGCACGCAGTACGTGCCGACGCCGCCGACGCCCACGACGACGGCGAGTTCGCCCGCCTGCAGCCCGCTCCGGTGGATGGCCTGGTACGGCGTGGTGACGGCGTCTGCGATCACGGACAGCTCGTGGAGGTCGTAGCCCTCCCGGATCTCCACGACGCAGAGGCCCCGACCCGGCGTGAGCAGGTATTCCGCGAAGCCGCCGTCCATGTCGTTGCCGGGCATCAGTTGGGCACGGCAGATATTGCCGCGGCCGGCGCGGCAGAGGTCGCACTCCCCGCATGGCATCACCGCGGGCACGATGACCTCCCGGTCGCGCAGCGCCTCCCAGCGCGAGCCCACCTCGACGACGACACCGCTGACCTCGTGGCCCAGGGTCAACGGCAGATCCTTCTTGGTTGGAACCCCGTCCTTCCAGAAGCCGATGTCGGTGTGACAGACGCCACACCCCGACACCTTCACGACGACCTGGTCCTCGTTCGGCTCCGGCCTGGGTACGTCTCGTACCTCAAGCGGTGCTCCCACCTTGATCAGTTGAACAGCGTTCACGGCGCACCTCACTCAGGAGAAGTCGGCTCGAACCACGAGGTGGTGAGGGGTGTTCCGGCGCGCTGCCCTTTCTAGCGGCACGCCAGGCCTCCCATCAAGTGGTTGGTGAATTGCGTTCCCAGCTCGCGAGCGTGGAGGGCACCCTCCGGCCGATACCACCTCGCGATCCAGTTGATCGCTCCGAGAATCACGAACGCCGCGATCTTGGAATCCACCTCCCGGAACTCCCCGCTCTTCACCCCCTGCTCGATGAGCTTGCGGAGGTCCCGCTCGTAGCGGTCGCGTGCGGCGATCACCTCCGCCTGGCGCTCCGTCGAGAGCGCCGGCACCTCGAAGGCCAGAGGCGATCCATTCAGGTTCCCCGTCATGACCCGGACATGCTCACGGATGACGTAGCCGAGCCGCTCGGTGGCCGTCTCGAGCTTCATGGCTTCCTTCATCACCCGACGGATCTCGTTCAGAGACTCGCGGTGGCACTCGTAGAGGATCGCTTCCTTGTCGGGGAAGTAGTGATACAGCGCCGTCTTGCGGACGCCGACGTGCTCCGCGATGTCGTCCAGGGTCGTGGCGTGGTACCCGTTCTCCCGGAACGCACGCAAGGCGGCGTGCAGGATGTCCCGCTGGCGCTGCTCGCGCCTCTCGCGCACGTGGGCGGAGCCGGTCTTGGCCGTGCGCTTGCTGGACACCGAGGGGATGCTCCCTTGCGTGTTGTGAACGGATGTTCAGATTTTGAACGTCCGTTCAAACGGAGTCAAGATCTCCTCGCCGCCCGAGGGTACCGGGGCGATCTCCACTACCGCCGCTCACCAGACGCCGGCTTCATGTCACGACCTGGAACGCCCGACCACCCCCTTCGCGTCGCAGTCGTCGGTGCCGGGCCGGCGGGCTTCTTCGCCGCCGAGCACCTCTTCAAGCAGGAGGGCCTCGGCGTCGAGGTCGACGTCTTCGACCGGTTGCCCACGCCCTACGGGCTGGTGCGGGCCGGCGTGGCTCCCGATCACCAGAAGATCAAGAGTGTGACGAGGGTCTACGAGAAGACGGCTGCCAAGCCGGGGTTCCGCTTCTACGGGAACGTGACGTTCGGCTCGGACCTCGACCTCGACGACCTGCGCTCCCACTATCACGCGGTGATCTTCACCACCGGCGCCCAGATGGATCGCGCGCTGGGTATCCCCGGTGAGGACCTTCCCCGGAGCCACTCCGCCACGGAGTTCGTGGCGTGGTACAACGGCCATCCGGACTATCGCGACCTGGAGTTCGACCTCTCGCAGAAGAGCGTCGCGGTGGTGGGTGTCGGGAACGTGGCTGTCGACGTCGCGCGCATCCTGTGCAAGACCACCGACGAGCTCGCCGCCACGGACATCGCCGACCACGCCCTGGAGGCCCTCCGGGAGAGCCGGGTCGAGGACGTGTACCTACTGGGGCGCCGCGGCCCCGCCCAGGCCGCCTTCACCACCCCCGAGGTCAAGGAGATGGGCGAGATCCCCGGGACCGACGTCATCGTGCTCCCCGAGGAGGCCCGGCTCGATCCCCTCTCGGAGCAGGCCATGGCCGAGAGCGACGACCGCGCCCTCGCCAGAAAGGTCCAGCTGATCCAGGACTTCTCGGGACGGTCGCCCTCGGGCCGGCCTCGCCGTCTGCACATGCGCTTTCTGGTGTCACCGGTGGAGCTCACTCCGGCGGCCGACGGGGGCGTGGGGGGTATGCGCCTGGTGCACAACGAGCTCCGCGACGCCGGCAAGGGCAACCTGCGGCCCAGGCCCACCGAGCGAACCGAGGAGTTGGAGGTGGGCCTCGTGTTCCGGTCCGTGGGGTACCGGGGCGTGGAGCTTCCCGGTGTCCCGTTCCGGGACGACTGGGGCGTGATCCCCAACGTGTGCGGCCGGATCGTGGACGCCGCCGGGTCGCCCCTGGCCGGCATGTACACCGCCGGGTGGATCAAGCGGGGGCCGTCCGGGATCATCGGCACCAACAAGGCCTGCTCCGTGGAGACGGTGACCCTCCTCCTGGAGGATCTGGCCGCGGACACGCTCCCGAGGCCGGAGCATCCGTCGGCAGAGGCTGCGGACAGGCTCGTGCGGGCGCGCCAGCCCCTCGTCTTCGACTTCGAGGACTGGAAGCGCCTCGATGAGCTGGAGAAGAAGAGGGGCGCGGCCTCGGGACGACCCCGCGTGAAGTTCACGACGGTGCGCGAGATGGCGGAAGCCCTGGGGCGTTGACGTGTTCGAACCCCAACCCGGCTGGACGTGACATGTGGTCACGGCGGACCGCGCACCGCGCGTGGCGCGCGCTGCTCGCGGGGAGCGTAGCGACACTCCTGTCGGCCTCTGCGGCGGGTGGGCAGGCGTTGCCGTCGTTTCAACTGGGCGAGCTGGTGGTGACGGCAGGCCGTCCGGTCTCGGAGCTGGGCGGCACCGTGAGGGTCATCGACGCCCGGGAGATCGAGGCGATGGGCGCGAGCACCCTGGACGAGGCGCTGGCGCTCGTGGCCGGCCTGAACGTCCGCACGGGGAACCAAGGCGTACCGCGAGTGGACCTGCGGGGCCTGCGCTCACGACACGTGACCCTCCTCCTCAACGGCATTCCGCTGAACTCGACGTTCGACGGACAGTTCGATCCGTCGTTCATTCCGGTGGAGAACATCGCGAAGATCAAGGTGGTGACGGGCACGGCGTCGGTCCTGTACGGACAGGGCGGCCTCGCCGGGGTGATCGACATCGTGACGAAGCAGGGGGAGGACGGCTGGAGAGGGAGCGCGTCGGGCGAGCTGCAGCAGGTGGATGGGCGACTGGCGCGCGGCGTGCTGAGCGGCGCGGTCGGCGGGGTGTCGGTGATGGTGACCGGCAGCGCGTCGTCGGTGGGTGGCTATCCTTCGGTGTCGGGCTCGCCCACGTTGGGCGCTACGGTTTCCGCAGACCGGCAGGGCAGCGACCGGTCGAGGGTAAACGTGTTCGGGCTGGCGACCGTGTCACCGACGGACCGACTCCACCTGGGCATCTCCGCCGGACACACCGGCGGTAGCTACGGGATCCCCCCGGGCACCATCAACGACAACTCCGACCCGTTCGCGACCCGGCCGACGTACGACAGGGTGACGGACCGACGGGGCGACTTCACCCAGGTGGGGGGCTCCTACCAGGCGACGCAGACCATGGACGTGCGAGGGTGGGCGTACCTGAACACCCTGGATCAGCGCGAGCGTCGCTACGACGACAGCACCTACACCTCCATGTCGGACCCTGCGGTGAAGGGTACCTACGACCAGACCAGCCGGACGTCGGTGGGAGGCGGAGGCGCGCAGGTGTCGGCGCAGGGCCGCTGGGGAAGGGCCACCCTCGGGCTCTCCGGGGAGCACGACGCGTGGCGCACGGACCTGAGCGTCCGGGATATGGATCTCGGCGGCACGCCCCGCAACTACGGCGTGCGCAGCTATGCGGACCGCCGGGGTGTGGGTACCTACGGGACGGCGCTGGAGTACCAGGCCCGGCCCGTGGACCGGCTGGGTCTGGTGGCGGGCTACATGCACCATTGGCTCCGCCGGGACTCGGGCACCGTGGGCGCGAACGGGTACATGGCTGCCGCCTACTACGACATCGCCCCAGGCACGCGGGTGCGGGCGGCGGCAGCGCACAAGTTCCGCTTCCCGACGATTCGGCAGCTCTACAACGAGAACGGGGGCAACCCGGCGCTGACCACGGAGCGGGCCAACGTCTACGAGGCGGGCGCCACCCGGGAGTTGCCCGGGGATTCGCGGCTGGGCCTGACGTTCTACCGCATGGACGTGCGCGACTACATCGAGCGGCCGGCGCAGGGCGAGCCCTTCGCGAACTTCGACGTCTACCGCATGGAGGGTATCGAGGTGACGGCCGAGACCCACCCGCTGGAGCGCCTCTCGCTTCGGGGCAGCTACTCATTCCTCGACGCGCGGGACCACTCACCGGGGGCGGCGCGGGAGGAGCTCCAGTACCGACCCCGTCACCGCCTGGCCGTGGCCGGCGACTACCGGCTCCGTTTCGGCACGACGCTGACGGCCTCCGTGCTCCGGGTCGCCGACCAGTTCTACTACTCCCGCAAGGACCCCGTGGAGAAGGCGAAGCTCCCGCCCTACACGCTGGTGGACGCCCGCGTGTCCCAGCCCCTGCGGCCCGGGAGGACGGACCTTTACGTGGGAGCCACCAATCTCCTGGACGCGGCGTACGAGGACGAGTACGGTTTCCCGCAGGCCACGCGCGTGGTCTACGGAGGGATGTCGATTCACTGGTGAGTGACGCACACGGGGCTCCGACGGAGCTTCGGGCGAGTCTCGCTCGGGGGGGAAGAGCCGGGCCATGTCGATGAATGGAGAGGAGCGCCGATGACGGCAGCCGACGTGCTACCGCTGCACGAGCCGCTGCGCGAGCAGTCGCGGCTGCACGGGCTGGCGGGGGCTCCGCGGGCGGGCGTTGCCGAGGTCGCGACGCTGGTGTCCATGGGCCTGGCATCGGGGTTGCTCACCGCGTTCGTGCGCCTGAGCCTGCGCGTCCCGGGCCACCACATCCTCTTCGCGGTGTTCCCCATGGCGCTGGGCTTCGCCCTGGTGCCGCGTCGTCGGGCCGGCCTGATCATGGCCCTGAGCGCCCTGGCCTGTACCGGAGGCCTCGGCCTGGCCGGGTTGGGCATCGGGGGCATCGGCGCCATGACCAGCCTACTGGCCACGGGACCGCTGCTGGACCTGGCGCTGCGCTGGGGACACGGCGGCAGGCGCCTCTATGCGGCGTTCATCGCTGCCGGTGCGGCGAGCAACGCCTTGGCGTTCGTGGTACGAGGCACCGCAAAGGCCCTGGCCGTCACCGGTCTCGGCGGCGGGAGGGCGTTCGGTGCGTGGTGGCCCGAGGCCCTGGCTACCTACGCGGCCGCGGGCGTCGTGGCGGGTCTCGTCAGCGCGGCGGCGTGGTTCCGCCTGCGCCGCCGGAAGAGTCGGCCGGCGGCGGCCGCACGCTGGTCGCCGACCGACGCGGGATGATCATCGGGCTCGATGACACCGACATGCTGGGCACGCCCGGCACCAATCAGCTCGCTCGCCGCATCGCCGACGCCCTCCCCGAAGGGCTGGCCTTCGACGTCGTCCTCCGCCACCAGCTCCTCTTCGACGAGCGCATCCCGTACACGAGCAAGAATGGCTCGGCCTCCATCGGGGTGCGCGGCCAGGCGACGTGCTCACCGGCGGAGCTGCTGGACTTCCTCCGGAAGCGTGTGCGCGCCTTCGCGCCTGAGGGCAGCGACCCTGGGCTGTGCGTCGTTGGCGCGGTGCCGCCGCGTCCCGATGTGCCGGAGGACGTGATCGCCTTCGGCCGCCAATGTCAGCGCCAACCCGTGCGCCGCGAGGACGCGATGGCCCTCGCGCGGGCCCACGGCATCTTCCTGGAACCCCTGGGGGGCACGGGGGATGGGGTCATCGGGGCCCTCGCCGCTGTCGGCCTGCGGGCCTGGGGCGACGACGGGCGCGTCGTGCACCGGCCGGGGTGGCCCTGGCCCGACGACCTCTCGGGGGAGCAGCCCGTGGCGGCAGTCCTCGCCGCCGCCGTGGACGAGATCCGCTCTCCCGCAGGGACGGTGAGGGACGGCGTCGTAGACGTGGGCAAGCACCTCCGCCCCAACTTCCGGGGGGGCAGGGTTGTGTTGTTCGTGGAGCCGGTCTCCGCAGGCGACGGGGGCGCCGCGTCGGCATCGCCGGGAGATGCGGGGGCCCGCTGGAGGGCCTTGAAGCTGCCGTGACGGAGCCGGCAGGCCGCCGGGGATGTCCATGGCCGCCCCGCAACGCGGGGCACTGAGGCCTAGCCCGCGCTTTTCTGCGCCCTGACGAGGATCCTCTCCTCCTCGGGAATGGGATCCGGCACGGGCTCGCCGGAGATGGGCCGGACGGCGCCGAACTTCTCGGGGCAGGCCTCGAAGCAGGTGCCGCACTTGATGCACGTCTCCTGGTCGATGACGTGGATCAGGTTCTTGCCTCCGATGATGCCGTGCACCGGGCACTTCCGGCCGCAGATCATGCAGCCCTGGCACTTCTCCGGATCGATGTAATAGGAGGGCAGGTCGGTGAAGATCTCCTCGACCTCCTCCGTCGTGTAGAGCTCCTCGAACTCCTCCTCCGTGTCGAAGCGGAGGGCGAGCTTCTCCCGCTTCGCGATCTTGATGTACGGAACCAGGTTGCGGATCTCCGCCAGCCTGGACCGGAGCTCCTCTTCGGCCAGTCCCTCGCCCTCTCCCCGGGGACCCATCTCCCGGAGCTCGGCGGCGAAGTCGTTCATGATCTGGGCGAAGCGGACGCCCTCGGAGGACGAGATCCACTCCACCCTCAACCGGTTCGGGTTCAGGCCCGCGCGCTGGAGCAGCTTCTTCAGCAGATGGGCCGTGTTCAGGGCATGGTAGTTCCCTTCGGTGACGTAGTGGCACTCACCGAGCTTGCATCCCCCGATGACGACTCCGTCGGCGCCCTGCTCGAGGGCACGGAGCACAAAGGCCATATCCACCCGGCCCGAGCACATCAGTCGGATGATTCGAACTTCCGGTGCATACGCTTGTCTGGACACGCCAGAGAGGTCCGCAGCGGAATACGCTCACCAGTTGCAGAGGAATGCGACGATCCTCGGTGTCGCCATGCCTTTACCTCCTTTCGGGCGGGCGCGTGAAATCGGCGCAGGGCTGCGTCAGGCTCCGCGCGGCTCCCTGCGCCGTACCATTGAGGTACGTCTCAGTCGCCGTGCTCGCCTTCCTGCCCCTGCATCCGATTTGACGCGCCCCATTGCAGTGTGGGGATGCGCACGTGGTCGCTTTCGTCACGTCCATGCTTCCGATAGTGCCGCGTCGATCTGGCTGAAGACCTCCTCGTCTGTGAAGTGCCTCAGGTCGATGGCGCCCGTGGGACAGGCCGAGCAGCACAGCCCGTCCCCCTTGCACAGGGCGGCGTTGACCTCCGCCTTCTTGGCGGCCCGGGTCCCGCCCCAGGAGATAGCACCGTACGCGCACACGTCGATGCACGCCCCGCAGGCGATGCAGGCCGAGTCCTCCACTTTGCAGACGGAGCCCGAGGCCGTGACCGTGTCGTGGGAAAGCAGGGTCACGGCCCGGCCGGCCGCCCCGTAGGCCTGGCTCACCGTCTCCTGGATGTGCTTGGGATAGTGGTTGGTCCCGCACAGGAAGACGCCGTCGGCGGCGAAGTCCACCGGACGCAGCTTGACGTGCGCTTCCTGGAAGAAGCCGTCGGGATTCACCGGCACCTTGAAGAGGCGGGCGATCTCCGGATTCCCCTGCGAGGGAACCACCGCCGCGGACAGGACCACGAGGTCGGCGTCCACGGCCAGGCGCTGCCCCAGGACGGCGTTGGGCACGCCCACCTGCAGGACCGGCTTGCCCTCTTCGTCGGTGGCCGGCTCAACCTGGGGGCGGCCCTCGGGCTCCCAGTGGATGAAGCGGATACCCTTCTGGGCCGCCTCGTAGTAGTAGTCCTCCCGGAAGCCGTAGGTGCGCATGTCCCGGTAGAGGACCCAGACCTCCCGGTGGGGGTCGAGCTCCTTGAGCCGCAGGGCGTTCTTCACCGCCTGGCTGCAGCAGACGCGGGCGCAGTAGTTCCGCCCCTCCTGCCGGCAGCCGACGCACTGGATCATCACCACCCGCTTGGCGTCGGCCAGCTCGTCGCCACCCCCGGCGATGCGCTCCTCCAGCTCGAGCTGGGTGACGACGCGCTCGTCTTCGCCGTAGAGGTACTCCGTCGGCCTGTGCTCCTCGGCACCGGTGGCCAGGATGGTGGCGCCGTGGTGGATGGTCTTCACGCGACCCTCCGACTCCACCGTGGTGACGAAGTTGCCCACGAACCCCGTGGTGTCCGTGATCCTGGCGCCGTGGGAGACGTGGACCAGGGGGTGCTGGTAGACCTGGCGGATGAGGTCCCTGAGCCAGGTCTGCACCTCCACCCCCTCCAGCGTGGTG
>Ga0055450_10000133_pt1 | contig 13075 bp, 8 predicted proteins | sample China_Galinas_PW_5_FD_57740 | JGI IMG/M metagenome (GOLD analysis project Ga0055450, IMG submission 57740) | Wetland microbial communities from San Francisco Bay, California, USA, that impact long-term carbon sequestration - China_Galinas_PWC_D1 | ecosystem: Environmental > Aquatic > Marine >... | reverse complement strand
CCCCCGCCGTAAACAATCCAGTTCTCCTGCCGGTAAAGATCCAGTGTATGCAGCATCGCATCTGGACCCCAATCGCCAAAGTGATCCCCGCTCAACTCGACAATATCCGTACCTACTGACTCAAGAAGTTTCAGATAACGGTCATCAGAACAAAAGCGCAAACTGTTTTGAGAGGAAGTAGGTGCAGGACAGTCTTCGGCGAAAGGAACCTCATTATTGATATGAGTGATATCTGCACCCTTCAATATGTCAACCACATCTCCAGCTGGATAAGTAAGCCCTTTTTCTTCCATAATCACTGCTGTGTCCCTCACCATAGCGGTCACCCCCGTCATTGCCACCGAGGTAAGCTTCTTGCTGTTGAAATTAGTTAGAGGACCTTGGGCTGATAGTTCTGACTTGATTTCACCTGGGGCTTGGTAGTACAGCGTTAACTTCAACGGGTATTGCTCAGAATCAAAATTCTTGCTCAACAGATCCTGGTTATCGATCCTCAGGATAGTTAATGCTGGCTGAACAGACTCGAAGGGCTCCAATGCTATGGCATTCGGGTGGAGCCAAAGGGAGCGTGAAAGCTCCGATTCTTCCACTATTACCAGACAGTTCTGGTCAGCTTGGCCAAATAAGTGCTCTAGTGCTTGTTGAGTAGACTCAGTCAATATAATTTGTCTAAAAGGCACTGTGTCTGATGGCCCAGAATTCCAGCAAGACACAATATCTCCAAAAACGAGATTTTCGAGGTGCGAATAAAAGGGTACGGCTGCGATAAAAAGCCAATCGCCAAGAGGCTCCCCTGAATCGGCTGACATCAGCACTTGAGCGGAGTCGCGTTGATCTGTAGGTAAAATGCCGTCTAATCCAGCGATCAGCGCCCGCAGAGGCGCCGGAAGATCGGGATCGATCCAGGTCAGATAGGGGGGAGTTTGGGAAAGAGTCTGTGGGGAAGGAGTCACTGGTGCTAAAGTAGGTTGAGGAGCACTGGGCGTCGGAGGTAATCGTGTAGAGCCGGGAGGGTTCCCTGGAGGTCTTGATTGACAGCCGGTAAGCAGCGCAAGGTATAAGATCGAGTAGATGGCTAGACGGAGAATTGTCCTTGAACGGGCAGGACTGACTTGGGATAGTGAAGTGATCATCAAATTCTCCAGCGGCTCAATTCGTATAGGATTGGCAGATGTCAAAAAGAGACTTACAATCTTCTATTTGAGAAGCAAATGGGCAGTTTACCTCACTCGTGTTCTCAAAATATTTACCAGTGACCCCAGCAAGTGCCTGTGAAGTACCGAGCCAGACAGGGGTCTTAGCTCCCTGTTCTGGAGTCTGACTGCCGCCGAACCCCAGGTTATTGCTGAGCTGTGAATTCACATCGCCAGGGTGGCAGGCATTCACTGTGATCCCAAACGGCTGAAATTCCTCTGCAAACTCGTAAGTCAGCATCCGGTCGGCTTGCTTGGATTGGCGATAGGCTGCTTGATTGCTGTATTTCCGACGTCGAAATTCAAGATCATCCAGATCCAAACCACCTGCCCAGTAGCTGGCTACGTTTACGATCCTTGACGGGGCTGCCGCACTGAGGGCTTCCTGGAAATAGTGAGACATCCAGAAGTACCCCAGAACGTTTGTGGCAAATTGAAGCTCAATACCCTCGGGAGTTTCTTGACGGGCAGAAGGTGTGACTGCGGCGTTGTTGATCAACAAGTGCAAAGGACCATCCCATTGTGAGGCTGCTTGTTGAATAGAGTGTTGGCGTGAAAGGTCGATGACTGAGCAGAAGACATTCCTGTTCGAAGTTTCCTGCTTGATTTCCTCGGCTGCTTGAACGCAGCGCGCTGGATCCCTGGCGATAAGATAAACTTGGTAATTCAATTCTGACAGTTTTCTGGCAATTGCTTTGCCTATTGCCCCTGTTGCCCCTGTGACCGCTGCAATCTGATTTTCTTGATAAGGATTAATCATTTAATATACCCCGCACCAATATAGCAGATAGTGTAGCTTAATGCTGGGGGCTAGTCAACCAGAATGGCCAGGGCAGACAGAATGAGCGTCCTAAGCGGTATAATGGAGGCGTCATTTCATGTGTGGGATTCACCTTACAAAGGTTTCAATCCGAATGGAAATATCTGATTACATTGAAGGACTTTCTGAAAGATATTCGCCGGTAGATAAAGAGCTTCTTCAGCGGGCTCTTGATGTAGCAGAGAAAGCTCATCAAGATCAAAAGAGAGCATCCGGGGAACCTTATCTGAACCACTGCAAAGCAGTTGCGTCCATACTGGCTGAAATGCACGTACCTCCTGCCGTGGTTGCTGCAGGTTTACTGCATGATACAGTAGAAGATACCGGAATGGATCCTGAAGTTATCAAGCGGGACTTTGGGAAGGAAGTTTTCGATCTGGTTCAGGCAGTTACTAAATTAGGATCTCTGCCGCGAGTGTCCTCTATACCGGCGTCCGGAAGAAACGACAGTAAGAACCCTCAAAAGCAGGATGAGGTAGATGGTAAGCAGTGGCGGGCAGAATTGGCATCAGAAAATCTTCGAAAAACATTCCTGGCAATGGCTGAGGATCCCCGTGTTGTGCTTATCAAACTTGCTGACAGACTTCACAACATGCGTACCCTGCGCTATCTGCCTGAAGAAAAGCAAAAGCGAATTGCTCAAGAAACCATGGATCTGTTCGCTCCTTTGGCAAGCCGGATTGGTATTTGGCAGATCAAATGGGATCTTGAAGACCTGGCATTCAGGTACCTGGAGCCAGAAACCTATCATGATATTGCCAGGCAGTTGGATGAAAGGCGTTCTGAACGAGAACGCAAGATGAACAAGATCATAACTAACATCATGGATGTTATGAATCGAGAAGGAATGAATGCGGAAGTGTCTGGTCGTCCCAAGCATATCTATTCCATCTATCGGAAAATGAAGCGCAAAAAGGTACCATTCAAGGAACTTTCTGATATCAGGGGAGTCAGGATCATTGTTCCCACTGAAGAAGAATGCTATGCAGCCGTGGGCATTATCCATTTGCACTGGAGGCCGCTGCCTGGTGAGTTTGACGACTATATCGCTGCACCTAAACCCAGCCTTTACCAATCTATCCACACATCAGTGGTTTACGAAGACGGAGAAACTCTTGAGGTTCAAATCCGGACTCCTGAGATGCACAGTAAAGCGGAATACGGCATTGCTGCTCATTGGAGATATAAGGAAGGAAAGAAAAGAGATAAGGATTTTGAACAGCGTGTAGCTTACCTGAGACAAATGCTTGAATGGCAGCAGGATGTTGAATCTGCCCAGGAATTCGTGGATGGTTTGAAAGAAGAAGTTTTTGGGGATCGGGTTTATGCCTTCACTCCCCGAGGCGATATCCTTGATCTGCCGGTAGGCGCAACACCAATTGACTTCGCGTATAACATTCATACCGAGGTCGGACACCGCTGTAGAGGAGCTAAAGTAAACGGACGGCTGGTTCCACTCGATCATAAATTAGCTACCGGGGATCAGGTTGAAATTCTCACAGCCAAGAGGGGAGGCCCTAGTAGAGATTGGCTGAATGAGAACCTCGAGTTAGTTAAGACTAAGAATGCCAGGGCGAAGATCAAGCGGTGGTTTAAACAGCAGGAAAAAGAAAAGAATGTCGAAAGCGGGATCCAGCTTCTTGATAAGGAAATCGCCAGATTGGATCTAGGAGGGGACATTGATTACCTCGATCTGGCAAAACACTTCAAATATGATTCTGACGAGGATTTCTTCGCGGCAATTGGCTGCAGTGATATCTCACTGGGGCGGATTGTCCATGCTTTGGGGGTCATCAAGGAGGGGGATTCCCCAGCCTTGCTGACTCACTATCAGGAAGAAATCAGTAGAGAGACCTCTGGGGATATCGTCGTTGTCGGTTTGAAAGGCGTCAAGAATCAGCTGGCTGGCTGCTGTAATCCAACTCCAGGGGACGAGATCATTGGTTTCATTACCCGGGGGCGGGGAGCTACAATCCACCGCAAGGATTGTTCAAATATTCTTAATGTCAAGGATAAAGAGCGGCTGGTGGAAGTTTCTTGGGGATCTCCGGTAAGGACATTCCCCGTACCGGTGATCATCAAAGCTTATGATCGGGATGGTCTGACCAAGGACATCGCGACTGTTTTGTCAAATACTGGGGTCAGCCTTACAGAGCTGCGGGTAGATGTGGACGAAAGCCAGGGAGAAGCAGTTTTTAACCTTGTCCTGGGGGTTAGGAACGTGACTGATTTGCGCCGCACATTAGATTTACTGGAAAGAATTAACAATGTTTATGAAGCGCGCAGGGTGCGATCTGTGTGATCAGCAACCTGGAAACAGGAGAATTAATGCCAATAGTCCATTGTGAATACAAAGAATGTGAGAATAACGAGAACAACATGTGTATCGCTGCTGCAGTGCGCATTAGCGTTCAAGAATGCTGTCTTACCTATCATCCTCTTGAAAAACCAATCAATGGAAATAGTTCCCAGCGTGGAGACCGCTTATTATGGGATCGCGAGTATATTGAAGATGATCCATTAGATATTGACTTGAATTTCTAAGTCTTCAATCGGTGCAGGCTCGGCAAAGGTTGGACAAGATTGCCAGCGTTTCCAGCTTGCCTCCCGCATTGATGTCTCCTCCTGGACCAACACAGGATGGACAGCCGGTATCGCAACCACAGCTGCTTACCGCCTGGTAAGCCATCATTATCAATTTGTTAAACTCCCGATAAAGGTGCTTGCTAAAACCTATCCCGGCGGGAATTTGCTCGTAAAGAAGAGCAATGGGCCTTTTCTGGTCAAACGGGGATTGGAAATCAGTAAATATCCCAAGATCCCCAGGATCGCACATCAGCAGCAAGGGGGCGAGGCTGTGAAGAATGTGGCCTAAGCCGTTGATGCCGGAATTTACTCGGACGATCGTTTCCGCTCGCTGGTGACAGCGGGGGCAGAGGCTGACAAGGTTATCTAGCTGGTTCGCTTCGCGATAGGAAGGGAATGCCCGGAGCGGAACTTTATGATGAACCTGAAGGCTGACCGAAGCAGAAGGCCTGCCGCAATTCTGACATCGATGGTGATCCCTTATTAAGATCTCTTGTCTGATTTCCTCCCATCTCGGACCGTAGTCGTTCGGGCTGCTTGACCACAAGCCACTCTCCCTAAGGAGCTGCTCAGTTTCCTCAGAGATCGTTACCCACATGCCCATAGTGTTAAGCTCGGTTGACGGCAGGTCTACTTTTTCTCTGCTGAGAATCTCATAGCGATTCCAGCTAATCCTTTTAAAACCTGTTACCTGGCTCGTAACCTGGATCTCTCCGAAGTATTTTGTACCTCCTGAAATTGGATCCTTGTCATGAAGATGGTTCAGAGTGAATTCAGTCCGCTTTTCAGATTCAGTGTAATATTCACCAGCAGCTGGCGAAAGGTAGGCTGTCTTGTTTTCAAGGTCCAGATCGTCCACCAAGAAAGTTTCACCGGCATGGAGGTAGATCGCACCAGGATGAACCATCCACAAGGCGCTTTCGGAATCGACTGTGCCTAGAATGGATCGTTTTCTGCTGGAGTTTGATAGTTGCAAAATGATTTGATCTGAAGAAGTTGAACGCAGCGATATGGCAGCGCTCGGATATTGATCGCTCATCCAATAATATGTACCGTTTGACAGGTGAAGCTTTCCCATCTGTAGAATTATCTCTAGGATTTCTCTTGTTTGGGAAGGCGTGAAAGATCCATAGCTGCTGTCCGCTAAAAAAGGAAGTTCATAGGCTGCGCATTGGATGTGGCCCAGAATGATCAATAGATTATCGGCGTCGATCAGGCCGTTCTCTGGATTTGTTCCGAAAAAATATTCCGGGTGATTTGCTAAGTATTGGTCAAGAGGATGAGAGGAGGCAACAAGCACAGCCAGCGAGGGTTTCTCTGATCTTCCAGCGCGTCCAGCCTGCTGCCAGGTTCCGGCGATAGACCCGGGATATCCTGCCAGTACAGCAGCATCCAATCCGCCTATATCGATTCCCAGCTCGAGCGCTGTTGTTGCCGCAATTCCGCGTATGGACCCGGATCGGAGTTTGGTTTCTAATTCTCTCCGGTGGGAAGCGAGATAACCGCTCCGGTAAGCCTGCAGTGCCTCACCCGGAAGGGGGCATTGTTCTTTCAGCTTAGAGAGAGTGAATTCGACCGAACGGCGGGAGCGTCCGAATAGTATAGTTTGCAGTCCACTTGTAATCAAATCAGAAGCCAGTCGTACGGATTCTGATTGCATACTTGCCCGCAGACCCAATTTTTGGTCGATGATCGGGGGATTATAAAGGAAAAAATGTTTTTCTCCTCGAGGTGATGCATCCTTGTCAACCAGCGAGAAGCTATCTGAAATAAGCGCTTCAGCTAATTCCTTGGGGTTTCCAATTGTGGCTGAAGTCAATATATAACTCGGAGAAGATCCGTAGTGGCTGGTAAGACGTTTTAGTCTGCGGATTACGTTGGCGACATGAGATCCGAATACGCCTCTATAAACATGGATCTCGTCCACCACGATATAGCGAAGATGAGAAAGAAACTCGATCCAGTTCGTGTGATACGGCATGATCCCAAGGTGAAGCATGTCGGGATTGCTGATAATGATGTTCGCGCATTCTCTGATCATCTTCCGCTGATTTTGTGGTGTGTCACCATCGTATACATGAGCCCGAGCGATAGGGTAATCGTCAAACCATTCCAGCTGATCGCGAGCGAGAGCTTTAGTTGGGAATAAAAGTAAGGCTGTTGCCCGAGGATCCAGATGCAGGGTATTTAGTATTGGCAGTTGATAAGCAAGGGATTTTCCCGAGGCTGTACCGGTGGCCAACACGACATTATGCCCATCCAGGATCAAATTCCAGGCTTTTAGCTGATGAGAAAAAAGAGCAGGAATCTTCTGGCTCTTGAGTTGGTCGCGAAGTTCTGGAACGATTGTATCCGGAAAATCCCTTATGTCAGCACTGCGAGCTGGAAAGGTCTTCCAATTTACAATGTTTGGCCCCAGAGAGGGATCGTTTTTCCAATGAGTAAGGATTGTCTCGAGTTCCATAAGGAAGATTGGATGGGAGTTCAACGGGAAGTTTGAATCTCCGAATTGCTGGCCCTCTCCTGCATCTGGTCCCGCAGAATCTGAATGTCTGCAGGGATGCTGATTGCAGCAAGGCCCATGAAAGCTGCCGCGATAATGCGGGCAGCAACCGAAATGATCAGGATAGCAAAACCCAGAGATGTCTTGGTGGCTATGTAGCCGGCTAGAGCTGGCGCTATGGCGGCGCCGCTGTTCTCAATGAAGTATTGGATTGAAAATGCCGAACTGCGTACCTCAGGAAGGGCAATGTCATTAATGGAAGAAACGATATTTGGGCTGCCCATAGGCATAAATAGTGCAGTGAGTACCAAGAGTATGCCAAACAGAACAGGCTTATCCAATGGGACAGACATGGTGATCCAGAGCAGAACCGCTCCAATCACTGCGCCGGCCATGGATACTAACATTCTCCCTCTCCTGGTATGTTTGAAAGCAAAATCTCCTAATAATCCCCCCAAAAAATAACCGCCCGCCAGCGCCAGAACGGCAGGTACCATGGTTAGCAGGACCGAGCCTTGCTGGTAACCGCGCTCACTCTCCAGATAATAGAAGAACCAAAAAGTGATTACTTGCCAGGGAAAGATATTCACAAATCCCTGGGCGAACAACAGCCAGAGAGTCTTTTTCTTGAAAAGCAATAAGGCGGTTTGAAGATCGAATCGATGAATTGCGATCTCGTTCAGAGCCATTAATTCTGGTTCGCTCTGTCCGCGCGGGACTTCTCTCAGTGATATGAGAATGATAATGGATAACAACACTCCTAGAGATCCAGTGATATAAAAAACCGCCCGCCAGCCCAGCATTCCGCTCAAAACCATGGCCAGGAGCATACCCATCAAATAACCTAGAGGCATAGATAGCTGCAGCAATCCATAGATTCTGCCTCTGATTTTCGGTTCAAAGTGGTCTCCGATTAAGCTGTATATCCCTGGATAGCTGGAATCATCAATTCCTGTAGAAGCCCGCGTGACTGCGAAAAGTCCAAAAGTTGGGGCGATTGCGCTGAGCCAAGTTGTGCTCCCCCAGATGAAAGAAGCCAGCGCGATCAGTTTCGGACGGGCAAAACGGTCATATAAATAGCCCCAGACCGGATAAAAAATAGTGCCAACAATCAATGCTCCAGAAACCAATGCTCCCATCTGCGCTTCATTGATCTTGAATTCCGCCATAATCTGGGAGGTGAGGGGGCTGATCAGCAATTTGTCTGCCTGGTGAAATAGCATGAAGGCAAACGAGAGGCCAATCACCAGCCTGCGCTGTTTTTGTTGATGGCGTGTGTGCATGGGTACCTTCTTGGGCTTAGGAATCTGTGGATAGTAAGGATGAGGAGCTTAAATTCAGCGCCATATCCTTGCGGAATTGCTGGGTGTATAGCCGATAATACAGGCCTTTTTTCTTTAATAATTCCCGATGAGAACCAGATTCTGCGATTTCACCATCCTTGATAAATAATATCCGATCAGCTTTTTTGATAGTGGACAGGCGGTGGGCAATTATAAAGCTGGTTCGATTCTCCATCAAATTTTCCATACCGCGCTGGATCAAAGCCTCGGTGATGGTGTCAACTGAACTAGTGGCTTCGTCCATTATGAAAACATCCGGCTTGCGAAGCACAGCGCGGGCCAGGCTGACCAATTGTTTCTGGCCAACAGAAAGCAAATTTCCTCCCTCGCCGACATCTTCCTGGTATCCATGGTCCAGCGTTTTGATGAATTCATGGGCACCCGCTAGCTTGGCAGCTTTGATAATCTCTTCCCTGGCAGCATCCAACTTTCCGTAGCGGATATTTTCCTCGATGGTTCCAGAGAACAGATGAGGTGTTTGCAAAACAATACCTATCTTCGATTGAATACTTTCCAGGGTATATTTCGTGTAGTCAGTTCCATTGATTCGGATTCTACCTTCTCGGGGTTCGAAAAACCGGCAAAGCAAATTCACGATTGTTGATTTTCCGCCACCCGTGGGTCCAACAAGTGCAATCGTTTCCCCTCGTGAAACTTCGAGAGAAAAATCATCTAAGACAACTTCCTCATCTTCTTCATAATAAAAACATACCTGCTCAAAAGAAATGTTCCCCGCCAGAGATTGAGGAGAGATTGCTTCGGGAAGGTTGTAAATATCAGGATTTGTGTCCAGCAAAGAAAATATCCTTTCAGCGGAGGCTATTGAGCGCTGGAGCTCCGCATAGACTCTAGCCAGGTCCTGGATTGGCCAAATCATGAAATTGATATAAGAGATAAATGCCTGGATCCCTCCAATTGTCATCCCCCCAATTTGCGCCTGGAGTCCACCAAACCAGATTACAGAACCCAGGGCAAATGCGCTGATGATCATCACTACCGGAAGGAAAAGAGCGGATAGCCAGGCTGCCCGAAATCCAGCATCATACATCTGATCCGTTAGATTGCCGAATTCCAGCATGTTTTGCTTTTCTCTGCTGAAAGCTTTAATCACGCGAACACCGGTGATGTTCTCATTTATCGAGCCGGTTATCTTGGAATTGATCTTGCGCACCTGACGGAATTCAATGATGATCTTTTTCTTGAATTGTCCCGCCACGATGATCAACACAGGTATGATTGCGACAACGATCAAACCCAAGCGCCAGTTGATCCTAATCATGAAATAAGTCGCCGTGATGATGTTCAAAGCCGCCCAGACGAAATCTAAAAACCGCCAGGTTACTAGGGAGGCAACACGTTCTGAATCTGAAGTCACTCGCGACATGATCCAGCCGACTGGCGTGACATTATAGTAGGAAAGGGATAAGCGCTGCAGGTGATTGAAGAGTTTTTTGCGCAGGTCGTACTGGACTTTCTCTCCCAGGATCCCAGCAAAATAGATAAAGATAAATACTGCAGCTGCCTGAACAAGAATCAGTGCTCCGTATTGGATCAGAATCTGACGTAATGCAGTGAAATTTTTGGCGGCAATGCCTTCATCGATAATGCGTTTGCTGAGAAAGGTGAAGTAAGAATCCAGGAAAGACACAAGGGCGATGGCAAGAATGAAACCAATCACACGCAGGTAATACGGTTTGACCTGGGCGATGATGCGCAGAACAACCCTGCCAGTCAGGGCGCCGCTGAAATCCTCCTCTTCGAAACGATGCTCTTCGCTCATATTATTTGCTAACCTGTCTGGCCAAGCTCGATTTCCAGAGCCGAGTCTATTTTTGTTTGAAGGTTAAATATTTCCTGATAGATGCCTGGTTGGGCAATCAGCTCCTGGTGTTTGCCCTGCTGCACGATACAGCCTTTGTCCAGGACAAGAATCAGATCCGAAGTCATCAGGCTCTGGATGCGGTGTGCGATGATAAAAGTGGTTCGACCTTCCATCAGCCGATCAAGCGCCTGATGGATGCTGGCTTCCGTCTCTACATCAACAGATGATGTGGCATCATCCAGGATGAGGATGCGCGGATTTTTCAGCAATGTTCGGGCTACTGCAACGCGTTGTTTCTGTCCGCCGGACAGGGTAACACCTTTTTCGCCGACCAGTGTGTCATATCCTTGAGTGAAGCTGAGGATGACATCGTGGATCGCTGCGGCTTGACTGGCTTCAACCAGTTCCTCGTCGCTCACTTCGCGGTCAACGCCGTAAGTGATATTCTCTCGAATTGAGCGGCTGAATAAAAAAGGTTCCTGTTCTACCAGACCGATCTGGCGGCGCAGATAAGACCGGGTGTAAGCTTTGAGGTCTACCCCATCGAGGGAGATCAATCCCTCGGTATAATCGTAAAAGCGAGGAAGTAAATTGATCAGCGTGGTTTTACCAGAACCAGGGCCGCCCAGTAAAGCGACCATTTGACCAGGCTTAACCCGGAAGGAGATATCTCTAAGCACCTGGGGATGGTCGTCATAGGCAAATGACACATGTTGAAAGTCGATCTCACCCTTGACCCTATCTGAGGGCGGCAGAAAACTGCCTGCAGTCAGGGGTTCCTTGTCTTCTTTGATCACTTCCATGATTCGGCCAAATGAAACCAATCCGGAAGACATTTGGACGATTAGTCGACCCAGATTACGTATAGGCCAAATGATCCAGATCAGCATATTGGCGTAAGCAAGGTACGTACCAATACTTATCTCACCCAGAATTGTCAACCTGGCGCCCATGTAGTAGCCAAATAACATCTGAGCGCCGGTCAGAATATCAGAGAACGGCCAGAACAGGCCGTGCATGGTAAATAGCTTTCTGCCACGGGAAAATTTTTCAAAGTTGTCTCGATCAAATTTATCAATCTCGTAATCCTGGCGCGCGAAAGCTTTGACAACCCTGACGCCGGTAAGATTCTCTTGAAGAGTATTAGAGAGAGCCGCCTCTTGATTTTGGTATTCCTCATAAGCGTCAGAGACTCTTTTAAAGAAAATGAAAGATAAAACTACTGTAAAAGGAACAATTAAGATCGAAAGTAGAGCTAATTTCACATGGAGAGATAGCAGAACGCCAAAATTGACTGCAAACAGCAGGACGATTCGCCCCATATTGATCGCTTGGTCAGAAAAGAACAGGCGGACAGCGTCAACATCAGAGGTCGAACGCTGGATCAGCTCTCCGGTTTTGGTTTTATCGTGATATGGGAAGGATAAGCGTTGAATGTGGTCAAACAGATAGTTGCGGACCCTCCTGGTTATCCCCTCTGATGTTTTGGCTGCCAGCCAACCGCTGATATACGTGAAAACACCCTGCATAGCAGCCAGACCAAAGAAGGAAAGGGCAATCCAGGGGATATATCCGGCTATGTCATTTTTGGAAACCAATTGATCTACAAAGCCTCCCAGAACCAAATAAGTGCCGGACCGGAAGCCAGCTGCCAGGCCCAGTGAGAGAGCTGCGAACAGATAGATGCCGCGGTAGCCTTTCATCAGGTACCACAAACCAGCAAATTTCTTTTCTTTAGCTGCGTCTTTTATGTCTATGAATTTCTCGTTATTTGCCATGGGGCGTCAGCTTGGTTTCTCATGGACCGGTTTTAAGGCCGGTTGATTTTTAGCAAGAATCTCAATATCTGCTGATCCTTTGGTCAGGTCGAGAGCTGACTTCCGGAAATGATCCATTGCGGTAGAAGGAAGCGAGAGCTGGAGTTTGACCCGGTCTGTAAAATCTTGTTCCAGATTGAAACCATGTAAACTGGTGATCAGGCGCATCATCTGGTCGTAAACACCATAATGGCAAAAAAGGCTCACCCGGTGGGTATTTATTTTTTCTGCTTTAGGAACCTGCTCAACCGCATAACGGGCGGCTTGGCTGTAAGCTTTTACTAAACCCCCCGTGCCTAGCTTCGTGCCGCCAAAATAGCGTGTGATCACAAGGACGGTATCACCCAGGCCGCTGCCCTTAAGAACGGAAAGAGCAGGCCTTCCGGCTGTTCCTGCGGGTTCACCTGCATCACTCGCGTGTTCGATGATCGATGAGCCAAAGCCTATGATATAGGCCGGGACATGATGGCTGGCGTCGCTGTACATCTGGCTGATTTCAGCGATGAAAGCTCGTGCTTGCTCGACCGTAAAAGAAGGGCTGATCGAGGCAATAAAATGAGAATTTTTAACCCAGCTTTCATGATGAAACCGGGCAGCCGGAACCAGATTCTCTGGCATTAAAATCTCCGAAGTTTTGCAGGACAGGAGAACTAATTGTACAACAGGCCTAACCGGCTGGGTAGGTTGTTAAAAAAGGGGAGAGGACAAGATTGAGATGTAGAAGGACTAACCTCGCGACGCCAATTCAGTCTTGTTTCAGCGGGGGCGCTTGATATGGAACAGGAGTTTCCCGACCACGTCTTGATAGGGAACAAGGCCGATTTTTTCTGAAGATATGCTGTCTGAATGAGTGCCTTCTAATTCCAGTGTTTCTGTATCAGGGTGGTCCAGGCGCACTTGTTTGATGATCAATCCAAGAGCCTGATGGCGGGCAACCACAATTTCGCCCTTGGCAAAGGCAGGAGGGTTATTGTGGGAAGTTCGGACAATA
>Ga0055450_10000132_pt1 | contig 13078 bp, 12 predicted proteins | sample China_Galinas_PW_5_FD_57740 | JGI IMG/M metagenome (GOLD analysis project Ga0055450, IMG submission 57740) | Wetland microbial communities from San Francisco Bay, California, USA, that impact long-term carbon sequestration - China_Galinas_PWC_D1 | ecosystem: Environmental > Aquatic > Marine >... | reverse complement strand
CGTTCAACCAGCTGCAGGCGGGCCTGATGTCGATCCTGAAATGTATTTTCACCAAGGTCTTCAATCAGTTCCTCGATTGGAATAACCTCGGAGATTTCCCCTTGATTTTTCATCAACTTTCCTTCCTGTTTTCATTCCTCGCTGATTGTTTCTCTAATAAAGATGTCCTTCGATTTAGCTGTTTGTTTTGGGTAATTCGTCTATCAAGCTCAGCGAGACTGAGAATCTAATTCCTGGCTGAGCGCAACTTTGATCAATCTCAATGACTTCTTAATCCAATTCTACCGCGTTCCAAAGGCAAAGGCGATGTAGGCCAGGATGCAGAGAGCCGCCAACCATAAGAGGAGATATAGAAATCTGGTGTCCTCTGCTGATCGATTGATATCTGCCCCCGGGTGACGGCTTCGGTGGGATAACAGGTATCCACCGAGCGCCATCAGGGTCAATATCAAACCGCCAAGTGTAAAAATCATCCAGGGTCTCATCGCCTTCCTTTGGAAAACTGTAAGGAGAAGAAGATGGTTTCAGAATAACATGCATTCAGCTCTGTGACCCTAAAAGCAGCTTATCGCTACCTTATGAGAAATTTAAGGAGTGAGGGGAAGCCAGATGGTAAATTTTGCACCTGCTCCTGTTTCGCTCTCTAATTGAAGGCGGCCGCCATGAGCTTCGACCAGCTCCCTGGCAATACTGAGTCCCAGTCCCATGCCTTGCGGGAACCGGGTACCCTGGCTCCCGCGCACAAAAGGTTCGAACATCGCTTCCTGTACCTCAGGATCGATCCCTGGACCGCTATCGCTGACGCTCAGCCAGATAGAGGCATTCATTTGGCCGGCCTCAACCCGAATTTTCCCCCCGGCAGGTGTGTATTTAATAGCGTTGCTCAGTAAATTTCCGAGTACCTGATTCAACCGCAGTGGATCGCCCATAACAGCAGGCAAAGCCTGCGGAATATTCATTTCCCAGATCAAACCATTTTGAATAGCTGCCTGATGCCAGGGGGCGAGTGTTTCTGGCAGCCACGAATGGAGGTCCAGATCTACCCGGTCAAGTTCCAGAACACCAAGCGCTTGTTCATGGAGGTGTGAAAGGTCCTCCAGTAGTTCTTGCAGACGGGCCGTTTCCTGGTCCATGCCTGCCAAGAGTTCTTTGAAGAACTCAGGATTGCGATCCGCGCCGTAGGTCAAGGCTTCGATCCCCATCCGCAAGGCTCCCAGCGGTCGTCCAATTTCGTGGACCAGGTTTGCCAACAATCGTTTCCTCGCCTGTTCCAAGCTGTGAAGGCGCTCGAATAGTGTATTCACAGCCCGGGAGAGCCGGCGGATTTCTTCGCTCCCGGTTTCCTGAAGTCCTTCGCCCCGATCTCCTTTTGCGAGGGCATCAATCGTCTCTGTTACTTCCTGGATGGGCTTGCTAACATTGATTGCAAGCGCGATCCCCAAACCCGCTCCTAAGATCAGACCCACTACCAATATTCCAGTGAGCAGGTAGCGGAGCTGGAAAAGCTGTCTGAAGAACGAAGAATATTCATAAGACAATTTGATAAACCCAAGAAGTTTACCCTGCTGATTGATCACTGGTGCCAGAGCTTCTACTCTATCCTCTCTTAAGTTCCGGGAAGAGGAAATTTCCATGGAGATATCGCCGGTGGCTGCTGAAGTGTATCCTGGATGATCGATCTTAGTTCCCAATAGCTCAGCATCAGCGGAATCACTGGAGGCCAGCAGGCTCCCAGCGCTGTCAAGGATCATCAGGTGCCCATTCGCTGGGCCAGAAATTTGAGAAAGCAGCCGTCGGGCATAGATTGGATCCTGCCAGATCTCCTGGTCATCTGCTGCAAACCTGCTGAGTACTTCTGCATTGCTTTTCAGCTCAGTGAGCAGAGTAGGAGTGAGTATATGTTTTTCTATCAGGGAAATCGTGGCGATTCCCATCAATGGGATGACGATCAGGAGGGGCAGAATGTGACTGAGTACAAAACGCCTGCGCAGGGTGCGTAGCATTAGTCCTCGTTGGGAATGAGTTTATATCCGACGCCGCGGATAGTAATGATGCGCTTGGGTTTTTCAGGGATATCTTCTAGTTTTTCGCGGAGCCAGCGGATGTGGACGTAAACAACCTGGGGTTCACCGATATATTCTGCTCCCCAGACATTCGCTAGCAGGTCCTGGGTTGAGAGTACTTCACCAGGGTGAAGCATTAATGTGTGCAGCAGATCAAACTCCCTGCGAGTTAATTCCAGGGAGTTGCCGGAAAGGGATGTTGTATGTGCCAGGGGATCGAGCTGCAGATCACCGACTACAATCTTTTCAGTCTTCTCTTTTTCGGTTTGGCTTGCTGAGACTCTGCGCAGAACCGCTTTGATATGGGCCAGCAGGACACTCATTTCAAAGGGTTTGGTAATATAATCTTCTGCTCCTAATTCCAAACCAAGAATTTCATCCAGTTCGCGCCTTCGAGCTGTGACGAAGATCACCGGCACTTTGATCAGGTCGCGGAAACTGCGGAGTGCTTCCAGCCCATCCATGCCTGGCAGGCCGATATCCAGCAATACTAGATCTGGTTTATCGCGCTCCGCTATGTTCAAGGCATCCTCTGCTGTTGAAGCGTTGGTCGCACGGTAACCGTTTTGCTCGAGGTTGAATGCTACGCTGCGCCGCATCAAATCATCGTCATCAACTACAAGAATGTGTTTTTGCAACATCGGTTCAAGTGCCTTTGATCGATATGCTGATTGCCTATTCTAATCAATGGTTGAGGAGGAAGGGGAATCCCTATCCAAGTATGACAGCAGTGTCTGCTGTTTTTAAAGGGCCCTATCCCTGCTTTAGTATATCCAGTTATCGAACCCATTGCAAGTTTCAGCTTTGATTTTAATAGTGGAAGGATTTGGATTTTGATCGATGTTGTGATGGATTCCTGTCCTGCTGGTTCTATCCCAACCAGCTTGCCAGTCCAAAGGCTGCGCCAGCAGCTGTGCCGCCGATAAGGATCATCTGTACCGCGGAACGAAAAGCCTTGACCCCTGTGATGCGGCCTTTGATGTAACCGAAAATGAACAAGGCTGACAGTGTCATGATGATCGAGAAACGGAGGGCAGTTGGGACATCCGCCAGGATCAGATAAGGCGATAAGGGGATGAAACCTGAAAGGGCATAAGATGACGCAATGGTAAGCGCACTTTTCCAGGTTCGCTGCGGATCTGGACGCTCCAACCCTAACTCGAACTTCATCATGAAATCAACCCATTTTTCACGCTGGCGGCGAAGAGAATTGATAATGGGGTTGGATTGATCCCTTGACAACCCTAAATCACTCAGAATGTCCAGCACTTCCTTGGTTTCTTGTTCTGGTACTGAATGTGTCTCCATCACTTCTCGCTGGCGTTCAACGTCGTAATGTTCTATATCCGATTTTGCGGCAAGATAGCCGCCAAGCCCCATCGATATGGATCCGGCGGCTATCTCTGCCAGCCCCGCGATAACGATCACCTTAGCACCCACAGCAGCTCCGGTCATCCCGGCTGCGATTGCAAAGGGGACCGTCAATCCATCGGACATTCCGATAATCACATCACGGATTAAATTTGAGGCTGTGAAGTGTTCTTCTTGATGGATCGGCTGCATTTCAGGCTCGACGTAGAACCCGGACAACAGCAACCAGCACGATACCGCCGATAGCTGCAGAAACCACATGTCCGAGCCAGGTGTAAATTTGGAAACCGAAAAATCCAGCCAGCCAGCCTCCAATGAATCCACCCAGCAAACCGATCAGCAGATCGCCAATCAATCCAAACCCCCGGCCTTTGATTACCAGGCCTGTTAACCAACCTGCGATGACCCCTGTAACGATCCAGATAAGGAATTGCATAGCTTTATTCTCCTTTATATATCTACTAAGATAACCTGAACACTGGCGTATGTCCTTAGAGTCGGCTTATGGCAATCTTAAGGCAACCTCAGAGTCCCGGATCGGGATATTTTTCGAAGGGGGGGATGTAGTTTTGTGGAATACTCGATGCTATTCGGATACGTCCACTTGATATATTGTCCCGTCCCAACCGCCTGCCTCCCAATCGATCTTGAACTGGATTGATCGGTCTGCTTTGATGTGCTGGGTGGGTAAATCGGCAAAATAGACAGCGAGTGCGCTTTCCTGGGTTTTGAGAACACTCTCAGAATTCCAAGCGTCCTTGCTCCAGTGGATTCGGGCTGGAGCTGTGAGCAGGAGCCGAAGGGTGGTTCCCTGTGCCATCGAGTGGATTTTGTGGTTGACTGCCCAGATAGTCAAATCTGAATCCAGCGGTTGGGCATAACGTTCTAACGGCTGGGGAGGCATATCAAAGACCTGCCCATCAGCCAGGGAGCGGCAGAGTTTCAAATATTCAGCATGAGCCCATACCAGCGGCATAGCAGACCCGGTGGGCTCTCCAAAGTACAGTCCTCTATCTGGAATATTCTGTCCGTCCCAACTTTGCTCTGGCAGTAATCCGTCGGCATTGCTAAGAGACTGCAAACTGGATAGCAGTTTCCTGGCCTCAGATTTGTTGCCTGCGGCGAGCTCGTAATGAGCTCGCTCACCAGTCAGCAGAGGCCACACCCGGCCTATTCCATCTCCGTCAAAAGGGCGTCCATCCTGATGTTCGCCATAGCCGTCCTGATTGTATCGGCGCCAGGTTGGCCCGGCGGGTAATTCCGTTTTCAAGAGGGCGTCGATCACCTTGACCGTGTTGAGGATTCGAGGATCATCAGCTGGGCGCAGCCCAAAGCGCACCAGGGCTAATGCATCGGGACTGACGATCAAAGATGCAGGGGAATCGCTCTCTCCAGGGGGGCGATTTTTGATCGGCACAAAGCCATCCAGCGGCGAGCTTGAGTTGGTTTCTTCAGGTGGGGCGATTCGGACGTAATATCCCTCAACGCCAATTTCTTCCGCGAGTTTGGAATTCGTCACATACGTCCAGCTTTCGATTTTCGAATTCCAGGCATCCGCGATTTGACGAAGGATTTTAGCAGTTTCTGGTTTTCCCTGGATGTCCGCCATGTCCGCTGCGGCCAGCAGGGCAGCGATCTCAACAGCAAGTGTGAAAGGAGAATATCCAGGATCCTCTTCCCAGCGATCCTGCTGGGTGACAGGACCATTCCTCACCAGGAAGCTGCTGGCTTTCTGGATCATCGGCCAGAGATCTGCTTGATCCTGATCACTAAAGACCCCGTTTCTACGCGCCAAATCGGCAAGCAGGATCGGGAATGCAGTTTCATCCATCTGGACCCCGCTCCAATAAGGAGTGCCATCCATCCACATATTCTGCGGCCAATGACCGTCGGCATCCTGGGTGCTTTGGAGATACTTAACCACACGGCAGACTTCTTCTGTTGCGCCAATGGCAAGCAGTCCGCCTGCAGCTTCTACCAGGTCACGAGGCCAAACAAGATGGTACCCTCCCAGGTCTTCATCCCCTTTGGTGAACCCCCAAGGGATGGATAGGCTGGCTATCATGCCTCCTGGAAAGCGTTTAGCTTCATGTGTGCGAAGCACAGCTGCGCTAATCCGATATAAGTTCCGGGAGTCCAGGCTCGGGGGAGGTGGAAGGAGTTCTTGCTGCCAACCCTGCCAGTGTGCCAGATACCTTTCCCTGGCAGAATCAAAACCTTCCAGGAGACTGGACCTGGCGCGTAAGTTTGCCTCGTTCCCAGTGCGGCCAAACCCCAGGGCCAGGGTGAATTCATTAATACCTGCGGATAGATCGAGTTCCCCTATCAAAGCAACGTTGCCGCCTTCAGCTCGATTGAATTCCCAGCGCATTTCCTTGTGCTGCTTAACATCCTGCCAGCCATCCGACTTACCGACAAAACCGACAGATCGCTTCAGCCACTGGCGATCGCAAGCCAGGGAAAGAGCTGTTTCTCCCCGGATGGCATTCAGTACTTCTAAACCTTTATAGGTGTCGACCCAGCCAGTATTTCCGGCACCGTGATTGGCAAGGTGGGGCGCCAGTAATACGTAGAGATGATAGTCATTCAAATTCCCCTGGAGTGGTTCAAAGCTGACCCGCTGGAGGAGGACATCACGGGTGGGATCGGTCAGGACTGTCTTGTGAATCCGGAAGCGGCCATCCTTACAGGTGTTGGTCATTTGGAAGGCAGGTACGCCCTCGGCGAGAACCACTTGCTCGGATTGGGTGTCTCGTTTTTCCTCTGAGAAGAAGTCTTTTCCATCGCTGACCAACAGCTCCATATCACGAATACATGCCTGGTCAAGGCGCGGATAATAAATCTCATTAAGGATCCCATGGCTGAGAGTAAACCAAACCCTGCTTTCGTCAGTCAGAGAGGTGCCGACCCCGCTTTTCGCGCTGGAGGTCCAGCGCGGTTGAATTCCGGGTTGCCCCGGGGCAGTTTTAGATTCTGGCATCATGGTTGCTCCTGGTTCCAACTCAAGCATTTTCCAGTTGTACTTTGCCGGGTCTTCCTGAGGCCCAAGTTCTGATTAGAGAGATGTTCACCAGATAAAACCTCCATTGATTCCTAAGAGGAAGTGCTTCCCCTATAATATCGAATCAAGGCGTTCGTAGAGCTGTCATGCTTGGGTGTTTCTGAACCTTGAAGTTCAGGAGAGATTTGCTTAGCCAGTACTTTTCCCAGTTCAACTCCCCATTGATCGAAGGAGTTGATGTTCCAGAGAACTCCTTGAGTAAAAACGCTGTGCTCGTAGAGTGCGACCAATTTTCCGAGGGATTCAGGAGTTAGCATTTCCCCGAAAATGGTTGTCGAAGGGCGATTTCCTTCGAATGTGCGATGAGGTACCAGCCACTCGGGAACGCCTTCTTCCTTGACCTCTTGGGCGGATTTTCCAAACGCCAATGCCTTCCCCTGGGCGATCACATTAGCAATTAACAGATCGTGATGTCGTCCCAGCGGGTTAAGCGATTTCCGGAAAGCGATAAAATCACAAGGCACCAGTTTGGTTCCCTGGTGGATCAGCTGGTAAAACGAATGCTGGCCATTAGTTCCAGGTTCTCCCCAATAGATTGGGCCGGTCTGGTAATTCACTCTCTGACCGTCAAGGGAGACGCTCTTCCCATTACTCTCCATCGTCAGCTGCTGCAGATAAGCCGGGAATCGCTTTAAATACTGCTCATAAGGCAGGACTGCGACGGTTTCTGAGCCGAAGAAATTGTTGTACCAGAATGTAAGCAGCCCCATTAGAACGGGCAGGTTCTTGTTAAGTGGAGTATTACGGAAATGTTCATCCATCTGATGGAAACCGGAGAGCATTTCCCGGAAGTGTTCCGGGCCAATGGCCAACATGGTTGACAGTCCGATAGCTGAATCCATCGAATAGCGGCCCCCGACCCAGTTCCAGAATTCAAACATATTTTCAAGATTGATACCGAATTTACTGACTGCCTCGTCGTTTGTTGAAACAGCCACAAAATGCTTGGCAACCGCCTGGTCGCTTCCCAGATGATCGACCAGCCAGGACCGGGCGCTTTGGGCATTTGTCATGGTTTCCAGGGTGGAAAAACTCTTAGAGGAAACGATGAACAGGGTTTCTGCCGGGTTAAGATCCCTGGTGGATTCGACAAGATCGGTACCGTCGATATTCGAGATGAATCGGAAGGTCATTTCCCTGGAGCTGTAATACTTCAATGCCTCATAAGCCATGACCGGACCAAGATCCGATCCGCCAATTCCGATATTTACGATATTGCGTATAGGTAAACCGGTGTAGCCTTTCCACTGTCCTGTCCGCACGCGATTCGAAAAAGATCCCATCTTATCCAGAATTTCGTGGACATCTGGGACAACGTTATGACCATCGACAATGATCTGTGCACCTCTAGGTGCCCGTAAGGCGGTGTGCAGAACAGCTCGGTTTTCTGTGCGATTAATTTTGACACCAGAAAACATCTCCTGGCGGCGTTCCTCGAGTCCGCTCAACCTGGCAAGAGCTATTAGCAGCTTTAGTGTCTCTGCAGTAATGCGATGTTTAGAATAATCAAAATACAGGCCGACTGATTGCTGGCTGAAACGCTGGCCCCGTTGAAGGTCCTCTGCAAAGAGGTCTCTCAACGGAACGGACTTAATTTTTTGAAAGTGATCATCCAGCTTTTGCCAGGCTTCATTTATTTCCGGGGAATGGTTTTCCATTGATCGCCTTTTCAATTATCTGGTGAGTTAACTGCCTTGATTATAGGTTTATTTTATACGAAATACCATTCCAGGTCTCCAGGGAGTTCCCAGGGCAGGCAGCAGCCAGCGGTCCAAACCCCACCAGCCTGCAGTCTTCCAGGCCAGAACCAGTAAGATAGAGATCATAAGTAAGATAGGATTAAGACTGACGGAACCAGCCATTAGATAATTGAGGTTCATAAACATTCCAAAGAAAGCTGCGATACCGGTAAACGCACCCAGGATCAACCCCAGACCCACCAGGGTTTCACCAATGCTGACGACATAGCTCCAGGTTCCTGCGTGAGGCAGAATGGCATTTTGAAGGAATGCAGCAAACCAACTTTGAACATCAGGATGGGGTCCGCCTGTTTTGGATAAGGCACCGTTTATGAAACCTGAGAGGGCAGTACCTGCCTGGGACCCAACCCAGGCTGGGTTCGTCAGCTTTTCCCAACCAGCTTTTATCCAGACCCAGCCAGCATATAAGCGGGGGATGATCCAGATCCAGGCCCAGCGAACCTGTCCGAAAAGGGCAAGGGCTGCCGGAGGATCGGTGACCAGCGTAACGTTAGCAGCTGTTGATTTTCCTTTATTAGTAGACATTTCTCAATTCCTTTTTAAATTATAGTTGGCTGAGCACGGTTATATTGGGCCGTGCTTTGCCAATCTGTAGTTAGTGTAGATGGTCAGAAGCGGTCAATCTTGATCTAATGGCCTCGAAGCCAGGAATCTGAGCCGGCCTAATTTTGGCCATAGATTCCGGTCCAAGCCGAAATGCTGTCCGGCTGAGAGCAGCAGTAATCCTAAAAATGCAAAGGGATAGAGAATACCCGCTCCCAGATCCGTGGCACCTGCAGTATAAGGACCGCCAAAGCCTTCTGGGACAGCCCAGATCAGCAAGGTGAGTACGATCCCGGCAATATAGTCGAGATTGCTGAGCAATCCCAGTATCAAGCCGATAGCGATTCCGGTTTCTCCCAGCGCGATCAGTCTGGCAAAAAGATGAGGAGCTCCGTTAACCAGATTGATCCAAAAATCAAGCCAAGATTGAATCAATGCAGGCTGGCTGTCATATGTTTCCTTGAAGTAAGATAGAAAGTTATTCGCGAATGCTGGCTGCCACTTGAAATAGGCATTAACCGCCCAGAGTAGACCGAAAGAAATTCGCGTAAAGGCGATTGCTCTAGATCGCCTGACATTTTTTTTCTGATCCATAAATACCTCCCGATGTTTCCTGAAACTTCTAAACGTTCTTCTAGTTCGTACCTATTGTAGGCTGGGAATCATGGATTTGTCCTTATCACAAGCTTAAGAGGATATTCAAAACTACTTAAGCTGTCGTATTTCTTCAAAACTATGCGGTAGACTTAGCATGAACCCTTGTCCTGACTTATTTATTTGGATAAAAGTCTAATCTCGATGTGGGTGGATTGATGTATTCGTAAGTCGGGTGGTAAATCAATTTGATCGGCAGCAATATGTCGAAGGTTTGACTTTTGATAATATAATCAGATAAATGGTTTATCTCTCAATAGTTGAATAGCTGTAAAGGCCAGAGGTTAATGGCGGATTGAAATTGAACCTAAAAAACTCCAAGTAACGAAAGGAAGGAAATGAGATGACGGATAAATTCGATTTATTCCCCCTTCACACCGTAGATGATCCAGATACATATTACCTTGAACCCAGCCGAAAGGAGCGTGTTCATATCCTGCCCGGATCCCCTCCGGAGCAAGATTCTGTGGACCGCCTCAATAATTTCGATATGGTATTTCTAGGATACAGTGAGGAGCAGGCGATTGTTGAAGCCACTCGCTGTATTCACTGCCCTGCCACTGAGCCCTGCATCCTCGGCTGTCCGCTTCACAACGATATTCCCAAGGCGATGTTTGCCATTGAACAGAAAAAATTTGCTGAGGCAGCTGAAATCTTCCGCGAAACATCCAATTATCCTGAGTTCTGCGGCCGCTTGTGCCCTCAGGAAGTCCTCTGTGAAGGATCCTGCACTGTAGATGGATACAACCGGGCTGTAAATATTGGAAAGTTGGAGGCTTTTTGCGCAGATTGGGAGCGTGGCGATGATGGATTTCCAAAACCCTCACTAGCACCAGCTACGGGTCGGAGTGCTGCCGTGGTCGGCAGCGGCCCATCCAGCATTGCAGTCGCTGAACAGCTAGCAAAGAAAGGTCATCAGGTGGTAGTTTACGAGGAATGGCCTAGGCCAGGCGGACTTCTTCACTACGGTATCCCGAATTTCAAATTGGATAAGGACTTGGTGGAAGCCAAAATAACGGAAATGAAAGATATCGGGATCAAATTCATTTGCAATACCCGGGTCGGCAGAGATGTTCAAGTGGATGATCTGCTGGAAGAAAATGACGCCGTATTCTTGGGAATTGGAGTACCGGTCGGCCACAGGATCAAGCTTCCTGGGGAAGACTTAGAAGGTATTTACCAGGCGACAGAATTTCTCGTGCGGGGAAACTTGCCAGACGGAGACCTCCCGGATAATCTCAAAGGATTACCCGAAATTAGTAAGAACGTAGTTGTCATTGGTGGCGGGGATACCTCGATCGATTGTGTCCGCACCGCCAGGCGGTTGCAGGTCCAGAATGGAGTATCGGGCGGCAGCGTGGTTCTGTATTACAGGGGAACAGAAAAAGAAATGCGAGCCCGAGAGCTTGACGTCAAGCACGCCAAGGAAGAGGGCGTTCATTTTGAGTTGCTGGCTTCACCTGTTCGTTTTATTGGGGATAAGGATGGAAGGGTCAGCCAGGTTGAGATGCAGAGAATGATGTCGAAACCTTCTCACCAACCAGAGCAGCGGACTCCTCACCACCTTCGTATTCCCATTGAGGGATCGAATTTTTTGGTAAATGCAGATACTGTAGTGCTGGCAATTGGATATATGGGCGATAAGTTAATTCCATCAAAGACACCCGAGTTGGAAACTACCAAGCCAGGTATTTTCAAAGTGAAATCTGAGCAGAGTGGGGTTGCAACGATGGGTGGAGTTTTCGCGGCTGGAGATGATGTGCGGGGTGCAGATCTGGTGGTAACAGCAACGGCAGCCGGCCGTAAAGCTGCCAGCGCGATGGATGCCTACCTCAGGGACCTTCCTGACAAAAGCGCGAAAAGCTAGGTCACTTGATTAATAGTACCTAGGGAATAAGCAGGCAGAGAATCTTGATCCGCGTATTCTATATGCAAAATTAGAAAGTTGGGAAAGATGAAGGAACCAGGAACAATCACGACTCTCTTTGTTGATATTGGGGGAGTGCTGCTGACAAATGGATGGGACAGGAAAGCTCGTTCTAGAGCCGCAGATCATTTTGGCTTGGATTTTCAAGAAATGGATGAGCGCCACCACCTGACCTTCAATACCTATGAAGAGGGAAAAATTAGCCTGGAGGAATACCTGGGCCGGGTGGTCTTCTATCGAGATCGGCCCTTCTCGCTGAAGCAGTTTACAGATTACATATACGACCAATCAAAGGCCATCCCCGGAATGATCGAGCTGGTCTCAGCAATTAAGAGCCGGCACAATCTTGAAATCGCTGCGGTCAGCAACGAAGGCCGTGAGCTGACGATATACCGAGTGGAGAATTTCCATCTTCGGGATTTCATTGATTTCTTTATCTCGTCCTGTTTTGTGCACTACCGAAAACCAGACGAGGATATTTATCGAATCGCTCTGGATGTTGCTCAGGTTAAACCGGAAGAGGTTGTATATCTTGATGACCGGCCAATGTTCGTGGGAGTAGCCCAGCGCATGGGGATCCACGGTATTGTTCACAGAACCCTTGCGGCTACCAGGATTGCCTTAAATGATTATGGGCTGACAGTAGATAATTGATATAGTTGAAAGGAAAAAGATATGACAGAGCTTCAAAATACGATTGGGATTGTGGGACTTGGCAGGATGGGCTCGAATATGGCTTTGCGTTTGCTGCGCGCTGGACATGACTGTGTGGTCTTTAACCGCCATAAGGATCCTGTTGCGGAGATGGAGAAGCAGGGGGCGATAGGAGCTTACTCACTTCAAGAGCTGGTGGATAAGCTTGAGCCTCCCAGGCCTATTTGGATGATGCTGCCAGCAGCGGTTGTAGATACAATGTTGGAGAGGATAGCGCCTTTATTGGAACCTGGTGACATCATCATCGATGGCGGAAATTCTTATTACCACGATGATATCCGCCGGGCAGAGGATCTGGAAAAATTGGATCTCCATTACCTGGATGTAGGCGTCAGCGGCGGAGTATGGGGCTTGGAGCGAGGATACTGCTTGATGATCGGGGGTGATAAGGAATCGGTTGAGGCCCTGGATCCCATATTTTCTTCCCTGGCACCTGGTCCTGGTTCCCTGGAGCGCACTCCGGAAAGGGATGGGGATTACTCTCCATCCGAGCAAGGTTATCTTCACTGCGGACCGCATGGGGCTGGGCATTTTGTAAAAATGGTCCACAATGGGATTGAGTACGGAATGATGGCCTCGATTGCTGAGGGTTTGAATATTTTGCAGCATGCGGATGAAGGCCATCAGGGGAGAGAAGAAGACGCGGAAACATCTCCGCTTCGCCATCCCGAATATTATCAGTATGATTTCGACCTGAAAGAAGTCGCTGAAGTCTGGCGCCGCGGCAGTGTGATCGGCTCCTGGCTGCTTGATCTAACAGCAGCGGCTCTCCTCAAGGATCCTCAGTTGGATGGTTTCAAAGGCCGCGTCTCTGATTCGGGTGAAGGGCGCTGGACAGTGCTGGCTGCTGTGGACGAATCTGTTCCTGCGCCAGTCATCACAAGTGCCCTGTTCTCGCGGTTCAGTTCTCGTAATGAAGGTGAGTTTGCAGCTAAGGTGATGTCCGCAATGCGTTATGAATTTGGGGGACACCATGAACGATAAG
>Ga0055450_10000130_pt1 | contig 13087 bp, 11 predicted proteins | sample China_Galinas_PW_5_FD_57740 | JGI IMG/M metagenome (GOLD analysis project Ga0055450, IMG submission 57740) | Wetland microbial communities from San Francisco Bay, California, USA, that impact long-term carbon sequestration - China_Galinas_PWC_D1 | ecosystem: Environmental > Aquatic > Marine >... | reverse complement strand
GAGACCTCCGTGGCAGATCGGTCTCGGAGAAGGGAATTGCCGGAAGGCTGGTGGCTACCGAGTTTGCGAGGCTCCCCATCGGTGACGTTCACGGTATTCGAGGCACTCATGCGTCGTGCGACCCTCGCCCTCTTCGCCGGGCTCGGCCTGGCCGCCTGCGGCCCCCATACGCCCCAGTCTCCCGCGACCCCGGGACCGGGCCGCGAAAACGTGCTCCCGGTCATCGGTCGGCTTCCGACGGGCAAGTACCTGGACCCGGCGGCGAAGTCGGTGAAGGTGGGCTCCCTTCCTCTGGCCATGACGCTTTCTCCCGACGGAAGCAAGCTGGTCCTGCTGTTGAACGGATGGCGGGAGCAAGGGGTGCAGGTCGTGGACCGCGCCAGCGGGCGAATTACGCAGACGGCACTGCAGGATGCAGCGTTCCTGGGCCTGGCCTTTTCGCCGGACGGACACATGCTGTACGCATCCGGGGGCAACCAGGATGTGGTGTACCGCTACGACTGGAGCGACCACTGGGCGACGCTCCGTGATTCCGTGGTGCTGGCGACGAAGCGCCCGAACCAATCCGGCACACGCTATCCTGCCCAGATCGCCCTTTCCGCCGACGGACGCTTCCTGTACGTGGCCGAGAACCTGGCCGATTCCCTTGCCGTGGTGGACGTCGCCACAGGCCGTGTCCTCGCCCGCCACGCCACGGAGCGGTACCCGTACGGGGTGGCGGTGGCCCCCGACGGCACCGTCTTCGTGTCCGCGTGGGGCGGCAACACCGTTTCGGCCTTCCGCTTCGCGGACGACGGATCCGCCACGCTCGATCGGCGGATCCCCGCGGGACGGCATCCCTCCGCCCTCCTCCTCAACCACGACGGAAGCCGGCTCTTCGTGGCCTCGGGGAGCACGGACCGTGTGACGGTGCTGGACACCAAGGCACTCGAGGTGGTGGCGCAGCTGGACGACAACCCTCCGGCTGGCCCCGACGAGGGCAGCACGCCCGACGCGCTGGCGCTCTCGCAGGACGGCCGGCGGCTGTTCGTGGCAGAGGCGGACAACAACGCTGTGGCCGTCTTCGACCTGGGCGCGAACACCGCGGGCGTCGCTGACGGCGGGGCCGACGCACGCACGGGCCATGCGGACCAGCTTGCGGGTCGCATCCCGGTGGAATGGTATCCCACCGCTATGGTCGTCGCGGGCGACACGGTGTATGTGGCCAACGGCAAGGGTCAGGGGACACAACCGAATCCCGACTTTCCCCAGCCTCCGATGCGACGAGCCGCGGGCGAGGCGAACTATACCATGGGCCAGCTCACGGGCACCGTCAGCGAGCTGCCCCTTGTGCGCACCTCGGATGCCGAGCTCGCGACCCTCTCCGCACACGTGGCCCGGGCCAACGGATGGGGCGAGCACACGGAGCGACGTGGCGCTTATCCCGCGGCCATCAAGCACGTGATGTACATCATCAAGGAGAACCGCACGTACGACCAGGTCTTCGGCGACGTCTATTCGGGGGACGGTGACCCTTCGCTGGTCTTCTTCCCCCGCGCGGTCAGCCCCAATCATCACGCGTTGGCCGACCGCTTCGGTCTGTTCGACCGCTTCTTCGTGAACGCGGAGGCCAGCCCCGACGGCCACAACTGGTCCACCGCGGCGTACACGACGGACTACCTCCAGAAGACGGTGCCCTCCAACTATTCCGACCGGGGGCGGACCTACGACTACGAGGGGACGAACCGGGGGTTCGAGCACGTTCCGTGGGAGGAGGGGAACGAAGACGTCAACGAGCCCGCCAATGGCTATCTGTGGAACCTGGCGCAGGACGCGGGCATCACGTTCCGCAACTTCGGCGAGTTCGTGGTGCCCGAATACGCGGACGCCGACGACCGCATGCCCTCGGGGTACAAGGGCAACAAGCCCTTCCTGAAATCGCACACCAGCAAGGCGTATCCCGGCTTCGACCTGGACATCCCGGACCAGAAGCGCGCCGACGTCTGGATCCAGGAGCTGCAGGGCTACGTTCGTGACGGCGCCATGCCCGCGCTGCAAATCCTGCGGCTGCCCAACGATCACACGGCCGGCGGCCGTGCGGGCTCTCCCACACCGGAGGCGTACTTCGCGGACAACGACCTCGCCCTGGGGCGCATCGTCGAGGCGCTCTCGAAGACGCCGTTCTGGGAGAGCACCGTGATCTTCGTCGTCGAGGACGATTCACAGAATGGTCCCGACCACGTGGACTCCCACAGGGCGCCCTTCCTCGTGATCTCCCCGTGGGCTCAGCCGGGTGTGAACCACCGGTGGACGAACACCACCGACGTCATCGCCACCATGACCGAGATTCTCGGCCTGGGCTCTCTGTCCCAGTTCGACTACTACGGAAGGCCGCTGCGGGACATCTGGCGGAAACGGCCCGACACGAAGCCCTATGCGGCCCTGAAGCCGGTGACGCCCCTGGACCAGAAGAACCCCTCCGCCGGCCCCGACGCCGAGGCTTCCAGGGCCCTCGACCTGCGCTTCGAGGACTCCGGTCAGGACGACCTGTTCAATCGAATCCTGTGGAGCATCGTCAAGGGACACGACGTTCCGTATCCAGGCACGAATCGGATGTCGGCCCTCGAGTGGAAGCGCGGCGGCTGAAGCGTTGGCGACCCGCTAGGTGACGCCGCGGTCCAGCGCCCGCCCCAGGGCCTCGAGGCCGCCCTCCACCGTCTTCCGCTCGCCGCCGATGGCGACGCGGAAGTGGGCGGGGGCGCCGAAGTAGCGGCCGGGCACCACGCCGACGCCGAACTCGTCGCGTGCCATGTCGACGAAGGGCCCGGCGTCTGCCAGGCCGGCGAGACGCGGGAACGCGACGCAGCTGCCCAGGGCCGGGGCCACCCACTCCAGCTCGGGTCGGCTCTCCACGAAGTCGCTGAGCATGTGCCAGTGGGGCTCGAGGATGGCGTGCGCCCGCGCGAGCAGCCGGTCGATGTGCTGGAAGGCCACGACTCCGAGGCGCTCCGAGGGCACGGCCCCGGTTCCGTCCACGACATCCCTCACCCGCCGGATCCCCTCGATGGTCTGAGGGTCGCCCAGTGCCCATCCCAGGCGGAGCCCCGCAAGGCCGAAGGACTTGGTGAGGCTGCTCACCGTGATGAACACGTCGCTCCGCAGCGCCGCCGGCGTCGCGTCGACCCCGGCGGCTCCCTCCAGGTACACCTCGTCGACGAGCACCTTGGCTCCGGCGGACTCCGCCAGCTCGCCGATGGCCAGGAAGGTCTCCCCGTCGGTGTACACGCCCGACGGGTTGTGCAGGTTCGTGAGCATGACGACCCGCGTGGCGGGGGTCAGCGCGGCGGCGATCCTGTCGGGGTCGAGCGCGAATCCGATGCTCCAGGAACGGTCGAAGGTGTCGATGTGAGCGTCGAGAAAGCGGGCGGCGCCCCTCTGGGGATCATAGCCGGGCCACTCCGCGAGGATGGTGTCACCCGGGCGAATCAGCGCCCCCAATGCCATGAACGTGGCGCCCGCGGCCCCCGAAGCCGTGGTGACCCGCTCCGTGGAGACGCCGTACCGACGGGCGATCGCTTCCACGAGGGGTGCATACCCGTCGTCGTTGTGGGCCATGAGCTCCACGGCTTCCCGCCCCCCGGGGAGGTCCTCCAGGGTGCAGTGCAGCAGGTTGCTGCCGCACAGGTCGTACCGGGCTCTGGGATGGTGCTTCGCCCACGTCATGTACGGGGCCCAGGAGTCGGGGCGGTCCGGGGCTCGGGTCGTCATGGCAGGAAGGGGCTGAGGTGGCGAGCTGTCGAACGCTCATGGTAGCGCCCGACGACCGCTCCGGGGAGGGTGCCGGGCCGAACCGCCCCGCACCCCCTCCGGCTCCCCTGACGCTCTTCCGGCCCCGTTACATCTTGATGAGCCGCACGTCCCCGCTCACGGTCTTGAGCGTGAGGCTACGGTCGCCGCCGCCACCGATGGTCGCCTGCACGTGCGCCCCTACCCAGCGGTGCGCCTGACGCCCGGTCAGCGTGAGGTCGAAGTCGGAGTCGATGTCCCCGGAAAGCGACTCGAAATCCACGTCCGCCGCGAAAGCGGCCGGCAGCCGGAGCGTGATGTCTCCGCTCACCGTGTGGAAATCCATGTCCTTCCAGTCGAGGCTCCCCATCTCGACGTCGATGTCCCCGCTCACCGTCGAGCCCCAGCCCTTCCCGGTGGTGGTGACCGATACGTTCCCCGACACCGTCGACGCCCTCACGTCCGAGCGCACGTCGCTCACGTCCACGTCTCCCGACACCGTGTTGCCGACGAAATCGACGCCCGCCGGCAGCTTCACAACGTAGTCCACCTCCACACGGATGTTGTCGCCGTGTGCGCGGCGGCCACTGCTGCGCGTGTCGCACCCGTCCGGGTTCTCATCGGGCCGGTAGACGGCACAGATGACGACGCCGTCCCGCTCCTTCACCATGCGCACCTCGACCCGGTCGAAGTCGCCGGATCGCCCGTGCTTCTCCGCCACCACCTCGGCGGTATTTCCGGAGGAAAGCTCCGCGCGGATGTCGCCCGAGATGCCCCTGACCTCCAGCGTCTGGCCCGCCTCCATGTTCCCGCTCCAGCGGAACGGATTCTGCTGGGCCGCCGCTCCCGTCCCACAAAGGGCCGCGACCGCGACCGTGGCCATTCCCAACCGCATCTCCCTGCCGACCATACGTCCTCCCGTGTTCTCACCTGCCACGGGGCGGCCGCCGCCGCCCGTATCGACGCTCACTACGGGTTCGACGGGGCGAACGTGTCGTGTGTTGGAATGTCCGGAATTGTCAGGGCCGGATGTTCCATTATTCTCAGACATTCTGCCCGCCCCTCCCCGGCACTTCATTCCGGCAGCCGAAGGCGCATTCTTGAGCATACTGCGCATGGCGTGGCGCAACGTGTGGCGAAACCGCCGCCGTTCTCTCGTGACGGTGGCCGCTACCACGCTCGCCTTCACCGTGATGATCCTCTACTCCAGTCTGGTGCAGGGGTATCTGCGCACCATGGAGCGGAACCTCCTGGATCTCGAGCTGGGAGACGTTCAGATCCACGATCCGAGGTATCAGGACGACCCGTCGCTGTACTCGACCATCGACGACGCATCCGAGCTCCTCGCGCGCTTCGACGCCCGGGGATATCCGGCGTCCGCGCGCCTCCTCGGCTTCGGACTGGCTGCCGCCGACGACGCTTCGGCGGGAGTCCAGATCCAGGGGATCGACGTGACGAGGGACCGACGTGTGAGTCGCATCGACGAGCGCGTGCGGGCGGGTCGGTGGCTCGACCCCGGGTCGCCGAACGAAGTCGTGGTCGGCTCGAAGCTCGCGCGCACCCTGGTCGTGAAGCCCGGCGACGAGCTCATCCTCCTCAGCCAGGCCGGCGACGGGAGCATGGCCAACGATGTCTACACGGTCCGTGGTGTGCTCCTCGGTGTGAGCGAGGGCGTGGATCGAGCGGGGGTCTTCATGACCGAAGAAGCGTTCCGGCGGTTCTTCGCGTTTCCCACCGGCGCCCACGAGATCATCCTGCGACGTCCGTCGGAAGTGGACCTCGACGCCTTCGCGGACACGGTGCGCGGAATGGCCCCCGACGAGCGGGTGGAGACGTGGCGCGAATTGCAGCCGACGCTCGCGTCGCTGTTCGAGTCGGCCAGGGGACTCATGGTCATGGTCTTCCTCATCGTCTACGTGGCCATCGGCATCCTCATCCTCAACGCCATGCTCATGGCCGTCTTCGAGCGCATTCGGGAGTTCGGGGTGCTCAAGGCCATTGGCTTCGAGCCGCGACAGGTCGTCCTGGTGATCTTCGCGGAGTGCGGCATCCAGGCGGGATTGGCCATCATCGCGGGCCTCGCGCTGGCCGTGCCCGGGCTGTGGTACCTGACCCACGTCGGGATCAACATGGGGAAGCTGGGCGGCATGGCGATGATGGGCGTGGTGCTGGATCCGGTGTGGCGCGGGCTCGTCGCCCCGGACGTCTTCACGCTGCCGCTGGTGACCCTGGTGATCATCGTCGCGGGCGCGGCGGCGTACCCGGCGGCCAGAGCCGCGTGGATCAGCCCGATCCGGGCCATCCAGCACCGCTGAGGAAGCGAGATGGGAAGCGGACAGATGCTGCGCATGGCCTGGCTCAATCTCTGGCGGAACCGCCGTCGCACCGTGCTGACCCTGGCATCCATCGCCTTCGGCATCCTGCTGGCCGTCCTCCTCACCGCGATGCAGGACCGGAACTGGGCCGACATGATCGATCTGGCGGCTCGCCTGGGCGGTGGTCACGTCACGGTGGAGAATCAGGACCTCCAGGATGCGCCGACGCTGGACAAGACGGTTACCCACACCGACGCCCTCGCCGCCACCGCGAGGAAGGACCCCGAGGTCACGCGGGTCGTGGTCCGCATCGTGGGCCAGACGCTGCTGTCCACGGCCACCAAGAGCCGCGGTGCGGGCTTCGTGGGCATCGACCCGACGCAGGAGGACTCCACCACCCTCGCCGTGATGAACGCCTTTTCCGAGGGGGAGATGTTTCCTTCGGCGGAGGGTGGAGGGATCGTCCTCGGCTCCCGCCTGGCGGAGAACCTGGGTTTGACCCTCGGGAAGAAGGTCGTCTACAACATGACCGACCGGAACGGAGAGATCGTGGCCGGGCTGGCGCGGGTGTCGGGGATCGTCCACACCGGGTCTCCGGGTGTCGACGGTGGTCTCTGTCTCCTGCCTCTGAATACCCTGCGGGATATGCTCGGCTACGCCCCCGACGAGGCGACGGAGGTGGCGGTGTTCATCGGCGATCAGCGAAAGAGCGACGACGTCGCCGCACGCCTCGGTGCGACGCTGGACTCAGGCACCGTGGCCCTCCCGTGGCACGAGATCCAGCCGGAGCTGGCGGGCTTCATCGCCATGAAGGTGGGGGGGGCGAACTTCATGAAGATCCTCATCGCGGTGCTCATCGCCGCGGGGATCTTCAACACCCTCTTCGTGAGCGTCACGGAGCGGATGCGGGAGTTCGGCATCATGCTCGCCATCGGGTACAGCCCCCGGGACATCCATGCTCTGGTCATGATGGAGAGCCTGTGGATGGGGCTCGTGGGTCTGGTGGTGGGCGCCCTCCTCACCCTCGGACCCTACCTGTACCTGCACGCCCACGGGATCGACATGTCCGCCATGGTGGGGCAGGGAGGCGCCGAGGTCGCAGGTGTCGGCGTGTCGTCGATCTTCAAGGTGGAGATCTTCCCGGGCAACGCCGTCTTCATCGGCATCGCGGCGCTGGTGGCTACGCTGGCCGCGGGCATCTACCCGGCGTGGCGAGCAGGCCGTGTGGCCCCGGTGGAGACCATCCGATTGGTATGATGCCCATGACCCTTCGAGTGAGGTCCCGCAGATGAGCCCGTCGGACGTCGTCGTCTCCGTCGAGAACGTCACCAAGACGTACCAGCAGGGGCGGGTAGCCGTGCACGCTCTGCGCGGGCTCGACCTCGTGGTGCGCGCCGGGGAGCTGACCGCTCTCTACGGGCCGTCGGGCTCGGGCAAGACCACGCTGCTGAACATCGTGGGGGCATTGGACCACCCCACGTCGGGGCGGGTCCTCATCGAAGGCCAGGACCTCGGCACCTTGAGCCGGCGCGAGCTCAGCCATCTGAGACGTGACCGCATCGGCTTCGTGTTCCAGGCCTACAATCTCATCCCCGTGCTCACCGCGTACGAGAATGCGGAGACCGTGATGGCCCTCCAGGGCATTGCCGCCCCCACCCGCCGCGCCCGCATCGGCGAGCTGTTCGCCGAGATGGGACTCGAGGGGCTGGAGGACCGACGCCCGGACGAGCTGTCCGGCGGCCAGCAGCAGCGGGTCGCCATCGCCCGGGCCATCGCCGCCGGGCCCGCGGTGGTGCTCGCCGACGAGCCCACGGCCAACGTCGACTCCGAGACCGCCGAGAAGCTCCTGGACATCATGGAGAAGCTCAACTCGGAACGGGGCGCCACATTCATCTTCTCCACCCACGATCCGCGGGTCATGGAGCGAGCCCGGCGGCTGGTGAGGATCGTGGACGGCAGGGTGGACGGGGAGGAGGGGAAGGGGGCGTAGGAGGGGACTCCCCTTTCGGATCGCCCTTGTAGGTCTCCTATCGCCCTTGTAGGTGTCCTATAGGTGTGGCGTCGCGGTCCACTCAGGACCGGGTCACGAATCCTCTGCTCAGTGATGCGGCGAGGCCCTCCGCCACGGCGAGGGATGCGCTCCGGATGAGCGACTCCTCGGCCGGGTCGGCCGCCGTGGAGATGTTCCCGAAGTACCCGGTGATGATGAACGGCCTCCGGTCCTCGACGACTCCGAGGGAGAGCCGTTCGGGAATGGGGGTCACGGACTCCCGACGCCGCGCGCTGAGGAACCGCACGCCATCCGGGGTCACCAGGATGATGACGCGGTATTCGTAGATCCTGCGTCCAGGGAGGAACGCGGAGGATACCCAGGGCTGAAACCCCCCTTTCCGTTCGCCCGTCGTGCGGTCCACTTCCCTGGCGAGCGCCATCGCGTGATCCGCGTCTCGAGCCCGAAAGAAGAACACGCCCTGGCCACGGCCCCCCTCCGGATACTTGTAGACGACGTTGGGGACACCGGGATCGTCGGGGAGCGTCACGTCGACTGGTCCAGGCAGGAAAGGGAGCACCTTCACAGTGCCATCGTTCATCCCTGCCGACTCCGGCGCCATCGCTCTCGTGAACACGTCCTTGTCGTGCACCACCACGTCGGACCCGATCCGGTACGAGCGGAGGCGCACCACGAGGCTGCCGTCCGGCGGCTCGGCCGGCGGAATCAGGGCACGGCCAGGCGCCGGAACGCCCGCGGGGATGCCCCGTCGGGTGGGAAGCCGGATGTCCTCGAGAACCTCCACGCCGATCCCCCGGCTGGTCAGACCTTCCCAGAGTTGGCCGTGGAACCAGGGATCCAGGGGCGTCAGGTCCGCTCCGACCCAGATCACCCGATCCAGGTCGCGCTCCCGTGCGAATTCCGCCAACCCCTCCGGGATGGGGTCGGTCTCCCACAAAGGGCGCCTCCTCCGCTCGGAGAGGCCGGCGTTCAGGTTGGCTTCGTGGCAGACCACGCCGTTGGGCGTCGGCACCAGGTCGATTCCAAGCAGGTAGCCATATACCACTCTCCGGTCCCCATCGTGGAAGAAGCCCCGGCAGCGAGGGTCGACGGTGACTCCCTCGACGAATCCACCCATGAGCCACTGGGGCGTCTGTCCCAGACCAGCCAGAAGATGGCCGATGCGCGGTCGGGGACTCCGCCGCCACAGCATGACCCGGAACCTCCGAACGAGGGCGTCGCGTGTCATCCTCGGGCGGAACCAGAGCCGAGGGGCCCAGCGGCGGGTCTGCCGCAGGAGCCACGGAAGCCGGTTACGTGTGGCCAGGGTCCGTTCGAAGGTGTAGATGGCCCGCACTGTTCCGGGCCAGATCCTGCCTCTCGGGTGGAAGTCCATCGTGGCGCGGATTTCCGCCTCCGCGAGAGAGCGCAGGTAACCCTGGACGTGCGTGGGCAGCGCCGCCCACGGGCCGAACAGCTGCTCCGGTGAGAGAAGGTGTGTTTCGGCTCCGCCCCGCATTTCGGCCACGAGCGGCCTGAGGGATCTGGCGTCCGACGGTGTGAACCTGCCTCGGGAGTCGGTGCGGGGCAGGGCGTCCCGCAGGTGGTCGCGTATTGGGTGGTGCATGCTTCCGGCACTCGAGGTCAGAGCGACTCCCCGGGACCGCACGCCATGGCGTGCAACCGCGCTCCATCAGGAGCCGTCGGGATCGGGGGTGGGCAGCGGCGGGACAAGGTAGAACGCGAGCACACCATAGGCTGCGGTCTTGCGTGTCGCAACCCTGCCGGAGCGCGGACGTTTGCGCGGCAGGCCCGCTCCGGCTCATTTCTACGTCGGTCCAACGTTCGTCCTTCGCCCGAGGCCGCCACATGGACGACGTGCGCGCCCACGGCAAGGACGAGCGCATCGAGATCAAGAGCTACTACGGGGGCCAGGAGTTCCCGACGGACGACCATGGCCCCACGAAGAGGGGAGGACCGACACGATGACATCGAGCATACGCAGCAAGATTCGAGCGACGACGACGCTGGCGCTGGCGTGCGCAGGCGCCGCCTGTGCGCAGAAGCCGGTCACGAGCTCCTTCGTGGCCATGCTGGGCCCGAACGACACCGTTGCCGTGGAGAGCTACACCCGTTGGGCCGACAGTCTCGCCGGAACCAACGTCGCGGCGTATCCCCGGGCGGCGGTGCGCTCCTACACGGTCCACTTCGCTCCGGGCGGTGAGGTCTCGCACATTCATCTGACCAGCGGAGCTCCCGGCGCCGAGATGGTGACCGCGACGGACTTCAGCTACACGGGGGACAGCGTCGTCGTGCAGACCCGGCGAGACACGTTGACCCGTCGCTACGCCGTACCTGCCGGCGGAGCAAGGCCCCTCCCGTTCTTCGAGGATCTCTTCGCCTTCTGGGGGATCGCCCTGGAGGGAGTGCATTCGTCGGCAACGGACTCCACCACCCTCGGCATGCTCTGGGGTCCTCAGGTTCAGCCCGTCACGGTGAAGCGGATGGGCGCCACCGAGGAGGAGTTCGGCTTCCCGGAGTGGGGAATGGCCCACGCCACCTTCGGGACCGACGGTCTCCTGGACCACCTGGACATGACGCAGACCACCAGCAAGTACACGGTTACCCGCGTGCTGTCGGTGAACACGGAAGCGACGGCCACCGCCTGGGGCGCACGGCCGCAGCAGCCCGGCGCGCTCTCTCCGAGGGACACCGCGAGCGCCGAGGTGGGTAGGGCCCACGTCGTCATCGACTACGGCCGTCCTTCCGCGCGCGGCCGCAAGGTCTACGGCGGGCTCATCCCGTTCAGCGCCGTCTGGCGCACCGGCGCAAACGCGGCGACCCAGCTCATCACCGATCGCGACCTGGTCATCGGCGGCACGCCGATTCCGGCGGGGACCTATTCGCTGTGGACCGAGGCGACGGAGTCCGACTGGACCCTCGTCGTCAACAAGCAGCACGGGCAGTGGGGAACGGAGCACGACGCCGCCCAGGACTTCGCCCGTATCCCGCTCACGGTCTCCAAGCTCACGGAGCCGGTGGAGCAATTCACCATCACGGTGACGCCCGCCGGCGCACGGGCCGGGACCATCACGTTGGCGTGGGGGGATACGCAGGGTACGGTGGCGTTCACGGTAAAGTAGAGGACGTCACGGACGTGGCCGCCGGCCCCGGGACTGCCTCCCGGAAGCCGGCGGCCACCGTGCGCCCCGCCTACTTCTTCCTCAACGGGAACAGCCAACCCCGGTGCACCGCTTTCGGCTCGTCCACAACGACGAAGGAACCAGGCGCGTTGACGTTCACCATGCGCACGTAGCGCGTGACGCGTCGCCGGCGAATCACCGAATAGAGAACCTCGACATCGCCGTCGCGGCCTCTTCCGGCCATCTCCGTCACCGCGAAGCCGCTCCCCCGCAGACTGGCGGCGAGATCCGCTCCCCCCTCCTTCACCATCGTTCTCACGGTTGCCAGTCCGATGGCCAGTCGCTCCTCGATGATCATCCCCACCACATTCCCCGTAGCGTATCCGCCGGCATACCCGAGGAGGTGCCATGGGCTGGAGAGGTGTTGTACTACCGCGGCGACCGCGAAGACCCAGATGGACACCTCGAAGAACGCGAGGATGGGCACCAGCACCTTGTTGTTGCGCACCATTAGGAGCATGCGCGTCGTAGCCAGCGACACGTCGATGATGCGCAGGAAGAAGATGACGACGGGGCCGGCGGGACCGGCGAGCAGACTGGAGAGCATGATGTGGCGCGTCCTCGTGGAGATGAGCGGACCCATTTATGGAAGCCGATCCCGTAGCGGCCCGCCAGGGGATGGAAGGAAGCCATGGCCCTCGAAGCCGCCCGGCGCCTAACTTGGCCTCCGTGCCGTAGCGTCTATCCCGGGAGGGTCCATGTGTCGCTTCACGCTGTACCTGGGGCCGGCGGTCCGGCTCTCGGAGCTCCTCATCGAGCCGCGACATTCCCTTATCCTGCAGTCGTATCGGGCGGAGGAGCGCGCGGAGCCCCTGAACGGCGACGGGTTCGGGGTGGGGTGGTACGCCCCTCGCCTGTCCCACGAGCCGGCGGTCTTCCACTCCATCACGCCTGCCTGGAACAACCGCAATCTGGCGAGCATCTCCCAGGCCGTCGCCAGTCCGTGCATTCTCGCGCACGTCCGAGCGGCCACGCCCGGCATGGAAGTGAACCTCGCCAACTGTCACCCCTTCCAATACGGGTCCTACCTGCTCATGCACAACGGAAACATCGGTGGCTTCTTGAAGGTGCGCCGTCAGCTCCTGGACGAGCTCACCGACGAGGCCTTCGGCATGGTGCGGGGCAGCACGGACACCGAGCACCTGTTCGCTGTGTTCGTGGACGAGCTCGTCCGCAACGGATGTCCCGTGGACCCGAGACACGGCAACGGCAGTCTACCTCCGGGCGACGACGCCGCCGATGCGGGCCTGGAGCTGGCTCATCGGCTCGCCAACGCGCTGGCCCGGGTGCTCTCTCTGGTGCGGGAGTTCGCCGACGGTGCTCCCAGTTTCCTCAACGTCGCCGTGGCGGACGGGCATCACGCCGCCGTGTCCCGCTTCACCGACCACCCGAAGGAGCGACCCGAGTCTCTGCACTACTTGATGGAGGAGCTGTACGAGCCGACGGGACGGCGTTTTGCCCGAAGCCGCGCCGGCGACGAGGGGGATGCGGTGGTGATCTCGTCCGAGCGGCTGACGGACGATCCCGGATGGAAGGACGTCCCCGTCAACAGCATAGTGGTCCTCGACCGATACCGGCCCATGCGCATCCTCAAGCTCACGGATGGGGGGCGCATCGACGCGTGAGGAGCGATAGGTGCCTCCCTCAGCGACCTTACTGAGTCCACAAACCAGGCTGTGCGGACGGCCTGGAGAGCGTGCTGGAGCCGGGCGTGGGGTGACGTGACGCGGCGGGGAGCGGAGCGAGGTCACTCGCATGGTCGTCGGTGACGGCGCGAGAATCACGCTCTTGGGCCTCGTCGTGGGATTGGCGGG